>Ga0302320_10002379_pt1 | contig 44286 bp, 44 predicted proteins | sample Bog_T0_3_FD_202130 | JGI IMG/M metagenome (GOLD analysis project Ga0302320, IMG submission 202130) | Peat permafrost microbial communities from Stordalen Mire near Abisko, Sweden - Bog_T0_3 | ecosystem: Environmental > Terrestrial > Soil > Wetlands > Peat | place: Sweden: Abisko, Stordalen Mire...
GATCTCCATCCGAATCGAACCTCTGAATGCAATCTGCTAGACAGCTTACACTGTGCCGCTGCTGAATGCCCTGCGTTTTGCTTTTGGAACGACAGAGTTGTTTGCCAATGAGCCGCAAATTCATCCACCAAGTGAAAAGCGGCGGAGCCATCAAGCCCCGCCGCTTCTTGTGCTCCCCGCCGCCTGATTTCGCGGCTATTGGTTACCGGTGATCATGCCCGCCGCCACCATGAGGCGCTCCACCACCGTGGGGTGCTCCGCCGCCATGAGGTGCTCCACCACCATGAGGCGCTCCGCCGCCGTGAGGCTCTCCGCCGCCATGGGGTGCTCCACCACCGTGAGGCCCGCCATGCGCTTCGCCACCGTGAGGTCCACCACCGCCGCGAGGTCCACCGTAGGCGTCTCCGCCGTGCGGTCCACCGTGGCCGCGATCATCGTAGCCGTGAGCATAATGGCCGTGCTCGGCCTCCCAGCCGCCGCGTCCGTGATAGCGGCCGCCGCCCTCACCATGGAAGCGATGGTAGCCCCAACCATGGCCGTAACCCCAGCCGGCCCATGGGCCTACGCCGAGAAAGATGCCGTTGTAGAAATACCCCGGTCCGTAAAAGCCATAGGGCGCGCAAGCGTAAGGCGGAGCTTCATAATAGCCCCACTGACAGACGGGTGGGACGCCGATTTCGATGGCAATCTGCGCTTTCGCTGCCGGCACAATGGCCAGTCCAGCAAGCACTACTGCCGCTCCGAGTAGAGTTTTGAGTCCTCGCATATATAACCCCTCCTGAGGTATCTGCGGTTGCCTATATTGCGTGCTGCGCTCTGCTGCCGTTCGGAAAACTCTGGCAACAGCATCTGCCGTAAGGGTTTTGAATCCGCTTCTGAAACTCCTTCACGACGCCGGGGTTGCAGTCAATCCTTAATGAACCGATTTGACTCTAGCAGCAAGGCTCAATCATCGGCAATAGCAATCCCGCGCTTTCGAGCTGCCAGCCTGCCTCGCTCCTGAGTGGTTATACACGGGATTGGGAAAAGAGTTGCGTGAAGGCAGGAAATATCTCGCTTCCAGCGTTCAATGGTAGCCTGAACGTTAATGAAAGAGTCATCTCAAATGGATTTTTTAGTGATGGGTGCGGGTGTGGCCGGACTGCGTGCGGCGGTTGAGTTGGCGCGCCACGGCGATGTCCTGGTGGTCACCAAGGAGTCAGTGGCGGAGTCCAATACCCACTATGCGCAAGGCGGCATCGCGGTCGCCATGGAGGGCGACCAGGACATCGCGCTGCATCTGGAAGATACGGTGAACGCTGGCGATGGGCTGGTCTATCGTCCCGCAGCCGAGGTCCTCGTGGCCGAGGGCCCAGTGCGCGTGGCCGAGCTGATTGAGTGGGGCGCGAACTTTGACCGCGCGGGTGGCGATAAGGCCGGCGAGTTGCTTCGCACACGCGAAGGCGCGCACTCCCTGGCCCGCATACTGCACGCCAATGGCGACGCCACGGGAGCAGAAATCAGCCGCTCGCTGGCGGCCTTTGCGCTGGCCCACAAGCGCATCCGCTTTGCTGAGTGGACTACGGTCACCGGATTGGTTGTCGCCGACGGCCGCGTGATTGCCTCTGATCTGTTGGACCGCGAGCACCACACGAATCGCGTCAGCGCCCGCTCCGTACTGATTGCCGCTGGCGGTGCGGGCCAAGTTTACTCCGACACCACTAATCCCGCCGTCGCCACCGGCGACGGAATCGCGCTGGCCGCACAAGCCGGCGCCGCGCTGGCTGATATGGAGTTCTATCAATTCCACCCCACTGCGTTTTCGTTCCCGGGCGCGCCGCGCTTTTTGCTTTCCGAGGCTTTGCGCGGCGAGGGCGCGATTCTGCGGAACGATCGCGGCGAGCGCTTCATGGACCGGTATCATCCGCTGTTGGAACTCGCTCCGCGCGACGTGGTGGCCCGCGCCATCACACGCGAAGGTATGGGTTCCGCGCCCGGTGAATTCCGCGTGGTGCATCTGGACATGCGCTCCGTGAAGGGCATCGACCTGCACCATCGCTTTCCCGGCATCAGCGCGTTCCTGGCGAAGTACGGCCTCGACCTCAGCCGCGATCTGATCCCCGTGCGTCCGGCTGCGCATTACCTGATGGGCGGCATCCGAACCGACCTGGCAGGTCGCACCAATTTGCCCGGCCTCTACGCTGCAGGCGAAGCTGCCTGCACCGGCGTTCACGGCGCGAATAGGCTGGCCTCGAATTCACTGCTCGAAGGACTTGTCTTCGGCGCTCGCGCCGCGCAGTCGATGCTCGACGACGGCTTGCCGCATGGACAGCTTGCCGAGGCGCCGATGCCGCAATCTGAGCCTCTTACCAGTGATGAAGAGACTCGACTGGAAGAGATCATTGCCAGGCTGCAAGCCTCCATGTGGTCCTACGCCGGGCTGCTGCGCGACGAGCAAACGTTGCGGCAGGGCTTTGCCGCGCAAGAAGATTGCGCTGCGGATCTGGCGCGGATCGGGCACGGTAAGCAAAGCCGTCGGCTGGCTGAGGCTCTTGCGATGAGCCGCATAGCGCACGTCATTCTGGCGTCGGCGCTCGCTCGCACCGAAAGCCGCGGCGCTCACTTCCGCAACGACTTTCCAAGGCGCGAGGACGAAAACTTCCGCAAGCACTCAGTGGTTGGGAGCGATGGAAAAGTTGTTTTCGAAGAGTGGTGAGTGCGAGTATGCACAAAGTCTACTTGGTCCGGGAAGATGCGCAAGGTAGCTATCAACAGTTGAGAGCCACAACAATCTCTTCTGTGGAGCGGACGCGGCCCAGGCGAGGAAAGATGCGCTCCACGCTATTCAAGTGGCTTTCGGCCGTCACGCCGGTCATCGCATCCTCAGCGAAGATGAGTTCATAGCCGTGCTCATAGCCGTCACGTGCTGTGCTCTCCACGCCAAACTCGGTGGCGATGCCGCAAAGGACAATGGTGGTCAGTCCGCGGCGACGCAGTTGCAGGTCGAGATCGGTGCCGTAGAACGCGCCCCACTGGCGTTTCAGAACTACAACATCGCCGGGCTGCTGGCCGAGCTCGGGAATCAACTCGCTCCAATCCGGCGGCATCTGCCCAGTCGACTTCCACGCCTGATCGGTCGTTGTGTGCAGCCGGTCGGCTCCATCGGAAGCGCCGCCCACATGGACGAGCACCGGCTGTGCCCCGGCGGCACGGGCCGCCGCCAAAATTCGCGTGCAGTTCGCCACCACGGCGGTCGGCGGATACGGCGCGCCACCGGGCCTTCCTACGATTCCATTTTGCAAGTCAATGACCACGACGGCTGTGTGGCGCGCATCGAGTTTGAGAACGGATCTTTCTTCGCTCATTGCTCTATTCCCTCCTTTGCCGGCAGAATGCCCATCTCTTGGTAGATAGGCCGAATCTGGCGCCGCAGCGCCGGCAGCCGCGTTGCAAACCATGCCGCGCCCAGCAGAACCACCGCGCCGTTCATCATCACCGTCCACGGAGCGCCAAACTTGTGCGCCATGGTCCCGGCCAGCAGGCTGCCAAAGGGCGCCATGCCCATGAAGGCCATCGTATAGTAACTCATCACGCGGCCGCGCTTGTCGTCAGTGACAATGGTCTGGATGACGGTGTTGCTGGCGGCCATGCCCTGCATCATGCCCATGCCGGCGATGAATACCATCGCCATCGAGAGCCAGAAGAAGTGCGAGAGTCCAAAGCCGACCAGTCCCAAACCAAAGACCGCCGCGGCAATGGGAATCATCCGCACCAGCCCGCGCACATTCCTGCGCGCCGCGAGAGAAAGCGCCGAGATCAGCGCGCCCAGCCCCATCGAGCCCATCAGAAATCCCAGCGTATGCGGCCCGCCGTGCAACACCCGCGCGGCAAAGATGGGCATCAGCACCACAAACGGCATTCCCATCAGGCTCACAACGGCAAAGAGCATCAGAATCGTGCGGATGGGCAGAAACTCCGAGACGTAAGTCCAGCCGGCGGCCAACTCGGTAAGCATAGAGGTGGTCTTGCGCTCGATCACATCTGTATGAACGCGCATCATGAGCAGCGAGGCAATGACGGCGGTGTAGCTGATGCCGTCGATCAGGAAGCACCATCCCTCGCTGGAGACCGCGATCAACATTCCGGCCAGCGACGGGCCGATGAGCCGCGCCATGTTGACCATTGACGAGTTGATGGCGATGGCATTCTGCAAGTCGCGCTTGTCGTCCACCATCTTGATCATGAAGGACTGGCGCCCCGGCATGTCGAATGCGTTGACCATACCTTGCATCACACTCAAGGCCAGCAACAGCGGAATCGTGATGTGGCCGGTAAGCGTCAACGCGGCCAGGGCCAGCGACTGGACCATGGATAAGGCCTGGGTCCACACCAGCACCTGCCGGCGATCGAGACGGTCTACCCACACGCCGGCAAAGGGTGCAAGCAGAAAGGTGGGAATCTGTCCGGCAAAGCTGACCGTGCCCAGCAAGAGGGCCGAGCCGGTGAGCCGGTAAACCAGCCAGCCGGTGGCTACGCGCGTCATCCACGTGCCGATGAGTGATATGGTTTGGCCGCCAAAAAATAGCCGGAAATTGCGATGGCGCAGCGCCCTCCAGGCATGAGAGACGCCGGATGTCACGCCCAACTGCACCTCGGCGGCAGCCTCGGCCGCGTCCACCCGCGCTACTGGTTCCGTATCGCTCAAAAACTGCTCCCTCATTTGCAGTTTATCGTGGCGGGCGTTTCGGGGCGAGAGCTCTCCTGGCGCGCATATTCGGACATTCTTTGGTTGGGCTACCCTTCAGGGCGTTTTACGACTCAGCGCGATCGCTAGTAAAGATGGAAGTTCACCTCTACATCAATCCTGACCGGAACAGGCTGGCCGTTTTTCATGGCTGGCTTGAATCGATATTGACTGGCTGCATCGAGAGCCTTCTCGCTCAGCCCATAGCCCAGCGGCTTTACCACACGCACATCCTGTGGCATACCCTTCGTATCGACAATCAGCGATAGTATGCAGGCCCCTTGATATTTTGCGCGTCGCGCCTCATCCGAGAACCTGGCCGGGGGATAGCTCAAAACAACAGGAGCAGTGACTGAACCCCCAACGCGATAGATGGGAATTTCGACGCCGTCAGAATTTTTCCACGTGGACTTGCTCGATTCAATTGCAGCCTCTTCGACCGCTCGCGGAAGCGGCCCTAACTCCTGAATCGGCTGCGATCTCAGTCGCAACCAATAGGTTTTTATGCTCGTAACGTCCTTTTTCTGTTCAGCACAGGCTTGCATATCCATTGTCAAGGCTTGCGCGACGACGATTGGCGTGCCATCGTGGGTTCCGGGCTTGAAACGATCTGCGGCTGCAATCTGGAGTGCAAGCTTATCCAAGTTTGTGCCCGGCGGTTGAAGAAACATGACGTTGCGCGGCAGGCCCGCCGTATCCACCAGTAAAAAGAGCACTGCCTTGCCGTCTGCCTTCTTCTTGCACTTTGCTGAAGGAATGGGCGGCATGTTGAGCGGCAGAAGCTCAGGGGCCGTCACGCCCAGACCAACGGCATAAACCTTCACGTGTGCCGGCTGCGCATCCGGCAACGGAGATGGCGCGGAAGGACCGGTTTGCTGCCCGCTGGAAAAGCTTCCGCTCGAAACTACGAGCAATGCGACAACGCATAACATTCGCATGAACCCTCCACTAACTCCACACGGCAAATCTATCACACGAAAACGCTTATCGCATCTGCCAAGTTATTTCGTAAATGAGTTTGGGCGGCTTGCGGAAAAGCTACCGAGTTGGAGCTACGGTCTTCCGTTTACACTGATTGTGATGGAGAGCGTGGGCAGTTGACGGAGATCATGGCGAAGAACAAAATTCCAGCATGCGCCGAGTGCGAAGCAATTCTTGCTGACCACTCCGTTGAGCCGGCTATCGTTCGCCACTCGCGTCTGGTGGCCGAGGTGGCGCAACGAATCGCGTTTGCACTGGTCCACGGCGGCGTCGCGCTCAATGAGGATTTGGTGCTGGCTGGGGCACTGCTGCACGATCTCGCCAAAGGCCAGCCGGAGCACGCCAGCGTGGGCGCGACGATTTTGAGATCGATGGATTTCCCGCAGGCTGCAACGGTCGTTAGCTCGCATACTGATCTGGATTTCGACGGCCGGCTCGACGAGAGCGCGGTCGTCTATCTCGCGGACAAATTGGTGAGCGGCGAGCGTCCGGTTACGATTGACCAGAAATTCGAGGCCGCTCTCAGGCGATCCAGCGATGACCCGGTTGCGCTCGAGGCGGTTCAAAATCGCATGGCTACGGCAAAGGCAGTGGCTCTGGCCGTGGAGACGCGAGTGGGAGCGGCTCTCGCCAGCGTCGTAAATGAGGACTCCGGCCCGCTCTCCAAACCTGATGCTTCGCTTTCTGGTGAAGCTGTGAAGTCCTGATGAGCAAGCGCGGACGGTTGGAGCTGATTCCTTATCCCTCAAGAAGCAGCAGCCGAGCCGGATCGAGCGTAATCCGCCACGGCTGAGGCTGCGTGTTCAACTGGCGCCAAAGTTCTTTGGGTACGTCGGCTTGGAGGTGAGGCGGTTCTCCCGCGAGTGGCGCGGCGTGCAAGCGCAGGTAAAGCGTCATCTCATGCGGCGCTTCGCTGCTCGTCACTAGCCAGCAAGAAAACGTGTTCTCGACCTCAGCGGCTTGCTGAAATTTGATTTGATGCGAACGGAAGCCAACGTGAGTAAGCTCGCTGGAGACCGGAGCCGCCGACTTTAGCTGGCAATTCCATGCATCCACGACGATTCGATCCGCAGCGACGCGGCGAGCAGAAGCGATGTTCTTGCAGCCGGTGAGCCGCGCGGCAACCACGGTGCGAGGCCGCTCGAAGAGCTCATGCTTCGGCCCGCTTGCGATCACGCGGCCATTGTCGAGCACCAGCAGATCAGTGCAGAAGCGGAATGCCTCTTCCATGTCATGAGTTACAAAGATTACCACGCCGTTATAGTTGGTGAGCGTCTCGCGAAGCTGCTCTTCCATCTGCCGCCGCAGATACGGGTCCAGCGCCGCGAAAGGTTCATCGAGCAGCAGCGCATCCGGCTCGATCGCCATGCATCGCGCGATGGCCACGCGCTGCCGCTCTCCACCTGAAATTTCTCTTGGATAGAGATTCGCCAATTCGGCGATGTGCATCAGATTGAGTTGCCGGTCGACGCGCGCGCGGCGCTCTTGCTCAGGCAATGCGCTCAACCCGAAGCCGACATTTTCCGCAACCGTCTTATGCGGAAAGAGCGCGTAGTCCTGAAAGACGACGCCGATTCTTCGCTTGGCGGAAGGAATGTTGCGCTTCGTCGCGCTGTCATAAAGAACGCGGCCATTGAGAATAATTCGCCCGCCATCCGGAGCAGCCACGCCGGCGATCATGCGCAGCGTCATCGATTTTCCCGCGCCAGAGGCTCCCAGCAATCCAACTGCGCCCATGCCTGCGCAAAGGCTCACCTGCAAAGTGAAATTCTCGAGCGACTTTTCAACCTGCATCTCGAGCGCTGCGGGAGTCGCGGCCTCATCCATCCTGCGTGGGGCAACCGGGAGCGCCACAGGAGCCGGAGTCAAGCGCGTTGTCAGCCGCCGGTGCGCTGGCGCTCGCTGCGCGCTCTGCTTGTTCAACAGGCGAATGATGGCCAGCGACAGCAAGACAATCAAGATCACCCACAGAAGCGCGCCGCGCATATCGCCATCCTCGGCAGCGGAAAAAATGGCGATGGGCATGGTCTGCGTGCGGCCGGGTATGTTTCCGGCGAGCATCAAGGTTGCCCCGAATTCTCCCATGGCGCGCGCAAAAGCCAAAACGGTTCCAGCAATGACGCCCGGCGCAGCCAGCGGCAACAGAACTTTGCGGAAGACTGCCCACTCCGAGGTGCCCAGCGTGCGCGCCGCTTCGAGATAAGTGGGATTCACCTGATCGAATGCGCCCAGCGTGGTGCGATACATTAGCGGAAATGCAACAACAGTTGCCGCAATCACAGTGGCAGGCCACGAAAATACAATCGTGATGCCGAGCCGTTCCAGCGCATGGCCAACAAAGCTCTGTCGTCCGAAAATCAGCAACAAGAAGAAGCCGACCACCGTGGGCGGAAGAACCAGAGGAAGCGTCAGTATTCCGTCAATCCAGGCGCGCAGGCTGCCGCGCATCTGCACCATCACTCTGGCCGCAAACAATCCCAGAAAGAAAGTAGCGACCGTGGCGGCGCATGTCGTAGCCAGCGAAATGTACAGCGGCGATAGATCGATCGGGAGCGTCACGGTGAGGCTATTGTAAATCCATGCTTCACAAAGACAGCTTGAGCTTCGGGAGTGCCGAGGTAACCGATAAACTTGCGCGCGGCGTCTCCATTTTGGCTCGCCTTGATTACCGCGGCAGGATAGACGATTGCGTCGTGTGACCAAGCCGGCGCTACCGCGACAATACGCACACGGCCTGAATTCTGCGCATCGGTTGCATAGACCAGGCCCGCGTCCGCGTTGCCTGTTTCAACATAAGTAAGGACCTGGCGAACATCGCCTCCCAGGGCAAGTTTCTCATTGAGTCTGTCTAAGAGATGCAGCGCTGCCAGCGTTTGCCTTCCATATTGTCCTGCCGGAACGCTGGCGGGATCGCCCAGTGCGATCAGCCGGACGGAAGGATCTGTGAGTCCCTGAAAATCTCGAAGCTGGGAGTCGCGCGGCGCGATCAACACCAGCGAGTTGCGCAGCAAGTTGCGGCGCGTGCCGGGCGCAATCAGGCCTTTTACTTCCAGATCGTCCATGGGTTTGGACGCGGCGGCGATGAACGCATCCACTGGCGCCCCCTCTTCGATCTCGCGCGCGAGCGTTCCTGAAGAGCCGAAGTTATTGCGGAAGTCGATGCCGGCGTGATCGCGCCGGTACGCGGTCTCTGCCTCTAAAATCGCGTCTTTGACGCTGGCCGCAACAGAGACCGTCAGCGTCACACGCCGCGGAGCGTGGCACGCACTGATGGAAACCGCAAGCGCCAGCAGCGCCGCGCAGGAACAAAGCCGCAATCGAAAGTCTTCTGCTCCTCGTTCCGTGCTCATAGTTTCTCCCTGAAATTGACGCCCGAATCAAGGTTGGCTCGTAGGACGCACACAACGACATCATGCCCGCAATGCGCGTTGCCTTGCAGGTTTCCCAACCTTTCGCCAGGAAAAAGGCGAAAGGATGATGCACGGAAGATGGTACATAAACAGGCAATCATAGAACTAACAAGAATCCCGCCTCAGCCACAAATACGCGCCGAAGGCGGGATGCCTGTGTTTCAACAACCATGAAATTACTTTAGACCTTGATGGTCTCATCGCCCTTGTGCCAACCGCAGGGAGTGAGTCCGCCGCTTTGCAGTGCGTCCAGGACGCGCAGAACCTCTTGCGGATCGCGGCCCACAGACAAATCGGTGACGTAAACGAAGCGAATGACATTCTCCGGATCGACGATAAAGGTGGCGCGCTGGCTCACGCCGGCCTTCAGGTCCAGAATGCCCAACTGCTCGGAGAGATCGCGCTTGATGTCGGAGAGCATGGGGAAGGGCAGGTTCTTCAGGGAAGGCTGATCATTGCGCCAGGCCAGGTGAACGAACTCTGAATCGATGCTGGCGCCGAGAAGCTGGGCGTCACGGCTGACGAACTCAGGGTTCAGTTCGCCGAAAGCGGCAATCTCAGTGGGGCAGACAAAAGTGAAGTCCTTGGGCCAGAAGAAGTAGACCTTCCACTTGCCGGCAAAACTTTGATCGGTGAGGGTTTTGAAGGCGTTCTTGAGATCGAGATTGACTACGGCGGTCAGTTCAAAGGCTGGGAATTTTTCTCCAACGGTAAGCATGAATGACTCCTTATTGGTTAATGGGAATGTGACTGGGTTGACTGCAAGACGCGGACACGTAAGCCACGGTCCGCGATGGAAGAAACAAATGAGGCCGTTTGCCGCTCGTGCGAGCGGGCATACGAATCCAAAAAACCGTTCACAGGCCTCTCTGTTAGATGCCTGCGAACGCCGTGCGATTCCAGACTGTAATGGTCCACTTTCACAAGAATATCGCAAAGCGGGAAAGCCTGCCTGATGCGCTTCGGAAGGAATCAACTATTGTGGGCGCAAAGAGCCGAATTGCGGGGCCCGGTGCATTTTGGTTTTGCCGCCGAGTGCATAAATATGGAAGCGAGCCTGCACGCCGCTGCCCAGAATGGCCGGGGTCTTGATGCACGAGCTTCAGTTGGGGCGGTTGCCGGAGGTGGAGCGGCGATGAAAGCGCTCATCCACCGGCTGGCGATCTTTAAAGCCGGAGTCAGTTGTATGCCAGTGCTCAATAACCGGCTCGCCCATGCGCCAGCAGAGCAGGACCACCTGGTCGTCGAGACGATAAGGAAAATCGAGCAGGCCGGTCTCGAGGTCCTTCACCTGCACGCCTATGGAATCAATCTCAGCGATGCTCTCGCGGACTCGCTTCACGTGAGACTCCATCTCCGCGCGCAGACCAGCTACCTTGCCCGTGTCCACTCTCATGCCGCCGGAAAGATAAATGCGGCGAGCCATCTCCGAAAGGCCGGACTCGATCTCTTCTGCCGATTGCTTGCCTTCAATGGCGCGCTTCAGCAGCGACTCCAGCACCGGGAGCAGAGACTGCGCTTCTTCGAGAGTGAACGTCCTCATGGAGACAGTTTACCGCGAACCGTGTTCGGTGAACAGGGGTCAGGGATCAGGGATCAGCGGTCAGCGAACGGTGCGAGTATACCCTGCCAGTTCCGCTAACCCCGGTAGTCTCTAGTCCCTGTTCCCTATTCCCTATTCCCTGCTTTCATCCCGCTTCCATCATTCGGTCCAGCCCAACTTTGGCCCAGCGCTTGATGTTCGGCTTCACCTGGATGCGGTTGACGACGCGGCCCTCGACCAGATTCTCCAGAACCCATGCAAGGTGTTGAGGGCTGATGCGGTACATGGTGGTGCAGAGGCAGCCGGTGTCGTCGAGGGTGATGACCTTCTTGCCCTCGGCGGCGAAGCGGCGAGCCACGCGGTTGACCAGGTGAATCTCAGTGCCAACGGCAAACATCGCGCCTGCGGGAGCCTGTTCGATCAGCGCGATCAGCCGTTCTGTGGAGCCGAGGGCGTGGGCCTTCTGGCAGACTTCCCAGCGACATTCGGGATGGACGATAACCTGGATGCCGGGATATTTTTGACGCACCTGATCGACGTGGCTTGGCAGAAAGCGTTGATGGACGGCGCAATGCCCCTTCCATAGAATTACGCGGCTGGCGTCGAGGCTCTGTTTGGTCAGGCCGCCCTGGCTTGGACCAATCTGAATGGCCCACGGGTCCCAAACCACCATCTCTTCCAATGGAATGCCCATGGAGTAGCCAGTGTTGCGGCCCAGATGCTGGTCGGGCAAAAAGAAGATTCGCTTTTTACGCGCGAAGGCCCACTCGAAGGCGGCGCGGGCGTTGGAAGAAGTGCAGACCAAGCCGCCGTGTTCCCCGCAGAAGGCCTTGATAGCCGCTGTCGAGTTGATGTAGGTGAGCGGAATGATCTCGTCCGCTACGCCAAGGCGTTCGAGCGCTTCCCAGCAAGCCTCGACCTGCGAAATTTCCGCCATATCGGCCATGGAACAGCCGGCGTTCAGGTCGGGCAGGATGACTTGCTGCCCTTCGCGGCCTAGCACGTCGGCGCTCTCGGCCATGAAGTGCACACCGCAGAAAACAATGTATTTCGCGTCGGTCTCAGCAGCCACTTTGCACAGTTTGTAGCTGTCGCCGGTTGCGTCGGCAAAGCGGATCACTTCGTCGCGTTGGTAGTGGTGGCCGAGCAGGAGGGTTGTCGAGCCAAGTTTGGCGCGCGCCGCTGCAATGCGCTCGTCCATTGTGTGGTCGGGGAGCGCGAGGTAGTTTTCAAGGCTGCAAGCGCTGCCAGCCTCCGGCGAGGCCGCCGTCAGATCGTCGAGAACCAGGTTCACTGTCTTCCGCCTTCAGTCCAGCTCGCTCTTATTTGGAGCAGCGGACGGGGATGTTGAAAGCAATTCCAGCTTGCAGTAGATGCACTGGATTTGGTGAAGACCTGCCGGCGCTTGCGGCCAGCCGCTTCAGAAAAGCCCCCATCTACGGGGTTGTTGCAAGCCTTACTTCTAGCTGGACGCAGCCCAAAGCCATTGGATTCGAGAGTCCGATCCGGCAAAGACCGCTTCCACTGCTAGTCATTTTAACAAAAGCCTCACAGGGAACTCAAACGGCGCGGGTAATGATCTGCCGTTTGTGATGGCTGGATGGCGGAAGGTATCATAAGCCTTCATGGGAATCGCACCGCCAATTGAAGTTGCCAACCTGGGGATGTGGGATTCGCTGATCCTGATGGTGATGGCGCTGGTCGTCTGCGGGCCGCGGCGGCTGCCGGAGATCGGCCGCCAGATCGGCAAGCTGATGTACGAGGTCCGCAAGGCCTCCAACGACTTCAAGTTCCAGATGGAAGAAGAGTTGCGCAGCGCCGAGGATGCTGACCGGCGGAAGAAAGACGAGGAGCGGCAGCTTGCGGTGGCGGCTTCGGCACAGACTGCGGGGACAATCGAGGCCGTTTCCCCGCTTCCGGAAGCAGGGGCATCTGTCGCCAACGAAAGTCCTTATCCCAATGAAGTCGTTTATCCTCCCGTAATCGCAGCCGCTCCGGAAGAGCGGGCGGAAGAGACATATCCGCATATTCTGCCGCCCTCGACAGGCGAGCCTGTGGCGGCGGCGCGGCCGGGTAGCTCGGCTGCGCAGGTTGCATCCGGTTCTGCCGTCGTGGAAGAAACAGGCGCGACGACAAGCGTCGAAAAGCCCAAGCGCAAGCCGCGCACACGAGCGAAAAAGGCTCCTAAAGAGCCGGAGATTTCCAATGGTTGATCCCGCGGAGGCAATCGGCAAGGCGCGAGCGGCCGTGAGTCAGCGCGCTGAACTGCCCGGCATGAGCCTGATGGAGCACCTTGACGAGCTGCGCAAGCGCATCGTCCGCTCATTCATCTTTCTGGTCCTCGGCTGTGCCGTGGCCGGAATCTTCTATAAGCAGCTAGTGGGTTTCATCCAGGCACCGCTCAACCGCATCGGCAAATCGCTGGTCTTCACTCACCCCATGGACCCGCTGAATCTGGACTTGCAGGTTTCGCTGATCGGCGGTGCAATTATCGCTTCGCCCTTCATCCTCTATCAGGTGTGGCTGTTCATTGCGCCGGGACTTTACCAGAAAGAGCGGAGGTTTGTAATCCCCTTCATGGCGGCCACTGTGGGGCTGTTTCTCGCCGGCGCGGCCTTCGGTTACTTCTGGGTGCTGCCGGGCGCGCTGCAAATCCTGATCGTGGACTTCGGAAAGAACTTCACCCCCATGGTCACCATTGAGGAGTATTCCAGCTTCTTTTTGTCGATCATCCTGGGGCTGGGCATCAGCTTTGAGCTGCCGATTCTCATCTTCTTTCTGGCTCTTTTCGGCATTGTCAGCCCGAGCTTTCTTTGGCGGAATATCCGCTATGCAATTCTGGCGGTCTTCGTCGTAGCGGCCGTCATCTGCCCCAGTCCGGACCCGTGGACCATGTGCATCTACGCCGTTCCCATGCTGGTGCTTTATCTGATCGGCATTGCGGTGGCGTGGTGGGTGCATCCCTCGCGGCGCAAGAAGAAAGAGGCGGCGCAATGAGTTTCTTTTCGTTTTGGAAGAAGGTTGCAACGGGGCTGACGTTGCTGATTGTGACGCTCACTCCCCTCACTGCGCTGTCACAGCAACATTTCAACGGAGCTGCCGCGCTCGAATACGCGCGGCAGTTTGTGGCGATCGGGCCGCGGTTTTCTACCAGCTCAGGGCACGCGAAGGCCGAGGCTTTCCTGCGCGATCACTTCCGCCACGACCAGCTCGAAGAGGATGCGTTCACGGCCTCGACGCCCATTGGCCCGGTGGCGATGCGTAACTTCATCGTGCGCTTCCCCGGCAAAAAGAACGGCGTAATTGTGCTGGCCACGCACTACGAGACCAACTACTGGCTCAAGAACATCAACTATGTGGGCGCCAACGACGGCGGCTCGACAACCGGGCTGCTGATGGCTATCGCCGACCAACTGCGCGCACAGACTGCCCACGGCAAGACGCTCGACGGCTACTCGGTGTGGCTGGTCTTCGACGATGGCGAAGAGTCCATCCAGCCCACCTGGACCGACTCCGATTCGCTCTACGGCACCCGCCACCTGGCTGCCAAATGGGCGCGCGACGGGACGCTGGAAAAGATAAAAGCCTTCATCCTGGCCGACATGATCGGCGACAAGGACCTCGACATTCAGCGCGAATCGCAATCCACCGATTGGCTGGTCGCTCTGGTCCGGCAAGCCGTGAAGAAGTTCCGATACAATCGCTACTTTTTCAAAAAGGACGAGGCGGTGAGCGACGATCATCTGCCCTTCCTCCGGCGCGGCGTGCCGTCCATCGACATCATCGACATCGACTACGGCCCCAACGACAGCTACCACCACACCATCAAAGACACCATGGACAAGATCAGCTCCCAAAGCTTGACGATTGACGGCGATGTGTTCATGGAGACGATCAGGCTGATCGACCAGCGATAAGCTGACTCTCTATCAAGGAGGGCTTTTCCCCAATGACCGCCAATCCGGCAGACCTTACTACCCTTTTCCTTGAATCTTCCCGCCACTCACTCCTGGAACAATACTGGCCCCGGCTGCGGGAGTGCGTCGAGCCGCTCACCGATGCGCAAGTCTGGTGGCGGCCAAACGAAGCTTGCAACAGCATTGGCAATCTGTTGCTGCATCTGAACGGAAATGTGCACCAGTGGCTGGTAGCGTCGTTCAACCGGCTGGAGGACAACCGCAACCGGCCTGTGGAATTCGCCGAGCGGGAGCTGATTCCGGCTTCCGTGCTTCTTGATCGTCTGGGCGCAACCCTGCAAGAGGCGTCGGAAGTTCTCTCCCGGCTTACCCACGATGATCTGATCGCGCAGTACGAAATCCAGGGTTACAAAGGCACCGGCCTGGTCGCTATCTACCACGTAGTGGAGCACTTCGGAATGCACTACGGACAGATTCTTTATATCGTCAAGACGCTCAGCGGCGCGGATTTGGGCTTTTACAGCGAACTGAACAAGACCGGTCGGCGTCCCTGAAGGTTGGCTATTGATGATTGCGGGCGTTTCCTGGGTTTGGTGGCTGGGGTTTCATGCGGTGGTGGCGGCGCTGCTGGTGGCGGATTCGCTTTTAGCTGGCCGTCAACACGAACCGCAGCGCACTCAAACCGTCGCGTGGCTCTGGACGGCTTTACTGGTCGCCGCCGCATCCGGCTTTGCTGCGTGGGTTGCAATCGCCAAGGGCCGACAGCCAGCGCTCGAATTTGTGGCTGGCTACGCCATCGAAGCCTCGCTCAGTGTGGACAATCTCTTTGTCTTCCTGATCATCTTTCAAAGCTTCCGCATTACGCCGCAACGCCAGCACACCGCGCTGCTCTGGGGCATGGCCGGAGCGGTGGTGCTGCGCGCGCTCTTCATCGCCGCGGGCATCACGCTGCTGCGGCGCTTTAGCTGGATTACCTGGGTCTTCGGCCTGATTCTGCTATATGCTGCGTGGCGGCTCTTGCGCGGTGATGCCGCAGGCGGCGGTTCGGCTCGCGTGGCCATTCCTGAAGCGCCAACGGCTATTCGGAATTTGATTCGCAAACTGCAACCGGCCCAGCGCTCGCGGCCAGGAATTTGCTCTCTGCTTCCGGTGATTCTGGCTGTCGAGGTCACGGATGTGATCTTTGCTGTGGATTCGATTCCCGCCGTGCTGGCTGTCAGCCACAATCCCTTCGTGGTTTACACATCGAATATCGCAGCCATCCTGGGCCTCCGTTCACTTTACGTTGCGCTGGCCTCGCTGCTGGATCGCTTCCGCTATCTGCACTACGGCCTGAGCGCGCTGCTGGCGTTTGTCGCGTTGAAGATGCTCACTGCCCGCTGGATCGATGTGCCGATCACGCTGTCACTCTCGGTGATGGGTGCGATTCTGGCGGTGTGCGCAGTGGCGTCTTGGATGGCAGGGAACAGGAAATAGAGCCGGAAGAAACTCTAAAAGTCATATGGCGACGAGCAGACTCTCGGCAAATGGCCATTCACCGTCCACCCATTGCGCGACGCATTCGAAACCTGCTCGCCTGCCCATCTCCGCGGGTTCGGTCTTCGCGTATTTATGACAACTTTCAGTCCAGATTGTCTCGTCGCACCGGAACGTGAAACTGGTCTCGTCAATGGTGACAGTCTGGTTTGCAATGGAGCGGAGATGCATCTCGATGCGGTGCTCGCTGGCGTTGTAGAGGGCAACGTGCTCAAACTGCGATAAGTCGAAATCTCCGCCCAGTTCGCGATTAATCCGCGCCAGCAGGTTGCGATTGAAAGCCTCGGTAACGCCGAGTGAGTCATCGTAGGCGGGAATAAGTTGGGCCAACGGTTTTTCGAGGTCTGTACCGAGCAACAAAGAATCGCCAGGCTCAATCGCTTGACGAATATTCCGCAGGAACTCCTCGGCCGGCCGGCGATCGAAGTTGCCGATCGAACTGCCCAGAAACAGCACCACAACGGCATCGCCGGGTTTGCGGCGAGCCACTGCCTTGCCCAAGCCATCGAGGTACTCAGTCTCGAACCCTAGAATGCTGACGTGCGCCAAATCATCGAGTTCACGCTCGCAACTCACCAGAGCTGAAGACGAGATTTCAATGGGGCAGTAAGTCATCGACTTATGGAGAGCAAGCGCCTCCAGTATCTGGCGCGTCTTTCGGCCGCTGCCGCTGCCGAGTTCAACGACCATGCCATGCGCCCTGAGATGCTCAGCTATGTCGCCTGAGTGCTCGCGTAGAATCCGCTCCTCCGCCCTCGTCAACCCATACTCGGGAAGCCGGGTTATCGCTTCAAACAAGGCGGAGCCGACGTCGTCGTAAAGATACTTTGACGGCAACTCCTTTTGCCCGAGTTGCCCCAGCCCATTCCGCACGTCTTCGGCAAATGAGTTTACGGCCTGTGTTGCTCCACCACGAATTAACATTCCGGCTCCATTCAGCGTTCCACACAGCGAAAAGAGGCGTAAACAAACGGATAATGCGGCTGAAACCAGTTGCGGTACGAACGCCGCAACATCGACGCCGCGGTCCGCGGCGAAGCGCCTTTGACGACGAAATGTCTTCCGTCAAAGAAGTCAGCCGAGTAACCGCGGTAAAAGGGAAACGGCTCAAAGCCCGGGTAGGGCGCAAAGAGAGAAGAGGTCCATTCCCAAGCGTTGCCGAGAGGTTCTTCCAACCCGAAGGCGCTTCGCCCATCGGGATAGCTCCCCACCGCGACCGGGTCCCAGCGCGCGAAGTCAAAGTTCCCGCGGCTGGCATCGGGAGGCGCATCACCCCACGGATACTTGCGCTCCGTGCCTTGCTGCGTTCCGTAAGCGGCGCGATGAAATTCAGCTTCAGTGGGAAGGGACATGCCGCGAAAACGCGCATAGGCCGCGGCTTCCGCGTAGCTGACGTAGACCGGCCAATCGAGCGGCAGGGGTAGCTCTTCAAACATGGCCCGATAGAACCACTGATCCTGACGCTTGAACCACTGATGCGGATGGGCTATCTTCTGTTCCTTGATCCAGATCCAATCGGCTGCACTCCAGAACTGCTCGCCGTCGTATCCGCCCTCGCGCACAAATTGGAGAAACTCTCCGTTCGTGACCTTGTGCGCGCTGATCGCGAAGGCCGGCACTTCGACGGAATGCTCCTCAAACTCGTTGTCCCAGCCAAACGCATCTCCGCCGCGCGGAATTCCCAGCGTGGCAGTTCCTGGCGGAATGTCGATCATTCGGGCAATGATCGGCGGACCAGATCGATGAGAATCCACGGCGCGATAGCCGTGCGGCACAATCTTACGATCCGGACTAAGTTGGTGCAGCATGTAAGCCAGGGTTTCCGCGTGCATCAGTCGATGTTCAATTGCTACGTTCAAGATGACATCCTGAGGGTATTGCCAATGGCTCGCCGAAGCCTGCGAATGGCTCTTGAGAATGTCATCGATTTTTTCTCGGACGCGGAGGTTATAAGCGCTGATTTCCGCGAGCCGAGGCCAGTCGGAAGGTCGGTCCTGCGGCAGGCCGCCATCCACCGGATCGATGCCAAAAGCGAAGAGGCGATCGAGTTCCTTGTGAGCAGCGCCGAGGCCGAGTGCGTGACCTGCGATCAAATTCCAGTCGAATGCCTCGAGGTGGCCGATGTAAAAAACAATTCGGTGTCTTTCGGGAATGGGCCTGTCGTAGAGCGCGTCCGTACGCACAATTCGAAACAAGTCGTCAGTTACCGCACGCGCTTCAGCCAGGCGCAGCAAGAGCCGGTCCACAATGTCGGGTTGACTTACCGTCGCATTCATTTCGCGCATCCTTCTTTTCGATTCCAGCCTGCTCCAGCCTTTACGAAAACGGCTCAATCATGATCTCGTCAACGTAACACCATCCCCAATCCTCGCCCGGTTCGAGAGATCGCATGATGGAGTGCTTTGTTTTTTTGAAGTGCTTGGTGGCGTGCTTGTTCTTTGAGGAATCGCAGCAGCCGACGTGGCCGCAAATTTCGCAGAGGCGCAGATGGACCCACGTATCGCCCATCTGCAAGCACTCCTCGCACCCATCGGTCTTAGGGGGTGGGTTTTGTATCTGGTCCAAGTGTGAACAAGTTTCCTGCATCGTCCTCCTTTTGTGGCGTGTCGATGGCTGTGGTTCTCGGCTGAGTTAAAGGCAAATACACCTGGAAACGCGTGTCGCCCGGGCGCGAAGAAACGCGAATCTCGCCATGATGATTCTTGATGATGCGGCCAACCGTATCCAGGCCCAGACCTGTTCCTTCGCCGACTCCTTTGGTGGTGAAAAATGGGTCGAAGATGTGGGGCAGAACTTCGGGTGGGATTCCGGGGCCGTTGTCGCCAATCTCGACGAGCACGCGGTCGAGTTCCCGCGCAGTACGCACCCGCAACTCGCCCTTCCCATGCATGGCCTCGATCGCGTTCGCCATCAGGTTTGTCCAAATCTGATTGAGCTCACCGCCGAAGGCACAGATTCGCGGCAAGCTTTCGTCATACTCGCGAATCACCGTGATTCCGGACTTGAATTTGTGGCTCAGGATCGTGAGCGTATTTTCAAGCCCTTGATGAAGATCGACTTCCTTCATCGCAGCCTGATCCATATACGAGTACTCTTTGATTGCTTGAACGAGATACGAAATGCGCTTTGTGCTGATTTCAATCTCGTCGATCAGCTTGGCGATGGTGAGCAGCGACGCGATGCGGATGAGGGCATCGGACAATACCACGTCGCCAACCTGGCCCGCGAGGCATTCCAGCTTCGGGACCTCCACGCCAGCGTCGGCGATTGCCGGCGCAATCTTCCATGCATCCGCCACGTGACGCGCTTCAAGCCATGTGGTGATACGCTCTTCGTGATCGCTCTGAGCCAGGGGGTCCGCGGAAGTGCTGGGGGTGAGCTGGGCCTCCCGTTCGAAGCGGGTAATCATCTCTCTTTGCTCAGTGGAAAGGGCGTGGCGCGCCAGCCGGATGCTTGCCTCGCGCACAGTCTCAAGCGCCTCGCGAAGGCTTCCCGTTGCGCGTTGCGCGGCGGCGGCGGGGTTGTTCAGCTCATGCGCCAAACCCGCGGAGAGCTTGCCGAGCGCCACCAGTTTGTCGCGCTGCGTCTCGATCCGCGTTGTCTCGCGAATGCGGTCGGCCATGATGGAAACCAATCGCTGGCCAAGCAGCGGCATGCGCTGGAGCATCTCAGTAAACAGGCTTCTGTGGAGGAAAGCGACACGCGTGCGGAGCACGGCCCGGCTCGTGCCGCTGAAATGCGTCAGCCGCGAGTACGGAAGCAAGCCGGTAACCTGACCGGCAAACCCTCTGAAAATGACTGCATCCGCACCGTTTTCACGTTGTAACCGAATTTCTCCTTCGAGAATTACGGTGAGATAGTCGAGCGGTTCACCTTCTCGGCCCAGAATCTCTCCCGGCTCAAAATGCATTACCGGAAGATGCTCCGCCAGCCAGTCAAGTTGCTCGCAAGGCAAGTCCGCGAAGACCGCAATCTTGCGCAGGTCATCGATTGAAACTCTCGCTTCCGCACTCGCCAGGTTCTGCGCCAAGTTACACCTCACTGAGATATTGATGAGTGAACTGCACGGCAATCGAGCCTTCTCCCACGCCTGATGCAACTCGCTTCACTGAACCGTGGCGGACATCGCCGGCCGCAAAGACGCCTGGGACGCTGGATTCCACCCAATACGGATTGCGCTCTAACTGCCATCCCACAGGCCTCTTTCCGTCGCGTATCAAGTCGGCTCCAGTAAGAATGAATCCGCGCTCATCCCGCTCCACCACGCCGGAGAGCCAATCCGTGTTGGGTTCAGCGCCGATGAAAATCGACAGCAGGTTTGTAGGTACGGTCGAGGTATCGCCGGTCTCCGCGCAATGAATGGAAACTGTTTCCAGGTGCGTATCTCCGTGTACTTCCACGACCTGACAGTGGGTATCTACCTTGATGTTCGGAGTCTTCTTGATCTGGTCGATCAGATACTGCGACATCGTCGCGGAAAGCGATGGGCCACGCACCAGCATGACCACTTGCCGAGCGAATTTTGAAAAGTACATTGCGGCCTGACCGGCGGAATTTGCGCCCCCGACAATGTAAACGTCCTCACCTTTGCACTCTTGCGCCTCGGTCATAGCCGAGCCATAATAAACGCCGCCCCCTTGCAGCCGGTCAGCGCCAGGCACGTCCAGCTTCCGGTAGGAAACTCCCGTGGCAACCAGCAGCGCCTTGCAGCCAATATCGGATCCCGTCGCAAGTTTGACGATCTTCGAGGGGCCTTCCACACTGAGACCGGTCACCTGCTGAGGACTCAAAATCTCCACGCCGAAGCGCCGTGCCTGAGCCACGGCACGCCGTGCCAAGTCGCCGCCGCTTAATCCGGAAGGAAAGCCGAGATAGTTCTCGATGCGCGAACTCATCCCCGCCTGACCGCCCGGCGCTTCCATCTCAATCAGCACCGTGCTGAGGCCCTCCGACGCGCCATACACGGCCGCCGCCAGGCCCGCAGGTCCGCCGCCGGCGATCACCAGATCGTAAAACGCAACTTCCGGTCGAATGCGAAGCCCAAGCCTCTCGGCCAATTCACCCACGCTCGGGTCTGACAACGATGTCCCGTCAGCAAAGAGCACTTTGGGCAGGCTGGCGGCTTCTGCTCCGGCCGCTTCTACCAGGCGGCGCACCTCGGGAACTTGCGCCGCTGTCTCCACATCGATCCATTGGTAAGGCGTCTGGTTGCGTGTAAGAAAATCTCGAATCGCATAAGAATGAGGAGACCAGCGCGTCCCAAGAACGCGAACCCCGTCGAACGGAGGCCTATACGAACCCATCCAATCATCCAAAAGATCATCCAGCACCGGGTAGAGGTGTTCCTCTGGTGGGTCCCATGGCTTCAGCAGGTAGTAATGGATGCTAGCGTCGTTAATGGCGCGAATCGCCGCATCAGTGTCGGCGTAGGCAGTTAGCAGTATACGTTTGGCGTTGGGGAAAATCTCCATCGCCTGTTTTAGAAATTCCACGCCAGTCATCAGAGGCATACGCTGATCGACCAGAAGCAAAGCCACTGAATCACCACGACGCTTGAGTCCGCGCAGCGCCTCCAACGCCGTTGCGCCGGAGTCCGCGCGCAGTACGCGATAGTGCTCCGCATAGCGGCGTCGCAGGTCACGCTCCACAGCGCGCAATACTTCGGGGTCGTCATCAACTGTCAGCAGTACAGGTTTCGCCATTTATTTTCCCTTACGCGGGGATACAAAGACATGAGAAGGGATACCGTCACTTACTCCCTCGACTTTGACAAACCGTTAGATGAACCTCACCCTCGGTCGGTTTCAGTCATATTGCTCGGACCTATCCCTGGCTGGCGCAGACGGCGCCGGCAATTGCCGGACGCAATGGAAATGCAAGAACAGGTTGATAACAAGTGGACAGCAGGCTACTTTTTGTATTGCCATTGCGGCTAGGATACAGTGATTAAACAAAGTGTAAGAATACTATCTCTTGCACCAAGAGGAGGAAGACAGATGCGGGCTTTTACTTTTGCTGCTGGCGTTGTTTGCCTGTTTGCCGTACTGCTCGACGCCTTCCAGACAATCATTCTGCCACGCCGGGCGTCCGGCCGTTTTCGGCTTACTCGCATCTTCTATGTAATTACCTGGACGCCCTGGGCGTTCTTTGGCAAACGGCTTCGCAATCCAAGCAGACGCGAATCTTTCTTCAGTTACTACGGGCCTATGTCTCTGATTTTTCTTCTAGCCGTGTGGGCGGGATCGATGGTCGTGGGCTTTGCACTTATCTTTTACGGCTTGGGCAGTCCATTCAACGACGCGGCGCCAGGCCCGAGCTTTCGATCTGACCTATACGTAAGCGGAACCACCATCTTTACACTGGGCCTGGGGGACGTGACGCCGCGCAGTGCCTGGGCGCGCGAGTTGGTTATCCTGGAAGCCGGAACCGGGCTGGGTTTTCTGGCTGTCGTGATGGGATATTTTCCGGTTCTGTATAGTGCGTTTTCGCGTCGCGAGGTGAGCATTTCTTTGCTTGACGCTCGGGCTGGGTCTCCGCCTACCGCTACCGAACTGATGCGCCGCCATTCTTATGAGGGCGGTGAGAGCGCTCTCGCGCTATTGTTGCTCGAGTGGGAGCGCTGGTCGGCAGAGTTACTTGAAAGCCACATCTCTTACCCGCTGCTCTGTTACTTCCGCTCGCAGCATAATAGCCAGAGTTGGATCAGCGCGTTGACGGCCGTGCTGGATACTTCAGCGCTGCTGATTGCCGATGTGCAGGGAAGCGAGGCGCGTCAGGCTCAGTTGACTTTTGCCATGGCACGCCACGCGATGGTTGACTTAACGCAGATTTTCTCACTGTCCCCGGTAAACGATGCTCCAGACCGGCTCCCACTCGATCGATATGAACAGCTTTACGACCTGCTCTGCAAGAGCGGCGTAAACGTCTGCCGCGACGGTCACTCGTACGAGAGGCTTCGCGATTTACGTGCGCTTTATGAAGGCTACGCCGAAGCGCTGGCCGATCACCTTCGTATGCCGCTGCCGCCATGGATCGCGGACCATCCGCACAAGGACAATTGGCTGACTGTTGCGAAACTCCGCGCCGAAACCGAGACGGCAAACTCGCATTCAAATCATGGAATGCAGGTCGAGGGCGAGCCACAGACCATTACCGCGATGAAAGACGATCATCACGATTTTTGAAAGAGAGTTTGATTCTCCCAAAAAGGCAGGAGGATGGGCACGGAAGATTAAACATGAATATGCGGTCAAAGACCGAGAGCAAGGACCTAATCTCGCGTTGTTAAATCGGGGATATCCCTTGACCGCATCGTATCTCGTGCTGAAGCGCGGCCGATGTCAGCTGCGCGTCGCCTCGAACAAGAACCAGCTACGGCGCTCTGATTGGTCAATCCACACTTCGAGAAGACTCGCCGTGGCTACATCGCCCTCATCGTCACAGAGTGTATGGACTGCACGCATGCTCAGCGTCAAGGCCTTTTCGTCCTCGTGAAGTTCGCTCAACATATCGGCAGGAGTAACGAAGTCCGCGTCGTTGTCGGGAATTCGCTGCAACCGTGCGATATGCCCGATGGAGCGAATCGTAGTGCCGCCGATTTTCCGAACGCGCTCCGCGATATCGTCCGTCATGGCAAAAAGCTGATCTCCGTGGCCGTCGAGCAACAAGTGGTAATCGCGAAAATGAGGTCCGCTCATATGCCAGTGAAAGTTCTTCGTTTTGAGATAAAGGCTGAAGACATCCGCGAGGAGAGCGTTGAGTGCTCCGGTTATGTCCTTGACTGCTTTTGGTTCGATGTCTGAAGACGTTGTGAGAGGAGCTTTCTGCCGAGCAATGCGTTGATCAGTGGTTGACATGAGGATTCTCCTAATCAGTGGTTGAGTTGGTTACCTTGCAAGAACAGGCAACATCGGACCCGATCAGAATCCGGGTCTGGTGGAGTTGAAAGAGCGCGTCAGCCGTTGCCATATACCGGCATGGCCGCTCCGTGAATTGTTTTCGCCGCGTCGCTGGACAAGAACAGAACAACTTGCGCAATGTCTTCTGGTTTCGGCCATTTTTGAAAGTCAGCGTTTGGCATTGCCTGGCGGTTTGCGGCGGTATCGATGATGCTGGGAAGAATCGAGTTCACCCGAATTCCGGTGCCCGTGCAATCTGCTGCGAGCGAATCCATGAGCGCAACAGCGCCGGCCTTTGAGGCAGCATACGCAGCGGCGCCGACCGCGTGATCGATCGCTGCCTTCGCCGCAATGTTGACGATGGACCCGCGCCCGGCTTTCAACATCGAGGGCAGCACCGCGCGCGCCAGAACATAGCCTGAACGCAGATTAAGCGCCAACATGTTGTCAAGGATCGCCGGCTTCATATCCCACAACTTCACGCCCCCGGCACAACCGCCTATGGTATTCACGAGTATGTCCAGCACGCCATGCTTCGCCAGGATTCCACTGATGAATTCGGCGGTAGCAGATTCATCCGTGACGTCAACTTGCCGTCCTTCCAGGGAAGCCAGATTCAGGGCGGCGGAGTTCTTCAACGCAAGGAATTCCTCCTCTTTGCGATATGTGACGAAGACTTTTGCACCTTCTCCGAGGAAGGCCAGACTAATTGCTCTCCCAAGACCACCCGTACCACCTGCCACCACGACCACGCGTCCTGAAAAATCGATATTCACCCTACCTCCGCCTTCGAAGCTGAATTCGAGAAGTCCGGTCCGCCTGGCAACTCTCCAAAACAAAGACCATCTTCTGGCGCGCCGCCGCGACCGTGAAGGAGAATCGTCAATGCAGGAGCATCGTCAAACGGTGTGCCAACCTCCTGATACAAAAATCCAGATCTCGCTGCGGGTCCGATGCGCTTGCTTTAACCTAGCGCAGACCACCCATGGGGGATTGCACCGCCCCATTCCTCTTCGGTGTAGAGATTAAATTTATGGGACAACGATTCAAGAATCTGGGCGGCAACTTTCTTGCGCGCTCTCATATCCAAAAAGTGTGCTGTCCATCGGGGCGGCACTGGCCCAGGAAGCGCGCCTGCCCGATTCGCCCAATAGCGAGATCCTTGCGTATAACAGCAATGCTATCAGTAATTTCGCGTCGGATTCGCGCGCGAAGACGGTAAGGATTGACGCGTGATCATCGGAAGGCAGGGTCCAGCTTGCAAGCTTGAAGACGATGCTAAAGTACTGAGAATCTTGGGCGAGTTCCGAACGCAAGGCGGTATTTAAGAACCTTTATTCCCGTGTCTGTCAGTGCCATTGGGCTTCCACATTCTATTGGACGGCTTGAGAAGTCCGGTCACTTTCCAATGCAAAAAGTTGAAAAAATGAGATTCAAAATGTCGTCGGGGGTGGTCTGCCCGGTTAGCGAATCCAGCGCCCACAGCCCGCGGTAAAGGTCCAGCAGAATCATCTCGTGAGGAATGGAGTTTGCGTTGGCCTGCGCCGCATCAGCCAGAGCCGCCAGCGCAGCGGCGATGGCCTGCTGGTGGCGCAGGCTGGTCAACATTCCCGGCTCGGCGGCGGCCCCGCCCGTGGCGAGCGCAAGAATGCGCTGGCGCAACTCGGCAATTCCAGCGCCCGTGAGCGCCGAGGTCGCGAGCGTCGGCAGCCCGGCGCAATCGGGCAGAGCGCGACCGGCTTCAGTCAAGTCGCTCTTATTCACGGCAACCAGAGCGGGCCGTCCCTCGACAGCGGCCAGCAGACTGCGCTCCTCATCGTTCAGCGCCTCGGTTGCGTCCAGCACCACCACAACCAGCGCGGCGTCTGCCAGCGCCTCGCGGCTGCGGCGAATGCCCAACTGCTCGGCCTCGTCCAGACTTCCGTGCAGCCCCTCGCGCAGCCCGGCTGTATCCACCAACTCCAGCGGAATGCCTTCCAGAGAAATCCGCTCGGTGACCGTGTCGCGCGTAGTCCCTGGCGTCGCGGTCACGATTGCGCGGTCGCGCTCCGCGAGGCAATTGAAGAGCGAGCTCTTGCCCACGTTGGGCCGTCCCACAATGGCCAGCGTCAGCCCGTCGTGAACAATGCGCCCGCGCGCGAATGACGCTTCCAGCGCGCTCAGCGGCGGCGTCAGTTCGCCGATGCGCCGCGCAATCTCGGCTCCAGGCGTAACATCCACGTCGTCCTCGGCAAAATCAATGCCTGCTTCGAGCAGGGCGATCAACTCCACCAGCCCCTGCTTCACCGGCCCCACGCGCCGGCTGAGCGCGCCGCCCATCTGGCTGGCGGCCTGGCGCGCCTGTGTAAGCGTCTGCGCCTCAATCAGGTCGCGCACCGCCTCGGCCTGGGTCAAATCGAGTTTGCCTGAGAGAAAAGCGCGCTCAGTAAATTCGCCCGGCGAGGCGAGGCGCGCGCCCAGCTTCAGAGCGCGGCCCAGCAGCAGCTCCAGCACCACTGGCGAGCCGTGCGCCGCAATTTCAACCAGATCTTCGGAAGTATAAGAATGCGGCGCGCCAAAAAATGTGACCACTGCCTCGTCAATGCAGCCTTCATCGACGCCAGAATCCACTGCGTCGAGATCGTCCGCTTCATCGAGCACATCCGCCAGCCGGGCCCGCGCGTGCTCCAGCGGTTGCCGCAGCCGCACCAACTGAATCGCGATTGACGCAGCTTCGGGCCCGCTCAGCCGCACAATCCCGATGCCTCCGCGCCCCGGCGGCGTCGAGACGGCAACGATGGTGTCGGTCGTCAATTCTGGATTTTTGCTCTCGCTGGCCATCATTCGTTAGTGTAGAGGCTCGACACGCGACCGGCCTCATCAACAACTCCATTGCGCTGAACCTATTTCAGCAGGTTCAGCGCCATCGCGGTCATCGCCGTCACTCCGGATTTGATGGCCGGCTCGTAAACAGGCGCAAACAGCGCTGAGTGAAGGCTGGGCAGCGGCACGCCGGATTTGAGGCTCTCTTTGAGCTTGTCCGCATCAGCCGCGCCCAGCCAATACATCACCGCCGGAATCTTCCCATCCAGCGAAAACAGGCCCACATCCTCGCTTCCCATCACGGCGTGAGCCTCCAGAACATGATCCTTGCCCAGCGCCTCCGTGGCGGCAGTGCGCAGCCGCTCGGCCAGTGCCGGATCGCAGAAAGTGGCGGGCGTACTCTCCGTAATCTCCACAGACGGCATCCGGTCCGCAGGAATCCCGTAGGCCTCCGCCAGCCCATTCGCAGTGCGCCGCAAATCAGCCAGAATCTGGTCGCGGACCGCGGGCGAGTAGGTGCGCAGCGTGAGACCCAACGTTACCTCGTCAGGAATGATGTTGTTCTTCGTCCCGCCGCGAATAGTGCCCACCGTCAGCACGGCCGGCTGTTGCGGATCGATTTGCCGGCTGACGATGGTCTGCGCCACGAGCACAAACTCGGCGGCCAGCACGATGGGGTCTTTGCCGGACTGCGGCGCGGAACCGTGCCCGCCGATGCCACGGATGGCCACGTTGATCGAGGTAGCGCTGGCCAGCAACGGTCCACCTTTGATGGCAATCGATCCGGCGGCCACGTCGTTTGTGTCATGCTCGGAGAGCACAAAGTCTGGCCGGCCGAAGCGCTCGTACATGTGGTCAGCCAGCATCGCCTGGGCGCCTCCCACAGTCTCCTCTGCTGGCTGCCCAATCAGCATCAATGTACCGTGCCACTCGCTCTTGCGCTCCGCCAATTCCCTCGCCGCGCCCAGCAGAACCGTCATATGCAGATCGTGGCCGCAGGCGTGCATTACGCTCACCTGCTGGCCCTGCGCATTGATGGTCTTCACATGGCTGGCGTAATCCAGGCCGGTCTTTTCTTCCACCGGCAACGCGTCCAGTTCCGTGCGCATCAACAGCCGCGGCCCCGCGCCATTCTCCATCACAGCCACCACGCCCAATGCCTGTGTTCCATCTTCGTACTTGCCCACATGCTCGGTCACGGTATAGCCAAGCTTGCGCAACTCGCCAGCCACAAAGGCCGCGGTCTGTTCCTCGTGGCCTGAAAGCTCCGGATTGCGGTGCAGATGTTTGTAAGTCTCGGTGAGCGAGGGCAATTGCCGCTCAGCAGTAGCGGCAAGATCAGCTTGAGCAGCAGAGCTTTGCGCAGCTATGGGCATTGCGGCGGCAGCCAAAACAAGAGTACGCACGAACATGAAAAACCTCCACGCGGAAGCGGAACATCGCCTCCATGCGCCAGCCTACCACACGCAGGAATGGTAAACTCCGGCAAAAGGGAGAAAGCAATGGGAGCAACGAAGATCGAGTTTCGTCTGCGCGTGACAATTATCACGGTCATCATTACGCTGGGCTTCTGGGCGCCGTGGATTGAAGGCTGGGGCATTGGCCGGCGAATTTCATTGTGGGAGTGGCTGGCGCTCGAGTTGAGCCGCCTGGGCATCGTCCACTTCGCAGTTGCCGTGCCCCTTGTGATTGCTGTGGCCGCGCTCATCGCCGCCAAGGGCGCACTGCTGCGCATCTGGGGCACTGCGTATCTCGGCTCGGCCACGGTAAACCACGGCGAGATGAAGGCTGGCGCAGTGCTGGCCGATGGGCCGTTTCGCTACGTGCGCAATCCGCTCTATCTCGGCTCCTGGTGCATGTTTGCGGCAATGGCCTTCCTGATGCCACCCACCGGCGCGCTCTTTGTCGCGGTCCTCATCACGGTCTTTCAGATGCGCCTGATCTGCGGCGAAGAAGCCTTCCTCACCGGCCAGCTTGGCGAGCCTTACATCGACTACCTGCACGCGGTTCCGCGGCTGATTCCGCATCTTCGCGCCATGCTCTCGCGCACCGGCCCCGCGCCCAGCGACCGCAAGCCGCAATGGCTTCATGCTTTCGTCGGCGAGATCAACCCCATCGGCGTCTTCATCATCCTGGCTTTCTTTTCGTGGAGCTACAACAACTGGCTAATGATCAAGGCCATCATCGTCAGCTTTGGCCTCTCGCTGGTTGTGCGCGCGCTCGTACCCAGGAATTCAGCCCCATAAATAGACAACGGGGAAGAGCCAATCAAGGTTCTTCCCCGTTTGCCGTCTGCAGTTTGGGGGACGGCTTCTTTCCCGCCCTTTGCGGTGAACTACTTCTTGACAGGCGCGATCACGTCCTTGGCAGCCTTCGCCACGCGGAACTTGACCACGGTCTTGGCCTTGATCTTGATGGCCGCACCGGTTTGCGGGTTGCGGCCGATGCGGGCCTTGCGCTCCGCCTTCACCAGGCGTCCGATGCCGGGGATTACGAAAACGCCGTTCTTCTTGGTTTCCTTGATGGCGGTCTCCGCCAGAATGTCCAGGAAGGCTGCGACTTGCTTGTTGGTCAGTTCCAGTTTCTCGGCCAGATGCCGAGTCAGGGCGGTTTTGGTCAGTCCAGTAGCCATTGTGTGCTCTCCTTTTGGGGCGGCCCTTGGGCGCGCCGTTGTTGCCTGGGCTTCCTACGCTTTTCGCGTACCGCATGGAGGGAGTGCGACCGAGGCAACGTTTGCACGAAACCCCTGTATTCATGCGGGTCGGAGAACCCTGTCGTTCGTTACCATGCGACTTTTGCAGGGGTAAAGTCAAGGCAAAAAGCCCTGATTTCCACAATTTTCTTCGGTATTTATGGGGTTTTTGCCTATTTTTGCCCGAATTTGCCGATTTTAATGGGGCTGAGACCACAAAAAACTTCGGGTGCCCCACCCTAGCCGCGTACTTGTTTTTGCGGCTAGGGTGGGATTCCGCAGAGGACTGGACACCCTGAGACCCCAAAGCTCAAACCATCATCTCAGCCCGAACAGCACCTTTCTCTTCGGCTTCAAACTCGCCGCAATCGGCGCGTTCAGCGCTTCCACCATCGGTGTAGCCAGCTTGAAGTAACGCGCCACCATACCTGCAAAATCTTTCTCCAGCGCCGCCCTGGCCGGCAGCGTCGTGCTCAACCCCCACTGCTTGCATTTGATCAAATCCAACGCCGGATGCTCGCACGGAAACCCCTTCGGGCTTCGACTCAACGAGTCCCCTTCGAACTCGGCAAAAGTTTTTCGAATGGCTGCCGTCCGCAGGAGTTTGCGAAATTCCTTGTGATTGTCGAGCAGCCAATGGCGAATGGCAGCCAGTTGATCCTTCTCCGGCATATACGCCCCTGCGGCAATCACCACTTCTTTCGCGCTGATGTGGAAGTAGTACCCGGCCCCAGAGGTCTTTTCCATCCCCTGATGCGACCACCACGCCGCCACGTGAGTCTTGTACGGCAGCTTGTTATTGCTGAAGCGCGTGTCGCGATAAATCCGGAAGAGGCACTTCTCCGCAGGCCGCACAAAGTCGGGCGCAAACGTGGCCATCGCATCCGTCACCTTGCGAATAATAGCCAGCATCGGCTCTTTCAGCTCCGCCTCGAAGATCGCCTTGCGCGGCGTGAACCACTCGCGGTCGTTGTGTCGCGCAAGATTACGCAGAAAAGCAAGCCCCTCGGGGCGAAGGTGAGCGGAGGGTGCGGCATTGCTGAGTTTGGAAACCATCACAAGAGGAGTGTAACGCGTTGGTCGCTATGACTGCTCGACAACCAACTCGACTGGACAGCCGTTGGTCTGCAAGTGCCGGATCAGGTCAGCGAAATGATGGACAAACGATGCAGCTTCATTGCCCATTCTTTCTCCATTTTGGATCGTGATTCGGTACGGCACTTCTGTTTTGTTAATGGCTCCCGTTCCAATGCTGTCGTTGAGCGCGTTGAAGTTTCGCCCGTGCCACGAAGGCGCGCCGACAGCGGTGAAGAAGGCCTGATAAACGTCGTCACTCGTTTGCCATCCGCTAGCATCAAGACGGATATCGGTTAGGCCCTCAACCCTATTCAACGGCTTTGCGAAGCCGAGACCTCTGTATGTCGCGCCCGAGACAGGCAGATAACCGAGCCCCTCCATACCTTCGCTTAATGAATTCGTTGGTTCGACTCCATACAACCGCAATGCGGACAGGCGGTAATGGTGCTCTTCAACGGTGGGCACTATGTTTAAGATTTCGGCGACAGGATCACCTGGGGAAAAACCGGTAAAAGTAGTGAATGCCGGATCCGGAGCCCAGATAGCCGAGTTACCCTCGCTGAGTTGACGGAGCGAGGCCTTTCGGTCCGGTGTATCCAACGCCCAAACCGGCATCTGGCCTAACAGCACTTGCAAATCATTCAGGTTCGTTTCTGCATCTGCTACGATTGCCACTTGCCAAGCCATCTCGTCTCCTACCGAATCACCTTCAGCGCCCCTCGGAACAGCCCGTCGAAATCACCAGCCAGCGCGGCCTCTTTGGCCACGGCCTGCTCAATCGCCTTCTCCGCTGCGGGCCGCTGATAGCCCAGATTCACCAGCGCGGACAGCACATCGTCCACCGCCGCTCCCTTCACCGCCGACTGCGCGGGCGCGACGGCAAAGTCGTCGAGTTTATCTTTCAGCTCGACCACCAGCCGCTCGGCCAGCTTCTTGCCCACGCCGGGCAGCCGCGTCAACTGAGCGTGGTCCTGCCCGCGAATGGCCTGAACCGTGTGCTCGATGGACAGCCCGCTCAACATCTTGATCGCCAGCTTGGGTCCCACGCCGCTTACCGTAATCAGCCGTTCGAAAAGCCGCTTTTCTTCGCGGTCAAGAAAGCCGAACAGTGCAATCTGATCCTCGCTGACCTGTGTGTGAATATGCAGCGCGGCCTCGGCGCCCACGCTGGGCAACGCCGTAAACGTAGGCACCGAGATGGTGACGTCATAGCCAACCCCGGCCGCCTCGACAATGGCCTGGCCGGGCTGTTTGTAAATCAGCTTTCCGCGCAAGTGAGCGATCATGGTGACTTATTGTAGTATCCCCAGCCGCTTCGCCACACACTCGATGGTTTCCAGCGCCTGATCCAACTGCGCCCTGGTGTGTTCACTGGTGAGCATGGCGCGGATTCTCGCCTTGCCTTCGGGCACGGTCGGGAAGGCAATGCCGGTGGCCATCACGCCCTCGTCGAAGAGCGCAGGCGAAACTCCATCGTCGCGCGCCCGTCGCCGCCTCAGGCTGTGACCGGGTTCCGGCTTTCCTCCCGGATTTCAGCCGCCCGGCCGGCTGAACTGCCTCATTTACATCATTTCAGCACCATTCTCCCCGCTCATCCGTCCAAACAGCAAGCCCGGAATGGCCTCAGTCGGCCCCGCCCGGATACAATAGGACTTAGGCTGCGCAGACGGGCGGCATACGACTTTTCTTCAGATTTGGAAGGTGCACGTGAGAGGCATAAACCGCCGCGGTCTGCGGCTTGATTTGGTTGCAGGATTGATTGTCGCGCTGGCCATGCCCGCGCTGTCAGTGGTTGCCGCGAACGCCCAGGCAGCCACGACGACTACACTCACCGCCGGAACCCTAAGCACATGCTCGCAGCCTCTTACCATCGCTGTCACCTCTGGTGGTACCGCGGTCTCTGGCGGCACAGTTGCCATCAAAGACACATTCAATGGCAACCCCGTTACAGTCGCGACTGTGGCTCTTAGCTCTTCTGGAGCGGCCAGCCCGACGGTTGACCTGTCGGCTGGCACTCATAGCCTTACCGCAGTTTTTGCCGGCTCTGCTTCCTACCAGACTTCCACATCGACACCAGCAATCGCCGTCACCGTAGCCGCGGAGTGCGAATTCTCGGTCGCCGTCTCCAATCTCACGCCCTCCTCGACCACCGCCAATACGATCACCCTCACGCCCGGCCAGTCAGGATCGGCCACCGTGACCGTGACCCCGTCGGTGGAGTTCACCTCCACGCTGACGGCGCCGATGTACGTCGCAATCTCCTGCTCGGGGCTTCCCGACGGAGCCACCTGCGTTCCCACCCCTGAAAATCTCTCGATTTCCGCTACCACCCCCGAAAGCTGCCTCAACGGTGTCTGCCCGCCCACCAGTTCGTTGTTGATTGAGACATACGCGGCTTCTTCTGCCTCGGCCACGCCCCCGCAGGGCAAGGGGTCCGCTCCCATCGCATGGGCAATTCTGCTGCCTGGCTCCCTGTGCCTGGGCGGTCTGGCCTTTGGCGCGCGCCGCCGCCGCTGGCTTAGCCGGTTTATGCTCCTGGCCCTGCTCGGGTTCGTCACTGCGCTCGGCACCACCGGCTGCAACCCGCGCTACAATTACCTCAATCACGGCCCGCAGCCCAACCCCGCGACTCCGGCCGGAACTTACACCGTCACCGTCACCGCGCAGACCAACAACGGCGTCACCACCACTACGCACGCCACCTCGTTTGTGCTCGTCGTGAATTAACCGGCCGTGTGCGCCCCAATAAGAACAAAAAATGCCCTGCGGCTTCAATCCTGCCGCAGGGCATTTTTATTTCTCCCGTTCCGCTCCACTCCTGGTTGAAAACACCCTGATGGCCTCGTCCGGCCTTCCCCAAGCGCGCGGCCGCCGTCCGAAAAGCCTCAGGCTTACCGGACCACTTGGAGCGTCCGCTTCCAGCGCGTGTCAGAGAAGAAATGCAGGGCAACGTGACCCATCCATGCAAGGTTGTCGCCGAGGCCGGTCTTCTCCTGATGGCCATCCGGCGTATCGAAAGACCAGTAGTTGAAGAGCGGACGGCCCAGAATATTCTCGCGCGGCACAAATCCCCAGAAGCGCGAGTCCAGGCTGTTGTGGCGGTTGTCGCCCATCATGAAGTATTTTCCGGGCGGCACCACCAGCTCGCCGTTCTCGATGTGGCTGGCAATCTCAACGGCCCAGGATTCGGTTGCGCCGTGCGGCGATTGCGGCGTGGGCAACAGGGCGGGAAACTCGTCCTGATACTCCGGATCGAAAGCGGGCGTCTCCTGCGCCTCTTTCGCAATCGCCTGCGCGACGCCATTCACATAGACCACGCCGTTGTGCAGGTGAATGCGGTCGCCGGGTACGGCGATCAGCCGTTTGACGAGAATCGTATACTCCGGCTGCCCGTTGGGATAATCCGCCACCGGCTTGCGGAAGACGACGATATCGCCGCGCCGCGGTTCGCGATGATAGGCCAGCGGCATCCAACCAGATTCCGGCGCAAAGGTTGAGCGATCGACGGTGAGATGATCGCCAACCAGCAGCGTCTTCTTCATGGAGCCGGAGGGGATCTGATAATTCTGCGCAAGCAGCGTCGTGGCGAAGAGCCAAACTACGATCAGTACGCACCACGAGGCGGCGGTTTCATAAGGAGTTTCCTCGTCGCGCGCCTTTGCGGTCGGCCGACCGGCTTCGGCTGGACCTGTGGTTGCTGCTTGGCTGGAGCGCTTGATCCGGATTTTCATGGGATGACCTCGTATGATCTGTTCCCTATTCCCTGCCCTTATCAACTAACTGCGGGCAAGCCTGCCAGGGCCATCGCGATCTCCTCTTCCGGATACTCGTAGTTCTCCAGCTTCCCGGCTTGGTAGGCGATATAAGACTGCATATCGAAGTGCCCATGCCCGCTGAGGCTGAAGAGGATCGTCCGCTGCGCACCTTCCTGCTTTGCGCGCAGGGCTTCGGAGATCGCCACAGCGACGGCGTGGTTGGCTTCCGGCGCGGGAATGATTCCTTCGGCGCGGGCAAACTGAATTCCAGCGGCAAAGGCATCCAACTGTTGCACAGTGGTGGCTTCGGCCAATCCCAGGTCCATCACATGCGACACCAGAGGCGCCATGCCGTGGTAACGCAACCCGCCCGCATGAATCCCCGGCGGAATGAAGGTGCTTCCCAGCGTGTGCATTTTCACCAGCGGCGTCAGGTGCCCGGTATCTCCGAAATCGTAAGCGAATCTGCCCTTGGTCAGGCTGGGGCAGGCTGCCGGTTCCGCTGCCACCACGCGCGCGTTGCTTTGCCCCTTGATCTTGCGGCCCAAATACGGCATCGCCAGCCCGGCGAAGTTCGATCCACCGCCCGTGCAACCGATAATTACGTCAGGCTCATCATCCGCCAGAGCCATCTGCTCTATTGCTTCCAGCCCCATCACCGTCTGATGCAGCAGCACGTGATTCAACACACTGCCCAGCGCATACTTGGTGTCCGGGTCCTTCGCGGCGATTTCCGCAGCCTCTGAAATAGCAATTCCCAGCGATCCATTGGAATGCGGATGCTCGGCCAGAATCGCCCTGCCCGACTCCGTCTCCGTGCTCGGGCTGGCGGTTACCGAGGCCCCGAAGGCCTCCATCAATGCGCGGCGATATGGCTTCTGGTCGTAGCTCACCCGCACCATAAAGATATTGCAATCCAGGTCGAAGAACGAGCAGGCCATGGCCAAAGCAGAGCCCCATTGCCCGGCTCCCGTCTCCGTTGAAAGGTGCTTGGTGCCTTCCATCTTGTTGTAATATGCCTGCGCCACGGCAGTATTGAGCTTGTGCGATCCCGCTGGGCTCCCGCCTTCGTACTTGTAATAAATGTGCGCGGGCGTATCCAGCGCCTTCTCCAGCCGGCGCGCCCTGAACAAAGGCGAAGGACGCCACTGCGCGTACAGTTGCCGCACTTCGCCGGGAATCTCAATCTCCGGCTCCGTGCTCACTTCCTGCAGAATCAGGCTCATCGGAAACAGCGGCGCCAGGTCGTCCGGTCCAATGGGTTTCAGTGTTCCGGGGTGCAGCGGCAGCGCCATCGGCGTGGGCAGATCGGCTGCAATGTTATACCACGCGTGGGGGATGCGGCTCTGCGGAAGATTGTACTGGATGGTTTCCATAACAAATTCTATCAGCAGATTCGCGGGAGCTTCCCAGCCCATGGCATGGGAAGCTTCGCAATGCGGCGCGGAGCAATTACTTGGGAGAAAGCCGCTCTGAGGGCTGCGCCCGCATCGCAATGAATTGCCCCGTCCACGAACCGCCATTGAGCGTAATCCCGCCCACCACCTTGCCGTCCTCGGAGATGGCCAGCCGGTACTGATCTGTGCCCTTTATCTCAGCCGGATCTTCCAATACGTAGCCATTCAGCTCCAGCAACTCCTCGCCCTTCAAACTGCCCTTCACCAGCTCCGTGGCCGTCTTTCCCACCTGGGCGGCAAGCTCCGGCGATGGATTCTCGCCCGCCTTGCGCAGCGTCCACACAATCTTGCCCCACACCACGCCGTCGCCCACCACCGCGCAGGTCTTGCAGCCTTTTCCCGTCTGCAGCGTCATCGACGCCGAAAAAACCATCCCATCAGGGTTTGTCCAAATGCCGCGCCACTCCCCCGCCACGTTGACCGTTTGCGCAGCGCACGCCAGCCCGCCCAGCAAAATCAGGCCCGCCAGAACAATCGGCTTTCTCATCGCTCTACCTCTCAGCCAAACGGAACGCCGCTTTGGCTGTCGCCATGAATTGTATACGCGAACAAACAAAACGCGCGGAAAACTTCCCCGCTCCTGTACACTGAACGCGTTATGAGTTGCCTTTTTTGCAAGATCATTGATGGGAGCATACCCTCCACCGCGGTCTACGAAGACGAGTTATGCTACGCCTTTGCCGACCTTCATCCGCAAGCGCCCGTGCATCTGCTGGTGGTGCCGCGCGAACACATCGCCTCCCTGGACGATACCGATCAGAGCGACGGCCTTCTGCTCGGCCACCTGCTCTGGGCCGCCGGAGAGATAGCGCGCGACAAAGGCCTCGCCAAGGGATACCGCCTGGTGGTCAACACCGGCGAGGACGGCGGCCAAACCGTCGAGCATCTCCACGTCCACCTTCTCGGCGGACGCCCGCTCACCTGGCCTCCGGGGTAAAGGCAGGGAATAGGGAATAGGGCGCAGAAAGACGGGGTTCAGCGGAGCCGCAGAACCTGCATCGACTCGCCTTCCGCGTATACGAAAAGAGGGCGCTTCCATAACGGAAGCGCCCTATCTTTCTGCAAGTTCTAAGGAACCTCTGGTTAAGTCGAGGTTTTGAAAGGGCACGGATTTATCCGTGCCACAAAGGCTGCAAAACTAACGCGGGCTTTAGCCCCTGAGGGATGTTTTTCTGACAGAATGGAGTCAATCAGAGCTTCCCTAGGCGCTTAAACCGGCTGTTGCGCGTAATCTTCTTCCTCTTCCAGTCCGTAGCGGCGCAGAAGGTTGGGCAGGGTCTGCGAAAATGCCGAACGCGGCATTACCGCATCGCAACCGGCCTCAATCGCCTTGGCCTTCAACTCGCTCTGCAAGTGATTCAGGAAGCCGACAATCGATGTCGCCTTCTTGAGCTTGCTCTTGAGCTTGGGAATCAGCGTCATTGGCTTGGCGTTTAGGTTGTTAAGGTCGAAGACCACCAGTTTGGGCAACTCGCCTTCCGGCAATTCGGTCAGCTTTAACGCTGCCTCTTTGTCGCCGCCCTTCACAAACTCCACCTTCACACCCAGCTTGCGGGCCGTTTCCATAATCTTTGCCTGGAAAAACAGATCCTCAATGAAGCAGTAAATGCGCGTGGGCGCGTCAGCGCGGATTGCCGCCGCGGGCTGGGGCTCGTAAGCGTCCTGGTAAGCGCCGCCGGCGTGGCCGTTGCTGCTGATCTCGATGGTCGAAGGAGGGCCATCGGCTACATTGCCGTTTACCAGGCGATAGCTGTGGTCCATCGGGCCCACAAACTCCCTGGGCCCCTTCTGCTGTCTCATCTTCCGCTTGGCCTGCGGAGGGCCTGAAATGCTGTTACCGGGCTGCGCTTGCGCCGCCGGAGCCTTCTGGGGAAACTTCTTTTTTCGCCCCTGACTCTGGTGCCCGCCCCGATGTCCGGCTTGCTGGCCGGCCTGCTTCGCTGAAGCCGGCTTCGGCGCCCGCGCGTGCGGTTGTGGCGGCGCCTGTGGTGGCGGCTGTAACTCTTGCTGCGGCGACTGAGGCTGCGGCGCCTGGGCTACGCCTGTCTGGCTGCTCTTGTTTTTGCGGCGGCGGCGGCGACGCCGATGCCCCTGCTGTTGCCCCTGTCCAATGACCGGGACCGGCCCCAATTCAGTTTGGGGCTCTGTCAATTCTGTTGTCATGCGTAAGCTTCCTGTTGCATTGCTAAGTAGTTCGTTGCCATCCGCTGCATTGCGCTTCCTGATTCAGTCTTGTTCCATCTCACTCAGACTTGTTTAGACTTTTTCCTGCCGGGTGCTCAGCTTCTCTCACCCACTGTCACTCAATCCCGCATGGGGAATACCATGGCAACCAGCGGAACGCATCGCGAATATCGCGCCAACTGCACTGAAGCCAAAATTGGATCCAAACTCTGTGCGCAATCCTGGGTGTGCTCTATCGCTGAAGCACTATTACAGATTCCGGCCGATTTCCGCAATCCCCAAAATGCCGTCGCTCCTGCTCGCGGTGCCCATTCGGCTTCGCGGCCCGGATTGACCGGTATATGACCTCTGTGAAAATGCTCTCCGGCCGCCACGCACACATGAGCCTCAAAAACAGCTCTATCCGGTTGTCAGGATCGTGACGATGCGGCCAGCGCCTTTCTCAGGTGACGCCCTTCTCAAGAAAACTTACCTCTCGCAGATTCTCTCAAAATGATCTGCCCGGCTAAGCTTCCTTGATCAGCGGCGAACTAGCTCTGCCCTTTCGGGTGGCTCGCATCAGCCGCTTGATAGGCAACTCTGATACTACAGTGAACTGATGCGGCTGGCAAGTGTGCAATGAGACTTCCGCACATCTGAATTCAACTTGGCCGCCTTCCTCAAAAGCAGAAACCCAAAGCCCTCCAAACGCAAGAAACGCCACTCCAAAAAGAGTGGCGTTTCACTGTCTTGCGCTTGTCACTGGCCTCCCAAAAAGTCTTCGGCCGGCAGTATCTTCCACCGTGCCTCTCTTCGCCTTCCCGACCGGTCTGCCTCTATTCAAGGACCGCTGCGTTGGCGGTTGCTCTTGCCGGGTAGCTACTCTTCTATGGGCTGGCCAGAACTCTTCCAGCGCCTGTACATCACTGGCACCCTACATATAGCAATCGGGGGGCCAGTCAGCCGGTTGTTTTTTTTCAAAGGCTTACGGGGAACATGAGGGAGTAACTATCCTCGATTTTGGAGGTTAAACGCTTGGTTTCTCCCAAAAACCATAAGAGGCCGCCTCACCGCTGGCACTTCGGACAGTAATGCGTACCCCGCCCGGCCAGCACCAATCGGCGGATCGGCGTCTGGCAGCGTAGGCAAGGAAGCCCCGTGCGTTGGTAGACGCAATGCTCCAGTTGAAAGAACCCGCGCTCGCCCTCGGCGTCCACATAATCGCTCACCGAAGACCCGCCTAGCCGTATCGCGTCTCGGAGAACCTCGCCCAGAGCCAGCCGCAGCCCTTCCAACTCCGCCCGGTTCAGCCTTCCGGCCAGCCGCCGTGGCCGAATGCCGGCGCGGAACAGGCTCTCGTCTGCGTAGATGTTGCCCACCCCAGAGAGAATCTTCTGATTCAACAAAGCCGCCTTGATGGCCAGCCGCCGCCCGTGAAAAAGCCGCGCAAACTCCTCCGTCGTCACACTCAGAGGATCAGCTCCCGGAGCGAGGAAACCGGCGGTGCGGCTCAGTTCGCGATACTCCAGCCGCCCAAATCGTCGCGGGTCCACAAAGCGCAACTCCCGCCCGCTCAGCAAGCTCACCCGCGCATGAGTGTGCGGCGCAACCGGAGCGTCGGGGGTGGTCACCAGCAATCTCCCCGTCATGCCCAGATGCACAATCCACTGAGCCGTCGGATCGCTTTCCTGTTCTGTCACACCAGCCGGGTGCCCCACCCTCGCCGCGTCTTTGTCTTTGCGGCTAGGGTGGGACTGTACGCTCTCCGCCCCCGGGTGCCCCATCCTCGCCGCGTCTTTGTTTTTGCCGCTAGGGTGGGACTGCACGCTCTCGTCCACCATTCCCAACTCGCACACAATATGTTTTCCCGTGCGATGGACCTCAATAATCGCCCGCCCCTCCAGCCCTTTGGCCTGGAGCGCCGCTGGCGTCTTGAAGGGTTCGCGCTTCCCGCCGAACCAAACTTCCACAATGCGATCACCGCGCAGGTGCAGGTTCACACCGCGGGCGATGGTCTCGACCTCAGGCAGTTCGGGCATCGGTCTATTGTATGTGGGTTTTGTCTTGCCGCGAAGGTTTTGCTCGCAAGCGCCTACTTGCGCTCGCCGGGCTCGCGCACCCGGTTGGCCTCAAAGCTCACTATCTTCCACTTCCCCTGCGCATTGCGCACATAGACGCGGGTGTAACGATAGGTGCCGGAGAAGTCTCCCATGGCGCTCTTGCCGCTCACTTCAGCCCGCGAAGTCACCAGCGCGGTCGTTCCATAAAAACGCACCCTGCGGTCTGAGACTTCAAGAGCCGTAATGTGCGTCGCGCCGCTGCGCAGGTTGGCCAGGGCCTCCTCTTTGGTCTGCAATGTCCCATTCGGAGTGATGGCCATGTAATCGTCAGCCAGCAGGGCGCTCATGGCGGCAATGTCCGCCTTCAGAACCGCATTCCGCCAGGCCTCTTCCAGTTGGTCGATCTCGTGCCGGCTCTCGTGCCGCTGCCCCTTGGGCATTGCGTTTTTCTGGGGCGCGGCAAAAATCACCGGCGCACACACGCCGAGCACCAGAAGAAGCATCAGTGCGTACGGCTTGCAGTGGCGAATGAGCTGGGAGGGATGGATCGTGGCTGCGTGCATAGGCGTAACGCATGGTAGCTCCGCAAGGCCGCGCCGGTCAAACAATTTCAGGAAGCTATGCACAAAACCGCCTCCGTGCGCCCGAAGATACCAGATGAATCAGCCGCTGCTCCCGCGCGGGCGCTCCTGCCGGTTAGACTGCGTTGCAATCTCAAACGAGAGCAACCAGGTTTTCCACGCTCCGCTCGCGCATCTTTTGGTACAGCCCGCCCACGGCATGGCGCTTGAAGTGCTCCGACTCGCGATGCGACGCCAGCGCCTTCGCGTCCCGGTACTGCTCATAGATGAACACAGTATCCGGGTCACCCTCCACATGGTGGGGAATGTAGCTGACGCATCCGGGCTCCTGGCGCGAGGCAGTCGCCAGCAAACGCAGAGTTTCGGCAACGTCGTCGCGATCCTCGGGGGTAAACGTCAACCGTACGGTAAAGCTGATCAAGGCGCCGGCCTCCTCTTACGTCCCAAATTACGCGTGTATGTTCTCTAGTGCCGCCGCAAACTCCGGCAGCCGCATCGTCTGGCCCCGGTCCGGGCCGGTCGATACCATTCCGATCTTGGCCCCGCTCTCCCGCTCTTGAAAACGCAGGTACTCGCGTGCCGCCTGCGGCAACTTGTCAAACTCCGTAATCCCCTCGGTCGAACACTGCCAGCCCTTCAACTTGGTATACACCGGCTTGATCTGCTCCAGGCCCAGCACGTCTGCGGGAACCTCGTCTGTCACCCGGCCGCCAATCTCATAGCCCACGCAGATGGGAATCTCCGCCAGTTCGTCCAGCACGTCCAGCTTGGTTACCACCAGCCACTCGGCGCTGTTCACCTGGTTGGAGTAGCGCAGCAAGGGAATGTCCAGCCAGCCGCAGCGGCGTGGCCGCCCCGTCACAGCGCCATACTCGTTACCCCGCGCCCGCAGGTGGTCGCCCGCAGCGTCGTGAATCTCCGTCGGGAACGGCCCCTCGCCCACTCTTGTCACATAGGCCTTGGTCACCGAAATGACCGTGCCGATGGCCGTCGGTCCTACGCCGGTTCCTGTGGACGCGCCGCCCGCCGTCGCCGACGACGAGGTTACAAACGGGTAGGTCCCGTGGTCGATGTCCAGCATCGTCCCCTGCGCGCCCTCGAACATCACGCTGCCACCCTCGGCCAGAATCTTGTTCAGCAGGCGTCCTGTATCGGCAACAAACGGCCTTATTTGCTCGGCCGCGGCCGCATATTCGTCGTACATCTTTGCGGGGTCCAGCGGATCGGTCCCGAAGAGCGCATGCGCAATCGCATTCTTTTCCGCGCAAGCCGCATCGATGTGCGTCTTGAGTAGATCCGGCCTCATCAGGTCCACGATGCGCAGTCCGCTGCGCGCCATCTTGTCCTCGTAGGCCGGTCCGATGCCCCGGCTCGTGGTGCCAATCTTTTTCCGCCCCGGCGCGCTCTCGGCGGCCAGCTCAATCATCCTGTGATAGGGCAGAATCACCTGCGCCCTGTTCGACACAGAAAGACGCTCATCCACGGCCACGCCCAGCTTGCGCAGCTTGGCAACCTCGTTCAAAAATGCGATTGGGTCCAGCACCACGCCGTTGCCGATCACTCCCCGGCAACCCGGCCGCAGAACTCCGCAGGGAATCAGTTGCAGCACGAACCGCTGGTCGCCAATGATCACCGTGTGCCCGGCATTGTGACCGCCCGCATAGCGCGCCACCGCGGTAAACCGCTCGCTCAGCACGTCGACAATCTTTCCCTTGCCCTCGTCGCCCCATTGGGCGCCCAATACTACCGCCGTTTTTGCTCGCATTTCGTCCCGTTCCTGGTGAGGAGTCTCTGGATCCATCAAAAAGTAAGAATTGTGATACTAAGCGGGGCGTAGCAGAGTCGGAGAACCTGCATTTCCCACGCAAAGCGAAGGTGCTACCCAGCCTGCACCAGTTTTGATGATAAACCCTGAGAGACTGAGCGGCGGCTCTTGTTAACCTTTCGCTTCCCTGATTCGTTGTATAGGCAGAAGGCGCTTGTGAGCGCGTTTCGAGTGAAAGGAAACTCAAATGAATCATCAGAATCGCATCTTGCCCTGGGCGCTTCGCTCCGTCGCGGCCTCAGCCCTGCTGCTTGCCGCACTAGCCAGCGCTCAAGCCAAGCCTGCCAAGCCACCGACAGCGGCTACTGCCGCGCTTTCCGCCGCAGCCCCGGCTCCCACCGACAAGGATATGGCCGCCGCGCAACAGGAACTGATCAAGCTGCTGCGCCTGAGCCCCACGCTGACCACCGTCGTCTCCAAAGATCCGTCGCTGCTCGCCAACCGGGAGTATGTCAGCCACAACAATCCGCAACTGGCCTATTTTCTGGACCAACATCCGGAAATTGCTCGCAACCCTGAGTTTTATCTCTTCACCCACATGAAGCAGGAAGACGGAACCCCCGACCCCGCGCTGGAGCACGAAGGATATTCGGCCGTCTACCACGCCTCCGAGTTGGATCAATTCATGAATAATATGAGCCCCGTGCTGGCCATCGGCGGCTTTTTGGTCGCGGTCATTTGGCTGGTCCGAGTGATCTTGGAAAACCGCCGCTGGGGCCGCATCTTCAAGCTGCAAAGCGAGGTCCACGGCAAGCTGATCGACAAGTTCGGCTCCAACCAGGAGCTGGCCACATACATGGAGACGGAGGCCGGCAAGCGCTTCCTGGAGGCGGCGCCGATTCCGGTCGGCTTCGAGCCGGAGCAGCGCGTGCCCAACGCGGTGGCGCGGGTGCTCACCCCGCTGCAGATCGGCATTGCTGCTTGATCCCATCTGGAGTCCGATGGTGCTCATTCCCGCCGTTGCCACTCTGGCGCTGCTCGGCGGCGCAGTGGTCTACCTGGCCATGGATAAGCAGTAACCACGCTTCGCACCAGCTCGCCGGTTGCCACAGCCTCGCTGTCGAGCGCGGGATTCCGGCGCTTCACGCTCTAGCGGGACGAACCGCGAGTCCTATGACGGCCGGCACTGCCTTGGCTCCCAGTCCGACGCGCACCGACTCGGCCTGCCTCGGCCTCGCCATCTCTCTCTTCACGCTGGAGAGAATCTTACTTTCCTTCTCGGTCAAATTCTTCTTTTCCATGGTCTCCCCTTTTTAAGTGATATGCACGTCATTTACTTGCCGATTCCAACCCCACGCCGGCCCGATCTTCAACGCAACGAGAACCTGTAGCAGTCCGGCCGATCCGCGTATCCTTCCCGATAGACTCGGCAGCGTCTCCCGGATGGGGGCGTGTTGCGCCACCATCGCGTCGAAGCTGCACTTGCCATGTGAAGCTTCTTGCAGGATCTGTTTTGCGGGCATGGATTACGCAGCCTTCGTGAGCTTCAAGGAAGCAGGACCGCCTTTATAGCTGCCGTCTCGCACCTTCACAGTACGTCATCCTAAGCGCGCCTCAGATCAATATCTGTACAGATTAGGCCATTGCAGGCTGAAAGTTCGACTCTCGCCTCCGCCAACCGAAGTCTCCATGCCTCTCTGCAAGTTGCCATCCAGAGTTCGCATATCCCGAATTGAACTTACCTCGCGCATAACTTCGGATTTTGCGCCCGCGCCGGATAAGTATGTTGCCTTGGCCAAAAAAGACAGGCGCGAGATAACTACCTCGCGCCTGTCTTTTCAAAAAGCTGCGTCTCGTTAAGGAGCGCATAAGTTTTCCAAGAACGCTTCAACCGCTCGTGGACTCGCATCTGAACCCTTACTGGGC
>Ga0302320_10002384_pt1 | contig 44206 bp, 35 predicted proteins | sample Bog_T0_3_FD_202130 | JGI IMG/M metagenome (GOLD analysis project Ga0302320, IMG submission 202130) | Peat permafrost microbial communities from Stordalen Mire near Abisko, Sweden - Bog_T0_3 | ecosystem: Environmental > Terrestrial > Soil > Wetlands > Peat | place: Sweden: Abisko, Stordalen Mire...
GCCCGCGGCGGCGGCAATCCCCGTCGTCATCAACTTGCGCCGTGAGAAGGAACTCATGCCCGCTCCTCCGTTTCGGTTGCGCGCCCAGTGATCATCGCGCGCATTCTGCTTCGGAATCACGAGATCGCCACCATCGTCACGTGAACCGCAAGAAACAGCACCAGGGCCCACGATACAAATAAGTGCAGAGAGCGCGCCGATTGCCGCCCTCCCAGCCAATTCACAGCCGCCGGAACCGCCGAGTCGAACGCCGGCGAGAGCGCAAGCCCCGTCCAGATCATCATCGGAAACAGAATGAAAATCGCCGCCAGGTACGCGGTTCGCTGCAGCACGTTGTACGAGCGAGCCTCTCGCGCGTCCGGCGGCGCGCGCCGCAGATACCGCGCAATCCGCTCACGGTACGCACGCCAGCTTCGGCTGCCCCGTTCCGGGATCAAATTCTTGCGAAAGTGCCCCGTCCATACCCCGGCAATCCCGTACACCAGCCCTGTCAGCACCAGCGCCCATGCCGCTTCAAAATGCAGATACCGGCTCCATCCATTCTGATCCGGCATCACATACCCATACCCGGTCGGAACCGTTGCCCGCGAAGCCGGAATCGGCAGCGTGAACAGCGGCCGCGTATTCACATTGCCCGTCTCGCCCCAGTAGAACCGCGGGTGCGAGATCACAATCTCACCTCCCGTAATCAGCAGCGCAACAAAGCAGACAAAAGTCATCCAGTGCGTCACGCGCACCAGCGCAGTGTGCCGTGGAGTTTGCGATTTGGCGCGCACGGAAGTGGCCAACATGCCAGGAGAATAACACGAACTAACCGCTGAATCCCTTAAACGCGCCTGGAACGCCGCTCTACAATGGGTTGCATGAACTCCCGCAGCCTGCTCGCTCTGCTGTTCCTCGCCACCACCGCGTTCGCCCAGTCGTCCGATCCCCTCAAGCTTGTCGACCCCATGATTGGAACCGGCCCTGAAGGCCACACCTTTCCCGGAGCCGTCGCCCCCTTCGGCATGGTGCAGCTCTCGCCTGACACGCAGATTCGCCCCTTCAAGCAAAGCTACAAGTGGGCCGCCGGATACCGCTATGAAGACACCACCATTCTGGGCTTCTCGCACACTCATTTTTCCGGCGCAGGCCACAGCGATCTCGGAGACGTACTGCTGATGCCGGTCAGCGGCGCAAGCGTGCCGCTCGAGCCCGGCGACCCGGAGAAAACCCAGCCCGGCTACCGCTCCCGCTTTTCGCACGCCACGGAACGCGCCGAGCCGGGCTACTACGCCGTCACTCTCGATGACGCCCACGTCCGCGCCGAGCTCACCGCCACGGAGCGCGTCGGCGTGCATCGCTACACCTTTGCCCCAGCCGTTCCGCGTCATCTGCTCCTCGATCTGCGCAGCAGCATTTACAACTATCCCGGCAAGGTCCTCTGGTCCAGCGTGCGCATCCGCAAGGACGGCACGGTCACCGGCATGAGGGAAACCCGCGGCTGGGCGCCGGCCCGCCAGTTGTACTTTGCCATGCGCTTCTCCGCGCCGCTCTCCGGCCACGCCCTCTATAACCACGAAGAAGATCCGCCGCCCTATCACGGCTTCAAGACTCCGGGAACCTCCCCGGAGGACACGCAAGCCATCATGGGCCGCGGCCTTGAAGCAGTCTTCAGCTTCGCGCCCTCCGCCGCTCCGCTCGTCGTCAAAGTCGCCATCTCACCCGTCAGCGAAGACAATGCCATCGCCAACATGGACGCCGAAACGCCGGGCTTCGATTTTGACAGCGTCCGCGCCCGGACGCAGACCGCGTGGCGCGCCGAACTCAGCCGCATCGAACTGCACGCCTCGCCTGACATGGAGAAGTCGCTATACACCGCGTTCTACCACGCCCTCATGGCGCCCAGCGTCAGCATGGACGTAAACGGCGACTATCGCGGCCCTGACGCGCAGGTGCATCGCGCCGCGGGCTTCCGCTTTGTCTCCTCGCTCTCGCTGTGGGACATCTATCGCGCCGAGCAGCCGCTCATCACGCTCATTGAGCCCCCGCAGCGCACCAACGATCTGGTCCATTCGCTCATCGCCTCGCAGCAGCAGAGTCCCTTCGGCATCCTGCCCGTCTGGCAGTTCCAGGGCCAGGAAACCTGGTGCATGATCGGCTATCATGCCGTGCCCATCATCGCCGACGCCTACATGAAAGGCATTCGCGGCTACAACACCAAAGCCGCCCTCGATGCCATGGTCGCCAGCGCCACCTATGCCCCCTACGGCCATCTCGGCGCGTACATGAAGCTCGGCTACGTGCCCGTCGACATCGACAACGAAGCCGCCTCCAAGACTGTCGAGTACGCCTTTGACGACTGGACCATCGCCCGCATGGCCCGCGCCATGGGCAAGGATTCCGTCGCCGCTCAGTTCCAGAAGCGCTCCGCCAACTGGCGCAACCTCTTCAATGTTGCCGACGGATTCGTCGAGCCGCGTCTCTCCAAGGGCGACTATCGCAAGCCCTTCGATCCGGCCGCCGCCGAAGGCGCGAGCGGATTCACCGAAGGCAACTCCTGGCAATATTCCTGGTACCAGCCGCAGGACGAGCAGGGCATGATCCAGTTGCTGGGCGGCAACCAAAAGCTCACCGCCAAGCTCGACGAAATGTTCGACCAGAAGGTCGACCCCGCGCAATACGCAAACGTCGAAGACATCTCCGGCATGATCGGCCAGTACATTCACGGCAACGAGCCCAGCCACCACCTCGCCTATCTCTACATGTACGCCGGCGCGCCGCTCAAAACCCAGTCGCGTCTCAAGCAGATTGTGGACTCGCAATACAAGCCCACTCCCGACGGCCTCGTTGGCAATGACGATCTCGGCCAGATGTCTGCCTGGGTGCTGTTCACCTCTCTCGGCTTTTATCCCGTGGCGCCGGGCTCCAATCAGTACGTGCTGGGCCGTCCCTTTGTCGATCGCGCCGTCCTGCACCTGCCCAACGGAAAATCGCTCACGGTTTTGAGCGTAGGCATGAATGGCGAGCAAGGCTTTCTAAAAGACGTACTCCTCAATGGCCGCTCCCTCGACCGCAGTTATGTAACCCACGAGGAACTCATGCAGGGCGGGGAACTGAAGTTCATCTTCAGCACCGAGAAGGACGCAACCTGGTCCCACCGCTCCCTGCGTCCGCCGTTTTCCGAGACCGCCGTCAATTAACGAGAACCCTGCCCGGCAACCTGCCGCTCATCGAGAAACCGCCCGCAGCTCCGTCTCTCAGGCGGCGGTGGTGGTCGCTTGGGGATGCGGATAGAATGGCTACGCGTTTAAACCTCTGAAACAACGCGAGGGCAAATGGCTCAGACGAATGATGCGGATGCGAAACAGGACGACAAGATCGCGAACGCACAGATGGTAAATTTTGTGCTTTCGGGGCTTGCCGTTGTGGCGGCACTGTGCATGTGGATGGGTGGCGCCACTCTACACGTCCCATCGGCAATTGTGCTCGCGCTGTTGCCCGTGGTAATGATCTGCCTTGTGAACAAGAGGCCTCTGTTATACGCAGTCGGTACGCGGAGACGAGATCCACTGGAACAACGCACTGACCTTATATTTGCCTTTTTTGTTTGCGTAGCCAGCTTGGCCTTTGGAAATCAAGATGTCCACTTCTTGGGGACAGAAATGCTGCTCGAATATGCTTTGCTGGTCGGGCTGCTCGGCTGCCTTGTTGTCTACTCGGCAGCGCGGCAAAACCCGCAGGTCTGGAGCGCGATGTTCTGCATGCTCCTATGCGCAGGCTTTTATGGCTGGGGACTGGCGGGCGTTGTCGACAGCTTGCCGGACAAATCACCTCCGGCGCACTTTTCCACAACGGTTGTCTACAGGAACGAATCGCACGGCCGCGGGACCACCTACCATCTGACTCTTGCCCCGTGGGGTCCGGCACAGTGGTCTGACAGTCTGACCGTCTCACATGCGGTATACGACAGCACCGCGATCGGCACTCCCATCTGCCTTGAGCTTCACCCCGGTCTCTTGCATCTGCCCTGGTACCGCATGGTGGAGTGCGACTCCACTAGCCAGCAGCCTGCGACCGGCGATCAGTGATCGGGAGTGATTACAGGATTACGCCGCCGGCCTCCGGATTCACATCCATATCCGGCTCGGTCCACAGCAGGATCGCCTGCGGCAGGCTGATGTAGAGCAGGAAGACCGCCATGAGCAGCACTTGGGGCCATTGCACCATACCCACGCGCACCGCCGCGGCATTCAGTGTCCTGAGCGTATTGGGTCCGCGGAAAGACCCCGCAAGGAACGCTCCAAGCACCACGTAAGTCAGAGCGCGATACGCCAGGTAGTGCGCATGATCGCGGCGATGCATCTCGCGTTCATCGCCACGGCTGCGCATATCGCCGGCGATCCCTGTGAAAATGATCAGCATCCCAACCAGAAGAAACATGCACCCGGAAAGGATCCAAGCGTCGATGGCCTCTTTTGGGTTGTTGAACGAACACCAGGCGAGGCAGACCACGGCTTCCGCGGCGTAAAAGAGCCCCACAAACCAGCGGCGGCGCGCCTGCGATGCAAACGGGATGCGAATCTTTCCAATCGCGTATTCGGTATTCATGCTCTCTCCTTGGCCGCGGTCTGCCCGCCTCCGTACACCTGCTGGCTCAGCGGCTTCAGCGGTTCGGTTGAAAAGATCGCCTCAATCGGCAGTCCAAAATACGCGGCGATTGCGAACGCCAGCTTCAGGCTCGGTCCGTAGTTCCCGCGCTCCAGAAATCCAATGGTCTGGTAGTTGACGCCCACAGCGTCTGCCAGTCCCTGGCGGCTGATGCCGCGTTCCGCCCGCAGCACAGCAATGCGGTTATACAGGCCGCTGTCGCCGGGAGGATCGAGATGGGGTCCGTTGTTAATAACTACAATATATTGCGTTAACGCAACAATCTTGTCAATATAAAAATCCGATAGATCGGTCTGCCGCTTCGCCGGGTGCCCCGTTCGCCTTGGAGACCTGGGCCTGCTTCCTCTTGCAAGCCCATGTTCAATCCAAACCACCCCTCCCCCGCCGCATCGCTTAAAATCGCAGCATGTGCGGAATCGTCGGTTACGTTGGCAAAAAGAAGGTCGTTCCAGTCATCATCGAGGGGCTCCGGCGTCTCGAATACCGCGGCTACGACTCGGCAGGCATCGCTGTCGGCAGCCCTTCCAGCCCAACCCTTGAAGTCCGTCGCGCCCCCGGCAAGCTGCATAATCTGGAAGAGGTCCTGCGCGAGCACCCGCTCGATGGCACCTATGGCATCGGCCACACCCGCTGGGCCACGCACGGCCGCCCCACGGAAGAGAACGCCCACCCCCACCGCGACTGCACCGGTCGCATCGTCGTCGTCCACAACGGCATTGTGGAGAATTACCTCGACCTCAAGCGCGAGCTCACCGCCCAGGGCCACAAGTTCGTCACCGAGACCGACACCGAGGTCATTGCCCACCTCATCGAACAGATTCTGAAAGACGCTGAAGCTGCCGGCGCTCCCATTCATCTCGAAGCAGCCGTCCGCCTTGCCGTCAAGCGGCTCACCGGAGCCTTTGCACTGGGCGTGCTCTGGGCCGCCGAGCCGGACAAGATCGTCGTCGCCCGCTTCGGTCCGCCTGTGGTCATCGGCGTGGGCGAGGGCGAGTCCTTCGTCGCCTCCGATGTCCCCGGCATCCTCAACCACACCCGCAACATCTACTTCCTCGCCGACGGCGACATGGCCATCCTCACCCTGGCCGGCGTCCAGCTCACTGACTTCGACGGCAACCCCATCCACCGTGAAATTACCCGCATTCTTTGGGACCCCATCCAGGCGGAAAAGGGCGGCTACAAGCACTTCATGCTCAAGGAAATCTGGGAGCAGCCCCGCGCCATTACTGACACCACGCTCGGCCGCGTCTCCCTGGACTCGGGCAAGGTCTACCTCGGCGAGATGAAGATTGCCGACGAAGAACTGGCCCTCGCCTCCAGCATCAACATCGCCGCCTGCGGCACCAGTTGGCACGCCGCCCTCGCCGGCAAGTACATGATTGAGCGCCTCGCCCGCCTCCCCGTGGACGTGGACTACGCCAGCGAATACCGCTACCGCAATCCCATCCCCGACCGCAATGCCCTCGGCCTGCTTATCACCCAGTCCGGCGAAACCGCCGATACCCTGGCCGCCCAGCGCGAGATGATCGCCCTCGGCTCCAAGACCGTCGCCATCTGCAATGTGGTTGACGCCATGGTGGCCCGCGAGGCCCACGGCGCCATCTATACCCATGCCGGCCCTGAAATCGGCGTCGCCTCCACCAAGGCCTTCACCGCGCAACTCACCGCCCTGTTCCTGCTCGCCATCAAGCTCGGCCAGTTGCGGGGCAGGCTTGACCCGGAGCGCTCCATCTCTCTCATCGCCGAGCTCAGCCGTATCCCCGCCAAAATCGAAGAAGTCCTGCGTTCCCGCTCCGCCCAGTGCGAGCTGCTCGCCAAGGACTTCTCCACCGCCCGCGACTTCCTCTATCTCGGCCGCGGCATCCATTTCCCCATCGCTCTTGAAGGCGCGCTCAAGCTGAAGGAAATCTCGTACATCCACGCCGAGGGCTACCCGGCCGGTGAAATGAAGCACGGTCCCAACGCCCTCATCGACGAAACCCTGCCGGTGGTGGTGTTGGCCACGCGCGACGAGTCCGATCCCGCCTCCCGGCTGCGCTACGAAAAAACTCTTTCCAACATTCAGGAAGTTACCGCGCGCTCGGGCCGCGTCATCGCCATAGCCACCGAGGGCGACACCACCATCGGCACCCTGGTCGAGCAAGTCATCCTCATCCCGCCCGCCACGGAGTTGCTTTCGCCGCTCATTGAGATTGTGCCTTTGCAACTGCTGGCCTACTACATCGCCGTCCGCCGCGGCTGCGACGTCGACCAGCCCAGAAACCTGGCCAAGTCGGTGACGGTCGAGTAGGCGCATGCGCCGCGCAGAATCGACTTTGCAATCCCGCGGGAGAATGCCGCCATGCGAGCGACCCCGAGTTGAAACGGCAGACGCGTAAAATAAGGTTCGACTCAAGTTTGCGGAGATTTTCCGCTCTACCCTTCAACACAGTTGGTGATCGTGCCTGTTCGTACATGGTTTCGTAGTCCGCTCTTCCTGTTGGCCCTCGCAGCGGGCCTTATCGCATTCGCTGTGCAATCCGGAGAACTGGGTTCGGCGGATACACAGCATCGCGACCAGTCCGCTCATGCGCTCTGGACCTCGGAACCGCCGGTGTTCCCGCAGGAGTTTCCTGAGTATGGCGTGCACGGCCGCGGAGGCAGATTGCAGGGCTGGTATGGCATCGGCCAGTCGCTGCTCTTGCTGCCGGCGGATGTCGTCGGAACCTTCGTCGAGCGGCTTCCGGCTTTTGCTGAATACGCCGGCACCGATCCAACCGTGCGCAACATCGTCGTCAGCTACAGCACCAATATCTTTCTCACAGTGCTCACCGCTCTGGTTTGCTTCCGGCTCCTGAGGCAATTCATGTTCTCGGTCAAGCAGTCGGTTGCCGGCGTTCTGGCGCTGCTCCTGCTCACCACCCACCTCCATTACACGCAAAACCTGATGGAGAACAACTACATCTGCCTGCTGACCCTCGCCGGGTTCTCGTATCAATACCACTGGCTGCGCAGCGGCAGCCGGCGCGCCCTCCTCATTGGTTCAGGCGCCTTCGGACTGAATCTGCTTACTCGTCTCACCACTGGTCTGGACCTGCTGGCTGGAGCGCTTTTTCTGCTCCTCGTGTTGTATCTGGAAGGCGTTCGCGGCCGCCGGCTTTGGCATCGGGCCCTCAGTTGCATGGCCATCGCTCTCCCGGTGTATGCGTTCTTCGGGCTGCTCGACCGCCTCTATCAGTTCTATCGCTTCGGCTCGTTCTTCAACACTTACATGAGCGTCATCGCTCGCGAAACCGTGCAGCGCAATCCAACCTTGCCTTCCGGTTATCCGTTCGAGACGCCATTCCACGTCGGCTTCATTGGAGCGCTTTTCACGCCGGAAAAGTCCATCTTTCTCTTCGACCCCCTGCTTTTCCTGATGATTCTGCTGGCCGTGCTGGCCTGGAAACGCTTCAGCCCCGTCGTCAAGGCGTATGTGATTGCAGCGTCCCTGATGATGCTCGCCTACATCTGTTTTTACGCCCGATATACCGTCTGGAGCGGTAACTCCGCATGGGGCGATCGCTACGTCTCAACCGCGGTCGAACTGGCGGTTCTGCTTGCTGTTCCGCTGCTGATGCGTCATCGCAGCGAGATGGGAAAATGGGTTTGGAACACGGGAATGGCGCTGATTGCGGTCAGCGCGGTGGTCCAGGCTGCATCGGTCGCATTCTGGTTATCGCTCGAGTTATACCAGATTGATAACTTCGACCTGCCCATGTTTGTCGTCGGCCTGCGTCTTGAAAACATCGTTGCCTTCGCGTTGGGCAAGATGGACGCGTGGGGCCTCAATACTCCGGCGATGACCGTGGACCCATGGGACTACGTGCACATCACCACGTGGAACTTTCTGCCCTTCCTGCTGAAACGCGTAGGCGAGGCTCCTGTGTGGGTCGTGAACCTGGCGTTCGTGCTGTGGGGCGCGGGACTCGCCGCATTGGCTTCGGTCTTGCTCCGCCTCCGCAAAGTGCTGGCTCGGCTCGATTAGTTCTTCATCCAATTTGCAGCAAAAATGAACCGCCCGCCCTATACCTGGTTTGTCATCGCGTGCAGTATGATCCGCGCGGTGGAGTCCTCGTCCTTATGCGACGAAATCATCAGGTCGTAGAGATGAGGATTGTTCCAGCACTTGCCGAAATACTGCTGCAGGTATTTGGCCCGCTCTTCATCCACGGTGCGGATGCGCTGCTCAATGTTGACGTCCTTCGCCAGCCGGCCGCGCAGGCGCAGAATGCGTTCCTTATACGGTGCGTAAACAAAGACGTGATATACGTCCGGCTTGTGCTGCAGAACGCACTGCGCGCCCCGTCCCACGATCACGCAGTTCCCGTCGGTATGGGCCTTGTCGATGATCTTCTGCGAGATCTTCACCATCTCGTCGGCATCGAAGACGGAGGCTTCGCCCAGTTCCAGGCCCGCGGCCAATGCCGCGCTGCGCATGGCTTGCTGGTTGATGCGGCGCAGCCAGGAGTCCACGTGCTCATCGTAGTGGCGCACTACTTTTGAATCCACGTGAGCCGCGTACGCAATGGCGTCGATGATGTCTCGATCCAGCAACTTCCAGCCCAGCCACTTGGCAATCGTTTCCGCAATCCGTCCCCCGCCGCTCCCGAACTCCCGGTTTACTGTCAATACGCGGTATTCCACGATCCCCTCCGTTTTGTTTAAACTCTCTACCTTACACCCGTCCCAGCGTTCGTTCCAACTCCGCGCGCGCCGTGCTCCGCTCCATCTCCGCCTGGAAAAGCTCCGCCTCAGCCTCGGCAAGCTGCGCTTCGGCCTCTTTCAGCGCTGACGGATTCACCGTCTTCGCTTCCACTTGGTCGGCCGTGATGCGCCGCATTTCGGCACGCGCCGCCACGCTTTCCCGCGCCGCTTCCAGGCCTGTCTCCGCCCGCCGCACTTTGCGCATTTCCTTCTCGATGTCCATGCGCACCCGGTTCTCCGCGTGACGCAGATTCTCCTCGGCCTCGGCCACCTGGTCCTGGCGCTCATGTACTTGCCCGCTGCGCTTGCCGAATTCCAGCAGCGTCCAGTTCATCTTCAGCCCCACCGCGCCGTTGTTCTCCGTGAGCAGCGGCACGCCATCCTGATGCACATACGCCGCAAAGGCTCCAACCTCCGGAATGTACTCCGCGTGCGCCGCGCTCAGTCCCGCTCGCGCCTTCTTCAGGGTTTGCTCCGCCGCCGCCACTTCGGGATTGTGTGTCAGCGCCTCGGCTTCCAGGTCGCTCACCGCAATGTCGGTAGATTCAGGCTCCGGCGTAACCAGTTCCACCGTGGTGTCCAGCGGCAGTCCGGCCAGGTCGTTGAACTCCACCCTCATGTCTGAGATCGCATCTTCCAGCGTGCCCAACGCATGACGCGCCTCGGCAATCGTTGCCTGGCCTTCCAGTACTTTCAGTTGCAGCACTGTCCCGGACTCAACGCCGTTGCGCGCCTCGCCCAGCCGTTCTTCTCCGGCCGCGATGCGCAGCTCGGCTGCCTGCTTCCGCCGTTCCGCCGACAACAGCCCGAAGTAAAGCTGCTTGGTTTTCATGGCAACTTCGTTTTCAGCGCGCCGCGCATCGCTTTGCGCAATACCCGCATCCGCCTGCGCCACTCTGACCCCGGCGTGAATCTTGAAGTACTGCGTCAGCGGCTCAGCCGCCGTGGTTGTGCTCATCATGAAATTGTGGTGCCCCAGGGGAAGCGAAGCATTCTTCCCAGGCACCGGACCGGGAACCGGATAAACGCCCAGGGAGCCCATCGGTACTTCCATGTGTTCGATGTTGTCCAGGTGCGCGGCGGTGCTTTCATTGCTCAGAACTGGAAAATAATTGGCCCTCGCCTCGGTTACGCGCGCATTCATCTCCTTGGTTTTCAGATGCGACAGTTTCACCATCGAGTTCTGTTTGGTGGCCAGCGCTACCGCCTCGTCCAGGGTGATCCGCCGCGTCTCGGCGCGCGCCATGCCGGCAAACGCAAACAGCATCAGCACCGCCGCCACGGCCTTTGCGGGAGTAGTGACCGCGTGCTTGCGGTGCACCACTACAAACAGAACCGGGATTGCCACCAGGGTGAAGAACATCGATCCCAACAGTCCGAAGGCAATCACGCTGGCCAGCGGAGACCACAGGCTCGAACCGGAAAGAATCATCGGCACCACGCCCACCGCCGCGGCCATCGATGTCAGGAAGATGGGCCGCAGCCTGCGCTCTCCGGCCTCCAGCGCAGCCTGTTCCAGCGGCGCGCCGTTTTTCATTCGGTCGTGGATGTAATCGATCAGGATGATGGAGTTTCTGACCACCAGCCCGCCCACGCTCACAATGCCGATGAAAGCCGTAAAGCCGAACGTATTGTGCGTCACCAGCAGGCCCAGCGCTGCGCCCGGCAGCGCCAGCGGAAACGCCGCCATCACAATCAGCGGGTCCACCAGCGTACGGAACTGGAAAAGCAAAATCAAAAATATCAGCACCAGGCTGATCAGCAGCGCGTGCTGCATCTCCCCGAAGGTTTCCTGCTGATTTTCATACTCGCCGCCATAGGCGATGCTGTAGCCCTGCGGTATATCCATGCGGTCTACCTGCTTGCGGGCGTCGCCCAGAATTTCGCTGGCCAGCCGGCTGCCGTCCGGAAACGCGCGCACTGTCAAGGTGCGCACGCCGTTTCTGCGCACAATCCTTCCCGGTTGCCACTCTGAATCAAGCGACGCCACAGCCTCCAGCGGAACCCGCGCCCCGGTCACCGGAGACATCACATACATATCGGATACATTCTGAAAGCTCTGCCTCTCCTTCGGGTCCAGCCGCAGCACCACATCCACGCCTCGGTCGCCCTCCCAATACGTGGTCACCGGCGCGCCCTCAAAACCCACAGCCAGTTGCTGCGCGATAGCGGCATTGGTCAGGCCCATCCGGTTGGCCACTTCTTCGCGCACGTTCAAGCCTGCCTGCCAAGCGTCCTCGTGCCAATCGGTGTGAATATAGGTGGCGCCGGGAGTATGCCGCAGCACATCTTCCACCCGGTTGCCTAGCGCTTCCAGCGTAGCCGCGTCGTCTCCGCTGATCCTCACCTCCACCGGAGCCTCCATCACCTGACCCTGCTGCAACTCCTTCACAAAGACCTTTGCTTCCGGGGCCGCATCGGCCAGTTGCGGACGCAAGCGCTTCACCAGCCTGGGCGTGTCCTTCACGCTTTTGGTGTTGACCAGAATCTGCGCATAATTTGCGGCCGGCGCCTGCGGGTTCACGTTGTAGTAAAAGCGCGGCGCGCTCTCTCCCAGAAAACTGGTATACGACCGCACCAGCGGCTCTTTGCTCAGCACAGCTTCCATCCGGCGCACGGCTGCGTCGGTAGCCTCGATCTTCGCGCCTTCCGGCAGCCACACGTCCATCACAAACTGATCCCGTTCCGCCAGGGGAAACAGCAGTTGCGGCACCAGCGTCAGAATCCCCACTCCGGCCACAACAGCCACCACGCTCGACACCAGAACCAGCTTCTTGTTCTCCATGGCCCAGGTGATGATGCTGTTGTAGTACCGCTGCATATGGTCCAGCGGTGACAGTTTGCGCGGCTCGCCGGTATCCTCCAGGCCGTGATCCACAAGCCCCTGGCGGATGAAGAAGCGCGCCATCAGCGGCGTCAGCAGCATGGCCACAATGTAGGAGGTGCCCAGCGCAATGGCCACGGCAATCGGCAGCGAGCGGATAAACTCGCCCACCGCGCCGCTCAGCAGCAACAGCGGAACAAACGCCGCGATGATGGCCAGCGTCGCGGTCAGCACTGGAACCGCCATCTCTGTTGCGCACCGCTCCGCGGCCTCGTCCAGCGGCACCTTGCGGTCCAGCAGTTCCACGTAGTTGTCCACAATCACGATGGCGTTGTCCACCACCATTCCCAGCACCACAATCAACGCTGAAATCGACACCTGCTGCAGCTCGATGCCGCACGCGTCCAGCATGCCGAACGTCATCGACACCGAAACGGGAATGGCGATCGCCGACACCAGCGCCACGCGCAGCGGCAGCAGCACCAGCGTCACCAGGATCACCGCGAAGATGGCAATGCCGAACTCGCGGAAGAAGTCGTTGATGCGCTCGGAAACCACCCGGGGCTGGTCCGCCACCAGGTCCAGCTTCACGTCCGGGGGCAGCGTCGCCTGGATATTCTCGAGCTTCGCGCGCAGCGTGTTGCCAAAGTCCACAATGTTGTTGCCCTCGTGCATCTCCACGGCCAGCAGAATGGTCTGCTCGCCGCCAATCCGCGCGTACTCCGACGGGTCTTTGTAAACTCGCTCCACCTTCGCCAGGTCGCCGATATACACCGGCTGCCCGGTCGGCGAAACATCCACCATCGTCTGGCGAATCTGGTCTTCGCTCTTGAAGCTCCCGCTGGCTTCGATTGAAACTTTGCTCTGCCCCGCCGGCACGCGCCCCGCAAACGCCACCGTGTTGCGCCCCTGCAGCGCCTGCATAATCCGCAACGGGTTCACGGCATATTGCGCCAGTTGTTCCGACGAAGTGCTGATGTCGATCTCTTCCTTCTGATCGCCGATGCGCCGGATCTTCGAGACCGCCGGAATCGCGCGCAGCCCCGTTTCCACCGTCTGCGCGTCGTCCTTCAGCTCCCGGTAGCCGTAACGCCCGCCATGCACCGCAATCAGCGCCGCCACCGTGTCGCCAAAGTCTGAATCCACAATCGGCCCCAGCACGCCGGCCGGCAGCTCGGTAGCCTTCAGTTGGGCCATGTCCAGGCGCAGCTTCGACCAGAACTCGTCCGCATTCTTGACCTGCTTGTTCAACTCCACGTTCACCACCACCATGCCGTTGCGGCTGGTGGAGAAGGTTTTGTCCCGGCGCACTTCCTCAAAATGGAAAAGGTGCTCCTCGATCTTGCGCGTAACCTGGTCTTCCACCTCCGCCGATGTCGCGCCCGGATAGATGGCCGCCACAATCCCGGTGTGAATGGTGATCTTCGGGTCCTCGCGCCGCGGCATCGTCGCCAGCGAATACAAGCCCACCGCGAACAGCATGCCCGCAACCACCAGCGTCACCTGCGGATATTTCAACGCTGCGCGTACGGGATTCATTGGCCCCCTCCCGTCACTTTTGCCGGCGAGCCTTCGCGCACGTTCTGCTGTCCGGCCACCACCACCTGCTCGCTGCCGGTGAGGCCGCCGCTGATCTCCACTTCGCTCCCCAGTGGCGCGCCCACATCCACGCGGCGCGCGTAAACCCGTTGCTGCGCCGGGTCGTACACGTACACCTTGGTCACGCCGCGCGGGTCGCGGACCACCGCGTCGCCGGGCACGGTGATTGTGTTCACCATCGTCGCGCCGTAAATCCGCGCCTCGCTCACCATCCCCGCGCGCAGCACCCGCTCGGGATTCGCAACCGCAATCTTCACCGTGTAGGTGCGCGAGGCCGGATCGGCCGCCACGCCCACCGCCTCCACCTTGCCTTCAAACTGCCGCCCGTCCAGCGAAGGAATCGTCACCATCGCGCGCGCGCCTTCCCGCACCTTGCCGATCTCCGCCTCCGGAATCGCCACCCGCACCTTCACCGGGTTCAGGTCCAGCACGGAGATCACCGGCGTTCCCGCTCCCACCGTGTCGCCCACATCGATCCGCCGCATCCCCACAAAACCGGCAATCGGCGCCAGCAGCCGCGTGTCCGCCAGCCGCTTTTCGGCCTCGTGCATCTGCGCGGCCGCCGCGCGATACTGCCCGTTTGCGGCTTCTTTGTCCTGCGCGCGCGTGCCCTGCCGCGCCATCTCGTAGCGCTGTTGCGCCGCCAGGTAGCCGGCTTCGATTTTTTTAAAGTCGTTGGCCGGCAAACTCTTGTGCTCGTACAAGAACTTCATCCGCGTGTACTGGTCCTGCCACTGCGCATAGTCAATCCGCGCCTGCTCCAGTTCCTGCGCGCGCGGGCCTTCCTGCGCCTTGCGGTCCACCGCCTGCGCCGCATCCGCCTGCCCCTGCGCTGCGTCGTAACCGTTGCGGTAATCGGCCGCATCCAGCTCCGCCAGCACTTGCCCCTTGCCCACGGCCTGTCCTTCTTCAACAAATACCTTCGCCACCCGTCCGGCAATCTGGAAGGCGCTCAGCGCCGTCACGTTGGCCTCCACCGCTCCGCTCGCCGCTACTGAAACCGGCTGCTGCACGCGATTCGGCGCGCGCAGACGCACCGGAACCGGCAGGTCGGCGGCCACCTGCGCTTTGGGCCCGCAGCCTCCCAGCGGCGCCAGGGCCGCCAGCAGGCAAAGAACGCAGAAAGCTGCGGGAAGGGAACTGAAGGGTTGGAAATCAGGGTCTAGGGGCGCTGCTGCAGTGTGCGTGGTACCGGCTTGCATGTTCATGCTTTCTTCCTTGACAAGAATAGAATGACACGTCATTCTATTCTTTACAAGGCGGTCTACTGAAAATATGGCCTATCGCAAAACCTCCGCCACCGAAGCTCGAAAAGATGCCCGCCGCAAAATTCTGCTGGATGCCGCTACCCGCCTATTCGGCAGAAGCGGCTATCACGCCGCCACCGTGCCCATGATCGTCGCCGAGGCCGACAGTTCCGTCGGCAGCTTTTATGCGCATTTCCGCAGCAAAGAGGATATTTTCGCGGCCGTGCTTGAATTGCTCGGCGAAAAAATCATGGAGGCCGTCTCCCAGGCCAAAGCCACCCAGCCCGACCCCTTGCTTAAGATTCAGTGTGCCGTTGAGGCGCTCTTTCTCTTCCTGGCCCGGAATCCCCAGGAGGCGCGCATCCTCATCGTCGAGTCTTCCGGCTTGAGTCCCCGCCTGGAGCAGGTGCACCGCGCCATCAACCGGCAGCATGTCGAGCAGGTTTGCCACACCCTGGAGTCTGCCCCGGAAGCATTCTCCGTCGCGGTGCCGGTCATCGCCGCCCGTTGCCTGGTGGGCGCAGTCTACGAGGCCCTTTACACCTGGCTTGAAGAGAGCCCGGCCGACCGTCTGCCCGCCGCGGAAGTAGCGCGCGCCGTCGCCGATTACAACTCCCGTGCCATTCGCCGCTGAGCGCAGCAACTCGGCCGTATCGACACATAATCTCCATGTAAGTGCTTGTTATAATCCGCATGTAAGTGCTTGATAAATATAAGATATGTCATCCTGAGCGACCGTAGCGTAGCGTAGGGAGTCGAAGGACCTGCGGTTGCTTTTTTTTGCTTTGTTACTTCATCCTGCGCGGAGCCTCTCGCAGTTTCATCGCGAGAGGCACTGCCGAAAGCCTGTCCTGCCGTAACCGAAGGAAACCTGCGATTTCGCACTAACCTGCACAAACCCCTCAGGCCCGTCCCGCGAAATCCCGCGTCTCCGTGTTCACCTTCACCTTTTCACCCTCTTGGATGAAAAGCGGAACCTTGATTTCCAACCCGGTCTCCAGCCGCGCCAGCTTGGTCACGTTGCCGCTGGTGTCGCCGCGCGCGCCCGGCTCGGTGTAGGTCACTTCCAACTCCACCTTCTCCGGCAACTGCAGGCCTATTGGATTGCCGTTGAACTTGTGCAACTGGATCAACGCTCCCTCCACCAGAAATTCCAGCGCGTCGCCCACCATTGCGCCGGCCAGCGTATGCGTATCAAAGCTCTCCTGGTCCAGAAAGTACGATCCCTGGCCATCGCTGTACAGGTAGGATGCCTCCACCATCTCCAGGTCCGGCTCCTTGAACTTCTCGCCGGCCTTGAAGGTCTTGTCAAACACTGCGCGGTTCAGCAGGTTGCGCATCTTCAGCCGGACCAGCGTCTGGCCGCCCCGCGCTGTGGGAGTGGAAACCTCTGCTTCCAGGCAGTAGTACGGGGTGTTTTCAAACTCGAAGTACATCTTGCGCTTTACGGTAATGGCTTCGATCAGTGCGGCCATGAATTCCTCAATCGGTCTGTAAGTTGGAAGCCGAAAATCCAGCCCGGCTCCCCATCAATTATAGGGGGAGCGGCTAACAAACACCCCTCCTCCGCGCCGCGAATTGACGCCCCCGCGGCTGCTCTGCGAAACTCACCCGTATGCAATACAGCGGAAAGAATGAATATGCCCAGGAACGCAAGATCCGGGAGCGGAACACCCGTATCTACCGTCTGGCGCACTGGCCCATCTGGATTTGGGTGTTTTTTCTCACCCCCGGCCCTCTCACCTTCAGCCTCTTCGCCCACGGTTTCTCGCGTTGGAACACGCTGTGGCTGTCTGCGGTGCTCGTCGGCACCTTCATCGGCGTCCTCCGCGGCAAACTGCCCGGCTCGGAGCCGCGCCCTTACATCCTGCGCTTCGATGAGGACAAGCCCAACCCGCTCTATCGCAAGATCAGCTACACCTTCGCCTGGAACGCGGTGCTCAACTTTGCCCTGCTCAACCTGGCCGGCCTGGCCATTGCCGCCGTCACCGGCGTCTGGTACATGAAGCAGATTTACACCTACGCCTACGCGCCCCTCTGCGCCCTCATCCTGCTGTTGGGCCTCCTCGGCAAGCTGCCCCGCGTCGGGCCTTCCACCAAGGGCGAAGGCACGGAGCGCCGCTACTTCTACGGCTCCGTCTGGTCGGTCACGGTGGCGCAAACCCTGCTGCTGGTCTTCTGGAAGTCGCTGCCCATAACCCGCGAGGCAAGCCTCATCAAGCTCTGCGTCTATATCGCGGCGCTTGCGCTCATGGGTCTGGCAGCCTATCGCGGCCTGCTCCCCCGCACCCGTCCCATCCTCCCCGGCGAGTTGATGGTCTCGGACTGATCAACCTTTCAGCAACGAGCCGGGCATCAGGCTGTCAGGTCTTGGAATCCGATCGGGAGCAACTAGAAAAGTTTCCCCCGAGGCGAACGCAGGAGGAGCAAGTGTACTGGGTTCTGCTCTTTATTCAAGGCATGGTCCTGTACGTTGGGATTGGGCTTATATGTTTCGCGATAGCTTTATGGCTTGTTTCCGTAGACGACCCGCGCTTTAAAGGGTCGTTATCCGGTTGGCTTTCTGTGATGTTTTGGCCGCTACTGCCTCTTTTATCCCCCCTCGGAATCAAAAATTCGGCTTCTGGCCATGCAAGGCGCCCTCGGCCAGGGAGACTGGAGAAAGGGGCGGCAGAACCTGGCTTGAAAGACCTGCCCGGGGAACGATTCGGCACGATTCGCGAAGCGAAGGACTATCTGGCTGGCAGGATTGCCGCCGAAGCAGAGCGAGAGCGGTCGCCGTTATCGGAAGTGGAGCGGAAAATGCTCTATTTTTCTGAGACGGGATGGACGCTGCCGGACATGTTGGCGGTGAACGCTGAGTTTGAGCGGGACTACGACGAAGCTACATACGAGCGGAAGATTGCCAGACTTGCCAGCAATATTCAGGCCCACGATGCGGTCGAAGATGAGCAACAACAGGACGCGTGGGACCAGGCTGTCCTGAAGCTGAGTCGGGGCGATCATTATGTAACCGGCCTGATTAATGAGGCGCAACCTTCAGGAAGAGGAGTTCCTCGGTGGTTGAGGCTGTTAGCCTTTTTTCTTTTGTTGTTTTTGCTCGGATTTCTCCAAAATTGGTCCAGACAGTGGTTCCGCAATAATTGATGCGTCTTCTCAGAGACACAGAGGCCAGTTCATGTGATTTAGCTCACACTATACGCAGCCCCCAACGCGGTATACAGTAGTTGCCATGTGTCTAGCCATTCCAGGAAAAGTGGAAGAAATCACCACCGACGGCCTCATCCGCATCGGTCGGGTCAACTTCGGCGGCGTCATCAAGAACGTTTGCCTCGACTACGTCCCCGAGGTCGAAGTCGGCGACTATACCATTGTCCACGTTGGGTTTGCCCTCTCCAAGATCGACGAGGAGACCGCCAAACAAACCCTGGCGGACTTCCGGGAAATGGGCGTGCTCGACGAGGAGCTGGCCAGCGAGGAAGAAGCCTTCGCGCGCGCCGCCAAAGCCCCTCAGTCATTTTGCCCCGACGGGAGCTGCTCCAACGAATGAAGTACCTTACCGAATTCCGCAACGGCGAGATCGCCCAGCGTATGGCGCGGGAGATTCATTCCATCACCACGCGCCCCTGGAAGATCATGGAGGTTTGCGGCGGACAGACCCACTCCATCATCAAAAATGGAATCGACCAGATGATCCCGGCCTGCATTGAGATGATTCACGGCCCCGGCTGTCCGGTCTGCGTTACCCCCCTGGAACTCATTGACAAGGCTCTGGCGATTGCCGCCCAGCCCGGCGTCATCTTCTGCTCCTTCGGTGACATGCTGCGCGTTCCCGGAACCGATGCGGACCTGTTCCAGATCAAAGGCGCGGGCGGCGACGTCCGTGTGGTTTACTCGCCTCTCGATGCGGTCGAACTGGCAGTCAAGAACCCTGACAAGCAGGTCGTCTTCTTCGGCGTCGGGTTTGAGACCACCGCCCCGGCCAACGCCATGAGCGTCCACCTGGCCAAGCGCCGCGGCCTCAAAAATTTCTCCCTGCTCGTCTCCCATGTCCTGGTTCCTCCGGCCATCGAGGCCATCCTCCAATCGCCCGGCAACAAGGTCCAGGGATTTTTGCTCGCGGGCCATGTCTGCAGCGTCATGGGCTACTGGGAGTACCCGCCCATCGCAGAAAAATACGGCATTCCTCTGGTCGTCACCGGCTTTGAGCCGCTTGATCTGCTCGACGGCATTCGCCGCGCCGTGGTGCAGTTGGAGTCCGGCCGCCACGAGGTGGAAAACGCATACACCCGCATCGTCACCTTCGAGGGAAATCGCGCCGCGCAAAAGCTGCTGGCCGAGGTTTTTGAAGTCACGGACCGCGCCTGGCGCGGCATCGGCGTCATTCCCAGGAGCGGCTGGCGGCTGAGCGAGGCCTATCGCGAGTTCGACGCCGAGCTGCGCTTCCATATCTCCGGCATCCACACTCAGGAGTCGCCCCTCTGCCGGGCCGGCGACGTGCTGCGCGGCGCCATCAAGCCTGCCGAGTGCTCGGCCTTCGGCAAAGAATGCACGCCGCGCCATCCCCTCGGCGCCACCATGGTTTCCAGCGAAGGCGCCTGCGCGGCCTATTACAACTACGGGCGGTTTATTTCGGCGGAAGAGTTGGCAGGCGCGGGAAGCGGCCTGACGGGAGCTGCGCGTGGCTGAGATAAGTAAGACCGGTACGCCCGATTTTTCCAACTGGAGCTGCCCCTTGCCGCTGGTCGGCTATCCCACCATCGTCATGGGCCACGGCGGCGGCGGCAAGCTGGGCAACGAGCTGGTCGAGCACCTGTTTCTCCCCGCTTTCCGCAATCCGGCTCTTGAAAACCTGGGTGACGCGGCCGTGCTCAATCTCGCCAGCGGACGCCTGGCCATGAGCACCGATTCCTTCGTGGTCCAACCCCTGTTTTTTCCCGGCGGATCCATTGGCGAGCTGGCCGTGAATGGCACGGTGAACGATCTGGCCGTTTCCGGCGCGGTGCCTAAATTTCTAAGCGCCAGCTTCATTCTGGAAGAGGGATTTCCGCTCGCCCAACTTGCCGCCATCGTCGAGTCCATGGCGAAAGCCGCGGCCACGGCGGGCGTGCAGATCGTTACCGGCGATACCAAGGTCGTCGAGCGCGGCCACGGCGACGGCTGCTACATCAACACCGCCGGCATCGGCGAACTGCGGCCGGGAATTCAGGTTGGTCCGCATCGCGCCCAGCCCGGCGACGCCATTCTCGTTTCCGGTACCATCGGCGACCACGGCATGGCCATCATGAGCGTCCGCGAAGGCCTTGAATTCGAGAGCCAGATTCGCTCCGATTGCGCCGCGCTCAACGGCCTGATTGCCTCGGTGCTCGACGCGGCCGGTTCTGCCGTTCACGCCATGCGCGACCCCACGCGCGGCGGCCTCGCCTCCACGCTCAATGAAATCGCCCAGTCCTCCGGCGTAGGCATCTCCATCGACGAAGCCAGCCTTCCCGTGCGCACCGAGGTGCAGTCGGCCTGCGAACTGCTTGGCCTGGACCCGGTCTACGTGGCCAACGAAGGCAAGGCGGTGTTCTTTGTCGCGCCCGAAGCCGCGGATTCAGTTCTCGCCGTCCTGCGCGCCCATCCCCTGGGCCGCGAAGCCGCGCGCATCGGCCAGGTGACCGCCGAGCACAAGCGCATGTTGGTAGCCCGCACCGCCATGGGCTCCAACCGCGTCATCCCCATCCAGATCGGCGAGCAGTTGCCCCGCATCTGCTGAGGCTTTTCTCCTCGATAAGGTCACAAGAAAGCTCAGCTTTCCATCCACTCCCCAGGCGCCCTTCATTCACCCTCAACTGGTCGTGTATCCATTTGCTCAGTATGTTCATCTGCGGAGTGGAAGACTCCAAGTGTAAGAGCCGCTGTCGCTGTGCAAGAGTCACAGACGCCATGCGAAATCTTGGAGAAAACATGACCCAGACCGAACATGCCCACGTTGTCGAACTCCACACCAAGGCAGCTTACGCACACACCGCCGCCGCGCACGTACACAGCACAGGCGATTGCGAGTCCGCGCAGGAACTGGCTAGGAAGGCTCTCAAATGCTCCCTGGAAGCCACACGGTATTCGGAGAAGGTTGCGGTTGTGAGCGATTCGCTCTTGTTGTCGAAGGACTAAGGCGCACGCACTTCGTATGCATCGCCGGACTCAAGACAACCGGTGCAATCGAATGGCAGCATAACCCCGGGTTCAACCCGATGTAAAAGGAGATGTGAGATGGGACTGATCATTCTGATTATTGTTCTGATGCTGGTATTCGGCGGCGGCGGCGGCTACTACGGCTACGGCCGTTGGGGTGCCGGCGGAGGCGCAGGCATAGGGCTTGGCACCATTCTGGTTATCTTGCTCATATGCTATCTACTGGGACTCTTCCGCTAGAGCGCGGCGCATTGCGGGGTTTGCGTTTTCCCAGGCCTCTAAAACGAGACCTGGGAAGCCCTGTATCACCTCATAGAAGATAGAGTTTTGCCCCGCCCAAAATCATCCTATCCTTCATCCACTAACTTCACTGTAGCCGTTGCTCTGATTGCACTGGTCGCTGCGCCGCACTGACCTCAGATAGATAGAGTTAGCAAGTTACATAGGAATTAATAATAAGTCCCTTCTAAGTACCCCGGTAAGCCCAATCCACTCACAATCTGGCCGTACCTCCTCAGCCGTGCCTTCCCTGTGCCGATGAATGAGAAGAAGCAAACTCTGCGGGCGGCCACGGCGCTCCCATCGCGTCCTTCCTCGTCCTGAAAGGCCAGAATGCAGAAATTCGTGAAAATCCTCTCATGCTTCGCCGCGCTTGTCCTTGCCGCATGGCCCGCCTCGCTCCCGGCGCAAAATCCAGTCAGCCGCGCGCTCCGGCCCATCGACGAATCGCAGGCGGTCACCCTCGAGGGCAATGTCCATCCTCTGGCGCGCGCAGAGTTCGATCTCGGCGTGGTCGGCGCCGATACCCGGTTCAACAAAATGCTGCTCGATCTTGCTCCAACTGCCGCGCAGGCCGAGCTGGATGCGCTGGTCGCAGCGCAGCATGATCCCGCTTCGCCGCTCTATCACCATTGGCTCACGCCGACCCAGTACGGGGCGCGGTTCGGAGCCAGCGCACAGGATGTCGCGCGAGTTGTCGCGTGGCTTGCGGGGCACGGCTTTACCGTGGAGGAGATTCCGGCAAGCCAACGCCTGGTCATCTTCTCGGGAACGGCGGCGCAGATTGCCGACACCTTCCACACTGAAATTCACCGCTATCGCGTGGGCGGCGCGGAGCATATCGCCAATTCTCAAGACCCGCAGATTCCCTCGGCGCTCAGCGGCGTGGTGCGCGGCGTGGTTTCGCTGCACGATTTTCGCCGTACTTCGGCCATTGCTTCGCGGCGGCCGCTCGGCGCGCCGGCTGCCGTTGGGCCGCGGGCGCTCTACTCGGCCGGCAGTACCCATTACCTGTTTCCAGCCGATTTCGCGACCATCTACGACCTGAACCCGCTCTACAACGCGGGCACTTCGGGGGCCGGGACCTCCATTGCGATTGTGGGCCGCAGCAACATCAACTTGGGCGACGTAGCGGCGTTTCGCTCCGAGTCGGCGCTGGCGGCCAGGCAGCCCACGGTGGTCCTGGTGGGGAGCAATCCGGGCCTCGTTTCCGGCGATCAGGACGAGTCCACCCTCGACGTGGAGTGGGCCGGCGCGGTCGCTCCCGCTTCGTCCGTGCAACTCGTGGTGGGCAATTCAACCGGGATGACCGATGGCGTGGACCTCTCCGCGCAATACATCGTCAACCACGCCACCGCGCCGGTGGTCAGCACCAGTTATGGAAGTTGCGAGCAGCAGATGGGAACCACCGAGCTGGCGTTCTACAACAGCCTGTGGCAGCAGGCGGCAAGCCAGGGAATGAGCGCGTTTGTCGCTTCCGGCGATGCCGGCGCGGCGAGCTGCAACGTCGGGTCTGACAGCTCGGGGTCGGGGTCCGCGGTGAATGGATTGTGCAGTTCGCCGTATGCCACATGCGTGGGCGGTACGGAGTTCAAAGAGGGATCGAATCCCGCTGAGTACTGGTCCGCGACAAACGCCGCCGGAAACGGTTCGGCGCTCGGCTACATTCCCGAGGAGGCCTGGAACGAGAGCGCGTTGAACGGCGGCTCGGGACTGTGGGCCACCGGCGGCGGCGTCAGCACCGTGTACGCGCAGCCTGTGTGGCAGGCAGGCGTCAGCGGCGCCGGCGCGGCCAATGGCATGAGGTCGGTGCCGGATGTGGCCATGGCGGCGGCCGCCCACGATGGCTACATTCTGTATGAGAACGGATCGTACTGGGTGGTCTCGGGAACTTCGGCGGCATCGCCGTCCTTTGCCGCAGTCATGGCTTTGGTGGTCCAGAAGCAGGGCGGCATAGGGCAGGGAAACGCCAATGCCGGCCTGTATCCGCTCCTCAATGCCGCGCACAATCCATTCCATGCCACACCCTCGGGCAACAACAGTGTTCCCGGCGTAGAGGGGTTCCCGGCGGGCGGTGCGGCGTATAACCTGGCCACCGGCCTGGGTTCGGTGGACGTCGCGGTGCTGGTCGGCAGTTGGGGCTCGGGTTCGGGCAGTGGACCCACAAGCATCGATTTCGCACTTGCCGCTTCAGCCTTGAGCGGATCGGTTCTGGCGGGCAATTCGGCAACCCTCACGCTCAACGTCACAGAGAGCGGTTCGCTCAGGAACGCAGTGGCTCTCTCCGCGCAGGCTCCCCTCGGCGTCACGATCGCATTTCAGCCGGCCACGGCCGCTCCCGGTGCGCCGGCGACAGCAACCGTAACAGCGGGTTTAACGGCCGCCGCGGGCACGCAGAACATCACCATTGCCGCGTCGGACGCATCGGGAACCCAGACTCTCACCTATGCTCTCACCGTGCTCCAGGCCCCCACTCTCAAGCTCACCGCGGCCTCCAGTTTGGTTCCCCTGGTAGTCGGCAGCTCCGGCGTCGTGAACTTCACCGCGGCCACGGGTGGCTCGTTTGCAGGATCCATCGGCTTCGCTGTGAGCGGATTGCCCTCAGGCGTCACGGCCACATGGTCTGACAACTCCATCACGCCGGCTGCCAGCGTCAGCACGTCCACCACGACGCTCACGCTGACGGCCTCTGCCTTGGCCAGGGCAGGGTCTGCCGGCATCGTGGTCACGGCTGCGGGAGACGGGCTTACCTCAGTGCAGAACCTCAATCTGCTGATCCAGCCGCGCCAGACCTGTTACAGCCTTCTCCATACGCTCGACTCACAATGCAATGCGCCCATACGTGGGCCCATTCTGCGCCGGTGATCCCGGCGGGCGCGAGGTCTCTGGAGGGTATCGCTTGCGCCCGAAGCTTCAGGCGAAGCGTTCAAAGGCCTGCTCAATGCGGCCGGGCAGTACGGTCAGGTCGCTGCTCAGAGTCTGGCTGATTTCCAGCACGGTGGCCGGCTCCGCCTTGAGCGCCTTCAGGGCCGTCGTCGTCGCCGGCCAGTCGATCGTACCGTCGCCCGGCCACAGGTGCTCGTCCTTCATTCCATGGTTGTCATGTACGTGAACAGAGGCAATGCGCTCGCCCAGTGTGGCGATGGCCTCCGGGATGCCCACCGTCATGTGCGCATGCCCCAGGTCCAGACAGATGCCCACGTTGTTCAGGTGGCCCATCTCGAGAATCGTGATCAGATGCTCCGGCGTGGTCGGCTCGCTGGTCAGGTTCTCCACCAGCAGGCGCACGCCGAGCGGTCGGGCAAAGGCGCCCAGGTGTTCCAGGGCAGTAAGCCCATACTCGATGGTGCGCGGCGACCAGCCGTCCTCGCGTCCGCCCAGGTGCACCACGAGGTTGCGGAAGGGGATGTACTCGGCGGCTTCCAGGGCGCGCTTGATTTCGTCCATGGCGTCGATGCGCCGGGCCTTTTCAGGGTGCAGCACGTTCACCGCCGGCGCACCTGCGCGCCCCATCTCCCGGTCCGGGTAGAGCGGCGCATGCATTGAAAAAGCTTCAAGAGGATTGGAACGGAACCAGGCGGCAAGTTCGCTGACATGCTCACGGCTGGTGTAGTCGAAGTGCTGGCGAGCGGCAAATACCTCCACCGCCTGCGCCCCGGAACGGGCCGACAGTTCCAGCAGTCCCGGATGCAGGCGCTGGTTCAGGAACAGGTGCGTCGACAGAACTCGCAGCATGGTCAAAAAGGCCCCCTGTACCGGATTGGCCGGAAAACCAACCAGGCGCTGTTCTGATTGTCTCATTTTTGCAACAATTTACAGGAGTGCGGGTGTTGCGCACGATGGTGCAGGAATCAGATCGTGGCATGGTGCGGGCCTTCATCGGGCCGGGCGCGAACATCTTGCAAAATGTCTGGCGGGAAGACGGAGAGGACAGAAAACTAATGGATGTACGCCAGTGATTCTGAGGATCATTGGCGTACATCCGCTATCGCACGACTGGGGATCGTGATGTGTGGGGAAATGCCTGCCCTTGCGGAGTTTTCAGCGCTTGGGTCGCGACACCCCCCTGTGAGTCAACCAGTAACGGGGCCCGTTGTGCGGAACGGAGGTTGAATCCTCCGCGTCTATTCTTCATGCTCCTGGCGGAGCGTAGAAATTACCACACAACATTATGATGAGCAGACCGCTTGGCAGGTTGCCTGTTCAATTTTGCTCACTTCAAAATAATTGTCTGGATTCCTATGCCTTGAGACATGTTATTCCAGAGGCTTTGCCGTCGCATCGGTAACGGCGTTCCCGGATGGCGCCGTCCGGGTGGGGTCGTCCGGGATAAAGATCTGGAAGACGGTTCCGGTTACTTTTTTCTCAGAAGAAGCGTGCGGGGCAGCGGCGCGGCTGCGCACATGGATCAGGCCGCGGTGCTTGACCAGAATCTCCAGGCTCACCCACAGGCCCAGTCCGGTTCCGGTCACTTCCTTGGTTGTGAAGAAGGCTTCGAAGGCTCGTTCGCGCACCTCCGGTTCCATGCCGGTTCCGCTGTCTGCCACCGTAAAGCGTACGCCCGTCTGCGCGGGGTCGCTCCAGTTGCGCGAGCGCCGCGCCCGCAGCCGCAGGCGCCCTTCGGGGCCCATGGCGTCGATTGAGTTGCCGATCAGGTTGGCAAAAACCTGGCGCATCTCTCCGGCAAAGCAGAACAAGTCCATCTCCGGGTCGTAATCCCGCTCCACCTGAATCCCCAGGCCATTCAGCCGGCCGTGATAAAGGCTCAGCACCGAATCCAGCAACTCTGACATTTTGGCGCGCGTCGGCAGCGTGGACTGGCGGTAGAAGCGCAACGTTTGCTGGGTAATTTCTGAGATGCGGCGGGCCTCGTGCTCGGCCATGGCCACATAGTTCAGCGCCGGCTCCTGTAGCTGGCAAAAGTTGCGCAACAGAAACAGCACATTCGTGATGGCTTCCAGCGGATTGTTGATCTCGTGCGCGATGGACGCGGCCAGGCGGCCCGTGGCGGCCAGCTTCTCGGTTCTGCGCAGGGCCTCTTCGCTGCGTTTGCGATCCGTGGCGTCAAGCACGATCACTCCTGCCCAGCGTACCTGCTGCGGCGTCGTGCGCACCGGGTAGGCGCTCACCAGCCAGGTCCACCGCTCTCCAGGCTTGCCGCTCAGGCCGCTGATCTCCAGGTTGCGCACCGGTTCCTCCTCGGCAAACACACGCTGCACCATGTTTTCCAGATCCCCGGCCACCGCTTCCGGAAACAGTTCATTCAGTGTCCTGCCGAGGTGGCGGCTCAGAGGAAATCTGGTCATATCGGCAAACAACTGGTTCACGCGCACAAACCGGCAACTGCGATCGAAGAAGGCCAGCCCGACGGGCGCGTTGGCCAGCATCGAGTCCAGCAGAGAGAGCGTATCGTTCAGCCCCGCGCGCTGTTCCTCGATCGAAGCAACCATGCGATTGAAAGCCTCAATCAGGTCGCCGAACTCGTTATGCACGATCACCGGCAGGGGAAAATTGCCGCTGCCCTCCGGCGACCGCATCAGGGCGCGCGTGCCGCGGTGCAGAATGGCTAGAGGGCGGGAGATGCTGCCGGCCATCAGCAGCACCAACAGTCCCGATGCCATAACCCAGATGATGCCGAAGATGACCGTGCCGTGCAGGATAATGAGCAGTTGCTCGCGGTCCCAGTCGCGGTCGTTCTCCACCCACGCATAGCCGCGCAGGTCGCTCCCGGTGTAGATGGCTTTCACGCTCTCCCATTGATCTTTGCCGACGGCGAAGATTCTCGCCTCTTCGTGCCTCACCAGCAAAATCTGCGCGCGCTCGGCAGGATTGAGCGTCGTCTGCTCCGGCTCGCCTTCGCTGACGAACAGCACGTTGCCTGCCGGATCGGTGACCTTGGCCAGGGCCACTGTCGGCGCTTCGCCCATCATCGTTACCGACAGGCCCACCCAGCCTGGCCGATTCTGCAGCAGCGCCTCCCTGGCCTGCAGCGTCATGGATGCGACTTCATAGGCTAGCCGCTTCTGGGTGCGCAGGTAGACGTTCTGCGTCTGCTGATGCACCAGCACCAAAGCAAAAAGTCCTAACGAAAGCGTCTCCAGCAGAAGCAGCCCCGCCAGCATCTGCCATCGAATCGTCCGCGGCCACCAGCGCATGGGAAACCTCTACCCCTCAGAATATTTCGTGAGCCATAGTGTACCGGATGGATCTACAGGGCTGACTGCGCAACTCCGTGTCCGCTCTCTACGTCTCTGGCCGCTTGATTTTGTATCAATGCTGGGTGACCCAGGTCTCGCTTCTGAGGCCTGGGAAACCCAAAATCCCAGGAATGAATTCATGCGGTCAGATACCTACTTCGATGCCAGAGCCGCGGCAATCTGCCGCCCGTGGAACCGGCCATTCTCAATAAAGATTTCATTGGTCCTGGAGCCCGCCACGATCACTCCCGCCAGGTAGATGCCGGGCACATTGCTTTCCAGCGTCTCGGGATTGTAAGCCGGCAGCCGGTCTGCGCCCTCAAAGCGCACGCCCAGCTTCTCCAGAAAGTCGAAATCCGGGTGGTAGCCGGTCATCGCAAACACAAAATCGTTCTTCACCGTCACCCGGCCCTCCGGCGTCTCCACCACGGCCGCGTCCGGGGTAATCTCCACCACCCGCGAGCTAAAGTACGCTTTGATTTCGTCGTTCTTGATGCGGTTTTCAATATCCGGTTTAATCCAGTACTTCACGTGCCGGTGCAGCTCCGCGTCGCGATGCACCAGCGTCACCCGCGCCCCGTGGCGCCACAGCTCCAGCGCTGCAATCGCCGCCGAGTTCTTGCCGCCGATCACCAGCACGTCGCTCTCAAAGCAGGGATGCGGATCGTTGTAGTAGTGGTGCACCTTGCTCAGATTCTCGCCCGGGATGCTCATGTAGTTGGGCAGGTCGTAGTAGCCGGTGGCCACCACCAGCTTGCGGGCCTCCAGCGTGCCTTGCCGCCCAAACCGGTCCTGAATGTGCACCGTGAACGCGCCATCGGCTCCCGTGACGCGCTCCACCCGCAGGTACTGCAGCACTTCCAGCTTGTAGAAAGCGGCCACCAGGCGGTAGTACTCCAGCGCCTCGTTCCGCGTGGGCTTGGCGTTGGGGCTCGGAAATGGAATCCCGCCAATCTCCAGCAACTCTGAAGTGGTGAAGAAGGTCATGTGCGCCGGGTAGTGGAACAGCGAGTTGCAAATGCAGCCCTTGTCCACCAGCACCGCACGCAGGCCGGCCTTCTGCGCCTCGATTGCGCAGGCCAGTCCCGTAGGTCCGGCGCCAATCACCAGCAGATCAATGGGCTTTTTCTGGGTTGCCTCAGGTACCGATGTAGGGTCGTTCATGGCTCTAGCTTAGGCCATTTCAGAGATTTGCGGCGAATCCAGACCCTTTGTCCCCCTGGTCCGCATTAAAATGGTAGAATGGTAGAAAGAAATGGTGGAAAGGTAGAACACGATGAGCTTGAATATCAAAGATGAAGAAACTCATCAGCTGACGCGAGAATTGGCGCAACTGACGGGCGAGAGCCTGACCGTGGCTGTCAAGCTTTCCGTCAAGGAGCGGCTGGAACGGAAAAAGAATTCCACGCGTGAGAGCCGGATGGAATGGCTGAATCGAATCACAAAAGAGACCGCCGCGATCATGAACGACGGCCGGACCTCCAAAGAATTGATGGACGAACTCTACGACGAAGAAACTGGCTTGCCCAAATGATCGTCGATTCGTCAGCCCTCATTGCAATTCTCAAGCGGGAGCCCGAGTGGCCAGTTCTTTCGAAAACGCTTGACGCGGCAAAATCTCCTTGCATCTCGGCAGCGAACTATCTTGAAACCTCGATTGTGGTGGATGGATGGAGGAACCCGATTCTGAGCCGTGAGCTGGATGAATTGATCGAGAGATTCAAGATCGTCATCGAACCCGTCACCGTCGAGCAGGCCCGGATCGCCCGCCACGCTTACCGCGACTACGGCAAAGGCAGCGGCCATCCCGCCAACCTCAACTTTGGCGACTGCTTCAGCTACGCCCTGGCCCGCGTTCACCGCGAGCCCATCCTCTATAAGGGCGACGACTTCCTCCATACCGACCTACGCTCCGCCCTCGAAAGCTGACGCCGCTTCCGCTCGATAGCCCTCCCCGCTCCGCAGGTGTGCCATCTGCATGCAGCCTCCGCACATCTCGTGTCTGCCAACCCTGCCGCGCATCCATTACCCTAGAGAGTTCAAGGAGCCTCCATGACCGTCATCCGCCAGGAAGATTTCATTGCGAGCGTTGCGGGCGCGTTGCAGTACATCAGCTACTACCACCCGGTCGATTACATTCGCAGCCTTGCCCGCGCCTACGAGCGCGAACAGTCGCACGCCGCCAAGGACGCCATCGCCCAGATTCTCATCAACAGCCGCATGTGCGCCGAGGGCCATCGCCCCATCTGCCAGGACACCGGCATCGTCACCGCGTTTTTAAAAGTCGGCATGGACGTGCACTTTGAAGCCGCCCCCGGCGAGGAGCGGAAAAACGTCCAGCAGATGGTAGATGAAGGCGTGCGCCGCGCCTATCTCGATCCTGACAACAAGCTCCGCGCCTCCATCCTTGCCGATCCGGCCGGCAAGCGCGTCAACACCAAAGACAACACGCCAGCCTGCGTAACAGTCGAGCTGGTGCAGGGCGCCAAGGTCGATCTCACCGTCGCGGCCAAGGGCGGAGGCTCGGAGGCCAAGGCCAAGTTCATCATGCTCAACCCTTCCGATTCCGTCGTCGAGTGGGTGCTCAAAACCGTCCCCACCATGGGCGCCGGCTGGTGCCCTCCCGGCATGTTGGGCATCGGCATCGGCGGCACGGCAGAGAAAGCCATGCTCCTCGCCAAGGAATCCCTGATGGACCCCATCGACATCCAGGACCTCATCGCTCGCGGCCCCGCCAATCGCGCCGAAGAACTGCGCATCGAGCTGTACGACAAGGTGAATCGTCTTGGCATCGGCGCGCAGGGCCTCGGCGGCCTCACCACTGTTCTGGACGTGAAGGTGCGCGACTACCCCACCCACGCCGCAAACCTGCCGGTGGCCATGATTCCCAACTGCGCCGCCACCCGCCACGCGCACCTGGTTCTCGACGGCTCCGGCCCCGTCTATCTCGATCCGCCCAGCCTCGATAAATGGCCCAAGCTGACCTACGATGTCTCCACGGCGCGCCGCGTCAACCTGGATACCGTCACCCGCGCCGAGGCGGGCACGTGGAAGCCCGGCGAGGTCCTGCTGCTCACCGGCAAGCTGCTCACCGGCCGCGACGCCGCCCACAAGCGCATGACCGACATGCTCAGCCGCGGAGAAAAGCTCCCCGTCGACTTCAAGGGCCGTTTCATTTATTACGTCGGCCCGGTCGACCCGGTGCGCGACGAAGTTGTGGGTCCGGCAGGACCGACCACGGCCACGCGCATGGACAAGTTCACCCGCCAGATGCTGGCTGAAACCGGCCTGCTCGGCATGGTCGGCAAGGCTGAGCGCGGCCCGGTCGCTATCGACGCCATCCGCGAATTCGGCGCGGTCTATCTCATGGCCGTCGGCGGCGCGGCCTACCTGGTTTCAAAGGCCATTTACGGCTCGCGCCTGCTGGCCTTCGGCGATCTCGGCATGGAAGCGATTTACGAGTTTGACGTGCGCGACATGCCCGTCACCGTCGCCGTCGACAGCAAGGGAACCAGCGTTCACCAGACCGGCCCGGCAGAGTGGCAAAAGCGCATCGCCGGCATCCCGATTCTGCAATAACAAATGCCAGGCTGTATCGGCATATTGGGATGATGTAAGTACTTGATACGTAACATGACTGTCATCCTGAGCGACCGGAGCGCAGCGAAGTGAGTCGAAGGACCTGCGGTTGTTCTTAAACGAACTTCGGATTCACCACACTGGGGCGTCAAGCCGCATCCCCCAAAAACAAACCGGGGAGGAAAGACGATTCATCGTCTTTCCTCCCCGGTTTTCACTGCGTTCAAAGCTCCGCTTAACCGTTCGCTTTGTACCCCATCCCCGTCAACACTCCGCGCATATACGAGAAGCTCGCAATCACGCCCGGCATGGGATTGTCGCCGTGCACCTCGTATTCCAGATCCACGAATCCCTTGTACTTGATCGCAATCAGCGCCTGGAAGATTTCGCGGATGGGCATGATGCCTTCGCCCACGGCCACCTGGCTCTCCTTGCTGTGGAAGTCCGTCAGATCCTTGATGTGCATGTCGTAGAGCCGCGGCCCTGTCGCGTGAATCGCCTCCACCAGGTTGGCGCCGGCGCGGGCGGCGTGGCCCACGTCGATGCAGCAGCCAATGCGCGGGTCCAGGTTCTTGATCGCCTTCAGCACGTCGAACGGAGACGGGAAAAACTTGTCCTCTGGTCCGTGGTTGTGGATCGCGATCTTGATGTCGTACTCCTTCACAAACTTCTCAATCCACTTCAGCGACTCCGGCGTCGGATCGCCGGCCACAATCACCTTGATCCCGGCGCGCTTGCAATATTCAAACTTGCCGCGGATGTCGCTCTCGTCGTCCTTCGGGAAATAAATGGCCCCGGCGGCGTGCAGCTTGATGCCGGCTGCGGCGTAGTCCGCCACGGCCTGGGCTTCCAGCGCGGGATCCATGGGCAGATGATCCTTTGCGTCCTTGCAGTTCAAATCGCTCAGGTGCAGATCCTTCATGAAGCCGATCATCTGCGCGCGCGTAAAATTCCGGAAGGTGTAGCTGGCCAGACCCAGGTTTACGGGCGAAGGCCTGCCGGTTTCCGGCAGCGCCTCGGCCAGGGCGGGAACAGCGCCGGAAGCGGTGCAGGCAGCGGCCAGCAGCGCGCCGGATCGTACAAAGGTGCGGCGAGACAAAGTATCTTTCATTGTGTGGGAGACTCCTCGGGTTCTCCTGGGCAGGGCCGCCTGCCCGCTTCAGCACCGGCTGAGCAGGCAGACCGATTCACGAGAATTTTACTGCTTGCCGAAGCGGTAGACGAGGCCGCCGGTGAATCCAACGCTGTTCTGCATCGTGGAGCCGAACCCGGTCACGAAATACTCCGGCGCCAGCCGCAAAGCCACATTGGGAGTCATATTCAATTCGCCCAGGACGCTGACGCTGGCGGCAAACGTGTTGGAATCGGGGTAAAGCAGCCCGTTGATGGTGCCAAAGCCGTTGGTGTCGCCGGTGAATTTGCCCCGTGCATAGCCGCCCAGCACCCGGCCAGAGATGGCATAGCGCGGCTGCAGGTAGAAGCGGTACGTGGGTCCGGCCATGGCGGTATAGGTGCTGACTGCCGGCCTGGTAATTGAGCTGGGATTCAGGCCCACATAGGCCGTTCCGTAATAGCCGCGGCCATCCACGGTGATGCCCAGGCGCTCGTTCAGGTAGCGGGTCACGCCCGTGTCCCAGGCATAAAAAGTAAGCCGCTGCAGCGTGGGGCCGGGCTGAAAGCGCAGGTAGCCCATGTTGGCATAGGCATCGTACAAGTGTGCGTACGTGTCGTGGATGGCTGTGGCGCGGCGCTGGTTGCGGCGGGCGCGGATGCGGGCCTGGACGCTCAACTGCTGCTGGGTTTGCTCACCTGCGGGCTGCTGCGCCTGCCCTTGATCCGGGGTTGTGGGGTTGCTGCTGGAGCTCGAGCTCTGCGCAAACAAGACAGGCGTGGCGCACAGGCCAAGCGCAAGCGGAAGGGCAAGACGGCGAAATAAAGACATCGGTTTCGGAATTCCTCCACGGGAGTGCGGAAGCACACAACCGCCCGAAGGCGCGCTCCCCCCAATAGGTATTAAACCACCTGAAGCGAGCCTTGTGCGCGAACCCGCTCCGGTTTGCCGGCCAAGCCCGTGAATGCCTGCTGCGAAAAGCACTTCCGCCTTCCCCGCAGCCATCCAGCCAGCAACTGCCGGACGACCCACCCTAAACCGTCCTCACTCTCCGGGTGCTCCCCCAAGACCAACCCACACTCTCTGGGTGCCCCAGGTGCCTCGCTTTTGGGCACCTGGGAAACCACGAACCTTGCCATTCGCTGTTTTGAAGATGCCGGGTACCCCACCCTCGGCGCGTCTTTGTTTTTGCGCCTGGGGTGGGAATCCACGAACCTCCTACCTGCGAGTCTTTCTGTTCCCTGAGCTCCTGATCTCTGATCCCTGTCTTTTGCAGATAATTACCTTCCCTTGCCGCATACTGGTGAGGCAATAGAGTGTGCGTTCAGGTGTGGGAAAGGGCAGAAAACAAAAAAATTCCTTTTTTCTGCATTATCACCCACTTTTTCAGCTCGTAATTTCCAATAAGCACATTGGAATGAACGGGTTACAATTTAATCCTATTAACCAACTGGTAACACCAAACCCTCGATTTTGGCCCTCTTTTAGCCAAAAAATGCCCTTTTTCGTCAAAAAACCCGCCTTTTTGGCACGATATTCGCCACGTTTTCACGGCGATTCAAACTCGCTCGTTCTGCCAACCTCGGCCCACGTCAGCCGAGTCCCACTACACATTTTTTTGCCGCCGTAAAGTGGTACCATTCCTGCGAATTAACTCTTCCAGCGGAACGGTATTGAAGAGGCTGGTGAATCTGGCCTAGTCGCCTTCAGCGGGTGCGGCCGCCTCTTGCTTGGCCCTGGTAATTGCTGACCGCCCGAAGGGTTTTCCTGCCCCATGCGGCAGAAGGGAGATTCATTGATCACTCCTCATGTTTCCTGTTCGCGCCTGGCGCGTGCCGCGTTCTGTCTGGCCGCCGTTCTGGGCTTTGCGGTCCTGTCGGCTCACCCGCAAACTCTGCCTCCGCAGGCCCAGACCTCCGGCTCCAGCCCGTTCAACCTGCAAATGCACGTTCCCCTCGTCGTCGAGGACGTGGTCGTGCTGGATGCCAATAACCAGCCCATCCACGGCCTCAAGGCCGCCGACTTCACCGTCACGGAGAATGGCAGGCCGGTAACGCCGCAGAACTTCGAGGAGCACACGACGGTCACATCCGCTCAGGCAGCCGAGGCTCTCAAGCCGCCAGACCTGGGGATGAATGTCTATACCAACATGCCCGCTGCCCCGGTCAACAGCGCCCTCAACATCCTGCTCCTCGACGCCCTGAACACTCCGGCGGTCAACCAGGTGCGCGTCCGCCAGCAGATGATCGAATACCTCAAGACCCTGCCTCCCGGCCAGCGCATCGCCATCTTCGGCCTTGGCTCCCGCCTCTACCTCCTGCAGGACTTCACCACCGACCCCGCGGTCCTGAAGGCCGCCATCAACTCCAAAGGCGCCAAGGTCCGGCCCTCTCCACTGATCGGCGACTCGGTCTCCGGCGAGCCCGTCGAGCCCCTTTCCAGCATCGCCACCAGAATTATGCCTCCTGACCGTCTGGGCGCAGATGTCCTCGACAGCATGCGTCAGTTCGAGCAGGATACGCAGACCTATCAGACCACGCAGCGGGTGGAATACACTCTCCAGTTCCTGGGCCAGTTGGCGCGCTATCTCGCCGCCCTCCCCGGCCGCAAAAACCTCATCTGGTTCTCCGGATCGTTTCCCATTTACATCCAGCCCGATCTTTCCCTGGCCGTGGACCCGTTCCGGGTGATGGCCAATTATGGCGACGATGTGCGCAGAACTACCGATCTGCTGGCGCGCAGCCAGGTGGCTGTTTATCCGGTGGATGCCCGTGGCCTTTTCGACAATGGCGCCGACGATGCCTCGCAGCAGAGCGCGAACCTCGGCATTCCCACCCCCAACGGCGTAAATCGAAACACACCCAATGCCGCCCGCTACGGAGCCACCAATCTAAGCAACGTTGCCGCCCTGAATACCAATTTCCAGCAGCAGACCGCAAACGAGCACATCACCATGGATCAGGTGGCTGCCGACACCGGCGGCAAGGCCTTCTACAACACCGGCGGTTTAAAAGAGGCGGTGGAGAGCGCCATCGGTATCGGTTCCAACTACTACACGCTTTCCTATACGCCCCCGGAACACAATTGGGACGGCAAATTCCGCAAGGTCGAGGTCAAGGTTGATAAGTCCGGCGCGCGCCTCGCTTATCGCAAGGGATACTACGCCGACGACCCAGAGGCGGAGATGCACGGCAAAAAGGTGCTGCCGGTCACTCCAATGCAGGGAGCCATGATGCGTGGCGGCCCCGACGCAACGGAACTGCTGTTCAAGGTGCGGGTCACTCCCGGCGATGCCACCACGGACAAAGTGAGCGAAGGCAGCAAGCCAGACCCCAAGCGGATGAAGCCGCCTTATCGCAACTTCACTCTCGACGCGCTGCTCGACGTCCGCAAAGTGAAAATGGCCCTTAACAGCGCCGGCTTGTATCAGGGAGCCATCGAGTTCGTGGTGCTTGTGTACGATGCCGAGGGCAACGTGGTGAACACAGCCACCCGGGTTGGCCGCGCCAGCCTGCCGGCGGAGCGCTTCGCCCAGTTGCTGCAGCACGGACTGGATATTCGCCAGTCCATCGATGTGCCCGTGCAAGGCAACTACTACCTGCGCATCGGCATTCACGATCTGGGCAGCGATCGTGTCGGCGCGGTTGAGATTCCCGTAGCCAGCCTGCAATCGCGCCAGGCAATGATCACGGCAGCAGGCCAGAGCGCCCCCGCACCACAGTAGCCGCGCTCCGCGCTGTTTTCGCCGTCCGGACGCCGGCCTCGGTCGACAGGCCGTGCCATTCAGGCACCTTGTCCGGCACGAACGGGACTATACTGTTGCGGTTTGGTGCAAGAGGTGTGCGATGAGGCGAATCGTTTTTCTGCTGCTGTTGGCAACCGGCATCGCTTCTCCGTCATGGGCGGGACAGTTGATATGCGTGGCGCAAATGGAGCAGTGGCTGGCTGGCGCTCACGGACAGTCTGACGGCAAGATCGCCAAAGGGCTTGAAGCCATGACGTTGACCGAGCGGGTGAGCCCAACCCTGCTCCAGCGCTGGCAGGCCAATCTCCCCGGACGCCAAAGTCGCGTAGCGCTGACGGCCCTGGCCGATGTCTCCGCTCTTCTCAATCCTCCGGCGGCAGACATGCTCCCCGCCGACCCTCCTGACCTCCAGGCGCAAGGCGCCATGCTCTCCAAGGCCATCGACTACGTCGTCCAGACCCTCGCCAAACTGCCTGATTTCTATGCCACCCGCGCCACCGAACACTTTGAAGACACGCCAGACAGGCAAGAGCTCCAGAGCATCGGTGTGGCCCAACGTCCAAATTGGGGGGGGCGTACCAGTCCCCAATTACCGGAATTCCGGATACGTGCCCTTGCACCGCACCGGCCAGTCCAGCACCCCCGTCAGCTACCGCGATGGCGTGGAAATGGTGGGCTCGCAAAAAATGGACCGCGCCATGATCGGCCAGCCGGCGGCGGGGCTGACCACAGCCGGCGAGTTCGGACCCATCCTTTCCGTCGTTCTCAATGACGCCATGCACAGCACCATCGCCTGGGGCTATTGGGAGCAGGGTCCGCACGGCAGGCTCGCCGTCTTTCGCTATGTGGTGCCGGACGATCGTTCCAGTTACGCTGTCGCGCTGAAACACGGCGTGCACAGCGAGAAGCTTTTTCCCGCATACCGCGGCGTAATCGCCATCGACCCCGCCAGCGGAGCCATTCTGCGCATCACCGTCGTGGCCAACCCCGCGCAATCCCATGACGTGGTGCAAAGCGCAATCGTGGTCGAATACGGCGTCGTCTCGCTTGGGGGGAAAAGACTATATCTGTCCCGTGAAGAGCGCGGCGCTTTTGAAATCGATTAATAAAGATGCGCAACGCGGGCACCAGTTGCGCACCAAGTTGAATGAGGTGACCTTTACCGGCTATCACGTGCTCCGCGGCGATGTGCGCATCCTGCCTGAGCATCCATGAGCGGCAAACAGAGCCGGCAAGCAACTCGAACGTATTACCTGCCCGTCGCGGCAGAAGGGAGATTCATGAATACCGCAATGATGTCTTCTCGTATTTCCCGTTTATGGAGAGTGCAAATTCTCCTCGGTCTGGCAGCCGTTCTGGTCTTCGCAGTCCAGCCGGCGCAGCCGCAAGCCGCGCCCGGCGGCTCGCCTTCGCAGAGCCAACTTACCCTGCAGGTCCGCGTCCCTCTGGTACTGGAGGATGTGGTAGTGCTGGATAACAAGAACCAGCCTGTCCACAATCTCAAGGCCGCCGACTTCGCCATTACCGACGAGGGCAAGCCGGTCGTGCCGCAGAGCTTTGATGAGCACGCCGCGCCCACGCCCGCGCAGCAGGCCGCCATGCAGGCCGCCGCGCCCAAACCGCCCGCCCTGGGTGTGAACGTCTTTACCAACTACACCCCCACCCCGCCCAACAGCCCGTTGAACATCCTGCTCCTCGACGCCCTGAATACGCCCATAACCGACCAGGTTACCGTCCGCCAGCAGATGCTCAAGTATCTCGGCGCACAACCTGCGGGTGCGCGCATCGCCATATTCGGTCTCGGCTCCCGGCTCTATCTCCTCCAGGGATTCACCTCCGATCCTGCGGTGTTGAAGGCAGCCATCAACAGCAAAGGGGCACATGTCCAGGCCTCTGCGCTGCTGGACCATCCGGTCGACGCAGGCTCGGGAAACGGCCTCTACGACGACGGCATCGACGGCGGCATTGATAACAGCGGTCTGCTCGGCATGGGACGCACGTTCCTGGAGTTTTTGCAGACCAATATCACCACCCAACGGGTTGATCGCACCCTCGATGCTTTCAACCAGTTGGCGCATTATCTGTCCGCCCTGCCCGGACGCAAGAATCTCATCTGGTTCTCAGCGGCGTTTCCCATCGACATCGCGCCCGACCTCTCGCTGGCCAACTCGGACGGCACGGTGACGCCCAAGCCCGGGGAGGACGTGGACATCGACCCGAACAAGGTTGCCGCCCACTATGGTGAACAAGTGCGTCAAACGGACGAACTGCTGGCGCGCAGCCAGGTGGCCCTCTATCCGGTTGATGCGCGCGGCCTCTTCGGCAATCACGAGGAAGACGCCAGCTCCTCGTCGTACGGCCCGTCCGCCGCCTCAGCTCACTGCATCGGGTGTTCGCAGAGCAATGGCACCGTAGACGCGCAGTCGAACACCAACTTCCATCAGCAAGTGGCCGCCGAGCACCAAACCATGAACCAGATGGCCTACGACACCGGCGGCAAGGCCTTCATCAACAACAACGACCTGAAGGCAGCCGTCGAAAGCGCCATCGCCTTCGGCTCCAACTGCTACACCATGTCCTATACGCCCCCATCGGGCAAATGGGACGGCAAATACCACAAGATCGACGTCAAGGTAAATCATCCCGGACTGCATCTCAGTTATCGCCGCGGCTACTACGCGGACGATCCCGCCCTGGACAGCCACGGCAAGAAGCAGGCGCAGACCAGCGCCATGCAGGCCGCCATGCTGCATGGCGCACCGGCCCCTGGCGAGCTGCTCCTCGACGCGCGCGTGATTCCCGATGACGGCACAACGGACAAGCTCAGCCCCGGCAGCCATCCCGATTCCAAGCTGATGCAGCCGCCCTACCGCAGCTATACTCTCGACACGCTGCTGGACATCCACAACATGAAAATGACCCGCACCGATACTGGCTCGTATGAGGGTTCGCTCGAATTTACCGTGCTGGTCTACAACGCCGCCGGCGAAGTGGTGAACACCAAGACCCGCAGCGCTCACTTCAACCTGCCGCCCGGCCGCTACGCCGACCTTCTGGCGCACGGACTCTCCGCCAGCCAGTCGATCGATGTGCCGGTAAAAGGCAGCTACTTCCTGCGCATCGGCATGCACGACCCGGCCAGCTGCAACATCGGCGCCGTCGAGATTCCCGTCGCCGCCCTGAAATCGCGTCAGGCGATGCTTGCGCCAGCAGGCCAGAGCGCCACCGCACCACAGTAGCCGCGCTCCGCGCTGTTTCCGCCCTGTACATGAGATCCACGGCCCCCAGCGAGCGACCTCTGCTCGCTGGGGGCCGTGGCCCCACCCCGGCGGGGCCGCGAAACGCCTCACAAGCGTGCCCCAATGAGGCCCCTAAATGCGCCAAAATGCGTCCTAAAACAGCTTATTTTTGATCTTTTTCGCACTTTTTGTCGGGCTGTAGCCGGACACTTGACCCTTTTACCTCCGCCTGCAAGACCACTTTTTCGCGCTCTGAACTCCAATGCCCTTTTTCGTCGCCCTGCAGGCCTACAAATCGCGCTTTTTCCTCCGCCTATAGGTCTACCTGAAAACACCGTGTGCAGGCCGACATTTTTGCCGGTTTCCGCAATCAATAACTTCCTTCCAGAAATTGAGGGCGGGGGCGCATAAGGGTCCGAAAGTATACGATGAAGGTCAACGGAGGCTGCGCGAACAATGAGTCGTGTTTTGCTGGGAATAGTCCTCGGAGTAATTCTTGTGCCGGTTGCGGTGCTGGCGTGGTTTCACTTTGGCGCCGTGCCGGTGGCCGTCTCTGACCCTCCGCTTCCTCAGGAGCGGCTCATCACCCATGTCCCGCTCAATGCGCGCATCGATCGAGAAATGGTAACGACGCCGCCCATCCAGGCCGATGAGGTAAACCTCGTCGCCGGCGCTGAAATCTACCGCGATCAATGCGCCGCCTGCCACGGATATCACGGCAAGCCGTCCTCCTTCGGCGCGCACATGTATCCCACTGCGCCATCGCTCTGGGAGAAGCATCGCAACAAAGCCGCTGTAGGTGTCAGCGATGACCCGCCGGGCGAGACCTACTGGAAGGTGGCCAACGGCATCCGCCTCACCGGAATGCCGTCGTACAAACCGATTCTCAGCGAGACCCAGATGTGGCAGGTAACCCTGCTGCTGGCCAATGCGGACAAGCCGCTGCCGCAGGCTGCACTGGATATTCTGCGCGGACAACCCCCGGCACCGGCTCCGGCAAGCACTCCGTCGAAGAAGGCAACCGCCCCGGTAAAGCACTGAGCTTCCGGCCGTTGCCGGAGCTGCAGGCCAAACTGGGGTACGGGAAAGGAAATAGAACCATGAGCGTAATCGACTCGCTGCGCAAGGGGCTCAAGTTCTTCCTCATGAGCATGGGCGTATCCAGCCCGCAGAAGAAGGCAAAACCGGCGGCGAAACCAGCCCCGAAACCGGAGTCCGGCGCATAATTCGAATGCCCCCCGGGTCCTGCGCGCGACTGCAAATATCGTGCGACCGGGAGGGGGTGTTGGCTCTCTAATCAACTGAACACAGAGAGTGAACGTCAAGACTCGATGGTCGAGGTTCTACCCCATGGCTGCCGAAAAACGGAAAAACTACTTGCGCGCGTTTTGGGACTTCTTTGTCCTGTTCAGCGGCATCTCGACGGCCTCCAACCTCACGCGCACGCAGAGCCGCCCGGTACGCCCCCGTGGGATGTTTCTGTTTCGCTCTCCCGCAAGCAAGCCATCTGAACCAAAAGCCGGTTCGCGCTGACCGCCTCGCAGCGGCGCGCGGCGTTCGTACTCTTCCTCGTACAATAGTGAAGGAAGGCAAACCCCACCCAACCGATGGCGGACGAAGAACAGAAAAAGCCCCACAAGCCCGATGAGGACCCGGTCGGCAAGGTCGATGACTCCCGGCTGGCGTGGCGGCTCGCCCGTTACGTAAAACCCTACTGGGTGCAGGCGACTGTCTCGTCGCTTTCGGTCACGTTCAAATCGGTGTGCGATGTGACCGGACCCATCATGGTGATGATGGCCATCGACCGGTACCTTGCGCCGAACCTGAAAAGCGTAGACGCCACAAACGCGCTGGCGCATTGGCTGGACACAAGCAGCCCGCTTGCGCGAATACTACCGGCAGATCCCAATCGCGGCATCACGATCCTGGCGTTCATGTATCTGGGAGCGTTGCTGGCCGCGTATATCTTTGCCTTTATCCAGACGTACCTGATGCAGTGGATGGGGCAGAAGATCATGTTCGACCTGCGCCGCGACATCTTCCGCCACATGCAGCGCATGCACATCGGCTTCTTTGACACCCATGCGGTGGGCCGCCTGGTTACACGCCTCACCTCCGACGTGGACGCCATCAACGACATGTTCACCGACGGCATTCTGGCCATCGTGAACGACTTTTTCATGCTGACGATCATGGCCGTGGTGATGCTCAGCATCAACTGGTGGCTGGCGCTGCTGGCCTTTGCCGTGCTGCCCTTGATCCTGATCGTCACCCGGCTGTTCCGCGACCATGTGCGCGAGAGCTACCGCCGGGTGCGCGCCGCCATTGCCCGCATCAACAGCTTTACCCAGGAGCATGTGTCGGGGATGAGCGTGGTGCAGTTGTTCAACCGGGAAGAGCGCGCATATAACGACTTCGAGGCCGTCAATCGGCTGCATATGGTCGCCTTTAAAGACACCATTTTTGCCTACGCGCTGTACTATCCGGCCGTCGAGCTTCTCTCCGCCGTCGCCATCGCGCTGGTGATCTGGCGGGGCGGGTTCAGCGTGCTGGGCAACGGCGTGGTGACCATCGGCGTGCTGGCCATGTTCATCCAGTACTCGCAGCGGTTCTGGCGGCCGATTCAGGATTTGAGCGACAAGTACAACATCCTGCAGGCCGCGATGGCAGCCTGCGAGCGGATCTTCAAGCTGATGGACACCCAGCCGGAGATCGTGAACCCGGCGCATCCGGTCGAGGGCGACGGGTCAAACAGGATTGAATTCCGCCACGTCTGGTTCACCTATCAGACACTGACACACGACCAGCAGGCAGCAGTGCACGCGGCCGCGACGAACGAATCGACCGCCGCGGCGATGACCGCCATCGAAGGCATCGAGTGGATTCTGAAGGATGTTTCCTTCACCGTGGAGCCGGGGCAGACGGTGGCGATTGTGGGCCACACCGGCGCCGGCAAGACCACGCTCACCAGCCTGATGATGCGCTTTTATGACGTGACCGCCGGGCAGATCCTGGTGGACGGCGTGGACCTGCGCGAACAAGATCTGCTCAAGCTGCGCCGTCACTTTGCCGTGGTTCTGCAGGACCCGTTCCTGTTTACCGGAACCCTGGCCGAGAACATCCGCTTCGGCAACGACGCGATTACCGACGAGGGCCTGCGCCAGGCTGCCAGCGACGTGAATGTGCTGGACTTTATCGAGAGCCTGCCGGAGCAGTTCGACGAGCCGGTGCAGGAGCGCGGCAGCTCGCTCTCAACGGGCCAGAAGCAGCTCATCAACTTTGCCCGCGCCCTGGCCTACAATCCGCGCATCCTGATCCTGGACGAAGCCACTTCCAGCGTGGATACCGACACGGAGCTGCGCATCCGCGGCGCGCTGGAGAGGATGGTCGAGGGACGGACCAGCGTGCTGATCGCCCACCGGCTCTCCACCGTGCAGCGCGCCGAGACCATCCTGGTGATGCACAAGGGGCAATTGCGCGAGATGGGCTCGCACCAGGAACTGCTGGGCAAGCGCGGCCTCTACTGGAAGCTCTACCAATTGCAGTACAAGGACCAGGAACAGCCGTCGGCGGCCAGTGGTCAGTTGTCAGTGGTCAGTGGTCAGTGATCAGTTTTCAGTTGTCAGTGAGAGCTGTCTCCTTTCAATCAGTTCAGCCCCTCAAGCGAATTCAAAATATAGTTCTGCAAGCCGGTGACGTGTCGCGACCTCAATTCCAGATAAGCCTGCGCGCCTGCGAAGACTGCGAAAGTGCGCGTTTTTCAGGGCAAAAAGCGGGCTTTCTTTTCCAAGAAGGCGGCTTTTTTGCTCAAAAAGCGGCCAAAATCGGGGGTTTGCAGTTACCGATCAGTAACTGGGGTAAATTTGTAAACCATTCAATCGTAACAACTTAAACAAAATTGGAACGTAAAAAAGTGACTGAAATGGAGGGGGGGGTGGGTGGTGCGTTTATGCGGTTCCGGATTTTTGCGATTTCGGCTTGAGACCAAGGGATGCGAGCGCGACCTGCGCCGCGTAAAGAAGCTGGCCGGCCTGCTTGGACGGAATGGCGCCGATGAGGATGCCTTGAGCAGTGCAGGCGATGAAGTCGTGGATGCTCTCATGGCTGGTGAGCGGGGGCATGGCTCTGCAGTAAGCCTCGGCCGCTTCCTGGGACGCATAGAGTTTGTTGAAGCCGCTTTTCGGCGCGCTTTCCATAAAGGCATCAAAGGAGCGCTTCCAGGCGGCAGAGCAACGTTTGATTGCGGACCTGGTGGGTTTGGGCTCGGGGCCGATGGGAAGCGCCGGGGTTGGGTTGGAGGGAATCAGGCTGAGTTTTGCTTTGGCTGTATTGGACATTGAAATTCTCCTTAAATAAAGTGTGCGACAGATGGAGGTAATTATCTGCAAAACCACCTGCGGTGGGGCAGACGCGCTTCGCGCATGGGGGTAATTATCTGCAAAGGGGGGGGGCGGGCGGCGGAGGCTGGAGAAGAACAGGGAATAGGGAACAGGGAATAGTGGTCAGTGATCAGTTGCCAGTTACTCGTGCGGAATCAGGGCGGCGGGGGAACGAGGCAAAGATGGTTTTGAATGGGTGATTGAGTGGGAGATTTATGCCTACTACGGCGTTTACGAGGACTATTCCCACAAGGCTTAGTCTCGATGCGAACGAAGGCGCGCACTTTTGCAAAAAACCGCTTGACTATAAGTTATCACTTATATAATATACTTCAAATGGATGATCTTGACGCAAAATTTGCGGCCCTTGCTGACCCGACGCGTCGGGCAATCCTGGCACGGCTCTCGCAGGGCGAGGCCACGGTCAATGAGTTGGTGGATCCGTTCGAGATGTC
>Ga0302320_10002386_pt1 | contig 44178 bp, 39 predicted proteins | sample Bog_T0_3_FD_202130 | JGI IMG/M metagenome (GOLD analysis project Ga0302320, IMG submission 202130) | Peat permafrost microbial communities from Stordalen Mire near Abisko, Sweden - Bog_T0_3 | ecosystem: Environmental > Terrestrial > Soil > Wetlands > Peat | place: Sweden: Abisko, Stordalen Mire...
AGGCGCATACAAACGCTGAATGACTGAGCCGAAATCCAGGTGTTCTTCAGTGGGCACGCACGAATCTTTCAATTTCTTCACCATCGTGCTATCACCTTCTCTTCGGTCCGTTTCTGGATTCTCGGTGTGCGCAGTTTAGGCTCGCACGATCTGAGCGCAGCATCCTTTACTGGTCTCGGATACTTGCAGATCTCAAGCAGGAAAGAACTCGCACCATTCAGCCACCACGTTGGGCGGAAGCGGAAACGAAGAAGAAGAACTGAGTTGACGCAGGTAATGGCCAACGCCCGCTCAAATCCGTATTGCAGTTCTGCCGGTTGCTTCGCTTCAGCAGCCTCTAGGGCCGCCCGGCGGTTTTCTTTGACAGCTTCGGCGAAACAGATAGGCGATGTCAATGCCGAGCGCTGATGTGGCGCGTTCGAGCGTCTGAAAGGACGGAACAACAAGGCCACGCTCAATCTTCGATATATGGGAGCGTACAGTGCCCATGGCATTGGCGAGTTGCCTTTGGCTGAGTTTCCGTTCTTTCCGGAGTTCCCGAACTGCAGCGCCGATGCGCTTGGCAAGAGGCTCGGTCGAAAGCTCGGCGCCGTGAGACAGAGATAAACCTGCCGGCAGGCCAGCATACTGCGCCTCCAGAGGCTGGTGACAGCGGCAGCAGAGATCGGTTGCTGAGCGGAATTGGACGAGGCGGCAATGCGGACAGCGTAGAACTTCACGGTTTGGAAATGGTTTTGATTGCATCGGGGATCTCCGGCGCGACATGAGCTCGGCCGTACAACTGACTGCAAGGGCAGCGAGGCGGTTGCGAGGGCTTGGCAAGTTGCAAGGCAGCAGGGCAAATGGCGGGGGCCGCATCAAGGCGCTGGTATGCCGGTCCTTTCGGGCGTCCCAGTCAACCCCAGCACAGCGTTGGTCGGGCCCTCCGTTGAGGCTCAGGCCGGCTCCGAATCGATCAAAATGAGATTGCTACGGCAAAATGAACATCCGCAGATGCGCAATTCGACGCGGAGGCCTGATTCCCTCATATTTACTAGCCGAAGCTGTGGCAAACTATCGTTCTCGGCAGTGCCGGGGAAGGAGTTTTGACATGAGCTTTATGGATGATTCACTGGCCTTTGATGCGAGCGACGAGGAGAGGGAAAGTCGCGCGCGGCGCGAAGAGAAGGCGACGGACAGCCTCGATTTTGGCGACGGTATCCCCATGACCTGCGCGGAGATGGCCGCCGAATTGAACGCCATGGCGCGAGGTGAGGATCCGCCTCCTGGACTACGGCCCGGCGATGAACGTTGGACCGAAGAGGACGAGCGCATTGCGGAGGCTGAGTCGCCCCGCCACCTTTCGAATGATCCCCCCTTTGACTTCCGGTTCCCGGAAGAGGTAGAGCTCAATGGACGCGGCATCCACGAGACGATGTTCGCCACCCTGCCCGAGATGGACATCATCATCGAGAACGAGTGCATCAGGTAGGTCATGCGCTGGCCGCTGAGGCGCGCGAGGATTGCGGCAAGCCGGAAGCGGCGCTGAACACAGCCAGACTCTACCTTGACAGTTGCTGCACTTCGCACCAACTTTCAAGGTAGAGCAATCGGGAGAAGCCCCGGGCGGCGGTCCCCACCGAGGCTGTTGCACAGGGCGCAGGACACGACGCCTACATTCGCGAGGCATGTGGCAGATCACACTGCGCATGTATGCGCAAAAGCAATGTAATGTGGGAACCGTCGTCACGAGGGGTGGACAAAAGGTGGACAAAAGTGCCTCAACTGCGAGGATTAATGCTGAAAACAAAGGCTTTATAGGCAACAATCAAGGGTCTGCAAAACCTTTATGCGCCGGTTCGATCCCGGCCCGCGCCTCCAAACTCTCAATTCATTTGAAACAGCCGACCCGAAGCATCCTCCCGATTCCCAAAACCCGGTGATGCTAAAATTAGATTGAATTCAGTGGATATGCCGACGCGGCGCCCGTTGCACGTATAGGCGCAAGCCGTTGGTGGTTTGAGCCCTTCCACCTTTCCCCTGATGGATGGCGGCGCACAGTCTGACAGGCAGCCGCGCACAAGCAAAGCGCAGGTCAACCGGGCAATTTACCGGCCAGCATGGCCGGCAGGATGCTTTAAGGTGTTTGTGATCGTACTGTCTCCTGCAATCTCGTTGATGAGCTCGATCGTTGGATTTGTCGCCGTGATGGCCTGGCGTATTCGCGAAGGCCGGACCGCGGTTACCATACGCAAGATCCTGATTCCGCCCATGGGCATGGCCACGGGATTTTGCATGTTCCTGGTTCCGGCGTTTCGCGTTCCGCTGGCGTGGGGAGCGGTGGCGTTCGTAATTGGAGCGGTGTTGCTGGCTTATCCGCTGTTGCGCACCTCGCGGCTGACGCTGGATGGCGAGACGGTGATGATGAGGCGGTCGCGGGCGTTTTTTGCCATTGTCGTGGTGCTGGCGGTGGTGCGCATCGCGGCCCACAGCTACCTGGATCAGCTGATTTCAGTGCAACAGACGGCGGCGCTATTCTTTGTGCTGGCGTTTGGGATGATTCTGCGCTGGAGGATGAGCATGTTCTTTGAGTACCGCAGGCTCACGGCCTCCTGAGCGGCGGCAGACCTGAGTGCGGCTGATTTTCAGCCGGCCGGATGCATGGTGGCGGGCGTTTGGCGTTACAATTCGTCATGCCACGCTTCAATGTTTTATCTTCCGCGATTCTTGCCCTGCTGGTTGCGGCGCCCTTGGCGACCGCTCAATCGATCGCGACCAACTCTCCGGCGCCGCTATCGACGCGCGTGACCTCCTATGACATTGACGCCCGTATCGATACGGACAAGAAGTCACTGGACGCGACCGAGGTGCTTACCTACAAGAACCTGACCGGGCAACCGTTGACCTCAATGCCGTTCCATCTGTATCTGAACGGGTTCCGGCCGGAGTCTACGTTCACCAGCGAAACCCACTTCACGGGCGGCATTCGCGATAACGAGAAGGCGGACGAGTACCCGAAGGAGAAGGTGGGCGGCATCACGATCACCAGGATCGCTGCCGACGGCTACGGTGACCTGACGGGGGCGATGCACTTTACGGCGCCGGACGACGGCAACATGCAGGACCATACGGTTGCCGAGATTGCGCTTCCGCATCCGCTGGCACCGGGCGCGACGATCACGTTCCATCTTGCGTTCCATGACCAGTTTCCGGTTTCGATTGCGCGCAACGGGTACAAGCGGGACTTCATCATGGGCGGGCAATGGTATCCCAAGCCGGGAGTTTTCTGGCACGGGGCATGGAACTGCCACCAGTACCACTCGACGACGGAGTTCTTCTCAGACTTTGGCACCTTCACGGTGCATCTGACGGTGCCGCAGCGGTACGTGGTGGGGGCCAGCGGCGTGCCTACCGGCGACCGCGCCAACGCGGACGGGACCAAGACGCTCGGCTTCTATGGGGAAGACATTGGCGACTTTGCCTGGGCCGCCAGCCCGCACTTTACGGTGACCGACGGCACCTATAACGGGAGCCTGGGACCGGTGCAGGTGCACGTGCTTGCGCTGGCCTGCCATCCCAAGGCGGGGCCACGGTATCGCGAGATTATTGAGAAGACGCTGGCGGAGTTTGACCGGCGCTATGGTCCTTACCCCTACAAGATCATCACCGTGATCGATCCCGAGCCGGATTCGCAGATTGGCGGCATGGAGTATCCGACGCTGTTTACGGGCGGGACTTCGTGGTGGGAGCCGACTTACGTCACGGAGCTGACGGCCGAGCACGAGTTCGGCCACCAGTACTGGTATGGCATGGTGGCCACCAACGAGTTTGAAGATGCGTGGCTGGACGAGGGCATCAACTCTTACACGGAAGTGAACGTGCTGAGCTCGATCTACGGGCGCGACACCTCGGCGCTGAACCGGCCGTATGCCAACGCGGGGGACTACGAGTTGCAACGGATCGAGTATGCATTGAAGCCGGATTTCGATCCGGTGACTCATTGGGCGTACAAGTTTCGCAATTCGCAAACGTATTCGGGCGTCACTTACGGCAAGACGGCGACGCTGCTGGCGACGCTGGAAAGCATCATCGGCCGCGACACGATGGACGAGGCGATGCGGACCTACTTCATGAAGTTCCGGTTTACGCATCCGACGGCGGAAGACTTTTTGCGCACCATTGAGCAGGTGGCGGTGGCGCGCGGGCGGGCGACGATTTTGCCGGCTGGCGACGCGGCGCTGGGGGTCCCGGTGGGATTTGCCGATGTGCCGCCGGTGAACTCGAGCTTGCGGCGCTACTTCAACCAGGCGGTGTACGGAACGCAGGTTCTGGACTACACGGTGGATAGCGTGACCTCAAGCCCCGTGCAGTGGTGGGTGCCTCTGCCTGACGACAAGAACGCAAGGAAGCAGGTTCCTTATCTAAGCACGGTTTATCTGCATCGCAAGGGCGACTTTGTGCTCCCGGTTACGGTGGAGATTGTGTTCAGCGACGGCACACGGCTGCGCGACCACTGGGACGGCGTGGAACGGTGGACAAAGCTGACCTATGTGCGCAACGCGAAGGTTGTCTCGGCCGAGATTGACCCGGATCACGCCATCCTGATGGATGTAGATCTGTTTAACAACAGCTATACGACCAAGGCAAACCGAGTGCCGGCCCGCAAGTTGAGTACGATCTGGGCGTCTGCGCAGCAACTGTTTGCCCAGCTCGTGACGTGGATTGTGTAGAGCGGGCGCGGATGAGGGCGCTTTGCCGCTGAGCGGAGCGCACATTTGCCTGACTGATTCTTAAACCGGTTTTGGTTTTACGAGGTTTTCTGCAATGATCCAGCAACGCAATCTTCTTACCGGCGGCCTGCGGCTGACGCTGCAGAGCTGGCCCGCGCTCGTGTGGACCTACGTCTTGAATCTTGGTCTTGCGGTCTTCTTCACGGGTCCGCTGCGCTCGCAGATCGCCGGCATTACCGCTCACTCGCTGGCGTCGCAGCGGCTGACGGGGGCCTTCGACCTGGGAACGCTGGGCGGCGTGATCGGCAACCTGTCAAAGGGGCCAGGCGCGGCGGTTGGCGGCACTTATTTCTCGATTCCGATTTATTTTGTGCTTTACTTCCTGATTGTGCCGGGTGCGCTGGTCAGCTACCAGACGGGCGGTTCGGCGCAACTGTTTCCGCTGCTGCAATCGGGGTTCACGTACTTCTGGCGGTTTGTACGGATCACGCTGGTAACGCTGGTGATTGCAGGGCCGACTCTGGCGGGGTTAAATGCGCTTGAGAACCTGTGGACAGACCACGTGGACAAGACCATTGTGGGGCGACCGGGCTTTCTGCTGGGGCTGGCAGGGGTGATCGTGGTCTTGCTGGTGGCTGCCCTGTTGCGCGTCTACTTTGATTTGATGCAGGTTTACACGGTGCAGCTGGGGCTGCAGTCGGAAAGTGGGCAGAAGGCCGGGCGGCAGATTCGGCAGGCTTTCAAGCCGGCATGGAAGGCGCTGTTCGGCAACTTCTTCCGCACCTACCTGACCTTTGTGCTGCTGACTGTTGTGGGATTTGCCGCGGTCTTGATTACCGCACGCGCGGCCATGCATTCGCTGGCGCAGCCGCGGGTGTGGCCGATGTTCCTGCTGGCGCAGATCGGACTTTTCATTTCGTTGTTGACGCGGTTCTGGCAGCGCGGGGCGGAGACGGTGCTGGTGCTCGACAATCCGATTGCAATCGAAGCGGTGGTTGCGCCGGAGCCAGTGGTTCCGGAGCCGGCCGCGGCGCAAGAGGCTGCGAGCGACGGAGCAGAGGAGTTTTCGATCTGAGATGCGCTCCGGGTTGAGGCGAGTATTTGAACGCCTGGGGGCGGTTGAGAAGCCGCCCCTTTAGTTTTCGTTCACTACGGGAAGCTCGATAGTGCTCGCCTGGCCGGAGGCGTGATAGATGCGCTGGGTGGCTTTTTGATAATCGCCGGGCTTGGCCCAGAAGATGTTGGGGACAAAGGTCTGGGGGTTGCGGTCGTAGAGCGGGAACCAACTGGATTGGACCTGGACCATGATGCGATGGCCGGGGAGAAAGACGTGGTTGGTTGGCGGCAGGGCGAAGCGGTAGGTGAGCGCCTTGCCGGGCTCGATGGCCTTGGGGGTTACGAAGCTCTCGCGGTAGCGGCCGCGGAAGATGTCCATGGCGATGGAGAGCTGATAGCCGCCCATTTCGGGGTGGTCGGCCACCTCATCGGGATAGACGTCGATGAGCTTGACCACCCAATCGGAGTCAGTGCCGCTGGTGGAGGCGACCAGGTTGGCGATGGGCTGGCCGGTGATGTGGAGCGGAGCGGTGAGCACGTCGGATGTGAAGGCCAGCACGTCGGTGCGGCCTGAGGCTTCGCGCTGGTCGTCGACCAGCCACTCGGCCCAGGTGAGCGGCGGCGTGTAGCCGATGGGCTGGCTGGGGCGGGCGCGGTAGGGAACCGGCTTGGCGGGATCGGAGACGTACTCGTCGAAGGCGGAGTCAGCGGAGTCAGGCGAGAAACCCAGCTTCAAACCGGACTGAAGGTAAAGCGGCTTCAGGGTTGGGGCGACGGGCCACGCGGGTAGGCTCTGCCAGCGGTTGATGCCGGTCTCAAAGACCGTGACCGTGGGGATCTCGCTTTTTGGCGCATCGTCTTTCAAATAGCGATCAAGGAACGGGCGCAGGACATTCTGACGGAACCAGGTTCCGGTGTCGGAACCGAAGCGGATTGCGCCGAGCGAGGCGGCGTCTTCAATCTCCTGGCCGTGGTGCCAGGGGCCGAGCACGAGAAAGACCTTGTCGTTGTTCTTGTCGAGGGGCTTGATGGCCTTGTAGACGGCAACGGCGCCGTAGATGTCTTCCTGATCCCAGAGGCTGTGGACCAGCATCACGGGAACTTTGAGCGGCTGGGCAGCGAGGACCTTGTCGACGGCCTGGTCGCTCCAGAAGCTGTCATAGCTGGGGTGGGCGAGGATTTTTTGCCAGAAGCCTACCTGCTCCACGCCGTGGCGGCGGGCCAACTCACCGGCTGAACCGGCCTGCATATAGGTGTCGTAGTCGTCAAAGTTGGCGGTCCACCACTTGGCGTCGTTGGCGCGGGTGGCTTCCTGCTCGTAGACGTAAGGCAGGTTCTGCTGGCGGAATGCGCCGTTGTGGAACCAGTCGTCGCCCATCCAGCCATCGACCATGGGGTTCATGGGCACGGCCACCTTGAGCGCGGGGTGGGGATTGACCAGCGCCATGAGGGGCAGAAAGCCGTCGTAGGAGATGCCGAGAATGCCGACCTTGCCGTTGGTTTCTGGAATGTTCTTGATGAGCCAGTCGATGCTGTCGTACGTGTCTGTCGCTTCGTCGACGGGGGTGGGATTCTGGGGACCTTGGATGGGGCGGTTCATCACGTAGTCGCCCTGGGAGCCGTACTTGCCGCGGATGTCCTGGATGACGCGGATGTATCCGCCTTCTACGATAACGTCGGTCGCGTTGTCATAGCCATAGAGCGACGAGGCAAGGTGGGCGCTGTTTGCATTACGGGTGAGCAGACCAGCGTTGTAAGGAGTGCGGGTGAGCAGGATGGGCGCGTGATTTGCGCCTTTGGGCACCAGGATAACGGTAAAGAGCTTGACGCCATCGCGCATGGGAATCACGGCTTCGCGGCGCTCGTAGTCAAAGCCGCTGGTGGCCGGGACGAGCCTGGCCGGGGTCTCGCTGGGCAGGGCAGGGTAAGCCGGCGGCGCGGAGGCGGGCGCATTGGATTGCGCTACGGAAGAGAGAACGAGTGCCGGGAGAGCCAGGACGGCGATTGCGGCCAGACGGCAACAGTTGCGCATGGGAAAAGACCTTTCTGCAATCAGCGGTGAGATTGAGTTAGAGAGCGAGTGTTGGAAGGAAAGCAAATGCGGCACTGGGCAGGCCGCGGAAATCATGGACTGGGCGGACCCTGCTGAGGCGGCTGCTGGCCGCGGCTTGCTTCCACAGTGACCGCAAGGCGCTTCGATTTGCGATAGACGTTGGCTACGGCAAGCGTCCAGCAGGGAACCAGATCGACTCCGGGTACGAACTTGGCCAGGAATGAGGGGGCAAACTCCCAGTGCCAGCCGAGCAGGTAAGTGAGCACGCCGGCGACACAGAAATCGAGGACATCGTCAGGAGGCGAAGCCGCACCTGCGAGGGGAAAGACGAAGATCTCGAGGATATCGGCGATGACGGCCAGAATCATGGCCACGCGCAGGCGCGGACCGGGCGAGATGGTAATGGTGTCTTGAGCCAAAATGAACCTGCCGCACAGGGAATCGAAGCCGATTCGCTCATTTTACGCGCAAAGGCCGGCAGACCGGCGCTGGATTGTGGCTTGAAGAGAACGGGAGAGGAAGGGGCGGCGCAACGCGGCAATTGGTCCCGATGGCTCCCGGGGGCTGCCGCAGGTTAAGGGGGCTCAAGCCTCTGGCCGAGCCAGGTGTCTACAACTCCGGGGGCGGCGCGGAAGTTCAGAGCCGGAACCATGATGGGATAGCAGTAAGATGATTTGAGAACACAGGCCAGGCGCGGGAACCGGCAGCCGATCATTCTCCGGCCCGAGTTCTTGATGGGTCTCCCATTCTTCTCTTGCGGAGTTGCGTAACTTGTTGCGAACTTGCGGCCGGGGCGCAATGCAGGACGAGCAGGGAGGACTTTCACCTGCGCGCAGCCGCGTTCGAGTCGCGCAAACTGAGGCCAGGCAGGCAATGATTGTGGATGAATACGGTCTTTGCTTTCTTGAGGAGGGTGTGCTGTTTAACCAGTTGTCTATGCTGAATCACACGCAGGTGGAGGCGATTGCGGAGAGGCTGAATCGCGAACCTCTTGAGTGGCTGCAGAACGCCGCGGCAGGCGAATTGGCGACGACGGTATTGCAGGCATCATGAGCGAGAAGCCGCTTTCGCTGTGGGTTGCGTACCCTGAGGATCTGCAAAGCGAATCCATGACGCAGGCGAGTGTGGTCCTGCTGAGTGAAGAGGAGCGCGAGCGTTTGCAGAGTCTTCGATTTGAGCGCCGCCGCCGCGAATACCTGGCCAACCGCATGCTGACGCGCACGGCGCTCTCGCAGTTTTATCCGCTGGCTCCGAAGGAGTGGCGCTTCAAAGTGAACGCGTATGGAAAGCCTGCCGCCGACCCGGAGTGCGGGCTGCGCTTTAATCTCTCCGATTCTCATGCGCTGGCTGTTTGCCTGGTGGCCGATGGAGCGGAGGTGGGCGTGGACGTTGAGCCCTATGAGCGCGGAAGAGAGATTGTGGAGATTGCGGCGGAGGTTTTCTCGGCACGGGAGATGGAGCAGCTTGAAGCGTTACAGGGCAATGGGCGGCTAGATCGCGCGCTACAGTTGTGGACTCTGAAAGAGGCGTATATCAAGGCCCGAGGCATGGGGCTCTCATTGCCGCTGAAGAAATTCTCGTTTGTGTTTGGGGGCGCTGAGGGGATTCGGCTGCAACTGGACGCGGATTTTGAGGAAGAGGCGGGACGCAACTGGCGATTTTGCCTGCTGGATTTTGCCGGGCATCGCGTGGCGCTAATGACGGAGCGGGAGACGGCCGGCGCATTGCAGATGTGGGAGGCGCGGGGATTGCCGGCGCCTCCGGTGCGGCTGCCCGATGCGGTGGTGCAGTGGTTTGGGGCGGCGTGATTGGATGAGAGCAGCGGCTCACTCCAATTGGCGCGAGCCGCCGCAAAGTCCGCTGGAACGAGTTGCCTTACTCCGGCAGCGGGTCGAGCTGGATGACGGTTTTGGCGCTGGCGTCGACCTTGAACCAGAGCACCAGATTCGAAGCGCCTTCGTTGGTTGACTTGCCCATGCGCACATGGTCTTTGCCTGTGACGGGCTTGCCGTTGATGCGCACGTTGGCGCGGCCGGCCCAGTTTTCGACGACGATCGCCGGGTTGACGAGCGGGTTGTCAGGCGTTGCGGCCAAGGTCACCGTCAGCGTGGCCGGAGCGGTTGCGGCGTCGCGATGGACGACGAAGGCGCGCTGTGCGGGATCGTATTGCTGGCCGGTGACGCCATTCCCAACTGCCGTGATGGGCGCGGGCGAGAGCCACGATTTGGCCAGCGTGACGATGCCGGGCGCGTCGGGACTGGTGAGACCGCAGAGCAGCAGCTTGGTCATGGTGTCTTCAGTACGGTCAATCGGGTCCCAGTAGATGTGGGAGAGCGAGGCGTGCGAAGGCCGGTCAGGCGTGACGGCCAGGCGGAAGCTGTTGGAGATTTGCGCCACCGGCCAGTGATCCCACCACTCAAACATGGAGTAGCTCTTGGTGTCGCTGTAGGTGCTCATGGAGTTGCCCCTGGGCCAGACGATCTCAAAGGGATTCTCTTTCGACTTGAGATGAACGATCTGGATGTTGGCGTTGATGGGCTTGTCGAGCTTGTCGGGCGGTCCCTTCGGGAAGGCGAACTGCGAATCGGTCTTGGGCTGCCAGTGATAGGTGACCGACTCGCCAGCCATGTTTTTCAAGGTCAGGGCGTCGGGCTCGATGTTGTCTTCAGGGCGCTGGCCGGGATTGTTGATGACGATGGTTTCCTGCCACTCGTGTGGAGCGTCGTCAAGATGCGAGCTTGAGAGCAACTGCTTGCGGACGGCCACGCCGTCGGGATAGACAGTCCAATACTCATCAGCCCAGTCAAACCAGCCGGTGACGGGGTCGGCATTGCCACCCTTGTAGTTGATGGCCTCGGCCAGGGCATAGCGCCAGTGAACGATGGCCCGCGCGTCGGAGGACTCAAGAATGCTGACGTGCGAGTAGCGGCCCTGCTTGTCGCTCATGGGTTCGCAGTCGCCGCCATCGGGGCAGCGGGGTCGGTCCCAGGTTTCAAGAAACTCGTCGGTATACCACTTGTTGTTTTCGGTCACCCAGGCAGGAATGAAGTTGGTTCCCTGCCAGAAGACCAGGCGCATGGGCGACTGCTCAAAGCGCACCACAACGTCCTGATCGGGACCGAAGCGACGGGGACGGTCCCAGCTCTTCTCAAATTTCAGGGTCGCGTAGAATGCGCCGAAGGGGCCTGCTCCGGGAGGCCCGGAGGGAAAGACGGCGGTGGGCATTACGTCCTTGTCAGGCAGGTTGGCCTTGGCAAACTCGGCTTGTTCCTGTTCGGGAGTGCGCGCGCCTTCGACGATCTCAAGATTGTCGAGATAGCCATCGAGGGAGTAGTTGACCGGGTCGCGGAAGGCATCGAGCCAGGAGGGGTAGGGCTGCTGGGGGTTGCGTACCCGGCCCACGATGAGGTCAGCGCCGGCTGCCTGGCTGAAGACGCCGGGAGCGCTGAGGCTGCCGGCGGGCTTGCCATTCACATAGAGGGCGATGCCGGTTTGCGGATCAAAGGTTGCCGTGACCAGCGAGTAACGCTTCACCGGGAGCTGCACGGTGGAGGTGAGCCGCTGCCAGATGCCGCCGATGGCGACGTTGAATCCGGGATGGCCGAAGGCGTCGATGCCGAAGAAGAAGCCGACCTGGTCGTCGAGATTCTGGTCGGCGATGGGGACCCAGTTCCAGGGGTAGTAGTTGGGCGCGACCCAGGCGGAGACGGTAAAGCCGCCTTTGAACTGCGGCACTTTCTTGGCTTCGCGGACGATGCGCGTGGTGTAGCCGTCGAACTGGAGGCCGCTGGCCTCGACGCCGGGGACTCTCCAATAGAAGCCTTCGATAGCGTCGTCGATGTTGCCGATGGAGTCGTGCGCCACGGCCCCTGAGGCCTCGTTGAAATCCCAGCGGATGCCGTTGGGCTGGGACTGCGCGATGGAGAGTTGTTGTGACCAGGCCAGCGCAAGGCTGGCGGCAAGAACGGTACCCGGGAACCTGAACGAATGCATCGGTCTACCTCTCGTGTATCCAATTGCCAAACCTGAAGCGGCAGGATGGGCGGTGTTTTCGCGTATTCCCCTGCGGTGTTGGGAGTGGAGGACGGCATTTTGCAATGGAAGGAAATCTGCGTACGCGGAATGCGGGCCGCAACTCCCGGGCGCAGCATAGTCAATGGCCGCGGAGACTGTCAACCGGACATTTTTGCATGGATAAATCGATTTCCTCTTTTGCAGGATGTAGGATGGAAAACTGGAACTGAACGCAAGGGCGCGCTGCGCCGGAGGCGTCGGCTTGGTCTTGAAAGGGGAGACAAGTCCGGATATGAACGTACGAGAAGAAGTGATTGCTCAGTTTATGCAGGCGGCCCAGGATCATGGCCGGCAACTGGCCCCTCTGCACGATGAGCTGGCACTGCTGGAGTCGGGTCTGGACTCAATCGGGTTCGCAATCGTGGTGGCGCGGCTCGAGCGCGCGCTGGGAGTGGACCCGTTCAGCGAGGACGACTACAGCAGCCTGCCGATGACGCTGGGCGGCTTTATCCGCTGTTATGAAAACGCGGCACAGCTTTCCGTTTCAAGTTGATGGCGCTTCAATGCGTTAGAGCGAAACCAGAGTAACTGTGTCCCGTTGAGTTCTGTGCAGGGTCGCCGCTCCTTGTGGCCGCGTCGACTTGAGGGTCGTGGCTTCGAGACGCATCGACTCTGGTTCCGCTTTAGTCGGCATTGTGGATGAAGCACTCGTGGATAGCGTCTGGCGGCGCGTTGGGCCATTTGGAGCTGAGCAGGTCTTTCTCTGCGAGTTGGCGCAGGGTGAAAACGATCTGACCGTCGGGCTGCACGGTGCCTTGCATGAATCCGTAGATGTTGGTTTTGGAGGCGCTATCAGCTTCGGCGGGCAGCTTGTAGCGGTGTGCACCGGCCAGGCCGATGATCCAGCCGGGCACGACCTTCCCTTGCTGTTTCCAATAGGGCGTGGTGAAGATGTTGGGCGAGTAATAGTGGGAGTGGCTGGCGAGAAGATAGACATGCTTTCCGGCCGCCTGGGCCGCAAAGAACCAGTTGTAGACCTGCTCGCCGGTCTTCATGCCCAGGGCCCAGTCGTCCATGGCGTGATTGGAGCTGGTGGAGTGGGGCAGCGCTTCGTGCATGCCGGCCACGATGGTGCGAGTGCCTGAGTTGGGCGCCAGGTCGCGGTCAAGCACGGCGCGCAGCCAGCGCAACTGGGCGTCAGAGAACTCGTCGTGACTGGCGTTGTCGAGGGTGATAAAGTCAACGCCGTCGCGGGTGAAGTGAAACCAGGGCTGAAGCGTGTCGTCGGTTACGCCGTCGGCCTTGCGCTGCGCGGCGATCTCAGGGCGGTCAAGGAAGCTGGAGAACTTGACCACGTAACCCTCGCGGGTCATCGGCGATACGTTCTCATGATTGCCGCGGCCGAGGAACACGGGAAGCGAACCGAAGGCGGCGATTTGGTGGTTGAGAAAGTCGTCCCAGGCGCGCTGTTGATACTCGGAGTGCGAGAATCCCTTGCCGGCCGGCTGGAGTGCTTCCATATCCTGGTCGGCCATGGTCATCCAGCGGAAGTCGCCGAGGTGCCAGTAGAAGGAATCGTTCTCTGCCCTGACGTCGGCGGCGATGGCGGGCATCACAAAGTCGCCGCAGTTGCGGCTGTCGCCGGAGACGGCGAAGGTCCAGGAAGAGCCGGGGGCTTGCGCCGCGGCGATCTCGGGCGAAAGCACGGCGCTGAGGAACAGCCCCAGGCAGAGCGGGGTGGTTGGCTTCAACATGCCTACAGGATAGCGCTCCATCGCGGCTGAAACCTCAACTGCCTTGCTAGAACGGAAGCATGGTTACTCTGCCCTGTTGATTTACGTGCGGGGTCGGCGCTCCCTGATGGCGGCGTCAACTTGAAGGACGCGGCTTCGGGATAAAGCGACCCTGGTTTCGCTCAAGAGCAGAATCACGATTCCTGTGCCCTGAAAAGGTGTGTGCAGGGTGTTGATTTCCTAAGGAAATCGAGACTTTGCTGCGGTGACATTGGGTACACCTATCGTGATTCTGCTTTAGACCGCGGCCTGCGACTCGATGCCGCGCGCCAGGCGGCCGGCGATTGCGGAGAGCCAGGCAAGGGGCAGCAGGACGAAACCCGCGGTAAGGCGGGGAATGCGCTGGAAATCCTTGAGCAGTGAATGACCGCGGCTGCCGGTAAGAAAAACTCCATGGCGCATGACGTGCAGGTGGAAGCAGGCGGAGATAACGGCAAAGATGGAGACCGTCAAGGTCGCTTTGGCCGGCGCGGCGGCTCCGATCGCGCGATGGGTGAGCCAGTCAAGCAACTGGGCGAGCATGGGAACGGCGAGGGCCACGGTCAGGTTGCCCAGCAGCCGCGAGCGGATGCCGAGGGCCTTCTGTTGCAGGCCGGCATAGAGTCCGGCCGTGAAGAGAACGTAGCCCATCTCAACCAGGACCACGGCGACTCTAGCGTTTGGGCCGCTGCGCGCCATGGCGGCGAGGTAAACCAGGGAGCGTGCAGCTGCGCTGAGCAGCGCGCACTTCCAGTTCCAAAAGCCGAGGGCGCGGGAGAAAAACTTTGGCAAGAAAAAAGGAAGATGGCCGCCAGGAGTCATATCCACAGGATGAGGGAATGGCACTTCAGCAGAATCAATGCGGGGTTACAACGGGATTGAGATTGGCCCCATTCCCGTAATCAAGTGGATGCCCCCGCCCTGTGATTCGAGTCACGGAGGCTGAGGGCCCTGACTGTTTAATCTCATAGTGACGGCGCAGGGAAGATTAGTGCGCCCAAAAGGATTCAGGAGCGATTCAAATGGCTTATGTAGTCACCGATGCCTGCATCAAGGATTTTGTCTGCGTGGCCGAATGCGCCACTGCCGCGATTGCGCCTGCGGCTGAAGATCCCAAGGCGGGATCCGTCTCCCAGGTGCACATCAACCCCGACGAGTGCATTGACTGCGGCACATGCATATCAGTTTGCGCGCAGAACGCGATCTATGCGGAAGATGATCTGCCGGCCGACAAGGCTCACTTTGCCGAGACGAACCGGGCCTACTTTAACTAAAGCACGGGCAAGTCAATGTCAGGGCTGCGATTTGGACGGCGTCGGCGTGTGCGCGGCTTGATCAGCCGGGGGTTGGTCTGGCGCCGAGACCGGCTGCGCGGCCGGCTGTGTTGCTGACTGCGCCGCGAATATCACGGGCAGTGTGATGGTCTGCACCGTTGCCGGGTCGTCGCGCAGCTTGAGGTAGAGCACGCCATTGACGGGGCGCGGCACGCTCAACTGGGTTCCCGCAAAATCCAGTGGCACGTCGGTGGAGTTGTCGAACTCCGGCGTAGAGCCAACCGACGCGGCCAGGAAGAAATTGGTTCCTGACAGGGTGCAGGTGCGGGCGGTGGAGTGGGGGCAGCGCAGTTCCTTGAAAGCGGGCAGCCGAACCAATGTGCCCAGGGGCAGCCATTCGCCGATGACTCCGTCGGCTGAGACGGCGCGCACCTGCAACGGGCCAAAGGCCGAGGCTCCAAAGCGCGCCAGCGGATCGAGCGTGCCGACGGCAGTTTTTGTGTCTGCCAGCAGGAGGCTGCTGTCTGCGGTGGTCAGCGTGGTGCTGAAGCTGCCATCCACCGCCGCGACTTCAACTTTTTCATTGCGGGGAAAGTTGGCCGGCACGCGCGAGCGGAGAAAGAAGACCAGGCGGTTCTCCAAAAGAAAATCATCGGGGCTGCCGAGATGGACAACGGAGGGCGCGGCGGCGGTGTCATCCTGCGAGGCTTTGCTCAGCAGTTCCACTTGCGGGCGCGCGGTTGCCACATCGACGCCGACTTTTAATTGGCGGCCATCGCGTAACAAGACCTTGGCGAAGGTGCGCTTCCCGGGGTCGAGGTTAGCGGTTGAGGCGCTGGCGGTCATGGTCAACTGGTCAGCATCCTGCACCCTGGTCAAACCGGCGGGGGTCCAGGTAATGCCGTTCATCTCAGCCCTGGCCACTTCGTCAAGGCGGGTGCCTTTCAACAGTGCAACCTTGTCGCCGGCGCTCAGCGAAAGCCTTTCGAGCGACGCTGCTTCGGCGTAGGCATTCAGGGGCAGGCTGTCAGGCTGCTTCAAGCCGAACTGGTAGATCTCAAGAGTCGCCGGTCCGGGCGCTGCATCCTTCATGGGAATCACCACGTCAAGGATATCCGGGCGGGGAGATTTCCAAGCGAGCTTGACCGGCTCGCTGCTGCTGAAGCGGATCTCGAGCCTGTCAACGCACTGCGAGTTTTCGCCTTCAATGTGCAGCTCGTTTTCGCGGCCCACCACCAGGGCGGTCTGGTCGCTTGTGGCCAGGCTCCACTTGCCCACCTGGGCGGTACGCAGGCGGAAGCGCGGCCCCTCCCAATCGTCAAAGCCCCATTTTGCGTGCAGCACTCCGGTAAGTTCTCCCTCGGTGGGCGGCAGCGAGGCCAGAGGGTTGGCCAGCGCCAGTCCCCCGAGGGTAGGATCGGCCTTGAGCGGCAGATCGATGGGCGCGCCTTTGTTGTCGATGTGGAGCGTAAGACCGTAAGCCAAAGCGGTAGAAAAGAGTAGAGGCGCACCCTCAGTGGCCAACACCAATCCGGGCGCCTGCAGGCAATAGCTCTGCGCGGGATTGAGGGGATGCAGCAGCGGTGGTTTGGAGGCCCCGATGGGAGGCAGCGCCACCACCACGACGGACTTGGGATCGCGGAATGAAGGCGGCATGTTGAGGCGCAGGTTGAGGGTGTCTTTGGTGGGCAGAGCGAGCGCGGGGATGTATTGAAAATGGGCGGTGTGGAGGGAGGAGAGGATTTTGGCCGTATCGACGATGGCGCCGAAGTAGGCGCTGTATGCGCCGCCGCCGGCCATGCTGGAGACGCTGAGCTGGTTAACCAGGTCAAGGGTGTCGCCGCTGGCCAGTTGATTGACGCGCGATTGGGCAGTGGAGTCGTCCATCACCATGCCTGTGTTCAGTTGTCCGAGGCAGGCAGGCTGCTGCTCCACCGGCTTGTCAAAGCATTGCAGGTCGAGTTTGACGCTGAGGCTGCGGGCCACCAGTTCAGCGCGCTCCTTGAGGACTTTGGGGTCGTTGAGCGGGATGGCCCTGACCGCGGCCAGGTAGGCATCGAGCCGCATGCGGTCGAGGCTGGCGGCCTGCAGATCCTGAGTGGCGCGGACAAAGGCACCGGGGCGGCCGCGGACGGCCTTGGTGAGGGTGCTGAAGTCGCCGCCGGTTTCAGGGGCGAGGAAGACGAGCGCCTGCTGCGCTTCAGCGGGAATGTTGACGAAGACACCCTCTTCGCGGGCTTCGTGGTTCCAGGTTTCGACGCGGGTGAACCAATCCAGCGGGGGCGGATTGGTGGCCCCGCGCAGAAAGGCGACAATCAACACATAATGGGCAGACTGGCTCTCAGGAAGGTCGGGACGAATCCACAGCCGGTCGCCGGGAAGCAGGTAAGGCACCTGGCCGATGGGCAGCGTGGCGTCGCCGCGTTTGACGTGTACGTCGACCTTGGGGCCGACAAGGTCAAAGGCCGGTTCAGCGGCGCGCATTCCGTTCAAGGTGAGGGAACCGAATAAGAGCAGCATCATCAAGGAGCGCATGCTATCTATTGTACGAAGCCGCGGGACAATAAAAAAACGACAACCCGAGCAACTTTTCTTGTGAAACAGGGTTAAAGGTGAGCAATATTGCTCACTCGCATTGCATGCGGAATGGAATTCTGAGTTACACTACGGGGTGTAAAGAACCGAACAGAGGAATTAGCTAAAGTGTCTCTCAAATAGCTGCAAGGTAAGAAAGACAAGCGATCGATGGTTTGAATGGCTGAAGCAGCCGCTAATTTGCCGGGATTACCTTACAGGCATTCGAGACTCGCAATGGTCCGCATCTGCCTAGTGACGGATGGTGATGCCCGGAATTCAAAACCGTCAACCGTTGTTTAAGGAGTGCTGGCCGTCAGCACGAATCCAGCGGGGATGACAGAGATTTAGAACCAACACCGCATTACCTTGTCCGCTGCGCGGGGCGCGACCGAACTCCGGCAAGATGCCAGACGTGGCCGGAGAACTTCGGGGCGGAAACAAGGCGCGGCTCGTGGAGAAGAAAAATGAAATTGACAAGAGCCTTACAGAACAGTGTAGACCTATCCACAATAAGCATTCCCGACGCGGAAGAGATCATTGAAGAAGCTTTGAACGAGTTGGGTTTCAGCGCCGATCCAGGCTTGGCGCGCGCTCTCCATTTCCTGGCGCCTGCGGGTTACCAGGCGATTGTGGAGCTATGCGGCGAGAACGGGCGCAGCAAGCGCCGCAACGCCGCCGCGGACTCGTGGACGCCGGAAGAAGACGAGGTGCGCATCTACTTTGAGCGCATCGACGGAATTGAGGCCGCACCGCGCGCCGCCCGCTCGTTTCGGGCCGCAGTTGAACCGGCCTATGACGACGAAGACGACAGCCAGGAAGCGGTGATTCCCGCCGATCTGGATGCGCGCGTGAAAGAGCTTTGCGCCGCGCTGGCCGAGGCCGAGCGGGGCGGGCATGCATTTATCGCGCTCAAGTGGTTCCGCGACTCATTTTTGCCGCGCAAGGCGTTTCGCTGGAATCAGCATCCCGAGTCGCGCCAGGCGGTATTGGCCGAGGCTATTCAGCGCGGCGTGGTGGTGACCAGCAAGATTGCCAACCCCAAGACGCCTGCCTATCCCACCACGACCATTCGGCTGAATCGCGCCGAGGCGGGCATGCCCGAAGAGGCGCAGCGGTTCCATCCGGTGACGATTCACGGCGATTCGATCACCGACGCCATCGACGAGGAACGGGGGGAACTGTGAGCTGCTACTTCCTCGAATCCACGGCCTTTGGCCTGCTGTTTGTGCAGGAGCGCGGCACCGACGCGCTGATCCGGCTGATGGAAGCCGTCGAGGATAACCGCAAGCTGATCTCGGCCTCCGCGCCGCTGGAGATCTATGCGGCCATCCGGCGGCGCGAGCGCGGGGGCGCCATCTCAGCAGAGGACGCAACCACGGCGCTGGAGATTCTGCGGCTTGAGTCGGCGCGCATGGTGCAGCAGCCGCTGAACCCGGCGGTGCTTGAGGCGGCGCGGCAACTGCTGGACCGCACTACGCTGAGTTGGCCTGACACCTTGCAACTGGGCGCCGCGCTGGTGGCGCGCGACATGTTCCAGGGCACGGAGATCATCTTTGTGTCGGCTTCGCAGAGGTTGCTTGAGGCCGCGCGGGCAGAAGGCCTGCACGCGCTGGACCCGGCCAAGGACGCAGCCTAAAGCGGCATTTGCATAGCCGGCCACATATGACTCTTGTTTAGAAATCAGCGCTGAGGCGTGCGGCAAAACTCCGCGCCGGTGCAATGGCGTTGCCTGAAAACAGGCCGCCGAAGTCAATTACGTTGAGGCGATTGTTGAGGTTGTCACTGTCGGCCTGGAGGTGCAGGTTGAAGCGCTCGCTCTTGTAGAGTTCCGCGCCCAGTGAGGCGCTGACGGCCAGCGCGGGCAGCACGCGGCCGCGGGCAAAGTTGAGCCTATCGACGACAGCAGGGCCGTACTGGGCCAGGGCGTCCGCTTTTGTTCCTTGAAAGTCAAAGGGCAGGCCGGAGCCGTACGTGACGCCGGAGGCGACCCAGAGGCGCGGGGCGATTCGATATTGAAAGCGGGTGCGCAGGGAGTTGCGCTGGTCTTGCGAGTCAGGAAAGTGGCCGGTGGTCCGGGTGAGCGCGGCGGCGGCTTCATCGCCCAGGAACAGGCCGCCGGTGACCGGAAACCTGGCGTTGCCCACCATGTAGGAATAGCTGACATAGCCGGAAAGCTTGTCCAGGCGAATCAGGGTCAGCTTGCCCTCAGCGCCGTAGATCAAGGCCTTATCAAAGGCGATGGGATAGCTGACACCGGTGTTGAGCAACTGGTCATCGTCGGCATAGTCTCTCGCGTCGCGGCGGTAGACATTCACATCGACCGCCGCTCGCCGGGTAAGGCCCTCGGTTACACCGCCCTCGTAGTAGGTTCCGGTGGACGGCTTGACAGGCAGATGGAGGACGGATGGATCGAGCTGATTGATCCATTGCGAACTGGTGATGAGGATGTTCTCGGAGGATGGAGTCTGGAAGACGCGATCCAGCGAAGCGTGGAGCGCCATGTTGAGCGAGGGCACCGACCGGCCGATCGAGATGCGCGGGCTGACGGCATTGCGGTGGAGCAGGAGCTGATAGTTATCCCAGCGCAGGCCTGCGTTCAAGGTCCACTTGCCCAGGCGGATCAGGTCTTCGACAAAGGCGGAGGGCTCAACGTCGGGGTGGGAAGCGGAGAATGGCTGTTCCGTAGTGGGCGTGCCGGGATCGAATTGGGTGGGGTCTGTGATGACAAAGCTGAACTTCTCGTGGAGGAAGGTGGAGTCTGACTCGACGCCCGCCTTGAGCTCCTGATTGTGAAAATGCCGTGTAAACGCGGCCTTGAAGTAGCCTTCGCGGAAATCGTTGCGCTGCGTGGCGAGGATGGGGGTCGAATTGGGATTTGAATCGAGACCGTTGGCGGTATCGCGCACCATGGCTGCAAGCGTGCCCAGGCTGTTGGGCGAGAAGACGTGCTGGTAGCGGAGAGAACCGATGGTCTCAAAGTTGTCGCCGGTCTGCAACTGCCCGGCTTGCTGCTGCACCAACTCATCGGGAATCTCAAAGCGGGAAAGCTCGTGGCGAACGCTCAGGCTCATGCGGTCGCTTCCGGTAAAATCCCGGTCATAATGAACCGCGAAGTCGCCGGTGGTTCCGCGATTGGTGAAGTTCTCGGGCACGACGGGATTGAGATAGTGCGCGGACATGCCACCGGAAGCGCTGACGCCAAGGGTATTCTTGCCCCACACGTCCTGAACCTGGCCATAGGAGGCGCCGGTCGAAAAGCTGCCGCCGGCCAGCATGAACTGGCCATGGACGCCGTTGCTGGATCCGCGGTGGGTATTCATCTCGACCACGCCGCCCAATTTGCGGCCGTACTCGGCAGGAATGCCGGCGGTATAGATGCTTATTGAATCCACATCGTCGGCCTCGACTTCCGGGCCAAAACTGGGCGAGCGATTGTCTGCGAGCGGAATCCCGTCGATGACGAATTGAGTCTGATACTCCGAACCGCGCGGATGCAGAACGGCGTTGCCTTCATAGAGCCATCCGGGCTGGGAGTTGACCAGGTCTTGCAGCGACCTGCCGGGCAGCGAGGAGACGCGCTCGTCAATCTGCTTCGAGCCGATTTGCATGACGGTCGAAGGGCTATAAGGGTCGGTGAGCGGCGCGACGCCGCTGACTTCAACCGATGTGTTGACGGGAGCGATGGCCAGTTGGATAGAGCGCGCCACGGGGAGGTCTGAACGGATCTCAACGGTTGTCTCTCTGGGGGAGAAACCCTGTTTCTCCACGCGCACCAGGTAGACACCGTACGCCAACCGCTTGAAATCCACCGCGCCCTCGTCACTGGTGGTCAATGTATTGCTGTATTGATCGGCGGCACTGGAGACGGTCACCGTAGCTTTGACGCCGAGACCATTCGGGTTGGCTACAGACAAGCGCAACTCGCCGATGTTGGCCTGGGCGATTGCGGAGCAGGCTGCGGCAAAGAGGACCACGAAGGCCACCTTGGATGGGACCGCACACTTGAGCCGATGCGCCCGCAGAAGTCCTCCCAGTTCTTCATTTTATCCAAAGCTCGTTTCAGGTCAATTCCGGTTCTGCCTGGCACGCAAGTTGAGTAAGAGTGGCAGTTGAGCAGTTGGCACGCTCTTGATAGCGATGGGTCTGGCCGGATGGGTGATGTCGCGGATGCTCGAGTGAACGAGACGGCCGGCGGAATGGGAAAGCAGACGCTGACCACCCCGATCGAGCTTAAAGAAAGTCGTCAGAGCGGAGCGGCTGGCCTTGTTGAGGGCCAGTTGAGCCAGGGCTGAGTGGCGAACGAGCTACTCGCGGCGGAAGCGGTTGGCCTGCTCGAACTCGTCGCGCAACTCGGGGGTGCGGAGGTTTTCGCGCAGGTGGGCGAGGCGCTGCTCCAGGGCGTGGAGAGCGGTCTCGACGGCCTCGGTATTGGTGAGGGCAATGTCGCGCCACATGGAGTAGGGACTCGCACCCAGGCGGGTCATCTCGCGCAACGCTCGGCCGCCCACGTCCTTGAGTTCCGGCGCGTCGCCTACTTCTTCTTCAAGCAGCGCGCTGAGGGCGGTGGCCACAAACTGGGGCAGATGGCTGACCCAGCCGACAAGCTCGTCGTGGCGCGCGGGTTCGAGATCGAGGGCCTTGGCGCCCATGGCGCCGACCCACTCGCGCCAGCCTTTGATCAGCGAGGCGGAATGGGGAGAACGGTGCGCGTCTGGGTCGTCCGTGAACAGCCAGACCGTGCCGCGAAAGAGCGCGGCATCGGCGAGAGATGCGCCCCCACGCTCCTTGCCCGCCATGGGATGGCCGGGCAGAAACGCGGCGCGCTCCGGGGTGTTGAAGAGGCGCGCGGCGGCTTCAGAGATCTGGGCCTTGGTGCTGCCCACGTCGGTGACCAGATGTTCGGAGCCGAGCACGCCGGAGAGTTTTTCCATCCAGTCGAGCGTGGCGTAGATGGGCACGGCCAGCAGGACGACCTGGCTCGAGCGCGCGGCTTGCAACGGGTCTGTGGCGATGGAGTCGATTGCGCCCATCCTGAGCGCGGTTTGCGCGCCATCAGAGCTACGGTTCCAGCCGGTGAGGGATCCGCGAAACCCGGAGGCACGCAGCGCCAACCCGACTGAGGTACCCAGCAGGCCCGTGCCGAAGATGGCGATGCGCTCAATCATGCGTACTTTCCTGCTCCGCCCACCACGTTACATTGTTCTCCCCACCGCGGTGGCAATAATGCGCAACTGGCCCATCAACTCGTCGAACTGCTCAAGGTACAGCGTCTGCGCGGCGTCGCTGGCGGCTTTATCTGCGTTGGGGTGAACCTCGACCAGAATCGCGTCAGCGCCGGCGGCCACCGAGGCCCGCGCCATGGGAGCAACCATGTCGCGACGGCCGGTGCCGTGCGAGGGGTCGGCCACGATGGGCAGGTGCGAGAGCTTGTGGGCTACTGGAATCGCCGAGATGTCCATGGTGTTGCGGGTGGCGGTCTCATAGGTACGGATGCCGCGCTCGCAGAGGATAACTTCGTAGTTGCCGCCGGACATGATGTACTCGCTCGATAGGAGCAACTCCTCCATCGTGGCGGCGATGCCGCGCTTGAGCAGCACCGGCTTGCGCGCCTGGCCCAGCTCGCGCAGCAGGTTGAAGTTCTGCATGTTGCGCGCGCCCACCTGGAAAAGATCGATGTAGGGCAGCATCGGCTCAATCTGCGAGATCTCCATGACCTCGCTGACGGTGAGCAGGCCGTGGGCCTGGGCGGCCTCGTGCATCATTTGCAGTCCGGGGATGCCCATGCCCTGAAAGGCGTACGGCGAGCTGCGGGGCTTGAAGGCGCCTCCGCGCAGGAAGCTGGCGCCGGCAGCTTTGACGCGCGCAGCGGTTGCAAAAATCTGTTCGCGATCTTCGATGGAGCACGGCCCGGCCATGACCGCGACCTTGTTGCCGCCCACCGTGACGCCGTTGGCGAATTCGATGACTGTGCCTTCCGGGCGAAAGCCGCGGCCGGCCAGTTTATACGGCGCGCTGATGCGGTGAACGTGGAGCACGCCGGGCAGCAGCTCAAACTTGCTCAGGTCGAGCGTGGCCGTGGGTCCCACGCCGGCCAGAATGGTTTGCATGGCGCCTGTTGTGCGATGGACGCCGACTCCGGCTTCGACCATCGCGTTGATCACCGAGTCAATCTGTTCCTCGGTGGCTTTCTCCTGCATGGCTACAATCATTGCTTGTTCCCTGTCTCGGGCGTCTTTACGCCGGTGCCGTGGCCCGGCTCAGCGGCCGGGGCGTTCCTCTGGGATGCCAACTGGTCTCTCTGCAGGGCACGCATCACATCGATGATGCGCTCGTAGATATGCGTCAGCTCGATGTCGGGCAGCGGTCCCTTGTTGGCCGCGCGCACATTGGCGTAGACCAACTTTTCGCGCTGCGGTTCATACACCGGCAGCGAGGTGGCGGCCTTGAGCTGGCCCACCATCTGTGCGGCGCGGGCCCGCTCGCTCAGCAGTTCCACCAGCTGGCGGTCAAGGGCATCGATCTGATCTCGCAATTCTTCCAGCGTCATTCCATCCTCGTGTTGAAAGACCTAGCTGTCAGCTCTTAGCTCTCAGCTTCATCCTGCCAGCGCGAACCCCGGCGCCTCAACCCGGCAAACGGCAATCTGAAGACTGGAACCTAAAAGCTAATAGCTGAAAACAGCTTTACCGGGCCAGCGCTGCGTGGGGCGCGCGCAGGCCCTTGATAAATCGGGCCACCGCGCCGGGCGCTGCTTCCGGAGTGGAGCGTTCAATCAACTCCACAATCGCGCTGCCGACCACCGCCGCATCCGCGAACTGGGCAACCTGGGCCACGTGTTCGCTGTTGGAGATGCCGAAACCGACGGCCACCGGCAGCGTGCTCCATCGCCGGATGCGGGCAACCAGAGAGGCGGCGTCGGAAGTCAGGCTCTGCTGCGTGCCGGTGATGCCGACGCGGGAGATGGCGTAAACAAATCCTTTAGAGTGGGTGGCGATGGCCTCAAGGCGCGCATCGGGACTGGTGGGCGCGGCGAGAAAGATGGGCGCAAGTTTCACGCGAGCCATTTCGGCCAGGTAGTCGCCCGCCTCTTCCACAATCATGTCGGTCACCAGCACGCCGTCCACGCCGGCTGCCGCCGCTTCATCCGCAAAACGAGTCAGTCCGTAGCGCAAGATCGGATTGAGATAGCTGAAGATGACCAGGCCGGCAGCGGGGCGCTCAGCGCGAATCTCGCAGGCGAGCTTGAGCACGTCCTTGAGCCGGACGCCGTGTTGCTCCGGCGCGTGGGCAAGAGCCCGCTCCATGGCACGCTGGATGACCGGGCCGTCTGCCAGCGGATCGCTGAAGGGGACGCCTAGTTCGAGCACGTCAGACCCGGCGTCAATGGCCGCAATGGCGATGGCGCGCGTGGCCTCGAGGCTCGGGTCGCCGGCCGTAAGATAGACAACCAGCCCGGGTTTTTTATTGAAGACGATCGCCATCGGAATCTATGCTCCCTGGATCTTCAACTCGTGCGCCAGGATGCCCATATCCTTGTCGCCGCGTCCGGAGAGATTCACAACCAGTATGTCATGGGCCGCCATGTTGGGCGCGATGCGCAGGGCCTCGGCCACGGCGTGCGCGCTTTCGAGAGCGGGCAGAATGCCCTCGGTGCGCGCCAGACGGACCACGGCATCGAGCGTGGCCGCGTCGTCCTGCGAGACGTACTCCGCGCGTCCCGAGTCGTGGAGCGCGGCGTGCTCGGGGCCGATGGAGGCATAGTCCAAGCCCGCCGAAACGGAATGAGTGAGCGCGATCTGCCCGTCTTCATCCTGCAAGACGTAAGAGAACGTTCCCTGCAACACGCCCGGAGCGCCGCCTTTGAAGCGCGCCGCATGTTCGCCCAGCGCCGTGCCGCGGCCGCCGGCCTCTACACCGATCAGCCGGACCTTCTTCTCGGGGATGAACTCGTAGAAGGCGCCAATCGCGTTGGATCCGCCGCCGACGCAGGCGATGACGGCGGTGGGCAGGCGGCCTTCCTTCTCCAGAATCTGCTCTCTCATCTCGCGGCTGATGCAGCGGTGGAAGTCGCGGACCATGGTGGGATAAGGATGTGCGCCCAGCGCCGAGCCGAGCAGATAATAGGTGGTCCGGACGTTGGTGACCCAGTCGCGCATGGCCTCGCTGATGGCGTCTTTCAGCGTCTTCGATCCGGAGGAAACGCCGCGGACTTCAGCGCCCAGCAGCCTCATGCGCAGGACATTGAGCTCCTGCCGAGCCATATCCACATCGCCCATGTAGATGACGCATTCGAGGCCCAGCAGCGCGCAGACGGTGGCCGTGGCCACGCCGTGCTGGCCCGCACCGGTCTCTGCAATGATGCGCTTCTTGTCCATGCGCCGGGCGAGCAACCCCTGGCCGAGGGCGTTGTTAATCTTGTGCGCTCCGGTGTGCAGCAGGTCTTCGCGCTTCAGGTAGATTTTGGCCCCGCCCAGTTGCTCCGTGAGCCGCTTGCAGAAGTAAAGAGGCGTGGGACGGCCAGCATAGTCCTTCAGCAGGCCGGCCAGCTCGGTTTGGAACGCGGGGTCGGCCTTGGCCAGGTCGTACTCATGCTCCAGTTCGACGAGCGCGGCCATCAGCGTCTCCGGCACGTAGCGGCCGCCGTAGATGCCGAAGCGGCCGGGGTGGGACTCGGAGGGAACTGAGGGGATTGTGATCGATGCCATCTGGGGGGCCTCCTGCGGTGTTTGCCCGGGAAATGGGGGACTTTTCAGTGTACTAGTCTTGGTCATTTTGAACGCTTAGAATAGTTTCTTCTTCGGTACTGACGCATGTAGGCTGCATGCTCCTCTGGTTTCTCTTGTTGCCTGCTTAGCGTTCTGCATGAGTCGCTACAGAAATCCTTTGTCCTCCTCTTGGATACCGCAAATTTCCCGCATCCCTCCCTTCGACAAAGGACGATAGGGACGGCTTCATCTAACGGAATTACTCGGTCGTGGTACAGTTCGAGGTGCTCGAAGATGAATTTGGCTATCGGCGCCAAGATTGAGGCGAAAGAACTCGGGCTCTTCTGGTAGAACCACGGACTCCCAATATTTCCGCTGTCATCGAACTTGTCTTCGACACTGTATTGGTACGTCGATTGCCCCTCGTTTCCTTGTTGGAGAAGAAAATCAAGTGACCTGACGCGCTGGGAGTGGTCGCACCTATTCGGGTCTGCGATCCACGCCAACATTTCCCTGAATGGCGCCTGCATGCGTGCAGCCAAAGTCAAAAAGGCTTCGTCGACGGACACGCCGGTTCTTTTGGTTAGATTGTGGACGTCGCAGAAGGGGTCAAGCTCAAACACGCTTCCGGACTGTTCGTAAGGACGGTCATCGCTGTGTGTACATAAAATCAACGTCGCGCGAAGCTGCATCCCCAAATGTTCGGGGATGCGATCGGGTGACCCCGCGTGGTTTGCGAATTCGGTAATTCCTTTCCAAATAATTCGGTTTCTGTCGCTCTCGCCCTGTAGCCCGACCATAGAGGCGCAGACTTGAAATTTTGTCGTCTCGATGTATTTCGTCTGAGCTTCGCACTCAGCGAGCGTCGACTTGATCTCCGCTAAGAGAGCCCGTCGTTCCTCTTCCGGAGTGTTGTCAGGCGGGAGGGGCGGCGGCGGCTCGGGCTTCGTCCTCATGCGTAATTTCGCTTTCTAGGCAACATTTTGACCTTACCGTAATGCTTGTATTTCTATACTAACGACCTTACGATCATCCAGGAAGGTGAAGTTGGATGAGAGTCAATCCCGAATGGTTTGATCGGGCCAAGATTTTGATCATAGAAATCACTGCGCTGATATCGCTGCTGCTGGTCGCGGCCGCACTTCTGATCGAAGAATTCAAACACCTCTTTTGAGGCGACGGGGCCAGGCGCACCACATCTTGGCTTGGAGATGCGGGATAGCAAGCTCCCGCGTCAAGCCCTCTTCGCACGGCCAGCGGTCTTCACAGTGAGGGCGGAGGGAATAAGCACCACCGGCTCCTGGTCCGGGAACGTCGCGATCATCGTGAGATGGCCGCCCATGGCTGCTACGGTGCGGGCCATCGTGGAAAGGCGCGGGTCTTTGCGCTTCTCCAGACGCGAGATCTGCATCTGACCGATTCCCAAGGCCTCGGCGACCGTTGCCTGGCTGATCTTGCGTCCCTTGCGCAGTTCGGCCAGAGTCATGCGGCGCCTTACCTTGGCCACCAATTCAGCGCCCCTTTTTGCGATGGCCTTTTGCTCATCCAAAGGCATGGCAGCAATCACTTCTTCAAGCGGGATGGGTCTATAGGTCATGGTTATCCCCTGGTCTCAAGATTCTCGAGGTGTTCCTTGTACCGTTTGTCGGCCTTGTCGATGAGCCGCTTGTAAAACTGCTTCTCGCTCACGCCTGACTTGTCCCCGGCTACGAGCAGAATTCCATTACGCCGGGGATCGAAGGCGAATGCAACGCGCCAGATGCCTCCATCGGCTTTGAAGCGGAGTTCCTTCATGTTGGCGTAGCGCGAGTCGTTCAACGTGCCCACGTCAGGCCGCCCCAAGGCAGGTCCAAACTCTCGCAGTGGCCCGAGAGACGCAACAAGCTCAATTCGCACCGCCTGTGGCAGTTCCAGGACCTCCGACTTGAAGACCGGGTGGAAGTCGACGGACCAACTCATGGGATCATTATGCCACATAAAGCATTATGCGTAATAGGGCATATTTCTAGAATGACTGCAAATGAATGCTGTCTTGGAGAAGATCCTACTCGCGATCTGCCGCTTTGATTCGGGAACCGGAATTCCGTACCTTGGCCGGGTGCCTGCCTCCCGGCGAGGCCGGTTTCGTCGCCTTCACAGCCGGGCGTCGCGGCCGTTGCTTCGGGGAGATGGACTTGATGATCAGCCTGTGCTTGCCATTCGGATCGAGCGGCACCGCCGCGCGCTCGAGCGCCACTTCCATCAGCGCCTTTACCGCAGGATCCTCCAGCGCATCCGGCGACTTCAGCACCAGATGCCGCACCACATTTCCCGTCCCCTTCAGAATCTTCTCCGGGTCCGGCAGCCCCTTCCCCTGTAAGAAGAACAGACTCACCCACTGCGGAAACACGGCAATGGAGAAGATCGCCTGTGAAGATTTTTCCGTCGGTCCAAAGCCAATGGCCAGCGCGTTGTAGTTGTCGTACGCCAGCTCCAGCGCCGTCGGCAGCCGCATCCGCATCCGGTTTAGAATCGCCTCCGCCTGCGCGGCAATCTGCGGAGTAAACTTCGCCAGAAACGACGCAAGCTGCTTCGCTGCATTTGGTTCAACCATGGGGACCTCCTCAACCTCAGCCGTGCCTGTTGTCCGCCGGCGCTCTACTCCAGCCCCGCCGCCCGCGCCTGAGCCACAAACGCGCGCACCTTCGCTGCATCCTTTTTCCCCGGCGACGCTTCCACGCCGGAGACAGCATCTACGCCCCAGGGACGCAGCGTGGCGATGGCTTCGGCGACATTCTCCGGAGTCAACCCGCCGGCCGCCACAAGGTGGCGCTTCCGAGCTTCTGCGCTCTGGAAGAGCGTCTTGCTGGCCTTTGCCCAGTCGAACGCTACGCCGGTGCCGCCGACGGCCGCGGACGTGCGCGAGTCGATGAGAACCGCGTGGACATGCGGGTCCTGGTGGGCCTGGAGCGCCAGAGTGGCCGCCCGCTTGCCGGCGCGGGGGGCAAAATGGACCACGCGAAGAATGCGCAGTTCCGGCCCCAACCGGAAATGCAGCCTGGCCGGCAACTCAGGCGGGGCGTCAAAGTGGAGCTGTACGCCGGTCAGCTTGCACTCGCGAACGATCATGTAGATCTCGTCGAGGGGAGCATCGACAAAGACGCCGATCTTTTCGACGGTTGCGGGCAAATGGGAGACGATGGCAGCCGCCTCAGACGCTGTGACCTGCCGCGGACTGGGCGCAAAGACAAAGCCCACGGCGTCTGCCCCGGCATCGACGGCGAGGCGCGCGTCTGCCAGAGACGTGTTGCCGCAGATTTTGATCCAGATCGCCATCGGGCTTACCGCCTTTCGACGGGCTCCGTGAGCAGCGCAGCCAGCGCCGCACCGGGATCGGGTTGGCGCATCAGGCTCTCGCCAATCAGGAACGCATCAAAGCCGGCGGCACGCAGCCGGGCCAGGTCTTGCGGCGTGGAGATGCCGCTCTCGGCGACGCGCACGACACCGGCCGGAATCTGCTCGACGAGTTCGAAAGATGTTTCCAGGCTCACCTCAAATGTTTTCAGATTGCGGTTGTTCACGCCAATGGCGTTGGCGCCGGTTGTGCCCAGGGCATCGAGAACGCGGGCCAGCTCGTCGGCGGTGTGCACCTCGACCAGGACATCGAGCGCTACGGAGCGCGCAGTGCGGGAAAGCTGCTGCATTCCGGCATTGGTAAGCGCGGCGGCGATGAGCAGGATGGCATCGCCGTGGTGTGCGCGCGCCTCAAGAATCTGGTAAGCATCGACTGTGAAGTCCTTGCGCAGGCAGGGCAGATCAGCCGCCGCCGAGGCGAGGGCGAGGTTGCGCAGGCTGCCTTGAAAAAACGGCTCGTCGGTGAGCACGGAGAGCGCCGCCGCGCCGCCGGCTTCATAGCGCTGGGCGAGCCACTCCACATCAAAGTCGGCGCGGATGAGGCCCTTGGATGGAGAGGCTTTTTTGATTTCGGCGATGATGGCGGGGCCGGCCGCAGCCCGGCGCCGCAGGGCCGCAGCCCAGCCGCGCGGATGGTGGTGCGCGGCCATCACTTCCAGTTCCGCCACCGGCACGCGCACTTTGGCCGCAGCCACCGTGGCCCTGGTCGCTGCAAGAATGGTCTCGAGAATGGGGGCGGGGTGAGTCATATGCTGGCTAGAGTATACGGGCAAACCCGCGCCCTTCCGCCGTCATAACCCGCTCGATCTCACCCCAAAGTCATGCCCGCGATCAGCTGAAGAGCGCGTCGTCCCACGACTGCGGCTCGTCCCACATGGGCGTCGGCTCAAAGTAGCCTGTACCCGGTTTGAGGTGGCGCTTGAGTTCGTCGTCGTTGAGCGTGACGCCCAGGCCCGGCGTCTCCGGAACCTGGATGTAGCCCTTGTTGATGATGGGCTTCTCCACGCCTGTGACCAGGTCCTGCCAAAAGGGCACGTCGAGCGAGTGGTTCTCGAGCGCGAGGAAGTTGCGCGTGGCCGCGGCGCAGTGGACGTTGGCCATGCAGGCCACCGGCGTTCCGGCAAAGTGCATGGCCATGGGCACGCCGTGCTGGAAGGCCATGTCGCCGATGCGGTGGGTCTGCAGGATGCCGCCGGAGGTCGACAGGTCAGGGTGAATCTTGTCGACCACGTGGTTCTTACAGAGCGTCTCAAAGTCAGAGAACTGGTAGATGTCTTCACCCGTTAGCGTGGGCGTGGGGCTGGCGTCGGTGATCTCTTTGAGAAGGTCAGTGTAGTACCAGGGGATCACGTCCTCAATCCACTCCAGGTTGAACTTTTCATACGCCTTGCCCAGGCGGATGACCGACTTCACGCCGATGTGGCCCAAGTGATCCATAGAAAGCGGCATCTCGTAGCCGATGTTCTCGCGCACCGCGGCCACGTATTCGCAGAGCCGGTCGATGCCCTTGTCGGTGACTTCGGTCGCGATAAACGGATGCGGCTGCTCGCGCTGCTCCCACTTGTCCAGGCCGGCGGGCCGCATCACCGTGTCGGGAATTCCATCGAGGACGTTGATGCCGAGGTCCATCTTCATCCAGGTCAGGCCCATCGCCACGCGCTCCTTCGCGCGGCGGCCATACTCCTTGGGATCCAGCGACTCGGTGGTGTCGGCGTAGATGCGGATGGTGTCGCGCCACTTGCCGCCCAGCATCTGGTAGACGGGAATGTTGTAGACCTTGCCGGCAATGTCCCACAGCGCCATCTCAACCGCGCACACGCCACCTGCCTGGCGCGCGCTGCCGCCGAACTGGGCGATCTTCTGGAAGAGATAGTCGATGCGGAGAGGATTCTCACCGACGAGGCGGCTCTTCAACACCATGGCGTACTGCGGGCCCGCGATGTCGCGCACCTCGCCCAGGCCATAGACGCCCTGGTTGGTGTCAATGCGGATGAGCACGCAGGGGCTCGGCCCGGGCTTGACGATCACGGCATAGCGCATGTCGGTAATCTTCAGCGTTGACGGGCTTGAGGCGAGATTGACGTTCTTGACGGCGGGTTCGGTTGCTTCGGCTGTGCGGGCCAGAGCGCCGGCGGCCATCATGGCCAAAGACGATTTGAGGACGCTGCGGCGATTGATCCCCGGGTTGTTATCGGCGGACATTGTTATGCATTCCTCTCCAGGCAAAGTTTTTCGTTGTCCCATCCTACTCCCGCCTTCGCGGGTGTCAATCGGCGCGCTGGACGGAACAGATTCCGGTGTGGAAGAATCCAAGACCGCAATACATTTCGATTCATAGGAGTGTTGGATGAAAGCCGATCTCTCGCGCAGGAATCTTCTCAAGGGCATGGCAGCGGCAGCGGTTGCGCCTGCTCTGTTGCCGGCAGCAGCCGCAGCGCAGGAAGATAAGAAGCCCTGGTGGCTCGGCGACGGCATGCCGCAGGAGGGCGCTGCGACGCCCAAGATCGCGCTCGGCATCAATCTGAAAGATGGCGTGACCGATGAAGTGATCCGCAATGTGGTCCAGATCGGCGTCTATCACGTCTTCACCGGTGGCCCGCCGCTGCCGTGGAGCGCGAGCCAGCTTCAGCCGTGGGTGGACAAGCTGAAGGCCGGCGGCGTGACGCTGGGCAACTTGATGATCGGCGGCTTTCCCAACACTATCTACGGAAGGCCGGGGCGCGACGAGGAGATCGACAAGGTTCGGCAATCGATTCAGGCCGCGGGCCAGGCGGGGATTCCGGTGGTCGAGTACAACTTTTATGCGCACCGCGCCATGGAGGGTTACTTCGAGCAGACGGGCCGGGGCGGCGCAGGCATTACAGGAGTAGATTTTGACCGGATGAAAGACTTGCCGCCACTGCCGGAAGAAGGCGCGCACACGCTGAGCGAGATGTGGGCCAACATCAGCTATTTTTTAAAGGCAGTGGTTCCGGTTGCCGAGAAGGCCAACGTGCGGTTGGCGCTGCATCCCAACGATCCGCCGTTCCCGGTGAGCCGCGGCTCGCAGCAGATCATGTCCACGCTGGACGGATGGAAGCATCTGATCGAGATTGTCGACAGCCCGTCGAATGGAATCACGTTTGATTGCGGCGTGACGCGCGAGCTGGGCGAAGACCCGGTGGCCGTCTGCCGCTACTTCGGCTCCCGCGACCGCATCAACCACATGCACTACCGCAACCCGCACATCATGACGCCTTACCTGAAATACGACGAAGGCTTCATCGACGAAGGCGACGTGAACATGTTTGCCGTGATGCGCGAACTGGTGCGGCTGAAGTATTCGCGGGAACTGAATCCGGAGCATCCGCGGGCGATCGATTATGACCGCGCGCGCGGACCGATTCACGGCTATCCTGGAGGCGGCGGCTATGGCGGCGACCTCTACGATGTCGCCTACGCCAAGGCCATGCTGCAGGCGGCGCTGGTAGTAGAGAGGGCTGGATAACCGCACAGAGCGCGGTTGCTCAGCCCGCATCCGAACAACGCTGGGTGCCCATCCTTGGAGGGTTTTTGCCTTTCCAGCCAGGGTGGGATACCGCAAAGCCAGTTGTAGGAACGTCACGCTCGACAGAGTGTGCCCTTTACATCTCTTCGCTGATCGGCTCCGCAAACTCTGCGGCTCCCTCTGCCAGCGCCAACCGCGCGCCGGGATTCACCACTAACCACGCCAGGGCTCCCAGCGTGGCCAGCAGCGCGGCCGTCAAAAACGAAGCCTCCCACCCAAACCGCGCCGCCAGCAGCGGAGTGAGCGAAGCCGTAGCCGCGCCGCCAAACTGCCCGCCCATATTCATCGCGCCGGAAACCACGCCCGCGTGTTCCCCCGCATAGTCCGCTGTCACGCTCCAGAAGCAGCTCTGCGAAACATACAGCGCACCCGCTCCGCACGCCAGCACCACGCTGGCCACCACCGCGCTCTCCGCCCTTGATCCCACCAGCAACAGAGTGGCCGTGCATGCCAGCGCGATCGCCGGCAAAATGCACCGCCCGGCGCGTGGGCTGACATTCCGCGCCAGCCAGTCGCTCAACACGCCCCCGCCGAGCGACCCAACCGTCATCGCAATAAACGGCATCATCGAGTAGGCCGCGCTGGTTTTCAAATTCATTCCGCGCACTTGCGCCAGGTAGATATAGAACCAACTGAAGAAGATCCAGGCCACATAGCCGTATGTGAAATAGCTGAACGTAATTGCAAGAATCTCCTTACTGGTGCAAATCCGCCCCCACGGTGTCTTTGCTCTTTTGCCAACGCGCGACTTCAAATCCCCGCGTCCCGCAACAATATGCTCCAGTTCTTCAACCCGCACCAGCGGATGCTCTTCCGGCGTATTCCGCGCCGCCAGGTACCAAACCACGCCCGCAATCACGCCCAGCACAGCGCAAAAGCGGAACGAAGCGCGCCAGCCGAATTCGAGAATGATCGCCGTCAGAATCGGTGGGCTCAGTCCCGCGCCCAGGCCGACGCCGGCAAAGATAATACCGTTCGCCTTCCCGCGCTCCTCAATCGGAAACCAGCGTTCGACAAACTGGTTTGCCGCGGGATACATGGTTGCTTCACCAGCGCCCAGCAAGAACCGGATCGCAATCAGCAGCCAAAGTGCTCCTCGCACGCCCGCCGGCAGCAGCGCGGCGAGCACGATAAAGATGGCCCACCAGGTCACACTCACTGTCAGCAGTTTCCGTGGCCCAAACCGCCGCGCCAGCACGCCGCCGGGAATCTGGAAGCAGGCATAACCCACGAGAAACGCGCTGAAGATCCATCCCAGGCGGGCGTTGTCAATGTTGAATTCCCTGCCCAGATGCACGCCCGCAATCGCCACGTTGGTGCGATCCAGGTACGCCACAGCGCTGAGCACCATGATCCACGCGACCAATAGGTAGCGGATGGGAAGGTAGCGAATCGGCAGACCCCGGCCTGTCTTCCTCTCGATTGTCGTCATTAATCCGCCGCTCTATTCCTTGTCCGCGTGGGCCTTGCCCTTAGCCACCATGGCGTCAAATTCGCTGCGCGCCATCTTCAGCTTTTCCGGGTGCGCATCAATCCACTTTGCCAGCCCGTCGTATTTCTTGACCGTCCAGCCGCCCTCAAACTCCGCGCCGTTCTTGCCTTCGCGATTGAGCTCAAAGTTGTAGTCATCTCTGAGGCCGGTGAACTCGGCGGTGCTGATGGCTTCTTCAGCGAGGAGGGCGGGAATAAAGAGCACGCCTTCTGTCTTGGCCAGCACAAGGTCGCCCGGCAGAACCACCGCGCGGCCGATGCGAATGGGCGCGTTGATCGAGGTCAGCTCCATCTCAGCCCAGGCCGAAGGATCGTAGCCGCGATAGAAGCCGTTGAAGCCGGGAATCTCGCGGTTCTCTTCCTGGTCGCGAATGCCGGCATCGAAGACGAAGCCGGTATGCGTATGCGCGGCCACGGCGTTGCCCAGGTTGGAGCCGATGAGCGTGCCTTCGATGATTTTTCCAAAGCCATCGGCGACATAGACGTCGCCGATCTGAAGCTCGTTGATGGGCCACATGTTGTTTCCGCCGACGCGGCCCTCGGCCTTGCCCTCGGCCAGGATGGCCTCGCGCATATCGGGGCGGATGGGCATGTACTGCGCCGTCAGCGCGCGACCGGCGAAGGGCTTTTCAATGTGCAGCGCCTGCCAGCCGGACTCAAACTGGTTGTTGTAGCCATGCGCCCGCAGAAAGTCCCAGATGTCTTCAATGGAGATGTCGACAGCGCGCTTCAGCAGCGCATCGGGCAGCTTGGGCCGCCCATCGGGGAAGCGGTCGCCCTTCCAGTTCGACGTGTAGAACATCATTTGCTCGCGCGTCATCTTCACCTGGCTCATCGCCGGCGTCGCTCCCACAAGTCCACAAACCAACAAGGCAGTCACAATCAGCTTTTTCATCGATCTCTCCGTGATTCCAGCTTCAACTTGCGCAGAACAAATGTAGTTTCAAGAGGCACACTGCAACGTCATGCCCGCGCTTCCGAACGGTTCTTCAACGCCTTCATGTAGGCGAAGCCGTAAGCCTGCTCGGCGTAATGTCCGCCGACGACTTCCGGCGTGTGGTCGAGAATCACGATGCCGTCATACTTCACATCCACAAGCGCATCCATGATCTTCGACATGTCGTAGTAGCCGTTGTCCATGAAGGTCTCAACAAAGTGGGGCAGCGGCGCGCTCACGTTCCGGAAGTGGATCTTCCAGATCTTCTCTGCGCCAAAGTAGCGGATCATCTCGGCCGGGTCTTTGTGCATCAGCGTCTTGCCACCCTCGTTCCAGCAGCCGCAGCAGAGGCAGATGCCTACGTTGGGGCTGTTGGCAATCTCCATGGCGCGCTTGTAGCCCTCGAAGTTCGCGAAGATGCAGCGCGGAACGCCGGCCAGCTCCGGCACGGGCGGATCGTCGGGATGAATGCCGATGCGCACGTTGTTCTCTTCGGCGACGGGAGCCACTTGCCGGATGAAGTAAGTGTAGTTGTCCCAGATTTCTTCCTGCGAAAACTTGCGCCCATGCGAGAGGGGCTCATAGAACTTCTGGTCGCCCCATGCGCCAAATTTGTCCGGGCTGGCCATGTCAAACTCTCTCCCGGCCGCTCCGCGAATCACCGCGCGGCCGCTGCTCCATATGCCATTGCCCATGTGCGCATAAGTTGTGTAGTAGATGCCGGCCTTGCCTAGGTTGCGGAGATATTGCTTGTACTCTTCGATCTTCCGATCGCGGCCGGGCAGGTTGAGCGTGACCTCTGACATGTTATGCACGCTCATGTTGCCGATGTTCCACACGGTGATGCCCGCATCGGCATAGCGCTTCTTGATCTCCATGAAGCCTTCCGCGGTGCGGAGATCGGGAGTGGACCAGACGCTGACATATTCGGCGCCGATCTGCTTGAGAAAGAGAAGCTCCTCACCGGTGGGCCGGGGCGAGACCTGCGCGCACAGCTTGATGCCCGGCGCACTTTTGTGGACTGAGGCCGAAGCCGCGGTGGCCGCGGGCAGGAAGGCTGCCGCGCTCAAAGCACCGCCCATTGCGAGCTTCACAAACTCCCGGCGGTCCGGCGTGAACGAAGCGCCGGTTGTGTCCGATGTTCCCAGCTCTGCATCCGAATTCTCCATTGAGCTTCTCCTTTTGGCGATTGCCGATTCCGATCTCTGCCCGTTGCTATTGCTTCAGCACAGTGCCATCGCGCTTGCGAATCTCGCCCCAGCCGCCATTGAGCGGGCTTTCAGTGAAGGGCGCCCTGGCCGCTTCTTTCTCATCGATCTCAATGCCCCAGCCTGGCTTCTCGCTCACCCACAGGTAGCCGTCTTTCATCTCAGGGCAGCCCTGGAAGATTGCCTTGGCACGGTCATTGAAAGCGGAGTATTCCTGGATGCCGAAGTTATAGCTCACCAGGTCAAGCGTAGCGTTGGCTGCGTGACCGATCGGCGAAACATCGCCGGGGCCGTGCCATGCTGTCTTCACGCCATACTGCTCGGCGAGGATGGCGATCTTGCGCGACGGCGAGAATCCACCGGCCTGCGACAAGTGGACGCGGATGTAATCGATCAACTGCTCCTGGATCAGCGGTTGCCACTCATGCGGGCTGTTGAAGAGCTCGCCCATGGCGATGGGCGTGGCGCAGTTCTGGCGAATCTGGCGGAAGTAGCCGAGGTCCTCCGGCGACAGCGGATCTTCGAGGAAGAACATCCTGAACTGCTCGGCCTCCTTGCAGAACTGCACCGCTTGGTTGGGCGTGAGGCGCTCGTGCATGTCGTGAAGCAGTTCGACTTCATCGCCGAGCTCGCGACGGCAAATCTCCAGCAGCTTTAGCGCGCGGCGCATCTGGTAGGCCGGCTCAAAGAGCGGCTTGTCATGCAGCGCCTTGAGCGGGTTGCCACCGCCGTGGGCCGCGCCATAACCGCTCATGCCGGGCAGTTCAACCTGTACCCGCACGTTACGGAAGCCAAGAGCCATGAGCCTGCGTGCATCGGCCACCACATCTTCAAAATCAGCGCCGCTGGCGTGGGTATAGCAGTCCACGGCCTCGCGGCATTTTCCGCCGGCGAGCTGGTAGACGGGCATGCCGGCCTGGCGGCCCTTGATGTCCCACAGCGCCTGGTCGACGCCGCTGAGCGCGTTGTTCAGCACCGGGCCGTTCTTCCAATAGGAGCTGTCGTAGCAGGACTGCCAGATGTCTTCAATGCGGTCGGTGGATTTGCCCAGCAGGAACGGCTTGAGATATTTCTCGACGGCGGGTTTCACCAGGTCAGCCCGCTGCGTGAAGGTGGCGCAGCCGTAGCCGTAGAGTCCGTCCTGATCGGTGGTGATCTTGACCACGGTGAGGCGCACACCGGCCGGCTGGCACTCACTCACGCTGATGTCTTTGATGCGCGGCGAAGGCATGGCGCGGGTGGCGCGGGCAACCTGCTCTTCGGCCTGAGCTGCTCGCGGCGCCAGGGCCAACAATCCCGATCCGGCGATGGTCTTTAACAAATCACGACGCTGCATGGAGATTCCCCCGGACCCGCGAAACAGGCGATGCGCAATCTGCTTCTGGCGGCGACGAGCCAGTATAACGCCGGGCTGGCTGCGTTGGCGGGCAGGGGAGCACCTGCTCCGGTGCAGACAATTGGAGCCTTGGTTCGACGGGCCATTTACACTTGCCAGCGGCGCAGGCCTTGGCATACCATCGGGGCCATGCATCGGACCCCTTCGCGGGGCAGGAGGCTTCATGGGATTGAACGTCAACCGCAGAGAATTTCTCCAGGGCGCGAGCGCCGCAGCCCTGGGCTTGTACGTTCCCTCAACCCGGCTGCTGGCAGCCACCGCCGCGCCCACCGCGCCGGTTGCCGTGGCCCGTTGCACCAGCTATGGGCCGGAAGTGGTCACCAGCCTGGCGAAGATGTTCGATCATATCGGCGGCCTCAAAAAGCTGGTCACCGGCAAGACCGTAGTCATCAAGGTCAACACCACCGGCAGCTCCACGCTGCGATACAATGGCATTCCGCAGGGGCAGACTTACTGGGTGCACCCTGAGGTGGTGAGCGCCACCATTCACCTGCTGGGCAAGGCGGGGGCGCGCCGCATTCGGCTGGTCGAAAGCCCGACCTCGTCGCAGGCTCATACGCTGGAGCAGTTTCTATCCGAAGCCGGCTGGAAGCTTTCCGACTTTACCAGCGCCGCCTCAGGCGTGGAGTTTGAAAACACCAATTTTGCCGGCCCATCCAACAAGTACACGCGTCTCTGGGTTCCCGGCGGCGGGCTGGCCTTCAAGGCCTACGATATGAGCCGCGCCTATGAAGACTGCGACGTCTTCGTCTCGCTGGCCAAGCTCAAGGAGCACAGCACCACAGGCATTACCGCTGCCATGAAAAACTCCTTCGGCATAACGCCCACCACTATTTACGGTGAGAAGGCCGGCGTGGATGAGCCTAGCAAAGAGGCAGGCGGCGGGCGGGCGATGCTGCACGTGGGCAACCGGCAGCCTTCGAAGACCGCGCTCTCCGAGATCGATCCGAACTCGTCGCGCGACCCCGGCTACCGCGTCCCTCGCGTGACTGTCGACCTTGTAGGCGCGCGGCCCATTCACCTCAGCATCATCGACGGCATTGAGACCGTGGCCGGCGGCGAAGGCCCGTGGGTAAAGAACATGAGGCCGGTGCGCGCCAACCTGCTGATCGCGGGCATGAATTGCGTCACCACCGACTCGGTGTGCACGGCGCTGATGGGCTTCGATCCCATGGCCGACCACGGCGCGCCGCCTTTTGAAACCAGCTACAGCATGTTGAAGCTGGCCGAAGAGGCGGGCATCGGCACGCGCGACCTCAAGCGCATTGAGGTGATCGGCCTGCCCATCGCCAAGGGCAGAGTCGAGTTCCGCAAAGCGTAAGAATCAGGCACTCGACGCGCCTTGTCCACATCAGGGTGGGGCGCGTTCATGTGTGAAATGGAATTGATTCAAGTGCTGGTCCCGGAGGGATTCGAATCCCCAATCAAGGAATTATGAGTCCCGCCCCGCCGCCACAAGGAAAGCCTTCACAATACTGATTGCAAGCATGTTATATCCATTATCCCGGCGCGGAACAGTGTGACCAAAGTGGTCGTAAATAGTTGTATCCAGGCAGGTGTAGTTTTGGGTTGGTCACACTCCGGCCGAAGCCTTCACGGTTTCTCTTTGTTCTTCATGTATCCATAGAATCACTCACGGTGGGGAAGTCGAGCTGGATGGCTGCCAGCCTGGCTGCCTTAACGACCATCGCCAGCCACCGGACCTTTAGGGCTGCACGCTTCGCTTCCGGCAGCGGGTCGCTCCTCGTTGGGGAGGTACCCGGCGTCCCGGGCCTCGCTGCCTTCGGAACCGGTTGGGCGGTGGTGAGCGCGTCTGCGGATAACTCCAGTGCCTTGACAGCAGCCGGTTTCGCGAGACTACAATCTCCACCGTATTTTGTTGGGCGCGTTTGTGGGCCGCCACCCGGGGGTAGATACGGCTGACTGAATGATGCTGTGCGCCGGTGGTTCTCTCACTTGTCACTCGTGCTGTTTTCGAAGCAGGGAGCGTGGGATGTACCGCATCGTCTCCGTGCGTCGCATGCGTGTTGCAATCATGGAGGGGTTTGTTGTGTCTGCTGGGGCCGGGGCGCTCGCGCCGGCTGGTTACAGGGTACCCGGCCCGCGGCGTCTTCTGCTTGCAGCAGCGGCCCGTTCCAGGGTCCAGTCCATCTTGCGCCGGGAGTCTGTCATGCGCGGCAGCAACACCCTTTCCCTTCACCTGCCTGAAACCCTCCCCCAGGGTTTCCGCGTCTCCGCCGTCACCATCTGTAACCCGCAGGCCGGCGTCAGGAGCCATCGGTCGCTCTCCACCAGGCCGTCCGCCGGGGATCGCGAAAAACCACTGATTTCTCTGCGCCGGATCTCCGGCGGCAAGAAGGAGTAGTCATGCGCGGGAATAGAAGCTTTGCCGTGGCAGTGCTTTCCCTCACGTTGGCCACACCGGCCTTCGCGCAAAACGCGGTCACCACCCTGGCTGGGGGAGGGCCGGCCAGCATAGCGGCCAAGTCGGCCAGCATCGGCCATCCCATGGGAGTCGCCAGCGACAAAATGGGAAACCTCTTTATCGCCGATGGCGCGTTCAATCGCATCTACAAGGTAGCTGCCACAGGCACGCTCACCGTCGTGGCTGGAAACGGAAGCAGCGGCTACTCCGGCGATGGAGGGCCAGCCGCCAGTGCAGAGTTGAACGCTCCCCAGGGCGTGGCTGTGGACGCCTCCGGCAACGTGTACATCGCCGATACCGGCAACGAGCTGATCCGCGTGGTGGACGGCAAGACCGGCATCATTCAATCCCCGGATATCCCGATTCTGGTTGAAGGAGCCAGCAGCGCAATCTTTGCCGACAGTTCAGGAAACCTCTACGTTGTGAATACCCGCGGATGCCAAGTCTTCGAGATATACGCCGGTTGGAGCAACTCCAGGCTCGTCGCCGGCAGCACCTCGGCACTGACAGGCTGTGGCTACAGCGGCGACGGTGGTCTGGCAACCAACGCCGGCATCCTGAATCCGCGCGGGGTCTTTGTCGATGGTTCCGGCAACGTCTTTATTGCAGATACCGGGAATAGTGTCATCCCGGAAGTATTCGCCAAGACCGGGATCATCCAGACCGTCGCCGGCACCGGCCTTCCCGGCTACTCCGGCCACAGTGGTGCGGCCACCAGTGCCGAGCTCAACTCGCCAACGGATGTATGGGTCGATGGATCGGGCAATCTCTTCATCGCAGATACCGGCAACAACGTCATCCGCAAGGTGGCCGGCGGAAAAATCAGCACCGTAGCGGGCAACGGCAAGGCCGGTTACAAAGGCGATGGCAGTCTGGCGCTCAATGCCGCGCTCAATTCCCCATCCGCCCTGCTGCTTGACTCCTCCGGCAACATCTACGTCGCAGACGAACTCAACAGCGTGATTCGCGAAGTCCTGGCCTCATCAAAGACCATTCAAACCGTTGCCGGCAACGGTCAGCAAAGTGATTCCGGCGATTCCGGCGCAGCCACTGCGGCTCAGCTCAACGGCCCGGCAGGCGCTTCCGCCGATGCCTCGGACAACATCTACTTTGCCGATCAGTACAACAATGTGGTCCGCGAGGTGGTGGCGGCCACCGGCAAGATCAAAACCGTGGCCGGGACCGGGGCGGCAGGATTCTCAGGCGACGGCGGCCTGGCAGCCAGGGCGCAGCTCTCCGCGCCTGCCGGCGTGTTTGTCGATTCGGCCGGCAACCTGTTCATTGCCGACACGCGGAATAACGTGGTGCGCGAGGCGCAGGCTGCCACCGGCAACATCGTCACCGTGGCGGGCAACGGCACGCCCGGCTACAGAGGCGATGGCAGCGCCGCCTTCGGCGCTCAGCTCCAGGGCCCGGCCGCGGTGGCCGTTGACCGCGCCGGCAACCTGTTTATCGCCGACACCGGAAACAATGTTGTGCGCGAGGTAACTGCTGCCAACGGGCAAATCAAAACCGTTGCGGGGTCCGGAACCTGGGGCTACGGCGGAGATGGCTCCGCAGCCACCAGCGCCCGCCTCAAGGGCCCAAACGCCATCCTCGTGGATTCCAGCGGCAACATCTTCTTTGCCGACTCCGGCAACAATGAGATTCGCGAGGTAGTTGCCTCTTCCGGAAAGATTCTGCCCGTGGCAGGCAATGGCGCCCAGGGGTACAGCGGCGACAGCGGGCCTGCCACCAGCGCCAACCTCAGCTCGCCCTCCGGCATCTTCATGGATGGCGGAGGCAACCTCTTCATTGCCGACTCGGCCAACCATGTGATCCGCGAGGTTGCCGCCCAATCGCAGATCATCACCACCATTGCCGGCACCGGTACGGCAGGCTATCTTGACAGCTCAACGCCTTTGTCAGCCCAGTTCGATTTCCCCACCGGTCTGGCCGGCGATCCGCTGGGGAACCTGTTCGTCGGCGACTCCAGGAATCAACGCATCCGCAAAATTGCAGGCGTCCAGGGCACGGATGTCATCCCCATGGCCGCGCCCCCCACTTTCTCACCCGGGGCCGGCATCTATCCCGCCGCACAGAAGGTCACGCTCAGCGATGCCATCAAAGGCGCCACCATCTACTACACCACGAATGGCGGCGTACCTACGGCAAGCTCTACGAGGTACACGGTTCCCATCTCCGTTTCCGCTGGAACCACGCTCAACGCCGTGGCCATCGCTTCAGGCTATTCGCTGAGCCCGGTCGCACAGGCCGCCTATACCATCTCCTCCACCACGCCCGCACCCAGCTTCTCGCCGCTGCCAGGAACTTACATTGGCGCGCAGCAGGTCGTGCTCGCGGATGCACTCAACGGAGCCGTCATCCACTACACGACCGACGGCTCCGCGCCCAACGCAAACTCCACCCCCTACACCAGGCCGATTCCGGTCTCTGCTTCCTCAACTATCAAAGCTATTGCCACGGCCACCGGATTCTCCACTTCCCCGCTCAGCTCCGGCTCCTATGTCATTCAGACCTTCGTCGCCGCGCCCACTTTCACACCAGCGCCTCAGGGCTACTGGGCAACCCAGTCCGTAACCCTCCAAGACGCCACACCTGGTGCTACCATCTACTACACGCTCGACGGGTCAATACCCACCGCAAAGTCCAACAAGTACGCCAGCAAGGCAATCCTCGTCTCCAAAACCACCACTATCCATGCCATTGCTGTTGCTACGGGCAATGCTTCCAGCGCCGTTGCCACTGGCCTGTACACCATCAACGACCCAAAGCTGCTTGAACAGCGCGTCATGGCTCAGGAAGGCATTGGCGTTCAATTGGCCACGCAGACCTTCCTCAGCCAGATTTCGCTCGCCTTCAACGTCCTGGGACCTACCATCGGCATGGGCAGGGCAAGTGATGGAACGGAGTGTGGCATGGCAGACTTTCTGCCTGAGCTCTTCCCCCTCGGCCCAAGCGATCCCATCGGTGGCAGCCTCATCTGGACGCCAACCTCACCCGACACTCCGGGCTACGCCACGCTGTTCTATGACAGCAAGTGCACCAAGCCGTGGATGAATGCCGAACTCGACGGTTGGCTTGCGGAAGGCGACCTCTTCAATCTGAGCGCCGCAACCAATGAGACCGCCAGCCTGATCGGCAAGAACGGATCGCCCCTCGGTACCATGAACATTACCGAGGCAGCCGCCCTCACCCTTTCAATGGACCCGATTGCGTGGAATTCAACAGCCTATGGCCTGGGAACCTTCACTCCAGAAGATGGCGCACCCACCGCGCAACTGGGCCTCACCTGTTCCATTGACCTGGTGCAGTTCTTCTACGAAGGCGAAGCGGGCAACTGCGACGGCGCAATCGCGCAGGACTATCCCAAGCTCGGTCTCTCGCTCGGATTCGTGGTCCCGCTTTCTATCACACCGGTCATCACCCCCGGCGTAGTCTGGACCGGATCCCAATTCATTGCAGTTAGCGCGGCAGGAACCATCCTCGCGTCTCCTATAGATTCGGCAAATAAATACTGACACTTTTTGTGGCGGCGTGCGTCTAATGAAGTATGGAACGTGAAGATGCCCGTAAGCTATCTCCAGAGGCACAGCATGAACGCCGCCGGCAGGTGGTTCG
>Ga0302320_10002389_pt1 | contig 44135 bp, 31 predicted proteins | sample Bog_T0_3_FD_202130 | JGI IMG/M metagenome (GOLD analysis project Ga0302320, IMG submission 202130) | Peat permafrost microbial communities from Stordalen Mire near Abisko, Sweden - Bog_T0_3 | ecosystem: Environmental > Terrestrial > Soil > Wetlands > Peat | place: Sweden: Abisko, Stordalen Mire...
CATTCTGAGAGCCTCGATTATCTCCGCGCAGAACGGTTCATGGCGGACGCGGCGAAGAGCCGCGCCCTCGCTTCGGCCTTCGAACTCGGCCTGATCGATTGCCTTGCGGCGGGCGGACCGGTGACCTTTTCCGTGCTGCGATTGAAGCTCGGATGCGACGAAAAAGGGCTGAGGATGCTGCTTCATTTGCTTGGAGCCAATGAGGTAATCGAGCAGCAGGACGATCTTATCCGTCTCACTCCCTTCTTTCTTGCCGCTTTGCGCTACCGGGACTATATCGAAATGAAGCTCTCCTTGAGCGATTTCGTCCTCCATGATCTTGGCGATCACTTCACCACCCTGGTCTCCGACCCGGCGGCATTCCACCGCCGCGCCCGGCTCTTCAATCTTTTTTCCTACGACCTGTGCCTTAAGGATTCGGCGGAAAATCGCGAAGCGGCAAGACGCTGGATGAGGATCACAACGTGCCTCACGAAGTACGAAGCGCCCGCGTGCCTGGATCACTATGATTTTTCGATGCATCGCCGGATGCTCGATATTGGGGGAAACAGCGGGGAGTTCGCCCGCCGGGTTTGCATGCGGCATCCGGAAATTTCCGCCCTCGTGATGGATCTTCCCGTGGTCTGCCGCGTGGGGGCAGAGCAGATGGCGGAGAAACCTGAGGCGGGCAGGGTCGGGTTTCTGGAGGGAAACGCGTTGGTCGATCCGATTCCTCAAGGGTTCGACCTGATTTGCTTCAAATCCATGCTTCACGATTGGCCCGAGCGGGAGACAGTGCGGTTTCTTTCAAGGGCCGTGGAAGCGCTGGAACCCGGCGGCGTGGTGCTTATCTTCGAGAGGTCCCCGCTCGAATCGGACGACGCTGAGATTCCATTTTCCGCGCTGCCCTTCCTGCTTTTTTTCCGCTCCTTCCGGTATTCGTCGTGGTACGAAAGTCGGCTGAAATCGCTCGGTTTGGCCGACGTCGCGACCGCAACGCTGCTGCTGGACACCCCGTTCCACATCATCACCGGCCGAAAGCAGGGCAGCCTCTCAAGCTCTTAACTGGCATCGTGACGGCGATTGTGCGGAGTTTTGCAGAAGCAATAGAGCAACATTATGGCTTTATGGTTCTGGCAAAGGCATTGCCGGGCGCGTCCGGGCTTTGGCCCTGGAAGGAATACAGAAGAGGATCGCAGCGGCAACCGGTGGTACGGAATATCGTGACCGCCATCGAACAGCGATTCGCTGTATGCATTGTCCCAGGAATCCATCATTCCCAAAGCCAAAAGGAAGCTGTAGGATTCGCGCAGCCTCTACTTTGTTCAGGATAAACCGAGTCCACGTCGAGGCTGCGCTTCTTACAAACTGTAGGATCTTTCCCTAACAATCACGCGAGGTCGAAGCGGTCAAGGTTCATCACCTTGCTCCATGCCGCCACAAAGTCATGCACAAAGGCCTGCTGCCCATCGCCACACGCATAGACTTCCGCGAGCGCGCGGAGCTGAGAGTTCGAACCGAAGACAAGATCGACTACGGTGCCCGTCCACTTGAGCTCGCCGGTCACCCGATCGCGCCCCTCCAACACTCCTTCTGGCACACCTTCAGAAGTAGCGGACTTCTGCCACTTCGTGTTCATGTCGAGGAGGTTCACGAAGAAATCGTTGGTTAATGTCTCGGGCCGCTTGGTGAAAACGCCATGTGCGGACTGCCCGAAGTTTGCATTCAGGGCGCGCATGCCGCCGATCAGAACCGTCATCTCAGGAGCGGTGAGCGTCAGCAGGTTCGCCTTATCCACCAGCAGTTCGGCCGCCGATGACTCCAGTCCCTTGCGGATGAAGTTGCGGAAGCCGTCCGCGGCCGGTTCGAGCACGGCGAACGAATTCACATCGGTTTGCTCCTGCGACGCGTCCGTGCGCCCAGGCGAGAATGGGACTTTCACGTCGTAGCCGGCCTTCTTCGCAGCTTCCTCAATGGCTGCGCAGCCGCCCAGAACGATCAGGTCAGCCAGCGAGATCATTTTCCCGCTGGACTGCGCGTCATTGAAATTCTTCTGGATGGCTTCGAAGATTGCAAACACCTTCGCCAGTTCGGCCGGCTGGTTGACCTCCCAATCCCTCTGCGGCGCCAGGCGAATGCGCGCCCCGTTGGCTCCGCCGCGCTTGTCGCTGCCGCGGAAGGTTGCAGCAGACGCCCAGGCCGTCGTGACCAGTTGGGAGATGGAAAGCCCAGATGCCAGAATCCTCGCCTTTAGGACAGCAATATCCCGCTCCCCGATCAATTCATGGTCCACTGCGGGAATGGGGTCTTGCCAGAGCAACTGCTCCTTGGGAACTAGCGGACCAAGATACCGCGAGATAGGCCCCATGTCGCGGTGTGTCAGTTTGAACCAGGCCCTGGCAAAAGTGTCTGTGAACTCCTGCGGGTCCTCCAGGAATCGGCGTGAAATCTTCTCGTAGATCGGGTCCATGCGCAACGAGAGATCGGTGGTGAACATGATGGGGGCGTGCCGCTTCTTGGGGTCGTGAGCATCGGGGACGGCATTGGCTGCCGCACCGCCTTCCCGCATTCGCGATACAGATTCACTCGGATATCAATTCCTGTCTCGGATTCGTAATACATTGGTGCAAGCAGCCAAACCAAAGAGGATTGCGACTCGGTAAAGAATAATAAACGCTTAACTGGAAGAGCTGAACAGCCGCAGACGCAGTCAATTGCACACCCCACTATACGAGACCCAAAAGCATTCGGAATGAAAGAGATAGAAAAGGAGCTTGGACTCTCAATCGGGACTGTAGATCGGGCACTGCACAATCGTGGTCGCATAAGTACTGACACACGGGAGCGCGTTCTGAAGTTGGTGCAGGAAGTTGGGTATCGGCCCTGGCTCAGCCGAGCAGCAGAGACGCGGATTTACTACACTCTTGGTGAATGATAGAATTGCGGCGTACTCAAGTCAGCTTTGCTTTTTGCCGCACGGCTTCCGCGGCCTCTGATGGAAGTTGTGGACGATTGGTTTTTTGCGGAGGAAACAGGATTAATGAAGAACACAATCGTGCTCACTACAGTGCTGGGCTTGTGCCTGGCGAACCCCGCCTTTGGCAGCGATCAAGCTGCGCAGGCAGGCTCCGTGACGGGAGTGACGCTCACGCCGTCCTCGGTGACGCTGACGCCGGGCGAGAGCAAGCAGTTCACGGCGACGGTCACAGGCACGGGCGAGTTCGCCAAGGCTTTGAAGTGGACGGTGAACGATGTTGCGGGCGGCAACAGCACCTTCGGCAAGATCAGCGATACGGGCTTGTACGTCACGCCCTTTCCGGCGCCGGCCTCGGTGACGGTGAAGGTGGTCAGCCTGGCGGACGCGAGCAAGTTCGCAACCGCATCGATCAACCTGGCGCCGCTGCCGGTGGCTGCCGGTCCTGCGCTGGCGGTAGATGCCGGCGCGCCCGTGCATGCCATTAACCCGATGATCTATGGCGCAAATTCCTATGATCTGGATCCCGTTACGCTGAAGTCGGCGCGGCTTGGCGTGGACCGTTGGGGAGGAAACTCCACTACGCGCTACAACTACAAGCTCAACATCACCAACGCGGGCTTCGACTGGTTCTTTGAGAGCAAGGCCAACGCCAGTGATAACCATCCTGAGTTCGGCGACTTCAACGACCAGTTTGTGCTGGACAAGGCCGCCGGGGCCAAAACGATTTGCACCGTTCCGGTGATCGGATGGGTGGCCAAGACACGCGACAAGTCGTGCAGTTTCTCCGTCGCCAAATATGGCCAGCAGGCCAAGACCGATCCGCAGTTGCCCGATTGTGGCAATGGCCTCCGTCCGGATCTGACGAAGATCACCAACAATGATCCCAACGACAGCAACATGCCTATCACCGAGGCCTGGGTCGGCGACTGGGTGAAGTTTCTCGTGCAGAAGTTCGGCAATGCAGCCAGCGGCGGAGTTTCGGTGTATGCGCTGGACAACGAGCCGATCTGGTGGGACATGAATCACCGCGATGTGCATCCGCTGCCCTTCACCTACGATGAGGTGACGAACAACGGACTGAAGATCGCAAGGGCCATCAAGGATGCCGATGCGACGGCTGAAGTGACCGGGCCGGTGCTCGACTTCTGGCCCTCGTATTTCTACTCCGGCAAGGACATTGAATTGGGCTGGGCAACGGCGCCGAAGAACGTATTCAACGGGAATGCGCCGGACCGCAAGGCGCACGGAGATGTGCCGTTCCTCGAATATTACCTGCGGCAGTTCAAGGCGGCGCAGGATGCCGATCCGCAGCATCGCCGCTTCCTTGATTACCTTGACCTGCACACGTACTTTGTGGCGAACAATGCCGGCTTCAATCCGGCGGGCACAACGGATACGCAGCGGGCAGCAATCGATTCGACGCGCGCCTTCTGGGATCCGACCTACACGGATCCGACGCTGACCGATCCCGACGACACGAGCAAGACTCCCAGGCTGCTGGCGCCTCAGATCATCCGCCGCATGAAGTCGTGGATCGCCGCCAACTATCCCGGCACGAAGACGGCCATCACGGAATACAACTGGGGCGCGCAGGAGCACATCAGCGGAGCCGTCGCGCAGGCGGATATTCTGGGCATCTTCGGCCGCGAAGGACTAGATGTGGGCACCGTTTGGGGCCCTCCGGATTCCAAAACGCAGATCCCAGGCATGATGGCCTTCAAAATCTTCCGCAACTATGACAACGCTGGCGGCGAGTACGGCGATATGAGCCTGAAGGCAACTACGGACGATCAGGCGAAGCTTTCGATTTACGCAGCCGAGCGCAAGGATAACGTGGTCACAGTGATGGTGATCAACAAGAGCTTTGGCGGCCTGAAAAGCGATCTTGTGCTGGCCCATCTGACGGCGGGCAAGGCCAAAGTGTATCAGTACAGCAATGCGGACCTATCAGCCATAAGGGCGCTGCCGGATGTGGTAGTGGCCACCAGGGCGGAGACGAGCACCATCAGGAATGTGACATTCCCGGCGATGTCGATCACGCTGTTCGTGGTGCCGAAAAAGTAGTCGGTATAGTTCCACATCTGCTCACCACGTCAAAGGCGGGAGCCGCCTATGCTGCTGCCTTTGACTCGCTCTCGGAATGTTCCATCTGGAGTCGCTATGAAACGCCTCATTGCTTCCTTTTTCTGTTGCCTGATCTTTCTGCTCGCCGCTCCGGCGCAGGTGCCTCCCAGCGATCTGGCCGATGACACTACGCCGATCTTCAACGCCTCGCAGTTCGGGGTGAAGTATCCCGAGAAGTTCGTTCTCATGCAAAACCGCATGGGAATCCGCATCGAGTACGTCATCGATCGCGGAAGATTGCAGCTCTGGATCTCGCCCCAGGCCGGCAAGTCCATGAGCTACCGCGACCGCAACTTCTCTAACCGCGACGACCACTCCGATGTCTTCGAGCGCATCGTCTTCCCCGATCTGGCCGCCGCCGATTTCATTGCTTGCGACTACGATCCGTTCCACTCCGTGCTGCGCTTCAAAGGGCAGTCGCTCCACATCGCGCAGGTCTACGACCAGCCCGTCGTGCTGATCTGGTTTGAGAAGGATGGCGTCGTCGATTTCAAGAGCGCCAAGGAAGACCATGTCGTCGAGCGCACGCCCAGGGTCTTCCACGTCAGCCATCCCGATCGCGGATACGTCTTTGACCATGTCGTCCTGCTCGGCGCTGGCGGCGGCGTCCTGCAACATCAGCACGCGCTCGATGATGGCCGGCCAACCTATGCTCGAGCGCACCTCAAGGCCGGACAGCTCATCGCCATCGCCGCCGAGTTGCAGAAGGAGCATATCCGCGCCGTAGCCTCGCGCGTTCTCTCCGAGGGCATCGACGCCACCCTCGCCGCCAACGAGCGCAAGATCGCCGTCGCGCTTGATACCGGACGCTTCCGGCTCAAGGGCCGTCCCGATATGCAGAAACTGCTCGACCTCAACCGTCGCATCGCGCTCTCCATGCAGGATGAGCACGGCTTCATGCGCTCCACCAGCCAGTTCATCTACTACCTGCTCTGGTTCCGCGACGGCGGCATGAACACCGCGCATCTGGCGCAGACCGGATGGCTGCGCCCGGCGCAGTGGCAGGCCCAGTTTGCCTTGCTCAACCCCAACACCAGCGCCGATGAACCCACCGGACGCTTCTTCGGACAACTCATGGCCGGTCCCATCACCAAGCGCGAAGAAGACGGACTCTTCTACGCCGTCTGGCCGGCCTTCCTGTACTGGAGCGCCACCGGCGACGATACGTTCACCAAGGGTGAGTACATCAAGTCCATGGAAGACGGGATGGACTGGCTCGAACGCTACACCTTCGACCAGCGCCGCGGACTCTTCTTCCGCTACTACCACGGCGAATCCAACATGAGCGGCAGTTACGATGACGCCTACGATGCAGCCACTGGCGCAGCCGAGGTTCCGCAGAACTCACTCTACCAAGGCCGCCTCATCCGCAAGAGCTACGACGTTTACATCAACAGCATCAACCTTGCCTGCTACTACATGATGTCGGCAATGGAGAGTGGAGAGAAGGCCGACATTTACCTGAAGAAAGCCAAGGCGCTGGAGCAGAACCTGGAGCCGTTCTACAAGACTTCCAACTCGCTGCCCGACTACGGCGAACTCATCACCGACAAGGGCGACCTGGTCGAGGCCAAGCCCTTCGGGATGGACGCGCCCGACTACCAGTGGAGCCTGTCGTTGCCCATGTTCAGGCCCTTTCAGCCGAAGAACTTCCGCCGCTATCAGCAGTCGCTCCTTCAGGATCTGAAGAGCAGGCCGGGCGGCATGTTCATCTCCTCTTACGCTGGTGTGCTCACCGCACTCGACACCGAACTCCACAACGAAGACGATGTGATGGCTGCGCTCGACTACCTCGTGCCGCAGAGCGCGCGCTCGGGCAAGTACCTGCCCATGCCTGGCGCCATCCCCGAGATCGTGGACATGACCGACGGCGATATGTATCACGATGTCCGCCCCATCGTCTTCTCGATCGCGCCATGGCTGTCGGCGGTCACTAACCTCGGAGTGTGCCGCCTGCCCTTCGGCGTCGCCGTTCGCGGCACACGCTATCTCGAAAGCATCGATCATTATGAATATGGCGGAGGCCTGCTCGACATTACCTATCGTGGCCAGGGAACCATCTCTCGCGTTATAGTCAACGGCCAACCGCTCGAAGGCACCTTGCAAATTCCAGAGAACCGCATCGTCAAGGGTGTGAACAGGATTGAAGTCGAGATGACGCCCGGCGCCATGTCCACTGCTGCACAAATTGGATCAGGGCTTAACGCCCGACTCATCGCCAGCAGTGTTCGCCTCGAGTCGGTCGATGGCAAGCGGTATCACATCCGCGCCTACGGACAGAACACGCTTACCTTCAAGGGACTGACCATGCCGGTGAATGTCACTACGTCTGACGGCAAACCCGTGTCTCTACGGACCGAAACCGACGGCGACATCTCATGGTATGAATTCGAGGGCCGCGGCCAGTTCGTCGTGACACTGGGAGCCAGGTGAAAGGCTGATCCACGCGCTCTTGCTGACAAGAGTCAAGGATTACCGCGCCTGTTCGTTCTGAACTGTCTCAATCATGGCCAGAATATTATTGAGCGGCGTGCCTGCCTGCACGTTGTGGCACGAGCAGCAAATGAATCCCTCACGCCCTGCGCCCAAAGTATCCAGGCAATGGCGAACCTCTTTGCGCACATCCTCGGCCGAGCCTCGCGGAAGCGCAAACTGGTTGTCCACGCCTCCGTGAAAAATCACGCGATCGCCGAACTCGCGTTTCAGCTCCTCCATTTCCATTCCGGGGCAGGCATGCTGGATCGGATTGAGAACGTCCACGCCGCAATCGAGAATCGGCCCCAGCAGTCTCCGCGCCGCTCCGTCCGTGTGATAAAAAGCCTTTAAACCATGCGCATGAATCAAATCGCACCAGCGCTTCAGCCGCGGTTGCAGGTGCCGTTTCCAATGCGCGGGCGACATCAACAGCGAAGTTTGTCCGGCAATGTCGTCGCTTATAAACACCAGGTCAACCGACTTTCCGGCCAGCGCAAAAAATCGCCGCATCATTCCGGTCTGGATCTCTTCCACGCGGTCCAGAATCGCTTCCACCAGTTCCGGAGCTTCCACCAGATCCATCAGCGATTGCTCCAGCCCCCGCAGTTGGCAGTAGATTTCAAAAAACGAAACCCACGGCCCGATGACCGCAAACTCTTGCGCCGCTTCGCGCGCCCTGGCCACCGCAAGGTCGTAGTTGAAACGCTCCACGCTGGGCCAAAAGGGATAGTCTTCCAGCGACTCCGGCGTCTCGTAGCCCGCCAGAGGCGCCGCGCCAAACTCCGCGTAATGCGCCTCGCCGGCCTCAATATCGATCAGCGGCACTCCCCACATGGTGCGGCTTCCGCCCTCTTCTGCTCCGGCTCCGGACTGCGCCCCCGCGCGTTCCCCCTCGGCAGTCTGGTAATCCATGAAGACCCACACAATCTTGTCCAACCCCAGCGCCCGGTACATGGCCAGATCGTCCGCCACCCCGCAATGCCGGCGCAGCAGCGCGCCGATCTCCGGCGTGTGCCACAGATCCACGGGCAGCCGGTCCACAGGTTGGCGATTGAGCACGGCCAGAATGCGTTCGCGCGGCGTCATTGATGCAGTATAAACGTCGGCGTAATAATAGACCATGGCGGCGCACCTACAGCTACATCCGCCAGTACTACCGCCCCCTTCCGTCGTTCGAACGCCCCCTCCATAATCACCTGTTTCTGGAAGAGCGAAACCGGCCGATTCCGGCACCATGGAATCAGGCGCTTGCGAGCGCGAATTCCGAGAGGTTTTTGGAACGTCCCTGAAGCGCTCGGCAGGCCGTGCCGACACCTTTGCCCAGTTTCTGAGAGATGACCTTCCACCATGCGCCGGAGGATCAGAGGGTGGCTACTTGACGAGGGGTGACGGCGACTGGCGGATAGCTGGCGCCATAGGCGTTTTGGGGAGCATTTTGTACGCTGCAATCATCGAGCTGCGGCCTACCTCTGTTGAGCCGCTCGATTCAGCAGGCAGAAGGCCCTTGCTTCTTCTGTCCAGGGACTAAAGCTCATGTTTATTTTGTTGTATTTGTGGTGCAGCTACATATGCAGAGGCTCAACTTAAAAAACTCGGCAATCTCGCTGACCACCGTTTGCTGCTCGTTTTCTCGCAGTCCGGCGAAGATGGGCAGGATGAATTTGCGGCCTGCCGGGCCTGCTTTTCCCGTTTCCTCACATCTCCTTTATGTTCTGTCTGCTAAATCTAAAGAAGAGGCTTCAGGTAGGATAGGCTTCACAGGCCGCACTCCCATCGCCTGCGCCCTGAATCCGTGGTAAAGAAAGCGGCAAGCCCTCATGAGCGCAGGCCACCCAGTGGTTCTGGATACGCTTTACGGAGACTATCCCCTAGACCGTGCATTCGACGAGATGCGCGAGCCGAGCGGCGAAGTTCGCGCGCATTACCGGGCGCTGGCCGAAACGCTGGCCGGTCTGCCCCAGGAGGAGTTGCAGCGCCGCAAGCAATCGGCGGATCTCTCGTTTCTCACGCAAGGCATCACCTTTACCGTCTATGGCCGCGACGAAGGCACCGAGCGCATCTTCCCTTACGACCTGCTGCCGCGGCTGATCACAGCCGGGGAGTGGGAGCGCATCGAACGCGGTTTGACGCAGCGCATCACCGCGCTGAATCTCTTTTTGCGGGATGTGTACTCTGACGCGAAGATTCTTCAAGACCGCGTGGTGCCGCGCGAACTTGTTTATAGTTGCAAGCACTATCGCCGCCAGATGCGCGGCTTGCAGGTGCCGCGCAACGTCTATGTTGCGGTTGTCGGCTCGGACCTGCTGCGGCTGAATACAGGCGAGTTTGTCGTGCTCGAAGACAATTTGCGTGTACCCTCCGGCGTAAGTTATATGCTCACCAATCGCCGCGTGATGAAGCGCACCTTTCCCGAGCTGTTTTCGAGTTATGGCGTGAGGCCCATCGAACATTACCCTCAACTGCTGTTGGCCACGCTGCGCTCGCTTGCTCCGGAAGGCCGCCCGGAGCCGAATATCGTGCTGCTCACGCCGGGCGTTTTCAACTCGGCTTACTTTGAACACACTTATCTCGCGCGCCAGATGGGCATCGATCTGGTCGAAGGCCGCGACCTCGTTACCCACGACAATATCGTCTATATGCGCACCACCGACGGACTCAAGCGAGTGGATGTGATCTATCGCCGCGTGGATGACGACTTCAGCGATCCTCTGGTCTTTCGCGCCGATTCTTCGCTCGGTTGCGCGGGCCTCTTCAATGCCTATCGTGCGGGCAACGTGACGGTGACCAACGCCTTCGGCACCGGCCTGGCCGATGACAAGGCTGTATATGCCTACGTTCCAAAGATGATTCGGTATTATCTGGACGAAGATCCGATTCTGAATAACGTCGAGACATATCTTCTCGGCGATGCCACGCAGCGCCAGCACGTGCTGCAAAATCTGGACAAGCTGGTGGTAAAGGCGGTGGGTGAGAGCGGCGGCTACGGAATGCTGATCGGTCCGCATTCGACCGCCCAGCAGCGCGAGGAGTTTGCCAGAGCGATCGAGGCCAATCCGCGCAACTATATTGCCCAGCCCACACTGGATTTTTCGTGCGCTCCGTGTTTGATCGGCAACTCACTCGAACCGCGCCATGTGGACCTGAGGCCTTACATTCTCTTCGGCGACAAGGTCAAGATCGTTCCCGGCGGACTCACCCGCGTGGCCCTGGAAAAAGGCTCGCTGGTGGTCAACTCATCCCAGGGCGGCGGCAGCAAAGATACATGGGTACTCGAGTAGGAATCATCAGTGAGTTAGAAAGGAGTTAGACGATGTTATCGCGCGTTGCCGACAGCCTCTATTGGATGAGCCGCTATCTGGAGCGCGCTGAAAATACCGTGCGCCAACTTGACGTGACCATGGGTTTGATGCTCGACACGGGCGCGGCCAACGAAAAGGCCCGCTGGCAAAGGCTTGTTGCCTCGCTCGGCAAGCCCGCCGGCCTTGAGTGGGACGGCGATTTGGAGTCGATGGCGCACAAGCTGGTCTTTGACAATCTTAACCATGCCGCCGTCACTTTCTGCGTCAACGGCGCGCGCGAGAACGCTCGCCAAGTGCGCGAGGAAATCTCCTCCGAGCAATGGCAGCGACTCAACCGGCTCTTCCATCAAATTCATTCGCCACAGGCGGAGATGCAATTTACCTCCAGCATCAGCGATGCGCTCTCTTCGGTCATTGACGGCATTCATCTTTTCAAGGGCGTCAGCGACACCACTATGATTCACGGGCAGGGATGGCAGTTCATTCGCCTGGGACGCTACCTGGAGCGCGCCTACGCCACGGCCACGCTGCTCGAGGTTTATCAGCCCGATCTTTTTCATCCGCGAGAGAGCGAGTACGCGGGCTACCAGTATCTTGAGCTGGTTGGATTGCTGCGCTGCTGCACCTCCTTTGAAGCCTATTGCCAGGTCTACACCGCCGATGTTTCTGCCGCGCGCATTCTGGAGTTTCTGCTGCTTAACCGCGACTTCCCCCACGCCATCCGTTACTGCGTTGACAGCATCCGCGGCGCCATTGATTCAATTCAGAGAACCGGCGGCCGCCGCCCTCCCGGCGAGCTGGTCTCAGGCATCGGACGCCTTCACGCCATGCTCGACTTCACCACAATCGATGAGATCATCCACGGCGATACCGCGGCCTTTCTGCATACCATCCGCGAGCAGTGCCTGCGCATCCACGAACTTATTTACCGCTACTATGTGCATTACTCGATTCAGTCAGCGCTGGCCAGTTGAAGGAGAGCGAGCATGAACTTTTTTTCCATCCGTCACCTCACGCGCTTCCGCTATTCGCATCCCATCAGCGAAAGCATCATGGAGACGCGCATGCATCCGCGCTCGGACTCCAGCCAGCACTGCCTCAACTTTTCGCTCTCGGTCAGCCCGCGCTGCCGCGTCTTCAGTTACCGCGACCACCAGGGCAACACCGTCCAGCACTTTGATATTCCCGGCGAACACAATCAACTGGTGATTATTGCCGAGTCGGTCGTCGAGCAGCAGGAGCTGCCCGATCTGCCCGCTTCTCTATCACCCGATGCATGGCGCGCGCTCGACGAACTGGTCGAGGCCGGCGACTACTCTGAAATGCTCTTGCCTTCAACCTTTGCTGTCGAAACTCCCGCACTGACTTTGTTGGCCAAGCAGATGGGTGTGACGCGCCGCGACGAGCCGCTGACACTGGTGCGAGAGTTGAACCAGCGCCTCTTTGATTACTTCGACTATGAACCGCGCTCCACGCGTGTCGATTCTCCCATCGACGAAGCCATCGTCAGCGGCAAAGGCGTCTGCCAGGACTTTGCCCATACCATGATTGCGCTGCTGCGCCATGTCAAGATTCCCGCCCGCTATGTCTCCGGCTATCTCTACCGCGGCCGCGAGGATCACGACCGCTCGACACCGGACGCCACCCACGCATGGGTTGATGTGCTGCTGCCGCAATTGGGCTGGGTGGGCTTCGATCCCACGAATAATCTGATCGCGCGTCAGCGTCACATCCGCACCGCCGTGGGCCGCGACTACGCCGACGTGCCTCCCACGCACGGAATCTTTCGCGGCAGCACGGAGAGCGAACTCTATGTCGCCGTGCACGTCGAAGCCAGCGCCGAGCCTCCGGCGCTCGACCGCAATCTGCCCATCCCCGACGACTGGAGCGTGCTGGTAGAACGCGCCCAGCAGCCACCGGCGCCGGTGATTCCCTTCATCGATTTGCAGCAGATGCAGCAACAGCAACAGCAGTAGGGAAGAGGGAAGAGGGCAGGCTGGGGCGCGGCGACTCTTGTACGGAAGCCATGGGATGTAGGCCGCCCATACCGCATAGAAACACATTAAGAAAGCCATAGAGATCCATTCCACACCTCCGAAGGTACACTACGGCGTTTAGTGGGGCTAATCTGTGTCCATCTTTTTTATGAACTGATCATCGCTTGTCAGTTTCTATCTTTGCGCGTTGCCACTCATGCTCAAAAGACCCTTTTGAGAACTCCTCAAGATGCGCTGGTCGCTGCCGCCTAGCAGGACGAGAAGTGGTATTGATGCTCGGCGGTTATAAGTCGACAAGAATGTGTTACCGCCTTGTCAGAACTTCACATTTCTCCTTCATATGGAAGGCAGCAGAGGATTCTCGCAGGGCCCAGCCGGCGATCAGCAGACTGGGTGCGAGCGCGGGTGCGGAGTTGCCGAGGGCGGCGAGCGTGGTGTATCGGAGTTCCTGTCCGGGTTGCGCGGCGCGCGAGACCAGGGCGCAGGGGAAATCCGAAGGAAGGCCTTCATCGAGCCATTGTTGCGCCAGCAAACGCAGATCGCGGCCGGGCATATAGACCACACGGGTTGCGTCTTCCAGTTGCGGCAACGGCGCGCAATGGTGAGACTGGGCATGATGGCCGGTGGAAAAGGTCACGCTGGATGCGCTGTTGCGGCTGGTTAGCGGGCAACCCATGGCCGCGGCTGCGGCAAATGCGGCAGAGACGCCGGGGACGATCTCAAAGAGCACACCAGATTCCGTGAGCGCGGCGATCTCTTCGCTGGCACGACCGAAGATAAGCGGATCGCCGCTCTTGAGGCGCAGCACAGTACCACGAGCGCAGGCGCTTTCCACCATCAATGCGTTGATCTCCTCCTGCGAGATGCTCTTCACGCCGCAGCGCTTGCCCACATTGATGATCTCGGCACCGGGCGCTGCCAGGCTAAGAATTGCTTGCGGGACAAGGTCGTCGTGAAGAATGCGATCGGCTGATTGAATGATGCGCAGCGCCTTGACAGTGAGCAAATCTGGATCTCCTGGTCCGGCTCCGACCAGATAGACCATTCCTGGTGAATTGACGTTCTCGTTTGTCAGCGGCGCGAAAGCCAATTGGCGCGAGGGGCAGGAGGTCGCTGCGCACATCGGACGCTGGGCTAACTGATGCAACAGGGCTTTGCGCGCCTCGCCGCGAGGATGCTTTGCCAACACTTCGCGGCGCAGCGTTCCCAGATCTTCGAGCCAGGGGCCGAGGTCTTGTGGCAACTGTTCATCAATCTCGCGGCGCAACTGCTGCGCGACGGCGGGACTCTCGCCGGTTGTGGAGATGGCAATTTGCAACGCTCCACGGCTGACCACGGAACCGAAGTAGAAATCGCAGTGCGGAGGATCATCGACGCTGTTTGCCAGGATGCCACGCGCAACAGCGTCCTGGTAAACGGCTGCATTGACCTCGACAGAATCGGTGGCGGCGATGACCAGGAAGTTGTCATCGAGGTCGGAGAGTTCGAAAGGTCGCTCAATCCATTCGAGACGGCCTTCGATTGCGAGGTCGCGAATTGCAGGCTTTGCATGAGGCGCGACGACGCGAAGCAGCAATCCTGTTTTGAGCAGACTGCCGATCTTGTCGAGCGCGACAGCTCCCGCGCCAACTAAAAGACAGCGGCGGCCGTCGAGTTTGAGAAAGACCGGCAACAGGCTCATGGCATAATCCTCAATCGGCGACACTGTGCGGCACGCGGCCCGCGGGCAGGTCGCGCTCCACCGGAGCCAGAACCTCACCCGCCAGATCTGCGCGCAGCTCATCGTTGGTGTGACGCAAGAACCAAGCGCGCAGATTCTCTTCAGGCAGGCGGCTTGCGAGGTAGTGGCGCAGCAGCCGCTCGATTGCTTCAGGCACCAGCGTCGCAGGGCAGCGATAACCAACAGGCCGCGCAATGGAAGCATGCAGTCCCACCGCGCCTCCGAGGCAAAAATAATAAGCGTCGATAAGCTTGCCCTCGTGCTTGATCTTCTTGCCCTCGATGCCGATGTCGGCGATCCAATGCTGGCCGCAGCCGTTGGGGCAGCCGGTCACGTGGAGCCTGAGCTGCTGGTCGAACTCGGGCAGTAGCTCTTCAAGTTCATCGACCAGCCAGCGAGTGAAACCTTTGGTCTCGGTGATGGCCAGCTTGCAGAACTCGGCGCCTGTGCAGGCGATAGTGCCGCGCCAGAAGGTTGAGCCATCGACTTGCAGACCGATGGCGTTCAGTTCACGCGCCAGCTCGGCGGTTTTGTGATTGGGAATGTCGATGAAGAGCAAGTTTTGCGCGACTGTGGTGCGCAGCGCGCCCGAGCCGAAGCGTTCTGCGAGTTCGGCGGCGGCTTGCAACTGTTCGCCGCTCAGCCGGCCGCGCAGCACCGAGGCGCCAACATAACTCAAGCCGGGCTGGCGCTGCGCATGAATGCCAACATGGTCGCGGAAGACGTCGTCGGGAACTTGCTCTGGCGCGGCAGGCAGCAGTGTGAAGTCGAGCCGCGACCGTAGCTCTACAAGAAAACTATCGGCGGTCCAACCTTCATTCAAGAAGAGATACTTCATGCGCGCCTGCGCGCGATTCTCGCGCAGCCCCTGCTGTTGGCGAAAGATCTCCGCTGTGGCTTGCACTACGCGGACTGCTTGCTCAGGTAGAACGAAGGCGTTGAGGCGCACAGCCAGATGCGGTTCCTTTGAGAGGCCGCCGCCCACGCGCAGCGAATAGCCGAGTTGGCCGTTGAATTCGGTCGCGGTGAGTGCGATGTCGTTGATCTCTGGATGAGAACACCGCGAGGGACAGCCCGTCACACAGATTTTGAATTTTCGCGGCAGATTGTAGAACTCTGAATTTCCTTTGAGGAGTTGCGAAATCTCGGCGGCGAGAGGAGAAGCGTCGAGCAACTCATCGGAGGCAACTCCGGCCAGCGGGCAGCCGGTCACATTGCGTACTACATCGCCGCAGGTTCCCTTCGGTGAGAGGCCGATGTTGTTCAGTGCATCTACAACTTCGGGAAGTGACTCGATGGTGAGCCAGTGGAATTGAATGGCTTGGCGAACAGTGATGTCTGCCAGGTTGCGCGCGTGCTTTTGCGCGAGGCCGGCGATGATGCGAAGTTGTGCGGCGGAGAGGATTCCGTTGGGAATGCCGATGCGCATCATAAAAAAATCCGAAGCGAGGCCCTCGCCGCCTCGTCCTCCGGTAGCTCCCACGCCGTCGCCCTGGGTGTAGATGCCCCACCACTTGAAGTAGAGATTGGCCCACTCAGGCAAGACGCTGGAGCGCCCCTGGCGGGCAAACTCACGCACCTCATCGAAGACCTGCCAGGGGTTCTTTTCGCGCTTCAGTCGCTCCGCGCGCTGCGCATTTGTCTCTTTCACGTGAATTTCTTGAGCCATTATTTCCTCTTTGGCGAAGACAGAAAGCCCGCGGCAGTCGTGGCTGCATCGCGGGCATTGGGGAACTGTGGATTTCGATCTGAATTATAGACCCAGGTCACCCGCGCGCGCGAAGCAAAGTACAGCGGCGACAGCAGAGTGAACCTTGCATAATCAGATGGTATGGGCGGGACGGAAGAAAGTCAAATTGCGCCCATTGACAAGAATCCGAATGTCGTTTACGTTTGAACAACAGAGTTGCTTACGAGATGAAAACCTTCTTCACCAAAATCGCCTGTTGTTGTTGTCCCCGCTAGCGCCCGCTGGCTCGTCCGCGATTTTGTCCTTTCCAATCGAAGTACACCTACTGATTGTTCGAGTTTTGGATGCACGCACACCCAAGGAAGCGCACGGTTTTTGCCGGCTACGCTAATCTGCGGTTTTTGCTTCCATAAACCGCAAAGCAATCCCGGTCTTGAATCATGGATCTGGGATTTCCAGAATCCTGAACCGTCAACAGTTTCAAATGCGCCGGTGGCGAAGCGGTTAACGCGCAGGTCTGCAAAACCTGTATGCGCGGGTTCAACTCCCGCCCGGCGCTCCAATTTCAGACTGAAATGCAAATCAGATCTTTGGAGGATTCATCATGTCAAAGGACGCTTCCCCTTCTGGTCGCTGGCTCACGCTTGACGTCATTGCAGTCGCGCTTGCGCTCGCCCTGGCGCTGCTTGTTCGCCTCAACCTGATTCCGCCAATCAAATGGTGAAACCCGTTCTGGATAACTCGTTATTCGAATCAGTTTTTTCTGCCGAACAAGGAGATCAAAGATGGCTACTACCGCTGACACAGTCTCTTCCCGCACTCTGCAAGGCACTATCGGCCTCGGCCGCCGCCTCGCTGCGCTCATCCCCGGCTTACTGCTGCTGGCCGCTGTGGGCTATGCCGGAAAGTTAATCGAGCAATCCATCGCCGTCTACACCAAGAGTCACCACTTTACTTTTCCGAACATCGAATATGTTCTTTGGGCAATCGTCCTTGGCCTAATCATTGCCAACACCATCGGCGTTCCGCGCGTCTTTGAGGCCGGCGTGGCCACGTACGATTTTTGGCTGAAGGCTGGAATTGTTCTGCTCGGTTCGCGCTTTCTGCTCGGCGATGTGCTGCACCTAGGCGGCATTTCGCTTTTGCTCGTTGCCGTCGCCATTACCCTCTCGCTCAGCTTCATGCACATTCTTGGCCGCGCCTTCAAACTCAACCCCAAGCTCACTTCGCTTCTTGCGGTCGGCTCGTCGATCTGCGGAGTTTCAGCCATTATCGCCGCCAAGCCGGCCATCGATGCAGAGGATGAAGACGCGTCCTACGCCATCGCCGCCATTCTCGCCCTGGGAGCAATCTCGCTCTTCACCTTTCCGCTCATTGGCCACTCGCTGCACCTGGGCGACAAGGCCTATGGCCTGTGGGCCGGCCTGGCCGTTGACAACACCGCTGAAGCCACAGCAGCTGGCGCTCTCTACTCCGACGCCGCCGGCAAAGTAGCCGTCCTGGCCAAAACCACTCGCAACGCGCTGATCGGCTTCATTGTGCTTGGCTATGCTCTTTACTGGTCGTCGCGCGGCCAGGCTCATGCAGTCGGCAACAAGGCCGCCTTTCTATGGAACAAGTTCCCAAAATTTGTTTTGGGCTTTCTGCTGATCTCGCTGCTGGCCACACTGGGCTTCTTTGCCAAGCCGCAACTGGCCAGCCTTGCCAATCTCTCTCGCTGGGCGTTCTTGCTGACCTTTGCCGGGGTCGGTCTCCGCACTAGCCTGCGCGAACTCGGTAAGCAGGGTTGGAAGCCCTTCGCCGTCGGAGCCATTGGCGAAATCTTCATCGCCCTGCTCACGCTTGGTCTGGTTTATGGCGCGGATCGCTACCTGCATTTGTAATGAAATATCCATTCTGCGAAATCCTATTTGGATTGCTATTGTTCAGAGTTGATGACACTTTGAAAGGCACATGGTTCTCGCCAACCAAAGCCGGCTTTGCAGTTGCTTGTCGAAGATCTTCGGCGGGTGTACGAACTAGTCTCTGATTTCCTTCCACATTCATCAGAAGACGCACCCCTCGCTGAAAAGCCTGTGTGCGGACGCGCAGCATCGGCCTTCAGCGATTCACTCACAGAATGAGGTCATGCATGATGCTGGTTGCCGAAACCCTATCTCCAACATTGCCGCCAACGAGTTCTTCCGCTCCGCATCGACTGAGTCAACGGCGCCTGCTGGAGGCCGAGAGCATCCACAGACTGCGCGAAGTTGCTTCTGAGTTCGAGCGGCCCGTCATGCTTTACTCCATCGGCAAGGATTCATCTGTCATTTGGGCCATCGGGCCAGCTCCTATTTTGACGGCTGGTCCTGGTTAGCGTATGTGTCATCGGAGTTGAATGGGGACGCCGGCAGTCCTTCCCGATTGAATAGAGTCATCGGAGAACTTGCGGACCATGCATACCGCACATAGATCGGATTTGCCACACTCGAACTGCTGGCGACAACAGTGCTGCCTTCCACAAGCGCCGAAGCTGCAAAGAACCTATGATCGGCTCCCGCAACCTCAAAGCCCAACAATTTGCCTTCACTGGCGTTGAATCCGTTCGCATGATCGAACCACACGCGGATTTTCCCCGGTTCCAAACCAGTTTGTCGATACGCAGGCCCGCTGTATTCAATCGGTTCCTGATAAGCCAATGCCCTGGCTGCCAGCACGAGCCGCGCGCCTATGGTCTGCTTATCTGGTGGATGAACGTTTTCCGCTACACCCACATCGGCCGAGACGACCATGGCAACGTCGTTGACAGACAGCGCTCGCCGCTGTGCTTCACGCAGCACTGACCATGGGGATGGGGACGGTGGGTTGATCCTGGAGATTTGGACATAGAGAAATGGAAAGTCGCCCTGCCTCCATGCCTCCCGCCAATCAGCGATCATTGCGGGAAACGATCTGGCATAGAGGGCAGCGCGTTCAGGAGAGGCATTCGATTCTCCCTGGTACCAGATCACTCCCTTGATACGGAGAGGGGTCAGCGGCGCAATCATCGCGTTAAAGAGTCCAGCGGGCAGCCACCCCGTTTGCACACCGAGATGCCAAGGCGCGGGCTTCCCGGACTTCTTCGCTTCGGCCTGTTCTTTTTCGATCACGCGCAATTCATTCGCGTAATCGCGTGTCTCCTGGTCATAGAGAGCGAGCAGAGGCATCAATGCGGGGTCTGAAGTCAATGTTAGGTGGCTTGTCCACGATTCCGCTGGAGTACCACCCCACGCGGAGACAATGATGCCGATCGGCACGTGTTCAACTGACTGCAGATCGCGCGCAAAAAAATAGGCAACAGCGGAAAGCCGCCCGGCGGTCTCAGGCGAGCATGCCTGCCAAGGAATCTCTACCTTCGTGTCGTCCAGGGGATAGTCTGAAGATGCCTCTGAAAGCGTGATGAAGCGTAACTCCGGATGGAGGGCCGCCGCAATCTCTTTCGCTGCATCCTTGATGGGAAGATCGGGTCCGAAGCCGTTCAAGGGCATCTCCATGTTCGACTGTCCGGAAGCAATCCAAATGTCGCCAACCAGAATGTCGTTGAGCGTCACTGTATTGGTTCCACGAACCGTCAAAGCAAACGGGCCGCCGGCCTCGCCCGGAGGCAGATCAACCTCCCATCGCCCAATGTCATCGGTTGTCGCTGATCTGGTCTGGCCACGAAACTCGACCATCACCTGTTCCGCTTCATTGGCCCAACCCCAGATATGGACTGGCGCCCTCCGCTGCAAGACCATGTGGTCCGCCAGGACCTTTGGCAGCCTTACCTCTGCACTTGCCGATCCGCTAGCAAAAAATGACAGTAAAATCAACAACACAATACTCACGCCAATTCTTACTCGACCCATCTTTCCTCCAATCACCCTTTTGTTCTTTGCTTAACCTATACCCATCATACACGGGGACTTAGCATCCAGCTGCCCATTGAAGATTTGCCCGTCTAAAGTACACTTCTCTTCTACCCGGGGGACTCTTCGAAGCATCCCGCTTGTGAGCTTCGGGAAAGCATATGCAACTCAAGCCCATCTAATATCACTCCGATGAAATTCTTGCTCAGAGTGGCACACTCTACGACTCTGATGTGGCATACGCGGATTTTCAAAAATAGTACGAAGAAGCGAATGGCCCACACTAAAACTTTGACTTGTATAGCGCAATATTATCTTCCATCCATCTTTTCCTCTCGGATATTTACCGTAATACTCTTGTCAATGCTTGCTGTTTTTCAGTATAAGGAAGGCATGAGAGCCGGAATTTTGTCCGCAGGGAGGGCCTGCCGCTTTCAACGAAAGAGAGAAACAATTCGCGAGATGGAACAACTGACACGAAGAAAGTTTTGCTCGATTGCCGCTGCGCTTGGGGCAACCTCAATCTGTGCGCATCGCGTTCCGGCAGCGCAGTTGCCCCTTCTTGAGGTTTCCTTGGCTATCGACCCGTCGACCAGCCTTGCCGATCTCCCTGCCGACTTTATGGGACTGAGCTACGAAAGCGGCCAGCTTTCCTATCCGGATTTCTTTTCCGCCCGGAACACGGCCTTGGTGGAGATATTTCGCACACTAAGCCCATCCGGCGTGCTACGCCTTGGCGGCAATCTCAGCGAATTCACCATCTGGTCGGAGAAGGAGCCATCTACCCCACCCACGGCGGGTGGACTGGTAGGTCCTGATCCGGGCCGCCGCGAACCGCGCACATACACCATCACGCCGCTCTCCATCCACAATCTTCAGAAGTTTCTTCAAGCTACCGGATGGCGCTGCATCTACGGTCTCAACCTGGGCGGCGGCACGGTCGAACAGGCGCTCGCCGAGGGCGCCTGTGTTGCCCAGACTCTGGGGAACCAACTGATATGCGTTCAATTCGGCAACGAGCCGGATCTCTTCAAGCATCGCGATCAGGGAAACAGACCCTGGACCTACGACGAATTCCTTGTCCGCTGGAAACTCTTCCGCGCCGCCTTTCATGAAAAGCTGCCGCATCTCCCGGTCGCCGGCCCGGATACAGCAAACAACCAGCAGTGGGTGAAGCAGTTCCTGCGGGACGTTCCCGGTGAGTTTATGTTGGCCACCAGCCACTATTACCCGGAGGGCCCGCCGACCGATCCGCGCATGAACATTGATCTGCTGCTGCACCCAGGCGAGCAGTTTGACTATAGTTGCCGCCAGGCAATCGATGCGGCCAAGGCAGCCGGAGTGCCCTTTCGCATGGCGGAAGGAAACTCCTGTTATAACGCTGGCAAAGTGGGTGTCAGCGACACCTTTGCCTCAGCGCTGTGGGTGGGCGATTTCTGCCTGCAACTGGCCAGCATGGGGTGTGTGGGAGTCAATCTGCATGGAGGCGCAAACGGATTTTATTCCCCCATTACAGGCTCGATCTCAAGTGGCTTTGCAGTGCGCCCGGAGTTCTATGGGCTGATGCTGGCGCAGGAGTTTGCAAAGCATACGCTGCAACGGACAACTCTGGAAACCAAGGGCGCGAATCTTACAGCGTATGCGGCAGGAGAGAGTGGCATCACGCGGCTCGTCGCCCTCTTCAATAAAGACGCGCGCGATGTCGAGGTTGTTCTCAGCGCAGCCGGTACTGGATTGAAAAATGGCAAGATCGAACAGCTTCAAGCTCCAGCCCTCGATAGCAAGACAGGAACCACATTCAGGGGCGCCACTGTGGCAGGCAGCGGCGAGTTTCATCCTCTCGCCGGCGAATCAGTCAAGGCCCACGGCGGAAGGTTGAGCGTGCGCCTTCCGGCTTACTCCGCTGCGCTGATCCGCCTCGGCTGAGACCAGCCGCACCTCGAACTTGCTTCGGTCGCCACGGTGTTTGGCGATGAAGTACTCCAGTGGCGTGCCGTTTTCCAACAGGCCTATGCTCTTCAGCAGCAGCGCCGGAGCGCCCGCTCGCACCCTAAGCAATTGGGCATCGGCGCTTTTGAGCGCGATGGCTTCAATGGTGCGGTATCCGCGGCTGACAACGAGGCCGAATCTGCGCGCGAGAATCTTGTAGAGCGATCGGTCGGAGAGGTCTTCAAGCAATAACTCAGGGCACAACTTTTCGGGCAGATAGGAAACCACAAGAACCTCGGGAACGCCGTCGAGAAAACGCAACCGGCGGAGCAGGATAACAGGCTCGCCCTGGTCAATCGCAAGAGCCTGGGCGACTTCCGCATCCGCACCGACTACCTTGAATTGCAGGACCTGGGTTGAGGGCTTTTGGCCTCGTGCAACCGCGTCTTCGTGGAAACCCTCCATGGTTTGCAACAAACCGGTCTCATGCTTACGCAAGGAAACCACACTGCGCTTGCCATTCTGTTTTGTGACCAGCCCCTTGCGGCTTAGTTCCGCCATGGCTTGGCGGACAACAGTGCGGCTGATACCGAGGAGATCACAAAATACCTGCTCACTCGGCAACAGTTGCCCAGGAAGCACATCCTTGCTCTGGATGCGCGCTTCGATGTATGTGCAAAGCTGAAAATAGTACGGAACTGGGCTATCGCGCTGGATCACTCCAGCTTGCTCCAGGTTCAAGGCGGCTTCTGCAACATCAACTGCTTCTTGTTGCCTAACGACCATTGCAATCCCCACGCCGAGGCCGCTCAGCGGCCCCGGTATCTGTTGTGCATCTCTTCAATCGAAGCGGCGATGCAGCACCCTATTAACCGAGTTGTTGCATGATCGCGACCCCTTGGGAGGTCCCGATCCGCGTGGCGCCGGCACGGATCATTGCCAGCGCGCTCTCCAGATTGCGCACCCCGCCCGCCGCCTTGACCCCCATGGACGGGCCGCAAACCCTGCGCATCAACTCCACATCGTGCACCGTTGCGCCCGCCGTTCCAAAGCCCGTCGATGTCTTCACAAAATCGGCGCCGGCTCTGACCGCAAGCTGGCAGGCCGCAATCTTCTCCTCTTCGCTGAGGTAGCAGGTTTCGAGAATCACTTTGCAGATCACGCCGGCGGGTTTGCAGATCTCCACCATGTTGGCAATCTCACGGAAGACAAGATCGTGCTGCCCGACTTGCAGCGCCCGGATGTTGATCACCGTATCGATCTCGGTGGCTCCTTTGTGAATTGCGTCGCGGGTCTCGAAGGCTTTGGTCTCGACCGTGTTCTGGCCGAGCGGAAATCCAATGGCCGCGCCGATGCCGACGCCTGTATTGCGCAGCAATCGGACACAGGTTTCCACCTCGGCGGGATTGATGGCCACCATGGCAAAACGAAAATGCACTGCTTCCTCGCAGAGCTGCTCGATTTCGGCCGGCATTCCGAAGGGTTTAAGAAAGGTGTGATCGATCATCCCAGCCAGAACCGCGGGGGAAATCTCCATCTCCAGCATTGTTCAATACCTCAGCAGTGATTTGAGCGCCAGGCCGCCCTTGGCGGCGTCGAGTGCATTGTTTATTTGTTGGAATGGAAATTCGTGGGTGATGAACTCCGCGGCTTTGAGCTTGCCTTCGCGAATCCATGCGCAGAGTGGCTCCATCGCTGCCCGCTCGCGGCGCCGCGTCGGCCACTGATGGACGAAGAGATTGAAGTTGTATGGTCCGGCGCCTTTGTCGAGATGAACCAGCGGATCGGCGATCACGCCGTAGACGCAGATTGAGCCGCCCAGCTTGATCAGGGGCAGCCCGGCATTGATCACGGACTCGTGGCCTACCGCATCGATGACCGCATCCAGCGGCTTGCCGCGCCGCTGGCTCAGCTTTGCCAGCTCCGCGCTCTCCGGTGTGAAGACCTCATCGGCGCCCAGTTCAAGAGCCTTGGTGTGCTTGTGCTCATTCTTCTCCACGACGCCGATATAGCCGAGGCCGAGAAGGCGGGCGAATCTGACAAAGCTCAATCCCACCGGTCCCGCTCCGAAGATGAGTACATCCTGGCCCGGTTGCAGATGGAAATCGCCAAAACCGCCATAGACTTCGCGCCATGTGCAAAGCAGAACGGCATCTTCCACCGAAATGTCGCCGGGGACGGGGCGCTGGATTTCAAAGACCTCGGCCCAGCCGTGTGCGGCGTCGGCCACGCCGTCAGCCACCATCGCATCATGATCGTTGACCAGCGTGTATTCGCAGAAGCCGCCCCATCCGCTGGCGTACCGCGGGTCGTCAAAGTCGAAAACCAAGCCGCCAATCACGCGCTCTCCCAAAAGAAAACTGCGCACCTTGGGGCCCACCGCCTCGACGATGCCCGCCGATTCGTGCCCCAGCACTAACGGATACTGGTTCACGCCCGGAAAGTGGCCCGCAACCAGTTTGCCGTCCGTGGCATTGCACAGGCTGGCGGCCTCGATACGCACCAATGCCTGATACGGCCCTACAGTGGGCTTGTTCACCTCAACGAGACGCACAGTTCCAGGTTCGATAACAGCTATAGCCCTCATTCCTTCCACCTCGCACCTTTATAAATTCAGCTTCGCCAGTTCGTCGCAGACCTCGATGGACGACCGATACGCCTTCTCGAAGACAGGCATCAAACGGGCATACAAAGCCTGGCGCTCGGCATCGGGGATAGCGGTTTCCTGCACGTGCACGAAGCGATCGATCACATCGAAGCCGGAGAAGACTCCGGCCGCGACGCCTCCGATCACCGCCGCGCCCATGGAGGTCGCCTCCTCCAGAACATTGAGGGAGTGGACCGGGCAGCCAAAGACATCGGAGACGATTTGCCGCCACACGCCGCTGCGCGCGCCTCCGCCGATCATGGTCACGGCATCGATGGGAACGTGCGCGCGAAAGATATTCAAAATCAGGCCCAGATTCATGGCGACGCCCTCAAGCGCGGCGCGCATCAGGTCTTCGCGGCGGGTAGCCAGATTCATCCCCATGAAAGCGGCGCGCGCCGAGGGATTCCACCAGGGTGTTCGCTCGCCCAGCAGATAGGGCAGAAACAAAACTCCGTGCGAGCCAGCGGGCACACGGCTGATGGCCTCATCCATCAAGTCGTACGCATTGCGGCCGGCGACTTCAGCCTCCCGCATCTCCGGCGCGCAAAGCGTCTCCTTGAGCCACTTCTGAGCGGCGCCGGCCGTCTGCATGGTGCCGCTGGGATGCAGATAGCCCGGTACGCAATGCGCCCAGTTCATCGTCCGCATCTGCGGGTCGACAATCGGCTCTTTCACCGTCAGCGCGATCCATGAGGAAGATCCCAGGCAGTTATAGGCCATGCCAGGCCGGATGCAGCCGACGCCAACTCCGGCGCAGCTTCCGTCGCCTCCGCCCACGGCCACCGGGGTGCCCTCCAGCAAGCCCGTCTCCCGCGCGGCGCGCGCGTCGATGGCGCCCAGAAGCGCGCTTGACTCCATCGCCTCCGGGAAGAGCGCGCGCTCTACCTCTGCTATCTCGATAATTTCCTCCGACCAGCGAAAGCTGTTGAGATCGAAGGCGTTCGTTCCCGAAGCATCGGAATAGTCTGTAGCCATACGGCCAGTGAGCCAGTAATTGATGTAGTCCTTGGCGCAAAGAGTCTTCGCTGTGCGCGCATACACCTCCGGCTCATGATCGCGAATCCACATCAGCTTTTCCAGCGTGTAAGAAGCACTCACGCGGTGGCCCACGATGCGATAAAAATGTTTCTGATCGATGCGGGAGAGGAGTTGGGCGGCCTGTGCGGTAGCTCTCTGGTCACAGTAAAGCATGGACGGACGCAGAGCATTGCCCTCGCTGTCTACCGGAGTACAGCCCATCATCTGGCCGCTCAATGCCACCACGGCGATGTCGGCCGGATGCGCGCCGGATCGCTCCAGCAGCTGCCGCGTGGAAAGACATACCGCTCGCCACCAATCCAGCGGGTTCTGCTCCGCCCAATTGCCGTTGCTATAGCGGGTCTCATAGGCACAGGTGACGCTGGCCGCCAGTTCGCCCGCAGGCGTATACAGCGTGGCCTTGTTGCCGCTGGTGCCGAGGTCGTGTGCAAGAAGGAATTCTGCCATTTTCTCCTACCGGTAACCGAAGAGATTTGCGCCGGTCCATCCGACCAGCCCGGTTATGGCGCCCCCGATAATGCCGCCCAGAATAGCCGCTCCGACCCTGGGCAGGCTCTCGACGGCTGCCCGGAATCGCTCTCCTCGAGAGATTTCATAGAGGCCGCCAATCCATGTTCCGAATCCGATGGCGGTGCCCATATCCACCCAGGGCGCTGTACCCCGGAATCCCTGGTAAATCAAGCCGAACTGCTTGACCCCGCCCGCGGGATCGGCAATCAACTCGGGGTTGATGCCGAAGCCGGGCAGTTTATGGTTCATCAGCCAGAAGGTGCCGATGATAAAGCCCGCCGCCAGCATCCCGCCGATGGGGCCAAAATCCTCAACCAATTTGCCCCAGCAGATGATGACGGCAAAGGTCACACAGAAAGCGCCGAAGACGGTGGTAACGACGCTCACCGGCGACATACCCAGCCAGTCGATAGAATGCGTCATGAAATCAATCATCGGAGCTGACCTCGGAGCCGGGAGTCTGCGGCGGCGTGGCGGGCGCCAAATGGTGTTTCTTGACGAAAACGGCGGCAATGCCCGCCAGCGCGCCGCCCAGCAAACAGCAGAAGACGACAGGCAAGGCCCGCAGGAACGGCGCATGGAAACGCACCATCGCCCAGGCAATCCCCGCCGCGGCTACGGCCCAGCCCTGATCGACCCATATTCGTCCCGGCTGGTTCCAGATAACGCCCAGCCAATGGTTCATATACCAGCAGATGCCGATCACCACCGCCGCCGTGATCCAGCCGCCCATGATGCCGTAACTCTTCCACATCTCCGGCCAGATGCCGAAGCACAAAGCGCCGCAGATGGCTCCGCCGATTACCGTCGAAAGATAGCGCATGGAATCCGTCCATTCCCCTCTAATTCAATTTCATAACAGACATTGTTGCCGGGGAGGTGTGCTTGCTGCTCACCTTGTCGGGGCCCACCACCGCATTGAAGTTGGAGACGATCAGCCGGCCATTCCACACAATCGGTTCGCCCGGCTCATTCAGTTCGCCGCGCCGGCCGTCGCTGTCGCCATTCTGCGCCAATACGGAAACCACACCGGCAGGCGTGATTTTGGCGATCGCGTTGTTGGAAAAATCGGCCACGTAAAGATTGTCGTGGCTGTCGACGCAGATGCCGTCCGTGGTGCGCAGTTTGGAGTTCATGGCCTGGGCAAGAAAGCCCGGAGCCTTGGGGTCCAGCGAAGTATTGAAGTTTGTCCGGGCAAAGATCGTGTTGGAAACGATATGCCCTTGCGCGTCCATTACAATTTTGGAAATGACGCCATCTCCGAAGTTGCCCACAAACAGATTGCCCTTGCTGTCGAATACGATCCCGTCAAGCCCGTACTGCGTGTAGCGGTTTTCGGTGACGAAGGACGCCAGCAGATTCTTGTCTTCCAGAGTGTTCGCAACCTCGATCTCGCGGCCATCCTGCGGGAAACGGTAGACTGCGCTCGTCATCAGGCCGTCGGGCCGCTTCACCTTAGGCAGCATGGAGACCGTCACGTAGAGATAGCCCTTGTGGTAGCGAATTCCATTGGGATGACTGATGCCTTTGGCCACTACAGCCGATTCCACGATGCGATCGTCCTTGATGACGAGTCGAAGAATGCGCCCCTGGTTGATCTCGCCGTTGGCGCCATTTCCCGCTGCCCAGTTTTGGTTATCCACCACGTACAACTCGCTCTTGGGCCCAAAGGCAAGGCCCTGCGGACAGGCGCGCCCGGTTTCGGCCAGCACCGGGATCTCTACCCATTTGCGCACCTGGCCGTGCTTGTCGATCTTGATCAGGCAGGCGGCAACGGAGGGCCGGTTGCTTCCCGGCGCGTAACTGGCGTAGTTGGGGCAGGCCACCACCAAATCGCCATCGGGGGCGATGGCCATGCCGTCCGGAGTGACAGCATACTCCGGCAGCGTCACGAAGAGCTGTGCATTCCGCAGGTCGCTCCCGAACAGAATGAGACCCGCGGAGATGAAAAAAGCCAAACGCACTGCGGATTTGAGCATGATCTTACCCCTGCCATTCTGTTGGCGACCTGGGAGTAAATATCCTGACTGAACAGAAACAAAGCGACAGAGAATATGTTCTGCCCCAAGCAACCTATACTCATAGCATGATAGCTCGGTGTGATGATACTGTCAATAACCGTTCCCTTCCACTGGGCGAGGAAGGGCACAAGAACTCAATGCAGAATTCCTGCCGCGCCGATTCCGCTGCGGGGGCGGTCCATTGTTACCTTGATTGCGCACTATGCCTGTCTGTAAGGCGCGCGTTGCGGGCGCGACAGCATACTGTTCGCCTCATCGTCGTTCTTGAAGCGCTCCATCGTGGGATCCCAGTACAGCTTGCGTTTCAACACCATCGCCATATCGTGAATCAAGCAAGTCGAACATGCCCTATGCCCCATTTCGACTGGAGAGATCGGAGTCGCGCGGCTGATAATGCAGTCCAGCCAGTTGCCGTGCTGTTCTTTGCTATCGTAGAGATGTATCTCGTCCGGCCCGATCACTGACTTGATGATCGCCGGATCGCTCGATGCCAGCGCCGTCGCATCGTTCAGCTTCGCCACCGGGTCGCTCTTCGTAACCTGCTCGTTACCGCGCGAAACGAAGATCCATCCCTTGCTCCCATAGAACTTGATACCGTTCGGGTAATCGCCGCTTACGCTCATCCGCACACCGTTCGCATACACGGCCTCGGTCTTGAATGATCCATGCACATCCCAAAGCCCATGATCCGGGAACTGGGCCTCACCCCATACTTCGATTGGCCCGGTGTACTCCGTGTTCATCCCCCAATGCGCGCTGTCAATGTGGTGTGCGCCCCATCCCGTAATCATGCCCGCGCCGAATTGCCTGCATCGCAGCCAACCCGGACGGTCGTAACCTTTCTGGGGATGCACCCGGTCAACCGTGTAGTACACATACGGCGTCTCACCCAGCCACATCTCATAGTTGAACCCCTCGGGCACAGGCATCGGCCTCGGGTCGCCGCCTGCCGGATCGCCGGGCAAGCCGACTTCCACCCTCTGCAAATCGCCGATACGCCCGTTGCGCACCAGTTCCGCCACATAGCGAAATTGAACGGTAGAGCGCTGCTGGCTGCCGATCTGCAAAATCCGTCCCGAGGCCTGCACCGCATCGCTCAGCGCGCGGCCTTCGGCAATGGTCAGCGACGCCGGCTTCTGCAGGTACACATCTTTGCCCGCCCGCACGGCGTCTATGCCGATGAGGGCGTGCCAGTGATCCGGCGTACTCACGACCACCGCGTCGATATCCTTGTTGGCCAGCAGGTCATGATAGTTTGTGTACCCGGTCACACCGTCGTGGGGCTTTCCGGTTTTGGCTGCGTAAAAGTCGTTGACAAGCTTTTTGCCTTCCTCCACGCGATGCGCATCGAGGTCGCACACCGCGATAATCCTGGCGCGGCCGTATGGCAACAGCAGCGCCATATCGTGACTGCGCGAGATGCGTCCCGCGCCGATTGCGCCGATATTGATGCGCTTGCTCGGCGCATATTGCCCCAGCACCGTCGCAGGCACAATCGTTGGGAACCCAATCGCCGCAGCCGCGCCCAGGCCAGCTTTCACAAACCTGCGCCGTGAAACCTCCTGCTTGCCTTCGACCATGGCTTTCTCCATTTCCTAATCCTTCAGCGTGACGAATTTGGCGTTCTTCTGCGCCGTGATCACCAATTCCGCCGCCAGCAGGCATTGCTCCTGGTCCTGTGCAATGTGCGTGCGATTCACTATATCAGCAACGAACTGCGGCCCGAAAGGCAAAGGCATATTGTTGCAGTCGATGTACCTTGCCTCCTTGTTGTCCACAAGAAACAGATTGTTGCCTTGCTTGTTCACAGTCACATTGGCATATTTGCGCACCTCGATGTATCCATCCGTGCCCAGAATAAACAGCCTTCCATCTCCCCAGGTTCCCAGCCCATCCGGCGTGAACCAGTCCAGCCGCACGTAACCGAGGCCGCGATCTCCTCGCAGAACCATATCGCCGAAATCCTGAAAGCGGGGACGGTTCGGATGGCGCACGTTGGCAATTTGCGACTCCGCCACTTCGGCCTGTTTTGATCCCGTGTAGAACAAAAACTGGTCCACCTGGTGCGAACCGATGTCGCACAGAATTCCTCCGTACTGATCGGGGTTCCAGAACCACTCTGGCCGGCCCGCGCCGCCGCCCGCGTCTCCATGGCCCTGAACAATCTGATGAGGCGCAATGTTGATGGTCTGAATCACCTTGCCGATGGCGCCCTGCTGCACCAGCACCCCCGCATACACCGCGGCCTTCACCTCCAACCGCTCGCTGTACATGATGCCGTAGATTCGCCCGGTCTCAGCGATCGTCTTGCGCACCTCCGCCAATTGTTCCAGCGTCGTAACTCCCGGCTTATCCGCTAAATAGTCCTTGCCGAGTTTCATGGCGCGCACGCCAAGCGGAGCACGTTCATTGGCAATCTGCGAGCTGAGAATCAGTTGCACACACGGGTCGTTCAGAATCTCCTCCTGCGCCTTCACCATCTTCACGTCCGGAAATCGCTTCTTGAACAACGCGACCTTGTCCTCTTCGCCGGCCCATGCCGCCACCATCTCGCCGCCGCCCCGCTGAACTGCCCCTATCATGCCGTAGATATGATCGTGGCTCATGCCGCATACGGCGAACTTGATGTGATATTGCGGCTTCTCATCTGTCTGCGCGGGCAGCACCGCATCTTCCACCATACGGCGTTGCTTCCCGCCCAAAGCCATTGCACCCTGCGGCAACCCACCCATCATCGCCATCGACCCCATCAGTCCCGCCTGTTTCAGAAAGTCGCGCCGAACTGTTCTCTCGTTCTTCATTTCGCCTCCATTGTATTTCAAGCTTTTCCAACTTTATGGCAAAAAATGCGCACGATTCTATATCGAATCACCTGCCAGCCCCCATTGCCCAGAGGATTCCGTTTTCGATGATGCCGTAGAGGATGGGATTGGCGTAGTCCTCTTTGTTGTGGCCAAGGGCCAGGTAGAACTCCCGACCGCCGTCAAAGTTGTGATACCAGGCGAGGGGAAGAGGATTGGGAAAAGCGGAAGTGTCGAGCTTGATGAGGTCAAGCGAAGTCAATTTAGTGCGATCGGTGACGAGGACCGGATGAATATCGGGATTGAGATGATCGATGAAATAACATTCGTCGGTCCAATCGAAATGCGCGGGAACTCCTTTTACTGCCGGAAAGAGCGGGTCGGCTACCTCGACGGTGAAGGTCTGCATCTTGGGATGGACCACAAACCTGCCGCCAAGCATCGACCAAAACCAGGGCCAATCGCGCTCTGAACCGGATGCGGAGTGAATGCCGACGAAGCCGCCGCAGGATTCGATAAAGTGCTTGAAGGCGCTGCGCTGGGCATCGCTCGAAAAGGCTTCGTTGTTGCTGTTGGAAAAGACCAGCGCCGCGTACTGCTTGAGATTGGCGTCCGTGAAGACAGCGGGATCGTCCGAGGCGTCGACAGCAAAACCCTTCTCAGCGCCCATCTTCCGAATGGCGGCAACGCTGGAGGCGATGTTGTCATGCACGTATCCCTTGCCGTCGGCGGTGTAGTTGCGTGTGTAGACAAGAATGCGCGGTTGCGCGGCGGCGATGGGCGGCAGAAAGGCAACCATGGCCAATACGAGAGACGGCAGTAAGGAGGCGGACAAGGTTAAGTGGAGGGATGCGTTAGCGAGTTCTTGGGATGTGGGCATATTTCCTTCTCAATCGATCATAAGTGGGCGCAGGCCGGCGGGCAAGAATCCCGCAACTCAGTCATGCGATCGGCTCCGGTATTGCTGAACCACTCTCGAATTCTGAGAGATGGACTGACACAAGAATGTCGTGAGCTGCGGTTCCACAGGAAGGCAACCATCAAGCGTGTCAGGTGCCTGGCCGTCTGGTCTTATGCGAGTTCAATTTGCAGCCTGTGAACGCCGCGTCCTGCCACTTCGGCAGTTGCGTACAGCGTCTCTTCGACTGTCTCGATGCGAAGATCGACCGGCCTTTCATTGAGAATCGCTTTGCGGGCGCGACGGCCTTTCGGCAGCGGAATACGCAGAGTCGCCTTCTCCGCGCAGCTTGTGTAATCGAGTGTGATTGTCGCGCCCTCGTGCCGGTAGCGGTAGGAGAGATAGCCTTGCGAGGCTGGATAGCGCACACTGACCTGTGCATCTTCGACCTCGGCGGCCAGCCACCATGGCGAGACGCGCGCCGCGCGAAATCCGGCGCCGGTGTCTTCAATGCCCGCCAATCCTTCCAACAGCGCCGCCGTTACGCATCCCGCGCCCCAGTTGTTCGGCATCCCCCCCGAAACATCGTTCCATGGAGGGAGAAAGGCCGGCTGGTCGGAGAGCGTAATGCCCAACACGAACCAGAGGGCGCCGTTCTCCAGACTCTCCAACTCCAAAGACGCGATTGCCCGGTCGCCGTGTTGCGGAACGAAGCTGGTTATCCACACGCCCACGTTCGCAATCATCTCGCTTTTGCCGCGCCAGGCTACCTGCATCCGCTCGGCTTCGAGCGCGCCATAACGATTGTTGTACTCTTTGTCTTCCGGTGCCCAGAACGATCCCACATTAACGCCGCGTTCGATGAATTCGATCTGCTTGTCGCCGTCCTCGTAATGGATCGTCAGCTTGCCCACTGTAGCTTGTTGCCCTGAAGATGCATGGACAAGGTAAAAGCTGCGGCAGGAGCGGCCAACGGGCACTTGTGTCTTTGCCGCATATCGAGGCAAGGAAGAAACGCCAATGCAAACTCGGCGGCCATTCTCCTCAGCCGAAGCAATCTGAAATGGAACGCCGCGAAATTCCTGCTTGCCGCCGGGAAAATCGATGAGATAGTTCTTTGCTTCGTTGACCCATCCCGGAACGTCCTGGCTGCCCTTGCCCGTGTCGCAGTTGGCCTGTGCGCGCAGATCGAGCGGAACAAAATCGGTAGGCGGACGTTCCGGCTCTTTGCCGCGCAGGATACCGGGCAGAAAGTCGCGATGACGCTTGGCAATTTCGTGCACGCGCCGGAGTATATCCACGCCATATGCTTCAAAACCATGCTGGAAACAGCCGCGCGCCAGCTCGCCCGCAGTGCAGGCCAGTACGCCGCCGTTCACATAATCCCATAACCCCTGCTCGCCGCCGAAGCCTTTGAGGAACGGCGGATAGATGGAGTAGAACTCGCCCGGCGAGGATTTGGGCATCTCCGCGCGAATCGCCTGATAGCTTTGAATAATGGCGCGGGCCTGCTGGCGATTGATACCTCGGTTCAATGCGTAGGCATTGGAGAGCGAGACCTGACTGCTCATGTCCACACCAAGATCGGGCTTGAACGCGGAGTCTTCCGCCACCCAGTGGGTATAGAAATGGCCATTCCAGCAAAGGCGATTGAGCCTGTCCTCCATCTCATCGGCAAGTTGGCGCATCTGCCGTGCGTCGTCTTTTCGCTCTGCGTGATCGAGCATCTCGGCCAGTGCGCGGCAGCCGGCGATCATGCCCGTGTTGTCGCCGAAGAAGACGCCGAAGTGGGTCTTCTCCAGATCGATCACCATGATGTCGCCACCCACCAGAGCGGCCTCGCTCTCGCAAAGAAAATCCCAGGTATCGATGGTCAGTCCGCGTTTGAGCAGCCCGTACTTCTTTGACCAGCGATAAGGATCGCTGGTGCTATAGCGCACCGCCTTCAAAGCACGGTCCAGATGGCGGCGCATCCATGCATCGTCGCCGGTGGTCTTCCAGACGAGGTGCAGCGCCTCCAGAAAGTACATCTCGACATGGTTCTCGACTGGGGCGCGGCGCAATCCCACAAAGCCGTCATCGGCCGGCCGCGAGAAATCGCCATACTTGAAACGCCGGTCCCAATCGTTCTCCGGCGGCGTCCGGTCAATATGGTTTTCCCAGATCATGCCATCTTCTCGCTGGGTGTCTGAGAAGATCTCGAAGCTCTGGCGAACCTCCGGCCAGAAGTAGCGCATTCCCTTCAGCGTGTTGGTATTGTCGAGCAGCCAATCGACCCAGTAGGTATAAACGCGTCCGCCGTGACGGCGCGCTCCCACTGGGCCATCGGAGGCCATTGTCCAGAAAAGCGTGTCGAGCAAATGCTGGTACGCTCCGCTGGCCTCGCGAATCGCGGTCTGCGTGTCCACTTGAAAACTGCCGCGATTGAACAGGACGCCGTTCTCATCCAGGAGCAACACGGAATGCTCGCCCAGTGCGCCGCCGACACGAAAGGAGGCCGGCAGCGAGACGCCACGATCAACATAAGACCTGCCTTCCCCATCGACAACCAGAAGGCGATGATGACCTGTTCCCTGCACTGTCAATTCATCCAGCGGACCGTATACAGCTTGAGCCGGTAAAAGAGTAAGCGAAGGCTGATTCGTTCCCGGCTTTGATTCCGCCAACAGGTACGATGTATAACTTGCGCCAAGAAGACCGGCGGGCAGGATTCCAATGAATTCGCGCCTTGATGGCATCATGTCCTTCATTTTCTTACTCATGCTGAATCCTTTCACTCAAGCTAATTCCGAACAAAACCTTGATTCTGTGTTTACAAGGCTCGCTGGTGATGGGCGGTTAAATACGCCCCCGTCAAGGACGCGGACACTGCGGCAATGCCGGTTCGAAAGAATTGTCGGCGCTTCATGGCTCTGGAGTTGGGCGCCTCTTCTTTCGCATCGGGAATTGTTTCACGATTGCAGTAAATGATAGCATGGTCCACGGCAGAAATACCTGCTCGACAGTGGGTGGCCGCCGTCAACGCTAAAGGCAAGTTGAACCCTGAGCGAGAGCACGGCCAATGGCGCTATGCAATGGTGCGGAAGGTGGGGGATATTCCGGGTGTGCTGGCGGCGGTGAAGCAGGGGTTCAATTGGGAATCCATTCAATAGCGAGTGAGGGGTCAGGGTTCAGGCAGGATTATTCATTGGGGAGTGGGGAGTTGCGCGTCTGAGTCCTGCGGAATCTCCGGGCTTGGGGGCAGGCGGAAGACGACGCAATTGCGGCCCTGGGCTTTGGCGGCATAGAGGGCCTGATCGGCGGTTCCGAGCAGGGCTTCGACGCTTGCGAAACCATGAGAAGGGTCAAAGATGGTAGCGCCCATGCTGCAGTTCAACTTGAACTGCGAACCTTTCGCGCAAACATTCAGGTTGGTAATGGCAGCGTGAAGGCTGGCCAGTCTCTGCTCGACGATTTCACGGGGAAGCTGGGTGAGGACAAGCAGGAACTCCTCGCCGCCATATCGGCCGGCATGGTCATAGGCGCGAATTGCGGTTCCGACCGCGTCGGCAAAGCAAAGCAACGCCTCGTCGCCGGCCAGGTGCCCGTATTCATCGTTGACCAGCTTGAAGTGGTCCAGATCGACCAGCGCCACCGCGACCGTCTTCTTATCCCGATGGGCACGGTCCAACTCGGCCGTGAGCGCGTGCAGCACGGCCATGCGGTTGAGCATTCCGGTGAGTCCATCATAGGTCGCCTGAATGCGCAACTGCTCGCGGCTGGCTTCGAGTTCCTTGGTGCGCTCGCTGACCATCCACTCCAGATGCCGGCTCCTGGCGCGTAACTGCCTCTCATAAACCCAGACTAAGGCCATCAGCATAAGCACAGCAGCCAGGGCGCAGAGGCCAATAAACCAGTTGCTCCTCCACCAGGGCGGAAGGATGGTGATATTAACCTGGATGGTTGCCGAATAAGCGTTGAGGCTGGGATTGGAGGCCATCGCTTCAAAGGTGTAGCTGCCCGGCGGCAATGCTGAGAAGACCGCCATTCCGCTATGGCTATCAATCCAGTCTGGCTGCAGGCCCACCATGTGATATCGAAAGACCAGTTCGCTGCGGTTGCGCATGGACGACGAAGAGAGCTGGATGTAGAGTGGCCGCGCCGCCCAGGGAAGAGTGATTTGCCGTACAGCCGGATCAAGAGCCCCGCCGCGCTGGATGCCGGTGACGGAAAAGTCGAGTGAAACCGGATCGAAGACACGCTCCGGATGCAGAAGATGAGCCAATCCGCCGCTGGTCCCCACCCATAGCGAACCATCCGGGCCTTCGTTCAACACTCCTTGATCGACATCGTTCCAGATCAGGCCGCTCTCCTCGGTCATCTGACGCCATCGCAGGCCGTTCCACACCAGCAAGCCAGCGTCGGTGCCCAGCCAGACCCATCCGCGGTGGTCCACGAGGATCGCCACTGTGGACAGAGTGCGCAAATTGGCGGGAATCTCCAGTTGCCAGGCTTTGAGGCGGTCACCGGAGGGAGTTAGCCGGAAGACCCCGGCATTTTCGCCGGTAACCCAGATAGTTCCATCGGCCGCGCAGTTAGCGGCAAGCAACGAGCCATTCAGCTTGGGCAAACCATCGATGGGTGGCTTGCTCCACTTGCCGTCCAGTTCGCGCACCAGCCGATTGTTGGCCAGAAACCAGAGAGTGCGGTCCGGCGATGCACAGGCAGCATTGACGCGGTTGGAATCTCCCAGTAGCACATCGGCGGCTGCCACATGTTTTGGGGTACTACCCGGAGCTTCGCGCAAATAAATTCCGGAGGTGGTTGTGGTGAGAAAAAGGCGTCCAGCAGAATCTTCCAGGGCGAAATCCAGGCGTGGCGGCACCCTCCCTGTCGGTTTTGTCTCACCGGTTTGAGGATCGATGCGAAGAATGGCCCCGGAGATTGTTACTGCCCAGAGCGAACCGTCGCGATTGTCGCCGATCGCGTCCACTTGTCCGTAGGTCCATGAACGAGCTGACGATAACCGGCCGGCCAGACCACTTTGCGGATTGACCCATGCCAGCCCATCGTCGGTTCCTGCCAGGACTCGGTTACTGCTCTGAGGCCGGATTGTCCAGATCAGGGACGAGGGTAATCCCTGCGCATCTCCCCAGGCCTCCCAGTCCCGATAGCCGAGCCAATGATGAACGCCATCCCCGGTGCCTCCCATCCAGAGGTCGCCGACGGCGTCGAAGGTCATGCCGATGGTGTGGCTGTTGCGCTGCAAACCGTTCGCTTGGCCTATGAGCCGCCAATGCGTACCCTCCCAGCGGGCAATCCCTCCTTCTACGGGAGCGAGGACTCGGCCCTCCGAGTCTTCCAAGAGAGGCGCATGGCCATAGACATTCTCTGGGTCAGATCCTGGAATGCTGCGATCCGCAAAACGCGTGGCTCCATTCGGCAACACCATCACATGTTTCTGGCCCGCCGCCCAAATCATGCCTGAGCGATCCAGCAGAACGCTCTCCCAGTTATCTGGAGAAATCCCCTTTTCCATGCTCCATACGGTCAAATCCTCACGCTTGGGTTGCGCGCTCCGGCTGGCTACGCCGTCCTGCCATGAACAGAGCTTTTTGCCGCAGCCGATCCAGATATGCAGACCACTGCCCGGCTCATTCACCACGCTTACGCTGGAAACCTGGACCAGGTCTGGAATAGCTGTTGCCAGAGTGTCGGGAATCACCTGTCTGTAGGAGAGCATACGACCCTGTTCATCGTGCTCAAGCCGGTAGAGCCGGTGCTTGTCCACGACCAGCAGATGATGCGCATCTTCAACCGCCATAAGCCGAATGCGCGGGATAGGAATCGGATCCTTTCCAGCGTGAAGAAACCGCTGTCCGTCCCAACGGTAGAGGTTGTGGTCAGTACCAACCCAGATTGTGCCGTTTGAGTCGGCAACAATATCGTCAGACTCCAGTTCCGCGATTCCATTCTCTTGGCCGAAGCGCTCGAATCTGGAACCGAGAAACCTGTAGACGCCATCTTCGGTAGCCAGCCAGAGAAAGCCGGATTCATCCATCGTCAACGCGTTGACAGTGAGGTTCTTGAGTCCTTCTGCCTGCCCATAGGCGCGAAAGACATATTGCTGCGCCTGTATGCCGAGCGGCAATGCCAGGCAAACAATCAACGCATAAACTGTTTTATATCGTCCCAAACACTTCCTTTCGCGAGTTGAATGGAGAGAGTACCCTCGATCATATCGGCAGAATAGCCCTAAACCAGCATCTCGTATTTAGACGCCTATTCCAGCAAATTCTATCGCTCCACAGACAGATTGTAAGGCCAAAATAGTGTTGGCGCCATAAATGCCGGCGTTTACGGTGGAATTCCTATGGCTTAGGCGCACCGGACCTGCCGTCCACGCCGGGCAACATGAAAACTGGCGGAATCCGCCTGGACCTTTGGGCCTCACCGGACATAATGGCGCAAAAAGCGACAACTTGCTGGGCGCGTGGGCTGGTGGTCCACACTTGATCCACCCATTAAGAATGAGTTCCTTATCCTTTCGCGTACAGGCGCAAGGTGGGAGGACATGGGAAACCAATCGCCCGTAAAAACTTCGCTAAAAGATCTTGCTGTGAGAAGCGACGCGCACTGCGGGATCTCTTGCGGAATCAGATGTGCAATACAGCACAGACCCCGCCAACGTAATGCGCCCATTGTATTTGCTGGGGTGAAGCCATGGCTCCCCCCAACTAGTGTGTTCAATTTTGCGCATTGATGCCCTGTTTTGCTCTTGGCGGGAGGAACCTAGAAGAACCGGCGCCCATCCCAGGAGAGGAGAGTGAATCGATTTTGGGGACGATCAAGTGGTTCACCGGAATTTCGCTCAGCCGCGGGGTTGAAGTCGCGACCCTCCTCGCGGTGCTTCTGACCGCCTGCATGGCTTTTCTCACCTGGCAGAGTACACGCCAAGACGGAGAAGACGCAGACTGGGTTGCACGCACCCATGTCGTGCAAACGGCTCTACAAGCCACAGTTGCGCATGCAGCTGACATCGAAACCGGGGCCCGCGCCTTCGCTACGACAGGGAACGATGTGTTTCTCGAGCCGTACTGGAGTGGACAACGCGCAGTCGTCAAAGATATTAGTATGTTGCACAAGGCGATACTGGACAAAGCCCAACAAGAGCGGCTGAATCTGCTTGAGCAGCAAATTGATTCGGCGATAGCACTCAAAATAATGATAGTGGACGAACGACGGCGAACAGGGGCGATTCCACTCGATATCAATAGAGTATTTCTTGAGGGAAAGCACTCCATGGACGCTGTGCGGGCCACAGTTGCAGAGATGCAAGGCAGTGAATCCACACTGCTCGACCTGCGTATGGCCGCAACCGCGCGGTCACGGAGCCGGACACGGGTTATCGTCCTATCCGCCGCAATAGTAGGCATGGCGTTCTTGTTAATTGCCGGGTTCTTTCTTCGTCGCGAATCCAACCACACCGTTCAAATCAACCAGCAACTCAAGACCTTGAATGTCGACTTGAAAGAGCGAACTCGAGAGAGCAGGCAAGCGGAAGAAGAGACGCGAGTCCTCAATCGGGATCTGGAAGAAAGAGTGAGAATTCGTACCGCAGAGATTACCCGCGTCAACACGAAGCTCACCGAAAGCGCCAAGGAATTGGAGGCATTTGCCTACTCGGTTTCCCATGACCTGAGGGCTCCGCTTCGGCACCTCGACGGCTTTCTCTCCCTGCTCAGCAAGAGGAGTTACTCCAACCTGGACGACTCGGCGAAGCATTACGTCGATTGCACGCTGGAAGCCTCCAAGCGCATGGGCCAATTAATCGACGATCTGCTCCAGTTTTCCCGCCTTGGGCGCGATGAGATTCACAAGGCGCCAGTGGACCTGAATGACATTGTCGAACAGGTGCGGAAGGAACTGGAACCGGAAACTCGTGATCGGAGTATTCATTGGAAGCTGAGCCATTTGCCTGAAGTGGCGGCGGACCAAGCCATGTTGCGGCAAGTCATAGAGAACTTCGTGGCGAATGCTCTTAAATTCACGCGCCACTGCCCGACAGCCGAAATCGAGATTGGATGCAAGCCCGAGCCAACCGGCGAAGTGGTATTTTTTATTCGAGACAATGGCGTTGGCTTCGATATGAGGTACTACAGCAAACTCTTTGAGATATTCCAGCGGCTCCATGGTGAACAGGAATTTGAGGGAACGGGAATAGGCCTTGCAATTGTCCGGCGCGTAGTGGAACGGCACGGTGGCCGGGTATGGGCGGAAGGAGCCGTTGGAGCAGGCGCCACTTTCTATTTCTCATTGCCTACAGACAGCAGTTGCATACGGAGAGAATCAAGTGAACTTGAAGCCAATCTGGTTAGTTGAAGACAGCGCAAACGACATCGAGCTGACCGTCGCGGCCCTTGAAGACAGCCATCTTGCCAATCGTTTGATCGTTATGCGTGACGGCAGCGAAGCTCTCGACCGCCTGCGGAAGCTGGGCCATCCTGGAGGCGATTCTTTTCCTGCGGTGATCCTTCTGGATATCAAAATGCCGAAGGTCAGCGGTATTGAGGTGCTTCGCAGCATAAAGGCTGATCCTCGCCTGAAGAATCTGCCGGTGGTCATGCTCACTTCGTCGCGCGAGGGGCCCGACGTAACCGCATGTTACGAACTTGGGGCTAATGCATACGTCGTGAAGCCGGTCGAATTCGGAGACTTCCTTGAAGCCTTGAAGACTCTCGGAAAGTTCTGGGCGGTCCTGAATGAGAGGCCGGAGCCCAACAATGGCCAGGAGGGAATCCATGCAGCTCTTGCAGGCGAGCCAACCTGAGGACCGAAACTCCCCGGCGCGCATTCTTCATCTCGAAGATAACGAGCCGGACCGCGAACTGGTCAAGTTGTTGCTCAGCGATGCCGGTATAGACTGCGAGATTACAGCGGTACTGTCTGAAGCCGATTTTGTGCGCAGTTTGAATCAGGAGAGTTGGGATCTGATCCTCTCCGATTTCTGTCTCCCGTCCTATGATGGAATGCAAGCGCTTGCAGTCGCCGCCAAGACTCGTCCAAGCACCCCGTTCATTTTCGTTACCGGCACCATGGGCGAAGACATAGCCGTTGAAAGCCTGAAGAGTGGGGCAACGGACTATGTTTTGAAACAACGAATGACACGCCTGGGTGGGTCGGTTCGGCGCGCCTTGAATGAGAGAGCGGAAATGCTCAGGCGCGAAAGGGCGGAGACGGACCTAAAAGAGAGCGAAGAGCAACTTCGCTTCCAGGCATATCACGATTCGCTTACCAATCTGCCGAATCGATCTCTTTTCCTGGATCGATTGACACAGGCCCTTTCCAGCGCCGGCCGGCGTTCGGAAAAGGTTGCGCTATTATTCATTGATCTGGACAACTTCAAGAATATCAATGACTCACTTGGGCATCCGGGTGGAGATATTATTTTGCAGCAGGTCGCGGAACGTCTTGAGCGGTGCGCGAGAAACGGCGATACAGTGGCCCGTTTGGGAGGCGACGAGTTTGTAGTGGTTTTATGTGCATTAAAAGAAAGCACGGACGCTGGGATTGCCGCCGATCGAATCAAAAGAGAATTAGCAGTGGAATTCATGGTTGATGGCAAGGCGGTTTCAACTAGCTGCAGCATCGGGGTTAGTGTTTTCCCAGAGGATGGCAGCGATGGCGAAGATCTTGTCAAGAATGCGGATGCCGCACTATTCAGCGCCAAAGAAGACGGCAGAAACCAGTGGAAATTCTTCACACCGGAGATAAATCGCCGGGTTATGGAACGGCTTTCGATTGAAAACGCGTTGCGGCTTGCTCTTAAAAAAGAGCAATTCTTCCTGGAGTATCAGCCTCAGTTTGAGCTCTCCACTGGAAAGATCGTCGGAGCGGAGGCTTTACTCCGCTGGCGGCATCCGGAAAAAGGGCTGATTCCGCCAGGTAAATTCATCCCCTATGCTGAGAGCAGCGGAGATATTGTTCCTGTTGGAGAATGGGTCCTCAGAACGGCTTGCACTCAAGCCAGACAATGGCAAGATGAAGGCATGCCCCCCTTCGTGATGGCAGTAAACGTATCGGTGGCCCAATTGCGCAAGATGTCTTTTCTCGGGCTTGTGCAGACTGTTTTGAACGAGACCGGCCTTGCTCCAAAATATCTCGAAATGGAAACCACTGAAAGCATGTTGCTTAGCAAAGACGAAGAAGCATCTTCTCAGTTGCATGGTCTCAGTGAACTGGGTGTGAGACTGGCTATCGACGATTTTGGCACCGGTTATTCGAGCTTTAGCTACGTGCGACGCTTTCGATTCGACAGGTTAAAAATCGATAGATCGTTCGTGCAGGATCTAAATGAAAATCCAAATGATGTTGACATTACAGCCGCAATAATCGGTTTAGGAAGAATCCTCAAGATGGATGTGATTGCCGAGGGGGTCGAGACTAAGGAGCAGTTAGATATCCTGCGCTCGCTTGGCTGCGGCCAGATCCAGGGTTACTATTTCAGCCGGCCCCTGAGTGTTTCTGCCTTTGCTGAAAGAGTTAGGTCGCAATACGCTTCATTGCCAGTATGAACTTGCACGGGCCCGTATATGAGGAAATCAGCGGTTCCCATCTGGATGGCAAATTGAGAAAGGGTGCTTTGGCGCCACCCATGAAAGACGACGACAGGATCCTTGAATCAAACGAGACCGGAGAACACTATAAGGGCTGCCGATTCAAATTGGTGAGCAAAGCAGTCGGTGATGAGATAGGACCCTTTCGATTACTACGTGTAGAGCTTGCTGAAAATTCAAACTCCGAACTGGTGAGGTAAGCGGCGATTACCCGGCCAGGAGCGGCAGCCAGACGGAACCAATCTGGACAATAAAGGGGATTGAGGGAGATGTGTCCATGAATTCGCCCCCAAAATGAACAAATTCCGGCTATTGGCCCCGGAGGTAGCCCCGCTAGGCACACCCGTGTACTTGGCATTGGAACGAATGCAAAAAAGATCGCGATCGGAGGCAACTGGTGGTAGATTGGTTCGCAGCCGAGTGGTAAAATAACTACCCTGGATCCATCGGGAGGCAAACATGAAAAGGATCAAGAAGGCAGCGTTGGTCATACTGGCGCTGGGAGTTGCGTTCACGTCGGGGTGTGGCGGCAGGCACTCGAGCAAAGAGGTTTACTACCTGATTTCGGCAAATACGGTGTTGCCCTACTGGCAGACCGCGGCGGCCGGCTTCAAACAGGCGGCGGCGCAATACAAGGTGAGAGTTAAAGTGGTGGGGCCTGAAGGTTACGATCCGCAGGCCGAGCTGGCTGAGCTGCACAAAGCGATTGCGGTCCATCCGTCAGGCATATTGATCTCAGTAGCCGACGTCTCGGTGCTGCAGCCGGAGATTGATGCAGCTGTAAACGCAGCGATTCCCGTGATTACCATGGATTCCGATGCCGTGGGCAGTCGCAGGCTGTACTTCATCGGGACAAACAACCTGGAGGCCGGACGGCTGGGCGGCCGGCGGGTGATTGAGAAACTGGGCGGCAGAGGCAACGTGGTCTTCTACACCATAGTCGGCCAGCCCAACACGGAGGAGCGGTTGAAGGGATTCAAGGACATCTTCATTAGCCGGCAGGAGATCAAGATCGTGGATGTGGTGGACATCGGTAAGGGCGATGTGAACACCGCGTTCGACAAGACCATGGAATTCCTGGCCCTTACCGGAGCAAAGAAGATCGATGCCTTTGTTTGCCTGGATTCAGCGTCGGGCAAGATGGTCGCAGACGCGATCAACCGATCCAAGATTACCGACCGGCTGCTGGTTGCCTGGGATGTGAGTCAGGATACGCTAGACGGAATCAAGGCCGGCACGATCGACGCGACGATCGCGCAAAAACCCTACACCATGGCTTACATTGGGCTAAAAGGCCTGGACGAAGTCTTCCACGCCCCGCCCAAGCAGCTCAACAAGGACTACGCGACTGACTCCTTCTCGCCTTACCCGGTGTTTGTGGATACCGGCACTTCGCTGGTGGACAAGAGCAACGTGGATCTCTACATCGCTTCGGCGGCGAAGGAAATGAAGTAGGCGGTCCCCGGAATTGTTGCAATTCCGGCGCAGTCAAGTTGTCAGTTGTCGATATCAGGCCGATTCACTCATCGAGCCTGTCTGCGGATAGTCACCGAAAATGGAAAGGGG
>Ga0302320_10002390_pt1 | contig 44123 bp, 45 predicted proteins | sample Bog_T0_3_FD_202130 | JGI IMG/M metagenome (GOLD analysis project Ga0302320, IMG submission 202130) | Peat permafrost microbial communities from Stordalen Mire near Abisko, Sweden - Bog_T0_3 | ecosystem: Environmental > Terrestrial > Soil > Wetlands > Peat | place: Sweden: Abisko, Stordalen Mire...
GCAGAGCCCGACTCCGCTTCACCGGCCGAGATCAGAGTCAACCAGAACCCGACTCTCGGCATAACCAAAAACAGCGAACGGCAAATGCGCAAAACAGAAACTGTCTCAACTTAGGGGGTCACCCCAGCCAGCTATGTCGCAATTTATAGCGTTTTCCTGTCATTCCGGACCTATAATTGTGGCCAATTATGCCTGACATTGAAAGCCTGCTCAACCGCTGGCAGACGGCCGGTATTCTGGACCGCGATACCGCGGACCGCATCCGGGCTCATGAACGGTCGCAGACCGCGCCGGAACCGGCCGCGCAGCCGAAGGAATCGGCCGCCGCGATGAAGTGGCAACTGGTCACGGCGCTGGTTCTCGGCGGCATTCTGGTGGCCTGCGGCGTGGTCCTGTTCGTGTCCGCGCATTGGGATGAGATGGGGAAAACCGGCCGGTTTGTACTGGTGCTGGCGATGGTGTCCGTCTTTCACCTTGCCGGCGGCCTGGCGCGGGCCAACTTTCGCGCCCTCTCGACCGTGCTCCATGCGGTGGGAACCGTAGCAACCGGCGCCGCCATCGCGCTCACCGGGCAGATATTCAATATCCAGGAGCATTGGCCGGCAGCAGTGCTGATGTGGGCCGTGGCCGCGCTGGCCGGCTGGGCTTTGCTGCGCGATGAGGCCCAGCAAACCCTGGCGCTCCTCCTCGTGCCCGCCTGGATGCTTTCGGAGATTTCCTTTCACGCGGACGGCCATATCGGCGAGGAGGTCTTGCAGGGCCAGATGCTGCTGGTGTGGGCCATGCTCTATTTGACCTTTCTGATTGGCTCGCGGCGCAAGGTAGCGCAGGGCATTCTATACGCCTGCTCAGCAATCGCCGCCATCGTCGGCATCATCCTCATGCTTTTGGGCTGGAACTCCTTGGCGACCGGGGTGACCACTGTGCCATTCGGCACCCAGGCGTGGTCCTGGGCGCTGATCGCCGCGCTGCCGCTCGCGATTGCGGCCTTCCACGGGCATAAGGGGCTGATTCCCGTCGCCGCCTCGGTTGGGTTTTCGATCGCGCTCCCCTTTTGCCACCGGACAGTACACAACCCTAATTACACGTATACCGAGCCGAACCTGGCGGCCAACGTGCTGGTGGCGGCCTTCGCTGTCTTCATCGCCTGGTGGGGAGTGCGGCAGCTATCAAAGATGCTGGTGAACCTGGGCATCGTGGGCTTTGCGATCGCGGTGGCATGGTTCTACTTCAGCGACGTCTTCGACAAGATGGGCCGGTCGCTGGGGCTCATCGGGCTGGGGATCCTGTTTCTTGCCGGCGGATGGGCTCTCGAGAACATGCGGCGGCGAATTCTTGCTCGCATGGGAACCTCGGAGGTGGCGCGATGAAGATGGGCAGATTTACGCTTTCGGCCACATCCCTCGCGCTGCTGGTCTTCCAGTTGGCGCTGGTCTCAGCCATCGCCGGCAAGTATCTTTACCAGCGCTGGCGCTGCCCGAGGGCTTGGACGCGCGCCGCGGCCTACGATCCGGACCTCGTGATGCGCGGCCGATATCTTAGCCTGCAACTGACGGTCGACGGCTGCCAGAGCACGCTGCCCAGTGCCAGCCAGGCCAGGTTTCCGCGCGATATCAATGGCGCGGCGGTCTCTGGTCCGTACGCAGTGCAGGCCTCGCAGCGCGTGGACTTTCTCGCCCAGCTCAACGTGCAGGGCGGGAAGCTCGAAGCCATCCGCATCCCGGACGGGGACAAGGCAGGCGCTGGACTGATGATCTCCGCCGTGCCCGGGGCCCCCTGCGACCAGATGCGACTCAATCAGCCCGTGGATCTCTACATTGCCGAGCATGCGAAAAACCCGGTGCCGGTGAAGGCCGGCCAGGAGCTTTGGATCGAGGTAACTCTGCCGCCCAAAGGCCCGCCGCGCCCCATCCAACTGGCGCTCAAGCAGAATGGTGTCTGGACCCCGCTGGCATTTAACTGAGTGGGTCAGGATGGTTCCGAGCCAGGTCGCACCGGGTCAGGATTGCCCTGGCGCATTCAACTCAACCAGGCCTTCGGGCAGCGCCATCTCCACGCGCCTGGCTGCGAGGTCAACGCGGCGGAGGTAGCTTTTGGCGAAGGGAACAAGCACTTCACCCTGTGCGCCTCTAACAACCAGCAATGCAACCGGACCGGCGGTCCGATCAACGTCCTCGATTTCGCCCACCTGCCGCGGCTCTGGTCCGGCAATGTCGAAAAGCATGCACCCGATCAGGTCGCTGACATAGACCTCGTCTTCCGCCAGGGGAACGCGATCCTCCAAAGGAATGGCCACCACCAGGCCGGCGAGTGTTTCGGCGGCGGAGATGGAATTGACTCCCGCGAAGTGCAGAACGATGCCGCCCTTGTGCAGCCAGTGCGCGGCGAGTTCGACCTCAAAGGGAAGCGCGGGGCACCCCGCGGGGACCTTCGCGGCCGCTTCGCCCTCGATCAGCCAAAGTTGGCGGCGTTCGGCAAATTTTTCAGGAAAGTCGGTGAGAATGTCGGCGTAGACCTCGCCTTTTCGCCCCTGCGGGCGGCGAATCGCCGCAAGCCAGACCCATGAGGCGGGTCGGTCGTCCGTGGTCATCGCGGCTTCCGGAAGCGGCCGGAAGCTGTGCGGCTGCCCATGCTATTCTTCGTCGTCTTCTTCGAGGATGTCGAGCGTGTAGCGGTGGTGCAGCTTCATGCTGACCGCGCCGAGGATGGTGCGCACCGAGCGCGCCGTGCGCCCTTGCTTGCCGATGACCTTGCCCACGTCCTGGGGTGCGACGCGGAGTTTGAGGATGGTATTTTCTTCCCGATCCACAGACTCGACTTCGACGGCTGCGGGTTCATCCACCAGGGCCCGCGCGATCTCGCGAACCAGTTCGTCTACTTGGACCATATCAACCTGGGTCATGTTCTTGCCCCTGACCTGCTGCGTTGCAAAATTGAAGACTTGATCCTGTGAGCGAATAGTATCAGTCGCAACCATTCGCCGTCAGCAATTGTACGCGCGCAGCAGTCTCTCCCGCGCATGGGCCCTGGATCGGATGAATCAAAAGTAACGGCAGGCTAGGCCGCGGCGGCACCGGTTACCGGCTCGGCTACGGGCGCTGGAGCGGGATTCTTGGTCACCAGCTTCAGCACGGTCGACGAAAGCGTGGCTCCCACGCTGCGCCAGTAGGCGACGCGCTCGTGCTTCAAATCGACGGTGGCCGGGTCGGTGCGGGGGTTGTAGGTGCCGACAACTTCAATCGAGCGACCGTTGCGGGCGCGGTCCTTTTCGATGACCACGATGCGATAGTAGGGCTGTTTACGGGCGCCAAAGCGCGCCAAACGAATCATTACCACGGGATACGGTTCCTTTCGAAATTCCTGAGCCTTGGGGCGAAAACGAAAGGCCAGACTCGTCGCCCAGCCTCTGGCAAGACTCAACACCTAAGTATCGCCGAAAACGCCCCGTTTGGGCAACTGGCGCTCGCTCGTCGACGATTACCGCGCGCTGCCGGCCGGGAAGAGAAACCTGAGCATGGGCCGCACGCGCCCGGCCCAGCTCGCCTCGTCATGAGTCCCTCCGTGGACGCGTTCGAAATGGAGGGTTTCGGCCGCCCGCCAGCCGTTGGCGATGAGGCGGCGTTTAAGCTGCTCGGCATCGGCCAAGGTGCGACTGCCCTCGCGGTCGCCGACATCAAGCCAGACGCGCGGACGCTCCCAGATCTCCGGCGCGCGCTCGTTCACATAGCCGAGGATGCTCTTGCTGGCCCACCAGACGCTGGGCGAGAGCACGGCCAGCTTGCCGAAATGCTGCGCATGGCGCAGGCCGAGATAGAGCGTGACCAGGCCGCCCAGCGACGATCCGCCCAGGCCGGTCGACTCGCGCTCTGTGCGGACCCGGTAACGCGAAGCGATGAACGGCATCAGTTCGCGGGTCAGCAGGAGTCCGTAATCGGAGGCCTCGCCCCCGCCCATCCGCCAGTCACGCTCAGGGGTGTACTCGGCCAGCCGCCGGTCGCCGGTGTTGTAGATGCCGACGATCACCAGTGGCTCCACTTCGCCGGCCTCGATGGCGGCGTCAGCGTGTTCAAGGATCTGCCAGGTGCGGCCTGGAATGAACGAAGTGCGCCCGTCGAAGAGATTCTGCCCGTCGTGAAGATAGAGCACCGGGTAAGAGCGTTGGGGGTGCTCCTCGTAGCCGGGAGGCAGGTAGACGATCAGGTCACGCGGGTCGGGCAGGTAGAGACTGGTGAAGCCGCGATGAAGATGAAGGCGAGGAGGGAGGCCGGCATCTCCCGTGGGAAGCAAGCCGCCGTGAGCGAGGTTCCAGGTTTTCGATTCCGCAGATTTCGAGACCGGAGATTCAAACTCCGGCGGCTGGTTTTCGACGCTCAAGCCTTGCGTTCGCCTCCACTTAGCCGCGCCGGATTGCCGGACCCGGGATGAGCCCGGAAACAAAGGCTCAGGCTGTTACAGTAACAAGAAATCGGCGCTTCGCAAAACCGGAATCGGGGTCGGTGACCGGAAATCGGCGGGACGCTGGGAAAGTGGGAAAAAAACGAGTGAACCGGGAATACCACAAGTGGTACTCAGGCAGACTGGGCCGGGATATGGAATTGCTCGTCTTTGGCCACGCGGGCTTGCCGGTGGTGGTGTTTCCAACCTCGGGCGGCCGCTTCTTTGAGTTTGAGGATCGGGGCATGGTGGGCGCGCTCGCGGGCAGGATCGACGGCGGCAATGTGCAGCTTTACTGCGTGGACTCGGTCGACAACGAAAGCTGGTATAACCGCCGGGTCTCACCGCGTTGGCGCATCGCACGCCACATGCAGTATGAAGATTACCTGCTCAGCGAGGTGCTGCCGCTGGTACGCCTCAAGAACCAGGACTCCCACCTGGTATCGCTCGGTTGCAGCTTTGGAGGGTATCACGCGGCCAACATCGCGCTGCGCCATCCCGACTTGTTCACTGGCTTGCTGTCCATGTCCGGGGCCTTCGACCTGTTGAACTTTCTCGACGGATATTACGATCAGGATTGCTACTTCAACCTGCCCACGCATTACCTTCCCGGTATGACCGACCCCTGGTATTTCGACCGCTACCGGCGCAATACCTACGTGCTGGCGACGGGCTGGGACGACCAGTGCCTGGGGCAGAACCAGAACCTCGACCGCATCCTAAGCTCCAAAGGAATTCCGCACCAGTTGTATGTGTGGGACTCGTATAACGCGCACGACTGGCCAACCTGGCAACGGATGGTGCAGCAATACCTGTGAAGGCAGAGATCAGTAGTCTAGGGCGACCCGCGGTTGAGAGTGTGAAGGAGAATTCTCGATGAGCCAATTGAATCCTTACGAAAGTTTTCTGGATGGGCGGCCGGTGGAGGAGATCCTTAACTCCACGATCAACGCAATCGGCCAAGCCCTCGCCGAGGTCGGCGATAACAAGCTGGGCGTGCGACCCGCGCCGGGCAAATGGAGCGCAGCGGAGATCGTCTGCCACCTGGCCGATTGCGAATTGGTTTTCGGATTTCGTCTGCGCCAGACGCTGGCCGAAGACGGGCCGACCATTCAGCCCTTCGATCAGGACAAGTGGGCCGCAACCTATCCGGGAACTTCCGCAGGCCTCGCGCTGGGTGTGTTTTCGTCGCTGCGCAGATGGAATCTGAAGTTAATCGGCGCCGCGCTGCCCGCGGCGGCCGACAGGCCGATGATCCATCCGGAGCGCGGCGCAATGACCTTTCAGACGGTGGTTGAGACCATGGCCGGCCATGACCTCAATCATCTGGGCCAGTTGCGCAGATTGGTACCGGCCGCATAAATCAAATTTTGAAAGGGCATAGCTCTGGCAGAGCCGCGGAAGGTTCATCGAATCTCGGGCTTTGGCCTAAGCGATGCTTCGCAACGCCTGGGCATCAACTACGCAGCCAAATCTAGGCACTCCCGGTCATTGCATATTGAATCACCTTGGCTGTTGCATCCTCATCCGGGTGCGAGCAGATCATCAGATCGTAGAGCTGAGGATTGCACCAGCTGTCGCCGAAGCGCTGTTTGCAGTATTTGGCGCGCTCCTCGTCGACGGTGCGAATGCGATGTTCGATGTTGATGCCGGGCGCGAGCCGCGACCGCAACCTCTGCACCCGATCGCAGAAAGGCGCGTAGATAAAGGCATGAAAGACGTCGGGGAGGCCTTTCAGGATGCACTGCGCGCCGCGGCCCACGATGACGCAGTTGCCGGACCCATGCGCTTCTTCCACAATCTTGTGGGTCAACTCGGTCATCACATGGGCGTCGAAGATCTCGTCTTCGCCCAAGGGCAGCCCGGAAGCCACAGCGACGCCTCGCACAGCTTCTTCGTTGATGCGGCGCAGCCACGAGTCAACGCGCTCATCGTAGTGCCTCACTACATTCGAATCCACCCTTGCAGCGTGCGCAATGGCGGTGATGATCTCCCCATCGAGCAGCTTCCAGCCCAGCCGGTGGGCGATGGTATTGGCGATGCGTCCGCCGCCGCTTCCGAATTGCCTTGAGACCGTTAGTGTCCGGTATTTCATGTTCTCCTCCGAAATGGGTCCGTTCCGCGATGGAATTCGCTCCAACTGGTGGGAATATACGCCTGATTCAGGGTTCGGGATGTGTCTTCCGGCATAGCCCACGGGCGCGCCGGGAGGAACCAGGGGTCACTGGCCTCGCCGGAAACCGGCCGCAATCTGACGTAAACTGGTGCCAGCAAACCTGCTCGTCGCGATTTGCGTGACCGCCGAGGCGGGAACCAGGAGGGCAAAGCGCATGAAAAAGATAGGCATCCTGTTCGGCATGGAGAACAGCTTTCCCGGCGCGCTGGTGGAGCGCATTAATTCCCGCAACATCGACGGCATCGAGGCGGAGTTTGTCGAGACCGGCGCCGTGCAGCTTGACAAGCCGCCGCGCTACGCGGTGATTGTGGACCGCATCTCCCACGACATTCCGTTCTACAGGGCGTTTCTGAAACACGCCGCGCTGAACGGCACGGTGGTCGTCAACAATCCCTTCTGGTGGTCGGCCGACGACAAGTTCTTCAATTACTCGCTCGCAGCGCGGCTGGGCGTGGCTGTGCCGCCCACCGTGATTTTGCCCCACAAGCAGCATCCCGAGGGAACCACCGGCCGCTCCATGCGCAACCTTGAGTATCCGCTCGACTGGGAATCGGTGTTTGCGTACGTCGGCGAGCACGGTTTCATGAAGCCCGTCGATGGCGGCGGCTGGCGCGACGTCTATCACATCCACAATCGCGAAGAGTTCTTCCGCGCCTACGATCAATCCCGCGACCTGTGCATGATGTACCAGAAGGCGGTCGACTTCAAAGAGTATTTCCGCTGTTACGTCGTGGCGCAACAGTACGTTCACATCATGGCCTACGATCCGCGGCGTCCTCATGCGGAGCGCTACCTGCGCGACACAGCCGAGGGTTCGGCGGCCAAAAAGCTGCTCAAACGCGTGGAACGCGATGCGCTGACGCTGTGCCGGGCGCTGGGCTACGACCTAAATACGGTTGAGTTCGCGGTGGAGAACGGCATTCCCTACGCCATCGACTTCATGAATCCCGCGCCGGACGCCGACCTGCACTCGGTGGGGCCCGAGAACTTCGAGTGGATCGTGGAGAAAGTGGCTGACATGGCCATTGCCAGGGCCAGGACTGCGCCGCATCTTCCGGAACTCCGCTGGGCTGCGTTTCTCGGCGCGCCCGCCCCTGCCAGAGCCGCCAGGAAAAAGCCTGCATCTAAGTTGGTTATGAACCCAAAAACTCCGAAAGATTCAAAACCGGCCGGTGAGAAGAGCGAGAAAGAAAAACAGTTTGACGACGATATGGAAGCCGCATCGGCGGACGCGGAGCCCATGGGTAGCGTGGCTGCCGCGGTGCCTCGCGACGAGGGGTCCGCGCGGCCGGAGGCGGACGAGCCGCCCAGGCCGGCCGCCGGCAAACCGTAGCTTAAGCCAGCGAAACCTTCAGCGTGATGCCGATGTCGGAGAGCTTTTCCGCCGGCATTTCCACCCGCAGAGCGTCGTTGTCCTGCTTCCAGTTGAGCTGGCCCTTGTGACCGAGCAACTCAACCTTCAGGATCTTGCCGGGCTGCTGCGGACTCTCGATCCCGAGCGCTGCAACCTTTGCTTCCTGCGCCGGCCAGCCCATCACGAACGCATACACGGTGTCGCCTTTGCGGGTGAATCGAACATCTTCCGTGGTGAGATCCTTGGTGTCGTCCTCGTTGAAGTTGCCGGTTTCGATTTTGACCTTGGTCGACGGGCCTTCGCCGTAGATCTTCCAGGGGCGGGTGGAGTAGATGCCTTCGCTGTTGATCTGCATCCACGCCGTGATTCCTTCCAGCACTTCCATCTCTTCGAAATCCAGCATGCCGGAGTTGGGCAGCGGGAAGTTTAGGAGCAGGTTGCCGTTCTTGCTCACAATGTCGGTGAGCAGATCGATGACCTTCTTGGGCGACTTGTATTTTTGGCCGCGATTGTAATGCCACTGCCCGATGCAGGTGTCGGTCTGCCATGGATTGGGAGCGATGCCGTCCGAGACGCCGCGCTCGTGATCCAGCAGGCAGGTGCCCACCGCGCAGTCCGACGCCTCTTTGCTGTTATAGACTGCCTGCGTCGTACCGCCATTCTTCCTGGCGCTGACGTTGTAGAGGTGCGCGACCATCTTCAGCCCGTATTCTTCGAAGGGCAGATGGCCGTCGGTGTAGAGAAGATCGGGCTCGTATTTGTCGATGAGGTCGGTCATGCGGTCGAGATAGTGCTGGCGCCACGAGTTGGGAATGCCATCGTCGTTCCAGTCAAGCTTTGCAGCAAATCGCGCGCACCCGGCGTCGTGGTAAAGATCGGCGAACGCGGGATTGGCGCCATCGTAAGGCACGCCGGCCAGCGGTCCGGTCTTGTCGGAGCTGTGGCTTACGGCGAACCATTTGTAGCTGATCCAAAGATGTTCGCTCACTCCGAATTTCAGGCCGTTGTTGCGCGCAGCCTTCGCCCAGGTGCCGACGACATCTTTGTGGGGGCCCATGTTCACCGCGTTCCAGCGCGTGTACTTCGAATTCCATAAATCGAAGTTGTCATGGTGCACGCCCATCGAGAAAAAGTACTTTGCGCCGGCTTTCTTGTAGAGTCCCATCAGATAGTCGGGATCCCACTTTTCCGCCTTCCAGATGTTCACCAGGTCCTTGTAGCCGACCTTGGAAGGGTGGCCGTAGGTTTCGCAGTGGTAGAGATACTGATCCGAGCCCTGCATGTACATGTTGCGCGCGTACCAGTCGCCGTCTTCAATGGCCGACTGCGGGCCCCAGTGCGCCCAGATGCCGAACTTCGCATCGCGGAACCAGTCGGGAATCTGGTAGGCGCGAAGCGAATCCCTGGTCCCTAGAAATGGGCCGTCCTGAGCTGCCGCCTGAGCAGCTGCAAATTTGTTCAGCGCCAGAGCGGAACATGCCCCGCCCATCGTTTTCAGCAAATCACGCCGGTTGAGAGCCATGGTTGTTTCCTTTCGCGAATCGGGTTGTGTGGGACCCCGGGGATGAGGGTCATTTCTGCGCCGCGATCGACTGGCGGAGCCGCTCTTCGGCCTCGGCTGACCAGTATCCGCAGTCAAGTTCGAAGAACACTGAGGTGTAGGGAATGGTGAGATCGGTCTTGACGATCAGGACGCGGAAGACCTGCGCCGATTTGTCGAGTTTGGCGATGATCTCCTCATGCGGAAGCCTCGCGGCGGAAGGCCCCAGAAGGCCGGCGATCTGCTCGCGATACTGATCCGCGCCGTGCGACTCGGCATCGGAGACAAACGCCAGTTCCTCATCGAGATAGATGTTGGCGCGGATGTGCTTTTGTTTTGCGATGGCATCGGAGACCATGCGCACGGCATCGATCTGGTCGCCACCCGCATAGAGGGTCTCGATGCCCGGCTTCGACTGCGCGGGATAGGCGGAATCCGCCACCACGATCCAGTTGCGATGGCCGAAGACGGGCAACACCGCATGAAGCCGGCGCACCCAATCGGGCACTAAGGATGAACTTGCTTCGGCCATGCTTTTTTCTCCTTCGTTGCCGGCGCTATTTCAGCTCTTCGTCCGAGCAGACGGCAACTTTGCCGCATTTGCCTGAGGCCATCAGAGAATATGCGTCGCCGGCGTGGTCGAGCGAAAAGCGGTGGGTGATGATGTCGGCCGGATGCAGGTTCCAGCGGACCAGCCGCTCGACGAGCTCTTCCATGAGCCAGGTTGAAGTGACCCAGGATCCGTAGAGGGTCTTCTGGTCGTGAATCATGTCGGGCGAGGGGTTGATCTCCACGCGCCCGCCTTCGCCGATGAAGACGATCCGGCCCCACTTGCGGGTGGCGCGAATGGCGGTTGCGCGGGCGGCGTCGTGCGCCGAGCAATCGACCGCGCGCTCCACGCCGAAGCCGCCGGTGAGCGCCTTGACCTGGGCGACGTTGTCAGGACCGGAAGCCAGCACTTCATCGCACACGTTAAGATCTATCGCGATCTTCATGCGCTCGGGAACCACGTCGATGCCGATGATCTTGTTCGCGCCCAGCTTGCGGCAGAGCGCGCCGGTGGCCAGGCCCACCGGGCCCAGGCCGGTGATGAGCACCGCGTGATTGCCGTCGATGCCGATTTTTTCAAGGCCTTCGTAGACGGTGCCGAAGCCGCATGCCACCTGCGCGCCATCGGCGAAGCTGAGCTCATCGGGCAGCGCGATCAGGTCTTTTTCTTCCGCGATCATGAACTCCGCCATGCCGCCGTCGCGCTGCCATCCATAGGCGCGGCGATACTTCTCGCTGGTGCAGGAGATCATGTAGCCGCGGCGGCAATCGTTGCACACCCCGCAACCCGAAATGTGATACACGATGACGCGATCGCCGGCTTTGAACCGCCTGCAGCCTTCGCCCTCGGCGACGATCTGGCCGCAAGGCTCATGGCCGGCAATTACGCCCTGGTAGCCCTCCGGGCCTTTTCCCAGATGCTCGTGGTAGATGCAGCGAATGTCGGAGCCGCAGATGGTGGAGGCCTTGATGCGCAGCAGCACTTCGCCATGGCCCGGCACGGGCACAGGCACGGTGCGCATTTCGACGGTCGAGTCTCCGGGCAGATAAGCTGCCAGCATGGTGTCATTCATCGGATTTCTCTCCAGTTTCAGGGCGGTGTGATCTCGCCGTTCATGTCCCACAGGGCTTCCCAGGTCTGGCCATCTTTCCACAGGAAGACCTGGCCTTTGATCAGCCGGCAGTTGTGGTCGATTTGGGCGATGGCGGTCATCTCATCGCCGCTGAGCGGGTCGGAGACGACGCAGGCCAGGTTGTCGCGATAGTGGTTGACCGAGAAGGGAATCGGCGTCTGGCCGCGCTGCACCGCCCACTTGATGCACACCGCGGCAGGATTCACGCCATGGCGCCGTGCGATCTCGAGAATGACCGGGTCCTGGGTGGGCGCGGTGTCTTCCGGCGTCCGGTCGCGTTCCGGACGCCCCGGCGAGCCCAGTGGGCAGTAGCCCACCGGCACGATCCCGTTTTCCCTGACAAACCGGAACAGCTCCGGCTGCTGGAAGTGGGGGTGAAGCTCCATTTCATTGACCGCCGGCTTGATGCGCGCATCGCGAAGCACCAGCTTGAGCTTGGGGATAGTCATGTTCGAGGTGCCGATGTGGCGCACCAGGCCTAGATCGACCAGCTTCTCCATAGCGCGCCAGGTCTTCATGTAGCTCTCGTGAATGTAGGGCTTGGCGTCAGGGCTTCGCGAGCTGACATCGCACCCCGGCGGATGGAAGTTCGGAAATGGCCAGTGAACCAGGTAGAGATCCAGGTAGTTCAATCGCAGATCGGCCAGCGACTGGCGGCAGGAGGCGATCAGGTCTTCTTCACCATGCTTGTCGTTCCACACTTTCGAGGTGATCCATAACTCCTCGCGCTTGATGCCGCCGCGCTGAATCTCTTCGAGGGCCGCGCCGACTTCAGGTTCGTTTTCGTAGACCGAGGCGCAATCGAAATGCCGGTAGCCGACGTCGGCCGCGCCTTTGACGGCTGCGGCAACCTGCGCCGGGCTCACGGAATCGGAGCCGAAGGTACCCAGGCCGATGGCGGGCATGGCCGCTCCCGAGGCAAGCTGTCGCTTGGGAACCAGCGACGGATCGATGGCGATGGATGAATCATGGATTGTATGGCTCATAAGGGCTCCGAACGACCAAAGTTATCGGTAACTTTCACCACCGAATCATAACCATCCATTCGTCCTGTGTCAACAGCGATTTTTGGCGAGTTCGACGAAAAAAGTTATCGGTTACGTGGGCATCGGAGTGATAATGGCCTGAGAGCCTGGCTCGATGCCACTCGATTGACGCTGAAATGACAGGATCGAGGAAAGATGCCTGACGGAAAGGCGAAGCCGCGCAGGGACGCTCCCGTGCGCATGAAAGATATTGCGCGCGAACTCGGCCTGTCGACGGTGAGCGTCTCGAAGGCGCTGCGAGGCCACCCCGACATCAGCGAAGAGACCCGCAAGCGGGTTCTGAAGCGCGTCGAGGAGTTGAACTATCAGCCCAACCTGGCGGCGCGCGCGCTGATTACCGGGCGCACCTGGACGATTGGCCTGGTGGTTCCTGACCTGCTGCATCCATTTTTCGCCCAGGTGGCCAAGGCCATCTCGGCCGGCATCCGCGGTCAGGGCTACAGCCTGATCATCACGTCGTCGGAAGAAGATGCGGCACTCGAGCGGCAGGAGATTGACCAGCTGCTGGCGCGGCGCGTGGATGGAATGTTGATTGCCTCGGCGCAGTGGACGGTGGAGAGTTTTCGGGCTATTGAGGCGCGAAGAATTCCGTACGTTCTCATCGACCGCAGATTTGTGGGGCTGGCGGCAAATTTTGTGGGCGTGGATGACGAGGAGGTAGGCTTTCTGGGGACCAGTCATCTGGTCGCCCAGGGATGCAAGCGCATCGCGCACATCCGCGGCCCTGAAACCAGCACGGCGATCGGGCGCCTGGAGGGTTTCAGGCGGGCTCTGGCCGAGGCCGGAAGGGCTCCACTTGCCGGGCACGTAGTGCCGATCGGGACCTCGGGCGACGACCGCGGAGAGCCGGGCGGCCACGAGGTGACCAAACGACTGCTAAGTCTGCCCACCCGGCCGGATGGGATCTTCTGCTTCAACGATCCGATTGCTCTCGGCGCAATGCGTGCGATTCTGGAGGCGGGGCTGCGAATTCCCGAGGATGTGGCTGTGGTAGGTTGCGGGAATGTGCTCTACTCCGATTTCCTGCGCGTGCCGTTGACTTCGGTTGACCAGGACAGCGCTGCGATCGGCCGCTTTGCCGCCGAGATGGCGTTGTCGCTGGTGGCCGATCGGGATCCGGCGCCGCCCATCACCCGACTGGTGAGCCCGAGGGTTGTGGTTCGGGCTTCCAGCCTGCGCAAGGGAGCAGTTTGATTCCTGCCCGGTTTTCCTGGCTGACTCGAGGGCTCCAGGACAGGTATTCTGGAGCCGCATGACAATTCCCGCCGATGCTCCTCTTTATCGGGCAAAGCAAACGCCTGCCCCACCGCAGGTGGCGCGTTGGGGGGCGGGGTTTGCGGCGGCCGGCCGGTTTGTGGCCGAGATGGAAGCAGCCGCGGCCGGAAAGGGAACTCCGCGGCCCGGGTATGTCCTGGCCGGGGACGAGATTTTTCTGCTCGACCGGTGCCGCACTGCGGCCATCAAGGCTTTTGTTCCCGCCGATCTCCGCGACTTTTGCCTTTCCGACTTCGACCTGGCCTCAACCTCGATCTTCGAAGTGCTGGACCGCGCGCAGACGCCCTCGCTGATGGCTCCCTTCCAATTGATCTTTGTGCGCAATGTGCGTCAGCTCTACACCCGCGCCGTCAAAAAAGATGAATTCGCGGCCATCGAGCGTTATTTTCGCTCCCCTAATCCGCAGGCCCTCATCGTCTTTGTCGCCGATTTTTTGCGCATTCCCAATGACATTCGGCGCATGGAGATGGACGACAAGAACCGCTTTGAGCGCCTGATCGAGACCCTGGGCGAGCACTGCGGCATGGTGGAGCTGGCCCGCGTCAGCGAAGAAGACGCCACGCGCTGGGCCGTCGCCACCGCGCAGCAGGCGGAGGTGCGCATGGATCAGGATGCGGCGCGCGAGCTGGTCGACGCGCTGGGCGCGGACATGATGCTGGTGGCTTCAGAGATGGAGAAGCTGTTGCTGTATGCCATGGGCCGCGGCCGCATTAGCCTGGGCGACGTCGAAACCATGGTGCTGGGCGCCAAGCAGCGCTCGCTTTATGAATTGACCGAGGCGATCAGCGCTCATGACCGCGCCCGCGCCCTGGCGCTTCTCGACGGCCTGCTGAACAGCTCGGACGCCGGCGAAGACGCGGCCATCGGCCATCTCTACATGCTGGCGCGCACCTTCCGCCAGATGCTGGTGATTCTTGAAAAGAATGTGCGCGATTCGCGGGCCATCTGGCAGGCGCTGTGGCAGGGGTTCAGGATTCCGCCCTTCGCGGCCGATGAGCTGATTCGCCAGGCTCGCCGCTACAAGAACCGGCGTGAGCTGATGCGCGCTCTGCGGCTGGTGGCGCGCGCCGACCTCGAGTTGCGTTCATCGCCGCCCGACAAGCGTCTGGTGCTGGAGCGGCTGGTGTACGATCTCGCCTCCGAGCCCAGGCCCGGCGCCGGCCCGTGGGCCTCCGGCCAGTTGTCCTTCGAGGGGCTGCCAGGTTAGACCAGGTCTCTCCCCGAGCCAGCGCCTGCCCCAGGCCGGAGAAGCGAACCTAATTCTGACCCGCCTTTTGCATCCACGGGGTGTATTCCTTGTCCGATTTCTTTATGTGGATAGAGAGCCAGTCGCGCAGGAAATTGAGCAACTGGATGTTGATTGTTGCTTCGCCGCGCTCAAAGCGATCCATGAACTCTTCCGCCTGCCTGGTCAGCTCGCGGTGTTTGATGCGATGGTCCGCCAGGCCCGGGTATTTTGCCGACGCCATCATGGCCTCTTCGGCCTCGAAGTGTTCGCGCGTGTAATTGACAAGCCTGCGCAGCACCGGACCGGCCACGCTCCTGGCCTGGCCCTTCATCATGGCCGCGTGAAGTTCGTTCAGCATGTTGAATAAGGACAGGTGTTGCCCATCGATGGATTGAACCCCGACTGAATAGTCTTTGCTCCAGGTCAATAGTGCCACGGTGATTTCTCCTTCGTCGCAGGCCGCTGACTTAAATATCGGAATGAAGGCGCAAAAGGTGAATGAGACCGGTCCGAAAAGGGGCGAACGACGGGTGCCTTAGGTCCCGATTTTGGGACCCGGAAAGGGCCATTGCATGCGGTCACTGTACTAGACCACGCCCCGCTCAATGAGCCACGGGCTGTACAGGCGATCCATGTTCGCAATATGGTCGCGATAGCCATCGTGAAGGCCAGAAAGCAGGCTCCGCATGTTCACTCCCTGGTCGTGCTGCAGCCGATGAGCCCCGGTGCGAATGCGCTGCAGCAATTCCAGATGCGCCTTCCGATGCTCTGACAGTCCAGGGTAGCCCGTCATTTCCATCAGCTCCTCTTCGCTCGAGAAGTGCATCCGGGTAAACTCGACAATCCGTTCGATAAGAACCCCCAACTGATCCCGGCTGCTGCCGTGCATCAGTGACAGGCTCAGTTCGTTGATAGCATCCATGAGGATGCCGTGCTGGTCGTCAATGGCACGGATGCCGACGGAGCATTCGTGATTCCAGGTAAGTAGCGTCAAAAGATTTTCCTCCGATCGCTATGTTTCATATCGACCAACTCGGCCAGGAAGTTAATCATAAGTCTTGCGCATCCGGTGACCAAGGTTTTGGGGTAGGCGTCCCAGCGGGTGCCCGGTCGCCTCGGGTTTGGGCGCCCCGGAGAGAAGTGCACAATGGAGGGGATGGCTCTCGTAACTCCGGCAAACCTGGTTGCTGCCCTCGTTGCGCTCATCCCGTATCTGGCCGTTGCTTTCTTTCCCGAAGCGGCCCGGAAGCGGGCGGACAAGTTGCCGGTGTCGGCGCGGCTGTCGGCTCCCGTCGCGCTATGTCTTCCCTATCTCCTGGTTGCCTGCGGCGGCGGCGTCTTCCGCTGGGGCTGGTTTGCGCTCTATGCTGCGCTGCCGGTCGCGGTGGCGGGCTTGCTGCAGCAGGCTTTCAAAGTCGACAAACTTCAACGCGGAAACTGGCGCGACTTATTGGTGCTGGCAGCGCTGGGCCTCGCAGTCGACCTGCGCTGGTTTGAGGGCGCATGGCCGGCTCATCTGGCCATCTTCAACAAGGTGATTCTGCTCGACGCGGGAATCTATGGATTCGTGCTGATCCGGCAACTGGATGGAACCGGATTCGACCTGCGCCTGCGGCTGTCGGACGCCGCGGTCGGTCTCGGCGAAGCGGCACTCTACACTCCGATCGCGCTGGCGCTCGGGCTGGGCCTGGGTTTCCTGCACCTCCATGAACTCTGGCCGGGATGGGCGTCGATCCCCATTGCCTGGATCTTCACGTTCTTCTTCGTCGCCGTGCCCGAGGAGCTGTTTTTTCGCGGCTGGATGCAAAATCTCTTGGAGCGGCGCATGGGGCCGACCGCTGCGCTGCTTCTGACGGCAGTCCTCTTCGGGCTGGCACATTTCAACAAACGTGCCGCGCATTTCAACTGGCGCTATGTGCTGCTGGCCGCGGTGGCGGGCATCTTTTATGGGCGTGCCTGGAGGCGGCAGCGCCGGGTAGCCGCCTCGTCGGTCACGCACGCTACCGTGGACGCTCTCTGGTCGCTATGGTTTCGGTAACGGATGCGATAGTGGATACGGCCTGTCGGCATGATGATGGTGGGCGTAGGTGAGGTAGCCCAGGCCGACACGCATGTTGTGATCCACCGGCCCGGGAATGGTGAGGGCCACGGTAATGCCGAAGATGGCATGTGCGATCGCCAGCGGGTAGACATTCCGGTAGCGAATAAATAGCAGGCAGGCCGCCGCCCCCCATAACAGCGTTATGGGCGTGAGGATGGGGTTGGGCAGGTGTGCGGCGGCGAACAGGGCCGCCGCGGCCAGCGCGGCCTGCGCCTCATTCGGAATGAGCCGCAGCAGCCGCAGCAGAAATACGCCTTGCAGCAGGAACTGTTGCACTCCGGACCAGATGGCGTAAGCGCAGTATGTCATGAAGAATGCGAGGACGCCGCCGGGAAGATGCAATGTGCCCAGCCGAGCCGCAACCACCATGCCCGCGCCCGAAATCAGCAATGCCGCCGCGGGAATCCAGAGAGAACGCAGAAAGTTTGTTCGCCGCAGGCCCATGGCCTTGAATCCGTCGAAAGAGATGCAGGTGATGGCGACGACTGCAGCGGCCGCGGCCATCCACAGCCATCGCTGCCACGGCCGCGGCGTCCAGATCACCAGCAGAATCAGCCCATAGGAGACAGTGATTTCAAGCGCGTCACGGGTCCGCCCGCGACCCCTGGGCACGCCTCGCTCAGACGCTAATGAAAAGAAGGATGAGGTGGGGACTTCCTCAATGCTTCCCATCGCAAAACACCTCCGGCTACTCCAGAATCACTTCCGGCCCAGGCTCGTTGCCGCGGGTGGTGAGGGTCACGGCCGCAGCCAGAATGAGCCCCCCGCCCAGCCACGCGTAAGGCCCCAGCCGCTCGCCCAGCAGCTCGACTCCCAGCACCGAGCCCAATACCGGTTCGATGTTCAAAAAGACCCCCGCGCGCGAAGCCGGCACGTGATGAATACCCCAGTTCCACAGGAAAGTGGTGGTTGCCGTGCACAGCAGGCCGCTGATGGCGAGTGCAATCCAGGCGGTCGCGCTCACGCGGGCAAAAGGCAGCGGCGTAACGTTCCGATGAATCAAAGGCGAAAGCATCTGCGGGCCCAGGACTATCGCAATCAACATCCCGGCGCCCAGCAGGATTGTGTAAGCGGAGACGACCACCGGGCTGTGGGTCTTCATGACCTTTTTCGAGAGCAGGATCCAGGCCAGCGCGGTGATGTCCGAGCCGATCACCAGCATGTCGCCAACCAGGGACGGCCGGCCGCGCGTGGCAGCGCCGTGGCTGCCCCCGAGCACAACCAGGGCCACGCCCACGGTCGATCCGCACAGAGCCAGCCACCCGGACCAGTCCAGCGATTCGCCGGCAAACAGCGCGGCTGCGACCGCCAGCAACACCGGCATCGCGCCCACCATCAGCGAAGCATGGCTCACCGTCGTCATATCCAGGCCCTTGAATTGGATTAGAAACTGGATAGGAATGCCGAATGTGGCGGCCAGCAGCAAGGTCCGCATCTCGTAACGACTGAAGCGCACGCGATTGAAGAGCGCCGCCGGCAGCATGCCCAGCGAGGCAAACAGAAAGCGGTAAAGCACCATGTGCTCCACGCTCATCTCGTTGAGGGCCAGGCGTCCGAAGTAGAAGCCCGTTCCCCAAAGGGTCCCGGCGAGGGCGCAGGCGCCGTAACCGAGAATTCTCAATCGCCGCCCCACTGTCGTCTGCTCCGCCATCCCTTCTTTTACTGTCGCACACGAGACGCGAGCCCCATCCATAACTCCAGAACGTCAACTGGCGCGACTGGTTTTTGACATGCGGCGTCGTCCATCACTGCCCAAAGGCGGGTGGATCGGCGAAAATACAGAACGATGAAGTTTCGGCGTATAAGAGCTGGCTGGCGAACGTGGATGGGCCCGGCATTTGCATCAGGGTTGGGATTGACGCTGTTGGCGCCGGCCGCATGGCCGCAGGCTGAGATCAGCGCCGTGTCCAGCCGCCCCCGGCCGATCAGGGAACGGCTAATTCCAGATCGTTTTCCCGCCCAGCCATCCATCGCCCCTTCCTGGTCGATTCCCGTCGACCCGCTCGGATTCTCTCCGCCCGGCGCCATCTACCTCGGCTCGCGCAACGCCCTCGTCTCGCTGGACTTCATCGGCGAAGACAAACTGCTGTTTACCTTTCGCGTTCCGGGCCTGCTCCATCGCGATGCGGCCAATGGCGAAGCCGACGAGCGCCAGATTCGCGCCGTGGTTCTCTCCCTGCCGCAGGGCGCGGTCGAGGCCGAAAAGGTGTGGACCCTGCACGACCGGGTGCGCTACCTGTGGATGCTCAATGACGGTCACTTCCTGCTTCGCGACCGCAATAACCTGATGCAGGGCGATGCCTCCCTGGAGTTGAAACCTTACCTGCAGTTTCCAGGACCGCTCCTGTGGGTCGAAGCCGATCCCAGCCAGAAGCTGCTGGTGACCGACTCCCACGAGCCGGCAGGAACAGCCCCCAGGCCCGGGACAGTCGGCAGCCCGGTCTCCGCCTCGGCGGGAATGGACGTCGACAATAGCGAATCCAATGCCGCTTCCGGCGCCGGCGCCACTCCCGACACGGTGGTCCGCATCCTTCAACGCGACTCCGGCAAAGTGATGCTCGTCAGCCGGGTCAGAACCACCGTTCATCTTCCCATCAATGCTGATAGCTACCTCGAGGACCTGCGCGGCAATGGCTGGAACTGGACTCTGAATCTCAGCTACTTCGATGGCGGCAGCCGGATGCTGGGAAGCTTCGCCTCCACCTGCGAGCCCACTGACGATTTCGTTTCCGACCGGCTGATCCTGGTCACGGCCTGCGGAAAGGATGTGGGCGACCGGCTGCTGGCCATGACCACCGAGGGCCGCATCCTGTGGGCCGATGTTACGCCTGCCGTGGCCGTATGGCCGGAGCTCACCATGGCGCCCAACGGCCTGCGCATCGCCCGGGAAACACTCGGCGTCTCCCATCCCGTCAATGCCTACGCTCCCATCGACACCGACGACGTGAAGGGCCAGTGGGTGACGGTCTACGACGCCGCCACCGGCGACATGGCGCTCGAGGCCCCCGCCAGCCCCGCGCTCGACTCCGGCGGCAACGTGGCCATCTCCCCTTCCGGCCGGCGCGTGGCTGTGCTGAACGCCGGCGCCATCCAGGTCTTCGAACTCCCCGCCCCGCCTCCGCTGCCGGAAAGGCCCGGCGAGCCGTCAAAGAAGTGACTGCATCCTTGTTCCATATCGGCACGGGAAACACGGAGACTCCGCGAGTGCGGCTCTCGAACCCTCCGACCGCATCAAAAACACCTGTGCGGATTCTCATCTGTGTACACTGGTCGATGGAAGGTCAGTTTCGGGAGTTATCTTGGCAACGGCTTTAGTCCATTTCACCGCGGCGGCGGTTTCCGACCGAGGCCGCAAGCGGCCCTCCAACGAAGATGCATACGCCTATTCTGTCGAGAACGGCATTTACCTCGTCTGCGATGGAATGGGGGGCGCGGCCGCCGGAGAGATTGCCAGCTCCCTGGCCGTCGACGAAGTCATGCGATCGCTCGCCATGCGCGACCCGATCGCGCCGCTCAGGGAAGAGGCTGAAAAAGCCATCTTCCTCGCCAACCAGGCCATTTATTCCCGGGCGCAGCGCAACCCCAACCTCAAGGGCATGGGAACCACGCTGGTGTCGTTGCTGACCGAAGACCGCCGTGTGTTGATTTTCAATATAGGCGACAGTCGGGCCTACCGCCTGCGCAATTGCCGGCTCGAGCAGCTCACCCTGGACCACTCGCTGGTGGAGGAGCAGGTGCGGATCGGCCGCATGACCCCGATTGAGGCCCAGCGCTCGCATTACCGCAACGTGATCACGCGGGCGCTCGGGACCCAGGGCCAGGTCATACCCGACATCTTCGAGCTTGAGGCCGACCCCGGCGATCTGTTCCTGCTCTGCTCCGATGGCCTGACTCGCGAACTCACCGATCCGCTCATCGAGTCGCTTCTCTCCATCGATCTGCCGCTCGATCGACTATGCGCCCGGCTCGTCGGCGCCGCCAACAAGGCAGGCGGACACGACAACGTGACCTGCCTGCTGATCCGCGCCGGCGAATAGAGCGCCCGGCGAAAACTCATTATCCGCGCCCGGGGATGCAGCCGTGCCCGTCCATCGAGCGCCCCGGGGTCCCCGGCGGCAGGCAGGGCTCCCAGCGACAGGTCTTCGTCGATGGGATGCTCAAGTCTTCGTCGCTGGGGTGGGTGGTCGATGGGTGGGAGACCACAATGGCCAACCGTGCGACATCGGGCCCTTATGCTTCGATTGTGATTCCAGTCAGAATCCCTCGAGCACGTCGGCCACCAATTGCCTTGCGAAGTCCCGCGAGAGCCGCGCGACCGCCGCGGGATCTTCCTGAATAAAGGTGGGCAGATCGCTTGTGGACTCGTATTGCTGCCGGTATGTGTAGCTCTGGTTCTGGTAAAGCACCCTGCCGTCGCGGGCGTTGAGCGTCACCGAGACCACCAGCGTAATCAGGAAGCTCGAAGACTGCTGCGTCTGGGAGTTGTAGGTGAGTGGCGAGACCACTTCCTTTAAAATGGTCCCGTGTAGCACGGCGTCGGCATCGGGGTTCTCGGCCGGGGTGACGCGGAAGCGCGTACGGGTATCGAACTCCCTGATCACCGCTTCCGTCATTGCGGACTCGGTACCGTTCGCGACCGTGCGCGTGGCAAAGACGGGAACGGAGAGAGTTTTGACGTCAGGGGGCAGATGGGTGGCTGCACCCAGGGTGTGATAGCCGCATCCACCCGCGCCGGCCAGCAGCGCGGCAACCGAAGCAACCGAGAACAGGCCGACCATGAGCGGGCGCATGAAGCAATCTTAACCCGCCGTCACACCCAGGCGGTCACCAGCCTGCCGAGGTCGACATCGGAGAGTCTCAGGCCATCGGCACGGCCGGCGAAATAAAGAGTGTTCAGCTGCTTCGAATCCAACTGGCTGATGCGCGTGAATCCGGCATCGCGCAGTTCGCGCTCCAGATCGTCCGGCGCAAACAACAGCTTGAACGGTTCGCCGGCGGATGCCACGCGCTCGGCCAATGCCTCCAAAGCCAGGCGCCGAATCGGCGTGAGAACTTCGGCCGACAGTGCATAGTCGAAGCCAACGCCCGTGCCTGACGGCATTCGTGCCATATCGCTCAGCGTGGCGCGGAATGCTTCGCGCGTGAGGTACGGAACCACGCCGAGCCAACCGAAGAAGGCGGGCCGGCCGGCATCAAATCCAGCTTCGAAGAGGCCGGCTGCCAATGTCTTGTGTTCAAAATCCAGCGGAACAAAGGTCAGGTTGGCAGGCTGGGCCAGATCGGCGTGGTCCAGCAATCCGCGCTTCCACTCCTGCGTCGCGGGGAAGTCTACCTCGAAGACCCGCAGCGCGGGGAATGGGTTGCGCCAGGCGAATGTGTCGAGACCCGCGCCCAGAACCACATACTGCGTGACGCCTAGCGCAACTGCCGCGGCCAACTGGTCCTCGACAAAGCGGCTGCGCACGGCCATGAAGGCGCGAAAATCGCGCGCGACCTTGTGCTGCGCGCGCTCCATGTCGCGGGCAAACTCCGGGCCAATCAGGCGAATGGCGATTGGATCGTCCAGCACCGGCGGCTGGTCCATCACCTGGTGTGCGGCGCGGCGAATGGCGACGCGAAGGGCTGTCCTGCTGGCTCGACCCGGCTTCATCGTTTGCAGTTCACTCTCATCCCTTGCAGTTTAAATGACCAGAAAACCGGCCGCCTAAGCCCTCCCCGCGTACCATAATCCCCATGAGCTGGATCGGATGGGCATTGCTTTCCGCGCTCTTTGCCGCCGCCACCGCCCTGCTGGCCAAGGTGGGCGTTGCGCATGTGGACTCAAACCTGGCCATGGCCCTCCGAACCAGCGTTGTGGTCGTCTTTGCCTGGGGCCTTGCGCTGGCGCTCGGCAAGCATGGCGAAATTCGGTCGCTCGACCGGCGCACGCTGCTTTTTCTTACGCTTTCAGGCTTCGCGACGGGCCTTTCGTGGATCTGCTACTTCCGCGCCCTGCAACTGGGACCGGCTTCGCGCGTTGCCCCTCTCGACAAGCTCTCGGTCCCGCTGGTCATGGTGTTTGCCTGGCTGTTGCTGGGCGAAAAGCTCACCGCTCCAGCCGTCATCGGCGGCCTGCTGATCACCGCCGGCGCGGTGGTGATGGTGCTCGGCTGACCGGCTCCGAACGCTGGGCTGCTTCCCTATACTGGTTGAAGTGAACGAGCACACTGAGAACGAACGCGCAGCAGCCGTTTCTCCGCGGCGCATTGTCCTGACCGGCTTCATGGGGTCAGGCAAATCGACCGTGGGGCCGCTCCTGGCCGAGCGCCTGGGCTGGAGCTTCGTCGACGTGGACGATGTGATCGAAGCCGAGGCAGGCTGCGCGATCACCGAGCTATTTGGGCGTCATGGCGAAGAGCATTTCCGCCAGCTGGAGCACCAAACTATCGCGCGGCTGGCTGAAGCAGATTCGCTGGTGCTGGCGCTGGGCGGCGGAGCCATTGAGCGCGCCGAGACACGCGAGCTGCTGCTTAGCTTGCCCGGCGCGCTGCTGGTTCATCTTGAAGTTGAACTGGAGACGACGCTGGCGCGTTGTGCAGGCACCGAGCACGCGCGCCCGATCCTCGCCGACCATGCCAACCTGGCCAGCCGCTATGAACGCCGATTGCCGCTCTACCGCACCGCCCACGTATCGATCCGCGTGGACGCGATCACTCCAGAGCAGGTCGCGGAGGAGATTCTGAAGGCCGCGCAGCGAAGTTAGCAGGAAGACTGCAAGCTCGGATTGAAACTTGTCCGTTGGCGCAATGCATTCGGAACGGGGAGTACACTCTAGGACGTGTCGAGAATTAGTACGAATTTGGTGCTGTTACCAATGCTGCTCCTTGGGTATGGGATGTTGCTGGCGCAGAGCATCAGCAGCCATCGAACTATCGTCAACATCGGATTTCTCGATGATGAGCGCGAGGAGATGGTGAATTGGAAACCAGGCGTATCTGCTGACCGACTCGTGCGCCCCGCATTTCAAAAGACTGAGACGGGTTGGGCAAGCGTCGACCCAAATTCCTTTCCGCCTCAGATGCACTGGAGCGTGGGCTTCGACGGCAAAGTAATTGCTCAACCGCAGAGCCGTACTTGGTCCGAGTCGTCACCAGTAAAGCTTCTGACCTTTGCCCAATCCATCGTGCCGTCGTCTTTGCCCATTCCGACGGTGGGCACTCCCAAGGCGAAATACGCGCCGTTGGGAATGGGACCAACTCAAGGCAGACGGCCACTGGTGCTTGTCTCCCAGCCGTATGTCAACGACCCCGATGGATGGGGCCGACTTGTCGAACCTTCCATCGAACTTGTGTCCGCCGTGCGGAGAGCTTACAGAAAAGACTTCCCACATGTGTACCGGTGCAAAGAAGAGAAGGTAGTACAACACGAGTGGAGATTCCCCGATTCAGCATTGATAGTGCTGGATGCGTATAGCTCGAACAAAGGGTCACACCTTTTGCGCGTGAGTCTGGAAGCCGGTGACTGCGGCTACGTCGATGACTCCAACGACGCGCTGTCTTCGCCATGGTATTTCATTCCAGCGACTGGAAGCGCAAAGCGTGTCGGCTCGTTCATGACTCTCCTCGATGCTGGTGATTACGACAACGACGGTAGATCAGAAGTCATTTTCATGGTTGCACAACCAGAGGATACCGAAGGTTTCGCACTGTTCGATGCCGACATGCACGAGAGGGCGAGGCTGCTGTGGACATACCACTAAGTTCGCTTCGTTCCCGAGTTACCGCCAACGCGGAAGTTTCGTTTGCTCACGGCCCGGTGGTCAGGCGAAGCACAAAATCAGCACTGAGATTTTGAAGCATTCGCTTGAGGGCCAATCTCTCCGCACATGCGACTTTTGCCGCAGGTTCTTATCTCGTCTTGCCCGATAAGACCGCGGCAATAAAAAACGGGAAGGGGGCAAGTTCGCCCGCGCCTTCCCGTTTTCTTTGTTGTTTCCCCGTTAGGGAATCTTGTTACGCGATCTTGACGTTCTCGGCCTGCCAGCCCTTGGGTCCCTTGACCACGTCGAACTCTACTGCCTGGCCTTCCTGAAGCGAACGGAACCCGTCGCTCTTGATGGCCGAGTAGTGCACAAATACGTCTTCGCCCGTGGCGCGGCTCAGAAAGCCGAAGCCCTTGGCATCGTTAAACCATTTCACTGTTCCCTGTTCCATATAGCTAATTTCCTTGTTCTTGTTACTGATGTATCGCAGAACTCACTGTGGAATTATTTGCGAGTCAAGCGAAGAGCAGGAACAGGCAAGAACACCAAGTCGGATTCAACGACCAGTCTTAAGTGTAGCACCTTTGCGGATCGGTGGATAGCAGCGCCAGATCCAGCCAGCCGCCTCGCGATTAGGAGAAGCGCCCGGAACGGCGTATGCTGGTAGAAGTGAAGGTTTGCGAAAAATCCAGCACCACTCACTCTTTCATCTCTGTTTTCTCCGGGTCGTCTCCGATTTATCTGGATTTCTGGTCTCCCTCGACGATAAACCCGGTCAACAGGACATTACATCACAGGCATTCACGTATCCACCGGGATACCGAGGCCGCGTGCGGCTCGAACAGCAAACGCTCCACAACCGGGAATTGAGGCAAACATGCGATCTGAACTGGTGTATACCGCAGGGCTACGGATTGAAAACCGCTTTCTTCTGGCCACCACAGTGATGCGCGCGGTGAGGAAGTTGCACGTCAGCTCGACCCGCACGGAAGACACCACCAACAAGGTGTTTGCCGAGGTTGGCCAGGGCCGCTACGCAGACGGAAAACTGCCCGAAATCGTTCCTCCCCCGGCGATCGATGTACTGCTGATTGCGCCCGCTCTTTAAGGAAACCGCGGAAATTCCTCTCCCCGGCATCCGATTGTTATCATCGAACTCAGTGGGCGGCGCTCGAAGGCGCTGCCGCTGAGGAGCTTCCTTCCCTGATGACTCCAGCCTCCCAGGCCGCATCCCCTTCTGAGCTGACCGCAGTCCCGATCGACGCGGCGGGCCGCGAGGCTGGCCCCTTCGACGCCCCCGCAATCCACTCGCCGGCCATTCATGCACCCAGCCCGGGCGCCACCGCTACCCTCATCCACGACCTGCGCGAACTCTTCAAGGTCAAGGTGGTCGGGCTGGTGCTAGTCACCGGCTGGGGCGGATTTTATTTGGCGTCGATGCGTTCCGGTATTTCCAGTGTCCAGCCCGGACTGCTCGATGCCCTGATTGGCATCGGTCTGGTTTCAGCCGGCGCGGGGGCTTTGAACCAGGTGCTCGAGCGCTCCACCGACGCAAAGATGAAGCGTACCGCCGACCGGCCCATCGCTTCCGGCCGATTCTCGCTGGGCGAAGGCCTGGCTGCCGGTCTAAGCGCGCTGGCGGTCGGCGCCGTTTGGCTACTCACGCACACCAACCTGCTCACCGTGTCGCTGGCGCTGCTGACCGCGTTTACCTATGTCGCAATTTACACGCCGCTCAAGCGCGTCACAACCATGGCCACCTTCATCGGCGCGTTTCCGGGCGCCATGGGGCCCATGCTGGGATGGACCGCTGCCCGCCCGCAGATCGAGTGGCAGGCCGTGGCCCTGTTTGCCATTCTCTTTGTCTGGCAGTTTCCGCACTTCATGTCGATCGCATGGCTTTATCGCGACGACTATGCGCGCGCCGGCATCCGCATGCTGCCCGTCGCGCAGCCCGACGGCTGGTCCACCGTGGTGGAAGCCTTGTTCTACGCCGTGCTCATGATTCCCGTCAGCCTGGCGCCCTACTGGCTGGGCATGACTAGCGCTGTATACCCCGTGCTGGCCGTGGCCCTGGGATTGGTTTACCTGGCCTACACCATTCGATTCGCAGGCATTCTGAGAGCCAGGTCGGAAACCGAGAGCCGCATGTTGGCGCGCGATCTGCTCAAGGTGAGCGTGCTCTATCTGCCGCTACTGTTTACCACCCTCATGATTACGGCCCGACGTTAAGAAAGCTATGACTACGACCGCTTATTCGTCTTCTTCGCGATCCGGCACGGGGCCGGCCATCGCCGCTATTCTGGCCATCAGCGCGGCGGCCACCCTGTTTCTGTTCTGGCTGATTTACATCCATCCGGCGTCTGCGTCCAGGACTCAATACGCATTTCTGCCCGCGCTCAACGCAGTCCTTAATGGCCTCTCGGCAACCGCGCTGCTGGTCGGCTTCACACTCATCAAGGCGCATCGCATCAAGGCGCATCGCGCGGCTATGATCACCGCATTCGCGTTCTCGACGCTTTTTCTCATCAGCTACATCCTGCACCACGCGCTGCACGGCGACGTGCGCTTCCCCGCCCACGCGCCGCTGAGGAGTGTCTATCTGCCGCTGCTGGCAAGCCATATCATTCTTGCCGTCGTAGCGCTGCCCATGGTGCTGGTCACGTTCTTCTTTTCGCTGTCAGGGCGCATTCCCCAGCATCGCAAGATTGCGCGATGGACTTTTCCGCTGTGGCTCTATGTTTCCGTCACCGGCGTGGTCACCTACGTGATGCTGCGGCTGGCGCAGAGCTAGTCTCCTGACCGCATAGATTCGTGCGCAACATTCTTCGCTGGAAAGAGCGTGCCGAGGGTGCGACTTGCAGGCCGAAGCGCCCACGACACCATCTTGAAACAAGCGATGATGAGAGGGGCGATGACGTGAAAGCCGTACGCTCCGTAGCCGCCAACCGCAGCAACCGAGGCGGCCGCGCCTGTCAGGTCAAAGAAGACGCCGGCATATGCCCATTCCTTGAGCAGGGGAAAGCGCGGCACAAGATGGCAATGGATCCCGGCCCCTTCCATACACCAAGAATGGCGAAGAAGTAGAGCGGGTAGCCGAGTGCGGGCACCACCCCATGGGGGTTGGCCCGGAATTGCCAAATCTGCGCCACACCGCCGTTCCGATAGGAAGCGCCACGAGTACGGTCGTTATTGAATAGACAATGCTTCTGGCTTTCATGCTCAGTCCAGTCTCCCAAGCACATCTGCCAGCTTGCCGATGAAACTCTGCCATCCGTATTTCGCACCTTTGTAGGCGGGGCTTTCTTCCGACGGAAAACCGGATTGCTCCATGCGAAGATGCGTGCCGCTCCCGGTTGGCGTCAACGTCCAGGTCACGACGCTCTCCAACCCCAAAGAAACCCAGCTATAAGAGAGCCGCGATTTCGGTTCGACCATCAGGACTTCGCTATCGATGATCCCGTTCCAGTTAGGCACGGGCGTGGAGCGAAACTGGAACCGGTGGCCCACCACCGGACGGAAATCATTCGTCATCAGCCACTGGTCGATCAGCTGGCCTTCGGTAAGGGCTCGCCACACCTTCTCTTGCGGATGGGGCAGTTCGCGCTCAATGGTGAGTGTGCGTGTGTTTGTAGCCGTTTCGGTCATTTGTCCATCCTTTCCAGCAGGTTTTCAAGTCGATCGAATCGGTCGCGCCAAAACGCGGCGTAGGAATTGAGCCAATCCACCATGGGGCGCAGCGCGTCCGGCTGGGCTCGATAGTGGGATTCGCGTCCCTCCCGACGATGGCCCACCAGCTTCGCTCTTTTTAGCACTGCCAGGTGTTTGGATACGGCAGGTTGAGACACGCCCGAGTATCGAGTCAACGCGTGTACCGTCTGTTCGCCTTGCCGGGATAACTCCTCGAAGAGGGACCGGCGTGTGGGATCGGCGAGAGCGCGAAACATGTGATTGGCAGCCGCCGGCGTCATGGACGAACCATAACCAAATGGCTATGGTTTGTCAAGAGCAGTTTGCGCAGCGTATGGTCCAAAAAGGTAGGTTATCTTCGAAATCAGGAACGCTGATGCAAGTCAAACCCGCTTCGGCACCCACGCCACCCAACGATGGAACGCGGCAGCTGCTGCGATGCGGGGGATCCATCGTCGCCACAGGAGTGCTGGCCGGGGTGCTGCTGGTCACCGTGCTGGGCGGGGTCACCCGCACCGGGGCTCACTCCAACTCCGGGTGGTTCGCGCTCATCCTGGTGCTGGGGTGCCTGCCCTTCGGCGGCCTGCTGCTGACCTTGGGCGTCGCCAAGTGGCTGCGCAATCGGCGGCTTGCCAATCGGCGTTGAGCGCGGAGGAAGTTGCTCAAGCGCCGGGCGAAAAAAAATGAGCCCGCCGGCGCCTTCGAACTCCGCCGGCGGGCTGGGATGTTGGTGCGAGTGGTGATCATGCGATCCCACCCATCGGACAAAAACAAAGACGTCCGATGGATGGGGCACCCGGCTGTCAGCCGCCAACTGACGGCTGTTAACTGTCAACTGTCCGCTGTCAACTGTCTACTGTCGTCCTTACATGCCGCTCTGCTGGCTCTGATCGGGGTGCACTACCCGGTAGCTTGCGCCGCCGTTGGCCCACACCAGCAACAGGATGTCTTTGCCTGCGGGAGCCGCGTGGATGGCGTTGACGCAGCTTTCAGCATCGTTGACCGCGTGGCGATTGACTTCCAGGATCACGTTTCCCGGCGCCAGGCCGGCGTCTTCGGCTGCGCTCCCGGGGCGAACGGTCTGAATGGCCGCGCCTTTTACCTGCTCCGGAATGTTGAGTTGCTGGCGGACGTCGGGTGTGAGGTTATCCACTGCCAGGCCGAGTTTGCCGCCCTGCTGATGGCCGTCGCCGGCGTTCCCTGCCTCTTCAGTTCCCTTGGCGTGGAACTCGCCCACCGTGACGTGGATGGTTTCAGGCTTGCCGTCGCGCAGGATCCCCAGTTCGATCGAGTTGCCGGGGCCCATCTCGCTGACCGCAACCTGCAGCGCGCTGCCGTTGGCGATCTTGCGGCCGTCGAGCGAGCGCAGCACGTCGCCGCTCTTCAGTCCGGCGTGGCCGGCAGGCGAGTCGGGCGTGACCTGGCTGACGATGGCGCCGGTGGCGTCGGGCAGGTTGAAGAAGCTGGCGTTGTCGGGCGTCACGTCGTTCATGCTGATGCCGAGATACCCGTGGTGCACCGTGCCGGTCTTGATAATCGAGTCAGCCGAAGCCTTGGCGATCTGCGAGGGAATGGCGAAGCCCGCGCCGGCAAACGAGCCGCTGTTGGAGATGATGAAGGTGTCGATGCCCACCAGTTCGCCATGCGCGTCCACCAGCGGGCCGCCGGAGTTGCCGGGGTTGATGGCGGCGTCGGTCTGGATGAAGTCGCCCGGTTTGCGCGGGTCGTCGGTGTAGGGATTGGGACGGTCAAGGGCGCTGACTATGCCGCGGGTGACCGAAAACTGGAAGTAGCCGAAGGGGCTGCCGAAGGCCAGCACCGTCTGGCCGGGATGCAGCCTGGTTGAGTCGCCCCAGGCAATGGTGGGCAGATCGTGCGCGTCGATCTTGATGACTGCCAGATCATTGAGCTTATCGACGCCGACCAGCTTGGCGTTGAAGATGCGGCGATCGTTGAGGGTCACGCGCATCTGGGTCGCCCCGTCGACGACGTGGTCATTGGTCAGCACGTAGCCATCGGGGGAGATGATAATGCCGCTGCCGATTCCATGCTCGAACTGCGGCTGCGGCTTCATGCCCTGCATGCCGCCGCCCTGACCGAAGAAGAACTGGCGGAAGCCGGGAGGAAGGTCCTGAGGGTTGATGCCTCCGCCGGCCTGACCGTTTCCGTCTTCGGAGGTCTGGTCCGCCGAGACGCGGGAGGTAACGGCGACGTTGACTACGGCGGGCGTGACGCGCGCCGCGACTGCTTCGACCGCGTTATCGAGCGAAACGAGCGAGGAGACGCTCGAGTCGTCCATGGGAGCCGCGGCTGCGGCTGCATGGGCGTTCATGTGACCGGACATGAACGCGAAGCCCAGGATCAGGGCGGCTGCGCCCGCGACGGGAATCGCGACCCTCTTGACTCTTGCTACTAATGATTTAGTTGTTACCGACATGGCTACCTCTCATTTGGGGTTGAAGTTGATGTTCAAAGCTGAAGTACCAGCCAGCCGTCCCCGAAAGGCAGCGCGGCGGACTGATGCGAGATTGATTTGGAAATGGAATTCGAGCCTGGGCGCGGCGCTGATGGGGAACTCTGCGCCGAATCGGTGACAGCGGCAACCGGGTAGACACGCAGAATCATGCGCGTGACAATCATTCGGCCGGGCTGGCCGGCCGCGTCTGCGCCGGTGTCATAGTCGGCAATCCGGCCGGAGGTCGCTCGGGTCTGAACCTGTTCCCACGCGGTGAACACGACCCATTGCTGCGGCGGTTCCGCGGATTTTGTCGGCGGGCATGGCATTTCTGCCTTCAGCAACTGCTCGCGGGGGGCTGAGAAGGCGATATCCGATGATTTTGCTCCCAATGCCCCTGGGCGCGTATACCCTGCGGCGGCGCGCTGCCGGGAATTGATGGCCATCGCGGGCCGGGTTGCGGGCAATATGGCATTGACTTTGATGGCGCGGAACGGCTGCGCTTGGCGAGAATCCCAGGCCGGCGAGAAGGATGCCGGGAGCAGTTGTACCCGTCCACTCGAAACAGCCTCCGCCACGGAAACGGCAGGCGTTGTCTCGGCGGGCAGAAACGCGACCATCTGCGGGCAGCGGGCGAACTCGACCGAGCCGAAGATCAAGCTGCAGGAGACGACCGCTAGCAGGGCCCATCCCGCAATCGGATTGACGTTTCTGGAGCCGCGCAGAATGCTGTGAACGCGGTGGACCAGCTCAGGACGGCGCTGCCAGGCCCCCAGCGAGAGTGCCTCGGCACGGCGTTCGAGGCCGCGCTCGGCAAGGCTGGCCAGGCAGGCAGCGTAGGCGCGGGGAGCGCGGGTGCGCCGCACCACGGCTTCGTCGCAGGCCATCTCCCGCTCGCGGCAGAGCTGGCGCTCGACGAAGGCCAGAGCCGGATTGAGCGGGAAGAAAACCAGGCAGAGTTTCTGCATCAGGTTGGTCCAGTCGTCGCGGCGGCGCAGGTGTTCAGCCTCGTGCAGCACCACCTGTTCAAGCTCTTCGCGGGTGAGGCGCGTAAAGAGCCAGCCGGGAATAAGAATGCGCGGCGCGAAGAAGCCGATGACGCTTGGCCGGTCGAGCCGGTCGGTGGTGCAGATTGCGATCCGTCTGACGCCGCACAAGCCGGCAAGCGTAGCGGCCGCGTCGCCTTCAACGGGGGTTGCGGACTTCCACAGCCTGCGCAGGCGGAGCGAATGAAAGAGCAGCTCGGCGGCTCGAAGCCCGGATGCCACTGCCCACAGGGCGGCGATGGCCAGGCTCCAGCGGGCGTCCAGCAAGAACCAGGGGTGCACGGATGGCTGGGTGATAAGGGCCGCTCCAGGTTGGCTCGGAGCAGAAGTCAAATGTGCGATCAGCGGCAAAAGCGGCAGGGTGGCCAGGACTGCGAAGCCGGCGGCCCATGCGGCGAAGCGATGCGCGGCAGAGACGCGAGGCGCGAGGCGAAGGCAGAGCGCGAGCGCGGCAGCAACGGCCGCACCCTGCCACAGGGCCGCGATCGCAATCGGAGCCGCAGTCTGCGCAAATCGGAAGGCGTCGGCGCTCGGGAACATCTGCACTGGCTAGCTCCTTTCTCCGCGATTTTCTCGGAACACTTGAATCACGACTTCTCCGCTGGCCGCCTCGGCAGCCAGTTCGTTGTCATCAGGCGCTGCTTGGCGAATCGCGTCTTTCAGCCGCTCAAGTTCCTCGGCGGAGATCTCGCCATCTCCTAATAGGGAGAGCAGCAGCCGTTCGCGCGAGTTGCCAAAGAAGCGGTTCAAAACGTGGCGAACCTCCGAGCGGCTGGCCTCGGACTCCTGGACGCAGGGCCAATAGATGAATGCGCGCCCCTCCTGCCTGTGTTCGACATAGCCCTTCTGCTCCAGGATTCTAATTGTCGTGAGCACGGAGTTGTAGGCCAGGGCCTCGGCTTCGGGTATGGCAGCCACCACATCGGTAATCGCCGATTCACCGCGGCGCCAGAGGATTTTCATTAGCCTCAGCTCGGCTTCGGTCAGCGTATTGGACTTCTTTGGCGGCATCTTGTTGATTCCATGAGAGCGAAGTTGATGTCGGGATCGCTCTTACACCATCATAGACGAGCAACTAAAGGATTAGTTAGCCGATCTCCAATTTTTTTAGGGGCCTTATATCGCCGGGAAGGAACGGCGGCGCTGTTCCGGATCGTGCAGTAGCCGTCTTTGATCGGCCCGGATTTATTCTTTTACGATTCGCAGGCAGTTGATTTTCCTGGCGGGGTACACTTTCCGCAGGCAAAAAGCCTTGGAATTGAGACTCCCAAAGATGATGTCGCGATCGATTGTCCCTCCTATGTTCCTGGCCATACTGTTGGTTCTCACTGCCGGCTCCAGGGAATTGCCGCACACGGCGCAGACCGCTCTCGCTCCAGCGCCGCGCCCACCCCAGGCGTCCACCCCCCCTGCGGAGCAGTCGGCCATCCAGGCGGCATCTGAGAAGGATCGCCAGCGGCTCATCCGGCTGTTAGGCCTCAGCGAGCTTCGGCCTGGAGTCAGTCCTGACCCCAACGCGCCCAACGCGGCCAACTTCGACGAGTCCAAAGCGAACATCTATCCCGATCTGCCGGACCCCCTACTGCTGAAGAACGGCCGGCGAGTCACATTGGCCCACGCGTGGTGGACCAAGCGTCGTCCCGAGATTGTTGAGGACTACGAACGGGAGATATTGGGGCGCGCCCCGGCTAACCTGCCCAAAGTGACCTGGCAGGTCGTCCGCAGCACTCCGGAAAACTACCGGGGAATGGCAGTTGTCACCAAACTCCTGGTAGGCCACGTCGACAATTCTTCCTATCCGCAGATTTCGGCCGACATTGAATTGACACTGACAACCCCGGCAAACGCCTCGGGTCCGGTTCCGGTGATCATGGAGTTAGCCTTCCGAAGGGATTACGAACGTGCCGTTGCCCGGCCCATCCCTCAGGCGATTCCGCCAGGCGAAGCGGAGTGGGCGGTTTCAGCCGAGCCTGTGCTTGCCAGGGGATGGGGTTTTGCCGTGCTGTCTCCCACCAGTTACCAGGCCGATAACGGAGCCGGACTAACCAAAGGCATTATCGGGTTGATGAATAAGGGCCAACCCCGCAAGCTAGACGATTGGGGTGCGTTGCGCGCCTGGGCCTGGGGCGCCAGCCGGGCACTCGATTATTTCGAAACCGACAAGGACGTCGATGCCAGACAGGTGGGGTTGGAGGGTCATTCCCGGTTTGGAAAGGCGGTCCTGGTGACCATGGCCTTCGATCCGCGCTTCGCCATCGCCTACTCCAGTTCTTCCGGGGAGGGCGGCGCCAAGCTCTACCGGCACATCTTCGGCGAGCAAATGACGAATCTGGCTTCGGTCAACCTCTATCACTGGATGGACGGCAACTTCCTCAGATATGCCGGGCCGTTGACGCCCGCGGACCTTCCCGTGGACAACCACGAACTGATTGCGTTAGCTGCGCCACGCCCGGTTTTTATTGGTGGAGGCTCCACTGCCGGTGACGGCTTCTCCAATCCTGGCGGGGACGCATGGGCCGATCCCAGGGGAATGTTCATGGCGGAAGCCGCCGCCGGTCCGGTTTACCGCCTGCTCGGAAAGAAGGACCTGGGAACCCGGGACTTTCCACCCATCGAAACAGCGCTCATCGACGGCGATCTAGCATTCCGGCAGCATTCGGGCGGACATACGCCGGTGCCGAACTGGCCCTCTTTTCTCACCTTTGCGAGCCGTTATCTCCACGCACCGGGATCTGCAAAGACACAATAGCCTCCCGCCAACGAGGCCGACCCACGGGGATGAAACCGCGCCACGTGAAACAAACAGTGCAAGGGGAATAAAACCTTGTCAAGGTGAGATGAAACTGGGCCCCATCCATCGAGCGTCCCGAAGTCCCCGGCGACAGCTCTTCGTCGCTGGGGTGGGTGGTCGATGGGTGGGAGACCAGGAAGGCCAACCGTGCCCTTCTTTCAAGCGGTCCCTCAGGCCTGAACTTCGGACGGCGCCGAGCGGGCGAGTTCGCCCCGGGCTTTCACCAGCGCGGTGACGAACTCCGGCGTGGAGCCGCAACAGCCGCCCACAAATGTGGCGCCTGCCTCGCGCAAGCGCCCGTAATGCGAGGCAAAGCGCTCCGGCGGCATCTCATAGCGCGCGGATGTGCCTTCCACGATCGGCGAGCCTGCGTTCGGCTTGATCCAGATAGGCAGTGTGCACGATTGCCTCAGCCGTTCACAAATGGCCGCAATCCCTTCGATGCCCACGCCGCAGTTGGCGCCGACGGCGTCCGCGCCCGCCTCCTCCATGGCCCGGGCGATGGCTTCCGGTTTGGCGCCCGTCATGGTCCGGTCCTTGCCGCTTCCGAATCCGTAGGCAAATGAGACGAGGACCGGCAGCCCGGTTTGCCGTGCCGCATTCACGGCGAGCGTCGCCTCGGCGATATCGCTCATGGTTTCGATCAGCAGCGCGTCCGCGCCGCCGGCCGCCAGCGAGCGTGCCTGCGCCAGGAATGCGGCGGTCATATCATCCTCGCTGACGTCGCCGGTCACCAGCATCTTCCCGCTGGGGCCGATCGACGCGAACACAAGCATATCCTTCGAGGCTCGCCGCGAGAGCGCTACCCCGGTGCGATTGATGGTGTCCAGATCCGTCTCGGAAACGCCTTCCATCGCCAGCCGGTTGGCCCGGAAGGTATTGGTAAGGATCACCTGGCTGCCCGCTTCCACATACGAGCGGGCCACCTTTTCCACGCGCTCGGGGTGAGTCAGATTCCAGGTGTCCGGAATCACTCCGAATGCCAGCCCCTGCGCCTGCAGTTGTGTTCCCCACGCGCCATCGGTGATGAGCGTGTCGCGCCCGATAAACGAATGCAGTTGACTCATTGCACACCTCCGGCGCTGAGCACGGAAACATTCAGCGCTGAACAGGATTCTCAGGCAGGATGATACTCGAATCCACCAGCATGGCGATAGTGTGATGAATTGCCCGCCTGTGACCCGAGTCACTGATTGTTTGTTCCGATGGGAATCTCCTCAATTGCGTGATCGCTGCTCGATTTTTTTCTATTCGAATTCTTATTGTCTTGATTCTTTTCTGGGCCTCGAACGTACATGCCGCGCAAAAGCTCAAGGACGCGGACTGCCTCGCCTGCCACTCCGACGCCACGCTGACCGAAGATGTGAACGGCAAAGCGCTCAGCATCTATGTCGACCAGTACAAGCTGAAACATTCGATTCATGGCGGTCTTCTCGGCTGCGTGGACTGCCACAGCGATGTGAAGAGCCTGGCGCACGATGCCCCTCCGCAGAAGGTGGCCTGCGCCCAGTGCCATGCCCAGGCGCAGGCGGCCTACGAGCACAGCGCGCACTCCAGGCCGGCCGCGACGGCGACGGGCAGGGCCGGAACCATGCCGGCGGCCAATTGCGAGGACTGCCACGGAGACGCGCACTCTATCCTGGCCGGCGGCCATCCCCAATCGCCGGTAAACCACAAGAACATTCCCGCTACCTGCGGCCGGTGCCATGGCCAGAAGTTCCTGATGGAGTCGAACGGGCAGAGCGCGCAGCCGTTTATCTCCTACCAGCAGAGCGTGCACGGACGCGCGGTGGAGAACGGTTCGCAGCAGGCGGCTGTGTGCACGGACTGCCACGGAACGCATGAGATTCTGGCCGCCAACGAGGCGCGATCGCCGATTTACAAGTTCAATGTTCCGGGAACGTGCGGCAAGTGCCATGTGGATATCGCCGACGCCTTCGGGCAGAGCATTCACGGGCAGGCGATCGCCCATGGCAACGGGTCAGCGCCGGTGTGCACGGATTGCCACGGAATCCACTCCATCAAGTCGCATGCCGATCCGAACTCCCCGGATGCGGCGGCGAATCTGTCGCGCGATACCTGCGCGCGGTGCCATGAAGGGGTGCGGCTGAGCCAGGAGTTCGGCATACCGGGCAACCGCGTGACGAGCTACTTCGACAGCTATCACGGGCTCGCGGCAGAGGGTGGCTCAGTGGTTGCGGCCAACTGCTCAAGCTGCCACGGTGTTCACAACATCCTGCCTTCGAGCGATCCGCGCTCGACCATCAACAAGGCAAACCTGGATGCGACCTGCGGCAAGTGCCACCGGGGCGTGACGCAGAAGTTCACGCTGACCAGGGTGCACCTTGTGGAGGGCGGGCGCGCCGGCGACGTGGACTCGCTGGTGGTGCGCTGGGTGCGGTGGATTTACATTGTGCTGATCGTGCTGGTGATCGGCGCCATGTTCGCGCATAATGCCATCATCTGGCGCAGCAAGGCCGCGGCGCGGCGGCGCATGCTGAATCCCATGATGACCCGCATGACCACCAACCAGCGCTGGCAGCATCTGATCCTGCTGTCGAGCTTCATCATCCTGGTGCTGACCGGGTTTGCGCTCAAATTTCCTGACACCTGGTTCGCGCATGTGCTCGGCATGGGCGAGAAGTTGCGGGGAACCATTCATCGCATCGCTGGAGTGGTGCTGATCGGCGCAGGATTCTATCACCTGCTTTACCTCGCTTATGCGCGCGAAGGGCGGCGCTTGCTGCACGATCTCGCGCCGCGGCCCGCGGATGCATTCGACGCCATTCAAACCATGCGCTTCTACCTCGGCCTGGGCGGCGAGAAGCCGAAGTTTGGACGCTTCAACTACGCCGAGAAGGCGGAGTATTGGGCGCTGGTGTGGGGCACCGCGCTCATGGGCTTGACCGGCGTCATGCTCTGGGCCAAGGTGCTGGTGGGCGACCTGCTGGCCCGCTGGTGGGTGGATGTGGCCACGGCGGTGCACTTCTACGAGGCCATCCTTGCGACGCTGGCGATTGTGGTCTGGCACTTCTACCAGGTGTTTTTCGACCCCGATGTCTATCCGATGAACTGGGCCTGGTGGGATGGGAAGATGCCGGTAGAGCAATACCGGCACGAGCATGCGCTGGACACCGAATCGCTGGGCGAGGGCGGCGAAGAGGATTCGCAAGCCAAGTGAGCCAGCGATTAGGGTCCGCCTGCATCTCTTGCCGGGCCACGGCCGTTTGACCGGCATTTGCTTTGTAACCAGCGCACGCCGCAAAAGGGCCTGCAATTAGCAGGGTTGAATCGATGGCTGCATGGATAATTTTCTGTGGACGCGCCGTAGTCGCAGCGTTTGTCAGCCCCGCGCTTCAGCGTAGGGAAAGCGGATCACACTGAACTCCGAAGTACCGTAGGGACGGTGCAAGCACGATTCTCTTGCAGGAATCGATAGCCCTTGAAGGGTGATCCTTCGATTTTTGTCGACTTTCATCACAGCCTCAGAAAGTTTTCTAGTTGACGCCCGAGCTTCACACCCGCCACTCGTCCGCGCGCCAGCTCTTGATGCGCTCCTTGATCTGCTTCCGGTTCAGATTATGTTCGAGCGCCTGCTTTGCCAGTTCCACCACTTCCTCGTCGGCGGCGAAGCGGAGGCCAATCAACTGGCCCTCTGAGAGGCGATAGATCTGTGCGTGCCACTCGGCCGGGGCCAGGGCTTGGAGCCGCAGGCGCTCTTCCAAGCGGATGACGCGGTCCTGCACCTTCAGGGGATACGTGCGCAATTTGAATCCCGCCACGAAAGCAGCCACCGACAGGACCACCAGCCAGGCAGACCAAAAGTGTGGATGGTAGACAACATGGACGATCGCGACGATGACGTTGGCCAGCAGGATGGGAAGCAGGAAGAAATGGAAGAGTGGATCGTAACGTCCATGGTGCTTGAGGTCTTGCGGGGTTTCCTTGCTCATTGTTCAGCCTTGATTTCGTCCAGGCGGGATTGGGTCCCTGCGGCCCGCCCCATGGGGGGAAGGCCCGCCGAAACGTCACGGGTCGCCTGAGTTCCTGCGATGGGGCGATTTTGATTGGCCGCGCCTGTGGCTGTCAACTCGGCGATGCTGTCGGGGCCAGCCACCTCGGGGTGCTTTGGGACGATGTGGTAACGGCCGCGGACGATGTAATCGACCAGCAGGCCCCCGGCCAGCCAGGGATTCACGATCGTGATGGGGATGGCATAGACGGTGGTCAGCAGCGATTCATCGATGCTCTTGTTGGCGTGGCTGAGGCGGCGGTAGCCGGGCACCTGGGGGATCTCATACACCTGCACCTGCGCGTCGGGATGCTTGCGGCCATAGCGGACCAGCCTCCACGCGATCTGCTTGGGCGTGGTCATGCCGGCGTCGGGGAAGATACTGCGCCGGAATGTTTGCGGAAAATAGAAGTTGAGGACCACGCGCGCGAAGTCCGCGCAGTTGGAGTAGAGCAGTTCGAATGCGGAATGATTTGGCCCATCGTTGAGGCGCGCGATGAGGGCGTCGTCCTGGGCCTCGGTAGTCTCAAAACGGAAGGCGTAGATGCGGCGCTCGTAGGCTACGCCGACCAGTTGCGTCCAGCCGCCGTGGAGGAAGCTGCCCGGGGAGAGATGTCGCCCGAGCGATCCGAAATGGGTTTCCCGGTAGCGGTCGCGCAAGCGGTTGACCGTGGTGCGATCGACATGGGTGGGCACCTCGGCCGCGTTCTCGACTGAGTAGAGATAGGGGATCAGAGGGACGGCAACCCAGTCGTAGCCGTCGATGCCCTGGTAGCGGGCAATGACCGCGCCCATCTCGCCTGCGTTGCAGCGGCGCAGCTTCACCGGCGTTTCAGCACAGATGTGCTCGAAGTAGACGGCGTTGTGGCCGGTTGGATTGAGGGCCCCGAAGAAACCGTACGGTTCTTCCATCAGCAGGGCGGCCTGTGCGTGGACCCGCACTGGGGAAAACCCCGCCAAAACCATGAGAGCGAATGCAAATGTGCAACGAGCGCGCATGAACAGCATCGGTTCTCCTCGGTCCTCGAGACCTCCCTGAACTTTTAGTATGCCCGAAATTCCTGTCTTCACCTGTGGATCGTTCTCGATAAGGGAAGCGTCGCGGGCTCATCCGATGTGACCCTTGCCGCGCGCAGATGTTGCGGCGCGAGGCCCAGGCATTCTTGGATGCCGACGAGGCGCGATGGAGACGCAGCGCAAGCATGTCTGTTAACTTCTTGAAGAAAAACTTTTGCTCTGTTTTCGGTCGGGAGTCTGCTCAACTGAAACTGGAGCTGCCGGGAAAGGGATTTGAATGACGATGCGCGCGCGAATCTTCGCTTTGCTTTTGTTTGTACTCCTATCCGGCGCAACGATGCGGGCCCAGGTGACGCTGCCCCAGATTCTCTCCAGCCACATGGTCGTCGAGCGCGACTTGCCGGTGCACGTCTGGGGGCTGGCGTCGCCGGGAGAGCAGCTGAGCGTGACGTTTCGCGGCGAAACCCGTTCCGCGACCGCCGGGCCGCTCGGAAGATGGAGCCTCTACCTGGCGCCGGGCCTGGCCGGCGGCCCCTTCCAGATGACCGTGAAGGGCGATGCCGCGGAGCAGCCGATCACGCTCGACGACGTCCTGGTAGGTGATGTCTGGGTAGCTTCCGGGCAATCGAATATGGAGTTCATGATGCATCAGGCCGCCACCGCCGATGCCGACCTGCCCCACGCGGACAACGCGCACATACGCCTGCTGGTGGTGAAGAAGAGCGCGGTCGTGTATCCGTTGGACGATATCGTCACCGATGGCTGGGCGGCGTCGTCTCCCGAGACGGCGAAAGACTTCTCAGCCGTGGCATGGTACTTCGCGCGGGAGATCGAGAGCCGCGAACATGTGCCGGTGGGGGTCATCGACTCCACCTGGGGCGGCACGCCGGGCGAGGCGTGGGTGCGCATGACGGCGCTCGGCCAGGATGCCGCCCTGGCGCCGCTGTTTGCTTCGTGGGGAAAGTTGATCGATGGGCAGCCCGACACGCAATTGAGATCGAAGTACAACCAGCGCTTGATCGACGAGGCGAATGCGCAAGGGAAGCCGAAGCCCGAACTGCCGTGGGTGCCGGTATACGATAGCTGGGGGCCGGGGATGCTGTGGAACGGCATGATCGCCCCGCTGACTCCGTTTCCCATTCGCGGAGTGATCTGGTACCAGGGCGAGACCAACAGCGCGCTTGAGCGGGCGCCGCTCTATGGGCGCGTCTTTCGCACCCTCATCGAAGATTGGCGCCGTGAATGGGGAGTAGGAGATTTTCCATTTCTCTACGTGCAGATTTCAAACTTCAAATCGACGCCCGCCGAGGACTGGGCCACGCTCCGCCAGCAGCAGCTGAAAACCTTGGCCTTGCGCAACACCGCGATGGCCGTGACCATCGATATCGGCAATCCCGATAATGTGCACCCGACCGACAAAGTGGACGTGGGCGACCGGCTGGCCCGCGCGGCGCGGGCGCTCAGTTATGGCGAGGCGCTGGAATATTCCGGCCCGATCTTCCGCCAGGCCACGCCCGACGGCACCGCGCTCCGGGCCTGGTTCGATCACGCCAGGGGATTGACGGCGAAGGGCGCGACGGTGACGGGATTTGAGGTAGCCGGCGCGGACCGCAAATTCGTTCCCGCTACCGCCGCGGTGGATGGCGCCAGCGTGTTGGTGTCCAGCCCCGACGTCCCGGATCCTCGCTATGTGCGCTACGGGTGGGCCAACAGTCCGCAGTGCAATCTGTTCAACGCGGAAGGCCTGCCGGCTTCGCCGTTCACATCGGTGCCCTGAAGCGGGGCCCCGGGCCAGTCTCGATTTCTACGGATTGAGGCCACCATCCGCCAACGATCGCCGGCCGGATACCTCCCTACTCCAATTGCGCTGTCATCCTGAGGAGTGAAGTGGATTCGTGGAATGAACCCGCCGTCGCTCAATAATGCTGCGAAAGGTGTGCAAAAGAGGCCAGACGTCTTCCCGAAAAGTTCCGAAAGGGAAAGAAGATGTATTCTTCCATCCATGTTATCAAAAAAAAGAGTATGCTCCCATAAATGCTACGAAGGCGATTCCAAACATTGTCGCACGGGTGATTGAATGCTCAAGAGACCGATCAAATCGGCTCTGTTAATTGAGAATGACCCGGTAGAAGCTTCCCTGATCAGCGCTATGTTCGACGACCAAGACTTGTATTCCTTTGCGTTGTCGCACGTCGAGTCGATGGCGGAAGCTGAGGCATACCTTCGCGAACGCTCGGTTTCTGTAATTCTGCTCGACTTGGGGTGTTGCCCCGACTCCTCCGGTTTCGAGACAATCCTGCGGACACATATAGTCGCGAGAGGTGCTTCGATTGTAATGTTATGCCGGCCGGAGGACGAGGCCGCAGCATTGCGGGCAATGGAAATGGGTGTGCAGGATTATCTGATCAAGGGCCATATCGAACCGCGCGAACTGATGCGTGCCATGCGCAACTCAGTTGCCCGCAAGGTGTTGGAAGAAAACCTGCTCAATGAAAGGAACCGAGCACAAGCCACCCTGGAGTGTATCGGCGATGCCGTAATCTGCACCGATCTGGCCGGTAATGTTTCATTTCTCAACCCTGTCGCGGAGAGAATGACAGGCTGGTCACTCAGGGAAGCATCGGGAAAGCCGCTAGGCCAGTGCTTCAGAATCTTGGACGCCACCACCGGTGAATTGGCCGCCGATCCTACAACGCAGGCAATTGAACATGGGCGGCTGACCCACCTGCCCCTAAACTGCCTCCTAACAAGTAGGGAAGGCCATCAGGTTTTTATTGAGGACTCGGTCGCCGTCATCCGCGATGGTTCCGGGTTGGCCGCAGGATCGGTTCTGGTCTTTCGCGACGTGACCGTTGCGCGGGCGCTTGCGGAGCGGATTGCGCACCTTGCCGAGCACGACGCTCTGACAAATCTGCCCAATCGATTGCTGTTGAACGACCGGTTAAACCAGGCAATCGCTCAAGCAAGCCGCAAAACCGGCGTCATGGCGATCCTGTTCCTGGATCTGGATAATTTCAAGCACATTAACGACTCGCTCGGACATCCAACCGGCGACAAGCTGCTGCGGTCGGTGGCCGAGAGGCTGCAGGAATGCGTTCGCAGGCCTGACACGGTCAGCCGCCAGGGCGGTGATGAATTCGTTCTGCTGCTCAACGACGTGCAACGCGCCGAAGATTCCGCCGTTACAGCCAAAAGAATCCTGAAGGCGATGAAGAAGCCGCATACCATCGAAGGCCATGAACTTCACGTCACCACAAGCATCGGCATAAGCGTGTACCCCGAAGACGGTGTGGATGCGCCAACGCTGCTTAAGAATGCCGATACAGCCATGTACCAGGCCAAGGAGGGCGGGCGGCAGAACTTCAGGTTTTTCAAGCCCGAGATGAACGTCAAAGCCGTAGAGCGGCAATCGATGGAGGAGGACCTGCGGCGCGCCCTGGAACGAAACGAACTCGCGTTGCACTACCAGCCGATCGTTAATCTCGAGTCGGGAACCATCACCGGGGCTGAAGCGCTGCTGCGCTGGACGCATTCCACAAGAGGCTCTGTCGCGCCATCGCAGTTTATTCCCATAGCGGAAGGTTCCGGCTTGATTGTGCCCATTGGGGCGTGGGCTCTGCGTGCGGCGTGCACACAAGCCAAGGCTTGGGGGGATGCCCGCTTGCCCACGATCGAAGTTTCTGTCAATGTCTCGGCGCTTCAGATTCGAAGCGAAGGCTTTCTGGGCGTCTTGACGGCAATCCTCGACGAAACCGGACTGAACCCGAAGTTACTGGTTCTCGAACTTACGGAGAGTGTTCTCATGGAGCGCGCCAGACTCGGGGCGCCCTCGCTCAACATGCTGCGGGAAAAAGGGGTGCAGATCGCCGTGGACGACTTTGGTACGGGCTACTCCAGCTTGAGTTATCTTCGCAGACTCAAGGTCGACTCGCTTAAGGTCGATCAGTCGTTTATCCGTGAGATCACCGCCGCCCCAGACGACACGAGCATCGTCAGCGCGATCATCGGCATGGGGCGGAGCTTGCGGCTGCGCGTGGTGGCCGAAGGCGTTGAATCGGCGGAAGTTGCTGCGTTTCTCAGGGCCCAGAATTGCACCGAGGCGCAGGGATTCTATTTCAGCGGGCCCGTCCCTGCCGATCAGTTCGCCAGGCTACTCGAAATGCGTCTGAATTGATTCAAGGGGCCAGCGGACCAGATCTCAGAAGCCGAAACAGGGGTGCCCCTCCTCTCGATTTTGAGATGTGGGAGAGCACGATTGGTTTCCCAACGCGCTGTCATCCTGAGCAGCGCAGCGACGAAGGATCTGCGGCTGCTCTTCGGATCTAAAAGCCGGCATTACTTCCGAGTTACGCATGGGTCTGCGACCCACCTATATGAACGAAAATCGTCGCGAGTCCAGGCCTTTACGATTGGACTGACCCCCAAAAGTGAGACAGCTTAAAATGAGCGCATTTGCAGCGAATGGAGAACTGCAAATGGCGAAGAAGGGCGAGGGTTGGCGTCCGTTGGCGTTTCGGGAGATGGCGTTGGAACGA
>Ga0302320_10002391_pt1 | contig 44107 bp, 35 predicted proteins | sample Bog_T0_3_FD_202130 | JGI IMG/M metagenome (GOLD analysis project Ga0302320, IMG submission 202130) | Peat permafrost microbial communities from Stordalen Mire near Abisko, Sweden - Bog_T0_3 | ecosystem: Environmental > Terrestrial > Soil > Wetlands > Peat | place: Sweden: Abisko, Stordalen Mire...
CGTCACTTTCTTTTTGTCCGCATACTCTGCCTGCGCAAAACTGATCTGTTGTTCCATGCCCCACTCTAACAAAATAAACCGTCCGATTAAATCAGCGTTTCCCTAACGAATTCGCAGGCTAATCAGTTCGTAGGGGCTCACCGTGACTTGCCGGATCGGTTTAAGGTCTTTTGTCTGTTCGGAAAGGTCGGTCTTAAATGCCTTGAGTCCCCCGGCCAAACGGAGGCCTGCTTTTCCCCGACGTCCCATGGTTTCGTGGAGCCGTAGAATCCATCCTTGACCGTTGGCGGCGGGTTTTGCCCAGCAGGGAATCAGGCTTTCCACGCCATCGAGACCGAGAAAGCCCGCATTGACGGCCGCGCCTGTGTACGCTATCGGCGGAGTAAAGAGCGTGTCGGCGAGTGTCGGCGCCAGATGTTCACGCGTTGTTTGCGGCGAATGAAAACAAAGCGCCATGCGGATAACATGGCTGCCTTGATCCGAACAAGTCTCGCGTAGGCCGCCACGCCGAAGAGACGCTGGATAGAGCCGCGCGTGACTGGGGTCTTCGCCGGTGACGCGCGGTGAGCGCAGGAGCGATACGCCAAGTTCACCCTCCCGGCAGGAAAACCCGTACTTGGCTTCCGTCACGACCCCGAGTCCCTCGGTGTCTCCGTCGTCTCCGACGATAGCCCAGCGGCTGCCCGCCGACTCAAACATCGCCTCGTCGCTTGGCAGACCCGCCTGCTGTCCGCGCTGCACGCTTCCGAACGGCGCTCCGAAACGCGCCGCGCGCCCGCTATAAGCGGTTGGGAAAAGCACTTTCAGCAGCGCCATTTCCTCGTGCCAGTCGATGTCGTACTCGATATGGAGCACGGGTTGAAAGGCATCCAGGCGATAACGCACTGCCACGTTGCTTTTCTCGCCGAGTTTGCGCCGAAATTCCACCGCACCCTCATTGCCGCCTTCACGCAGAACGGACACCTCGGCGGGCGTTTGCACCGCACAGCCCAGGCTGAGCGTCTGCCGGTCGATTTCCCATGCTTCGAATTCATGCGGAAAATCGGGGAAGATCATCAGTTCGCCCAGGGGAGCGCGCAGGGCGATTTCATTTTCCCTAAACGCGAGCGCGATGATTCGGCCTTTGACATCGAAAGTTGCCTTGACCGAATCACTCTCGATTTTTTTTGCTGTGGCATGGACAGGTTTTATGAGTTCCACTGAGGGCAAATCCACAAGGGGTCTTCCGCTCAGGGGCTCGAGCCGGACGGCTCTGTCTTTAAGCAAATGGATGCGCTCGACGGGCAGCGGGTTGAAGAGCGCGGGTTTGGTGCCTTTGCCCAGTTCCTTCGCGGCGGACTCAAGCGCGTTTTCGCTGATGGCGGCGAGTTGGGGCACCCCCTCTTCGTAAACTTCCCAGATGGAACTCCCCGGGATGTAATCGTGGAACTGCGCGAAGACGAGACGCCGCCACGGCTGGTCGTCGAGTTCGCCGCCGCCCGTGGCGCAACGCGCCGCTTCCCAAACCTGCAACGCGCGCTCGCATTCGCGGAACCGCGCCTTGAGGTCGCCGTGGGTCGTGAGGACGCCGCGGTGATATTCGAGGTAAAGCTCGCCCTGCCAACTCGGCAGTTTCGCGCGCACTTTGTTGAGCCGGTCAAAAAACTCCTCCACCCGGCCCCAGCCGACTTCGGGCATTCCGGCGAGCGACTTGACCCGCCGCGCCCGTTCGCACATTTCCTCGGTCACACCACCGCCGCCATCGCCGTATCCGCTCGGCGAAAGATATTCGTCATGGACGTCGGACTGCCGGTAAGCGCGCGCGCCGCGCCGGATTTCCTCGGGCGAGACGATCTGGTTGTAACCGTTTTCCTGCGTGACGTGAACGAGAACTTCAGAGCCGTCGATGCCGCGCCAGATGAAGCTGCTGTAGGGAAACCGATTGATGTTCGACCATGTCAGTTTCGTCGTGAAAAAATACTCCACGCCGGTTTGTCGCATGATTTGCGGGAGGCTGCCGCAGTAGCCGAAAACGTCGGGAATCCAGAGCACGCGCGACGACTTGCCCTGAATGCGCCGGAAGCCTTTTTGTCCGAGCAGAAAACTCCTCGCCAGGGCTTCTCCGCAGGCGATCAGCGTGTCGGATTCGACTTCGGTCGCGCCAAGCGCTTCCCATTTGCCGCTGGCGATCCGCTTTTGCACCTGTCCCATCAACTTTGGGCTGATCCGCTTGACCGCATCATAGCTGGCTGGCTGGCTGTAACCGAAAACAAACTCCGGATAGATATCCATTAGCCGGTTCATAGTGGAAAAGGTGTGGGTCGCCTTGTATTCACCGGTTCGCTCCGGCCAGAGCCAGACCAGATCGATGTGGGCATGGCCCGTGAGAACGGCACGAATCCGGTCGGCCTGGCCTGCGAATTTTTGGTAAGCTTGCTTCAGGCTTTTGCGAATCGCAGGAATCCCTCCACGATCAAGCGCGTTGACCGCGTCGTCCATCGCGCGAAGCAGCCGCCTGTAAAGCGGCGTGACAATCTCCACCGGTTGCTGATAGCCGATGCCCCCGAGCTTCGGCGGGAGGGTCGGGTAATTGACCTTGTACTCCTCCAGCGCGATCTCGTAGAGCATCCGCAAATCGTGCCAGACTTCCCACGCCAGATCGTCGCGCGTAAACAACGCCGCCTTGCCCAGCTTGCTGCCTTTCGGATCGAGTCCCGTGGCGCTCGGATGCCAGATCGCACTTTGCAGGCACAGGCTCTCCATGTAGACCTTGCCCGTTTTTTCTGGCAGAGCGCAATAACGGTGAGCGACATCGAAGCCGTAAAACGGTACGCCATCGATATAAGCGGTCCCCTCGCCCTGATCGTCCCAGTGAAGATAAATTGCCCCCTTCATCTTCACCTTGGGAATGTCGATTTGAAACCAGCCTTGGTCAAAGAGGTGTCCCCAATGAAACGGAAGTTGAATCGGTTTATAGGCAAGTTTTCGGGCCGATTCCCAAGTCAGCGGGGCGGCCTGCGCTCCCGCAAACGAGCACGAGACCGGAGCGATTTCCGTCCATATGAGGGATTGGATGTGTGACAAGGCGCGACCAGTGCGGGGAAGGGTCAGTTGGAGAAAGGGGGTTTCAGGCAGCATGGGATTGGTAGCAGTAGGTGATCTTTAGCCGTTACATCAGCGCGGTCAATTCAGGAGATGCTCGGCATTGAGCAGACGCTGAACTTCGGGGCAAGTGGCGGTCGGTAATGAAATCGGCGATGGCCTTTTCCAGTTCAGCCACTGAGAGGAAAACATACCTAAGCTCAATCGGGGCGATGCCTTGCTGCGTTGATGAATTGGTTATTAGTAAAACCAAAATTGATGTCGCTTGGCTTATGTTTCTGCAAGATAAGTAGCGCCATTGCAAGTCTAGCTGTTTAAGCCCGCCAAAATCCACCGGACAGGTACTCCCCAACCCAAAACCAGAGTATAAGATTATGAAAATAATAGTCGTTATCGCCATGCTCGCGCTTCTCGCATCACACGTTATCGCCCAAACCGAGCCACCGCAGTTGGGCCGCGTTTTGATTGAATATTGGACTGGAATCCCCTATTCGTCGGTCGACGATCTGACCAGTTCGCCCAATTATCCGCTCAAACCGAATTCGCGTGAATACTCCACCGTGATGGAGATTCCGCAAAACTTGGCCGTCAATTCCGGGGACCGGCTACGCGGTCTTTTCTATGTGCCGGCGAATGGCACCTCCACCTTCTACATTGCCAGTGACAACGCCTCGCAACTCTGGTTTAGCACCGATAACAACCCAACTCACGCCACAGAGATCGCCTCGGTAGCGGGTAGCACCGGTTATCAAAAATGGACCGCCTACTCGACCCAGAAATCGATCTCCTATAATTTGACTGCCGGACAGGTTTGTTACATCAAATCCCGGCACAAACAGGGATCAGGGGGGGGCAATATGTCGATCGGTCTGCAGGTGGGAACAGGCTCCATTTCGCTCATGCCCATCACCGATGTTGCGCCCTACGATGCAGGTGTTACTTACACCGGTGGCGCGATTGATAAGTTGCTCCAACCGTTCGGTCACCCGCGCCTGATGATTTCCCCGGCGGCCGTTGCACGGCTGGCCGAAGAAGTGACGGTAGGAAACCCGCTCTACAATACCAATCAGGCCAACAGCTGGGGCAGGATCTCAAACGTCTGTACCGGTACCGGCACTGATCTTATGCCCATGGGCGATGACGAATTGAAGGGTCCCTTGATCGGCGCGACCTATGTCGTTGCCCCGAAAACTGGCGCCATCCTCACTGCCGCCCGCACTCTTCAGAATCGCATCTACGTTCTCAGCCTCTTCTATCTGGTGCAGTCGCAATTGGATATAAATCGACACCTTCGACTTCGCTGCCCGGTCTTCGCTCAACGAGACGCTCGTACGGGAACTCCTTCGCGGCGAGTATATCGAACGCAAAGAAAATGTGCTGCTGGTCGGCAACCCCGGCACGGGCAAGACCCATTTGGCCACCGCCCTGGGCTTTGCCGCCTGCACAGCAGGCAGGCGAGTACGGTTCACCACCACCACGGCGCTGGTCACGCTGCTCTTGGAGATGCGCGAGAACCGGTTGCTCCAGCGGTTCCACAAGCAGCTCGAACGACTCTACTTTGTTCTGAAGTTTTTTAGTGTCCGTTTCGGGGATGACAGAAACCCCTCGCCTTCAGGCGAAGGGAAGGTAAAAAAAGAAGGGTGAGAGAGTACCGGTTGGGCAGCCATGTTAAGCGAGATCAAATCTAGTTCTACTAATAACCAGATGTATCGACGATCCTCGGAATGCGGCTAAGATGAAATATATTTCGCAACGTTATCCCTCAGCCGCATGTCCACTTTTGCAGCTTCCAAAGCGACCAGGGCGGTGGGGCGGTACCGCAGCGAGAAAATGGACTTGATTGGAAGAAGTCAGCGATCAGTTCATTCCGTCAGATGAATATTCATGTGCCAGTGAGTCGTCTCTCCGCAAGCAAGTGTTGCATGCGCGCGCCATTGCTCGACGGCAACATCCAGCGCATCGGGCGCGCCATGGGTCGGTTCCAAGGCTGCATGATGGTATCCATTCCAACCGCCTCGGGTAATCCAGATTCCGAGCCACGGCAGTTGGTCCGGGTTCCAAGACAGTTCCAGACGCTCCTTCGTTTTGCCATGAACAAGAGCCGCCTTGCCGTTGCCTGCGGGGACAAAGGCTTTTAGAAAGCCGTCTTGCGAACCGGCCATTTGGCGCAATCGTTCGACTGGCCATGTTTCGCCGCGAGCGCCCGTGGGGTTAAGCGCAATTTCCACCTTCAAATCTTCCGTTGGAGACGGCAGCTCAAAATAGTCGCCGTCTTCAAAACACAAAAGCGGATGCCACGACCAAAGGAACGGTTCACTTTCCGGCGCTTTGCTCTCCAACTGATAATCGAAGCGAAGGTCGGCGTTATTCAGGGAGATCGTCCTGGTCAGTAGAAAAGGTGTGAGCGGCAATGTCACCGATGTCGTTAACTTTTCTGCGGCCAGGTCCTTTTCATCGAGTTGCCAGGATCGCGACCAGACTTCGCCATGGTCTGGAAGGTCGCGTCCCTTCCAGCGGCACGGGAGAATAGTAGGTATGCATTCATCAGCTCCGGTGAGCGTGCCTTGCTCAAAGGCGTCGCCGAACGCATTCGGGAAAAGTTTACGTTTCTCCGATGCGGACCACATCCATTCGCGACGCGTGCGGCGATTGAAAAGAGAGAACACCCGCGCGCCAAGTGCCGGCACGATGCTTATTTCCACGACTTCCGACCGCAAGCCTACGAGTGGAAATCCATCTTTTTCCGACCGAAAAATCTCCGTCAATTGACCCTTTCCAGCAAAAGAGTTCCGCTGCGAATGAAACATGTCAGATCGCTGAAAGCGAATTCGCCCGGCAGCCCCAGGGTCATCAGTTGAAGACCGTCGTAACGGCCAATTTCCTTTTCATGCTCATCGAGCAAGCGATAAACCGCCCGCGAATCAAGTCCGCGCAGGACCGACGGGAAGTAAAATGTTCCATAAAGATGTTCGATCACGGAAATTGAGAAGACGGCCGCGGATTGGTCTGGCGCAACGGAAAGCCACGCGGAGATTCCCTCATCGGCTGCCACAGATAACCGGTACAGGTCTCCCTCCTGCACTGTAGGGCGGATACGTTTGTAAAAGGCTATCTTGCGGCGGTATTGGGCCAATTCCTCCTGGCTGAGTTGATCGAGCGGGGTGCCAATGCCGAGCACTCCACGCATGGCGACGTCGAAGCGCAGGTTCAGCGAAGATATCCTCCCGGTCTGATGGTTCTTCTCATGCGTCACCCAGCATTCCATCGCGCGCGTGGGATAAATCAGGCTGAAGCCGTCTTGAATGCGAGTGCGGTCAACGGCATCAGTATTGTCGCTGGCCCAGGCTTGGTCGCATCGGGCCAGGATGCCGAAATCGATCCGTCCGCCCCCACCGGAACAGCTTTGGATTCTCAAAGTCGGATGCTTTTGCCGGAGGCGGTCCATGATGCTGTAAAGACTTTCGACATGCTTGCGCCAGATTCCGCGCCCAGCCGCCGAGCCCGGCTCGGTGACATAACGGTTCATGTCCCATTTGAAAAAATCGACGCCATTTTCCCGCACCAATTGGTCGAGAATTTGGAAAATGTGTTCGACGACTTCAGGGTGGCCGAAGTCGAGGATCAACTGGTTGCGGGCCTCGGTGCGCGGGCGTGCGGGGTAATGGAGCACCCAATCGGGATGGGCCCGGTAAAGGTCCGAGTCCGGGTTGATCATTTCCGGTTCGACCCAAAGCCCAAACTGCATGCCCAGGCGGTGGACTTCATCCGAGAGCGGCTTGATGCCATGGGGAAACGCTTCCAGCCTCGGGCTCCAGTCGCCCAAGCCAGCTTTGCCATCCTTGCGAGCGCCAAACCAGCCGTCGTCCATGCAAAAAAGTTCCACGCCAAGCGATGCGGCAAGACGCGCCAATTCGATTTGGTTTTTTTCCGAGACATCGAAGTAAGTCGCCTCCCAAGAGTTGTAGAGGACGGGGCGGAATTGATCCTTACCACAATCAGGCAGCACGCGTTCGCGGGCAAAGCGATGCGACCTCCGACTCGCGCCGCCTATACCTTCACGCGAACATCCCAGTATCATGGCTGGAGTGCGGTGAGCCTCACCGGGCTGCAGAATGATTTCAAAATCAGCCAGACCATAACCACCAAAAATGCAAATTTGATGGTTCTGCTGACACTCGAAACGAAGATTCCAGTTGCCGCTAAATGCCAGCGCACCAAACCAAACTGTACCGGCTTCTTCCGTCGCCTGCCCGGGGGCGTGGATGAGGAAAAAGGGATTGTGCGCATGGCCGGTGTTGATCCCACGCTGTTCAAGCACGAACGTGCCCTGTTTCAATTCCTGCGTTTGCGGAATAAACTCCCTCGCCCAATGACCCGCCGCGTAGGTGAGTTTCGTCGCATGGGCGGGCAGATGGGCGCAACCGAAATCGAGGCGATCGAGTTTTACCGGTTGACGGGTTTCATTGCGCACTTCGCCCCACCGTTCAAGAATGTCGTGTTCCGGAGTCAATCGATAAAACAGCGTTACTTCAAAGGCATAGGCCGCGTCTTTTAGGTGGATGGCCAGGACGGGGCGTTTTGTCTCAATGCGCGTCGGCAATCCATGCCGGGGGGCGAATTCCGGTTCACCCTTGATGGTTATCTCATGCTCGCTATAGCGCAGCCGCAGGTCACGAACGGTGCCGTGAAACGCCTCCCCTTTTTCCAATGGTTTGGCCGGTTCGAAAAAAATCGCCCGGATTGCCGTGTCGTGATAAAGCACGTCCCCGGCGGCTGGAAATTCGTACCGATGGGTCTGCTCATCCCAGGGAAATAGGTGGTCTTTGAAATTCTCCAAACCCTGAAAGTGCAAAGGTACGTTCTCGTCCAGCTCAGGAAGAGGGCCCCATCCAACATGAACCAGTTCGCCGGTTTCGAGAATGCGTATGGCGTAGAACGACGATTTCAGCCGTAGCACAAAAAGCCGCTTTTCGGCGTCAAAGGATATAGTTTCCATAGGAGGGGGATTCAAATCCTGGAGGTTATCTTGCCTGGGTAAAAGGATCAAAGAAAGCCGATGAAATCGCGGGCCACTGTATGGTTCGGATCGCTCTTGAGCAGGCTCATCAATAAACTACGCGCTTCGGCCTTGCGACCCAAGCCCACGAATGCCTGGGCCTGCATGAATCGAGCTGTGAAGGTCTGACGCGCCTGCAGGTCTTCGTCGAATAAGAGCATGGTCGGCAGGGAGGTAGCGAAGTAGTCGATTTTCGCGGGCGCTTTTTCCAGGCGTTTGGCGTACGTCAGCAGTTCCCGCAGCAGCTTTTGGCCACGGGTCTTTTGCCCCAGTTCTTTCCAGGAACAGGCGGAATAATAGGTCATCTCGGAGAATGCGCGGATGCTCATTTCCTGGAAATCGCCCTTGAACGTAGCGGACTTTGTCCAATGCGCTCGCGCCGAGACCTTGTCGCCTTGGGCCGCGCAAGCGCAACCCAGCCAGTAATGAATATCGCTTTGGTTGGCCAGCAGATGCTTGGCCTCACCAAGATTTTCCGGAGCTACAAGCGCCTTTTCAAAATGAGCGCGTGCCTTGCCCGAGTCGCCTGCGGCCAGGGCCTCCCGTCCCAGCGCGAGGTGGGTGCGGACATGTTGTCCCAGAGATTGGCCTTCACCGCCTTCCCATGGCTGAAACCGGCGGCTTTCCAGTAAGCGCCGCGCATCCTCGTGGCGGCCAACCTGGTTGTAAAGGGCACAGAGCTCGATGGTGAGGTCGTCGCGTTGGCGGACGATCCCCGGATTTTTTTCCAACAGGGCCAGCCGTTTTTGCGGCACGACGCACAGGCGTTTCCAGAGTTGATCGCGCTCATAGTAGAGCCTCGCATCGGTGGGGTTAGCCTTCACCGCATGCTCGTAGGCGGCGCGCGCCTTGGCCGATGAACCGATGATGTTGTAATAGCCTATGCCAAGATTCCGCCAGGCTACGGCGTTGCCCGGCTCAAGTCGCACGGCCTGTTCCCAGCGGGCAATGGCTTCCCGATGGCGGCGGCGATCATAAAGCAGGTTGCCGAGGTAATAGGGCGCGCGCGCATCGCGGGCATCGGCGGCGATGGCTGATTCGAGCACGGCAATTTCCTCAAGTCGCGACGGGAAGCAATAGTCCGGAAGGGCTTTTTTGGCGGCAACACGGGCGGCTTTGCCTGCGGAAGAGTCCCCGCTTTTTTCATGCAACCAGCCGAGCGTGTAATGGACCAGCGGCCCTGCGCCGGGAGTAGGCGACGGGGTTTTCTTTGCTAATAATTCGACTGCTTCGGCGTAAAAACCGGCCCGGGCGTAATCATGCGCCAAGTCGAGCGCATGCTGCGTGTCGCTAGGGCGAGCTTCGCCGCGTAAATCACGCGCCCACGTGTCCAAGGGATCGAGGCGCGCAGTCTCCTTCAACAAAAGATTGGCTTCATCGGCAAGATTGAGTCGGCGCAATATGAGCGCCTTTAGGTTTCGGGCGCGCAGATTGTCGGCATTGTAACGCAACGACCTGTTTAAATGATCGAGGGCCTTACTCCAATCACCCCGGGTGCAGTCGATTTCCGCCAGCGCGTGATAGCCCGCCGCCTGCCAGGCTTGGCTCCATACCGCTTTGTAAAAGGCATCATAAGCCTCGTCGTCCCGCCCCATGTGGCGCAGACAAAAGCCAAGGTTGTAGTGGGGTTCGCCATCGGAAGGATTCGGGTTGCGCAACGTCAGGCGTGCGATGGCAGCGCGGAAATGTTTTTCTGCTTCGATGAACTCGCCCCGGCGCAGACGCCACAGCCCCATCGCATTATTGCAACGGGCGTCACCCGGATCCCGGCGTAATGCTTCGTTCCAGTAAAGGCTCGGGCAGCGTGTGGCATGGCGGTACTGTTCGAGATGGAGGCCGGTGACGTAAAGTTCATCGGAGCTGGTAATTTCCGCGGGCAACGGTGGTTCCGTGGCCGGAGTCGGCGGCGCTGTCTTCTGGAAAGGCGCGGACGCGTAGTGGATGATGGTACGTCCAGTTTGAGACAGGACGCTCAACTGCCAGGAAGTCTTCGCAACGTCTCTGCCGGTGGACACTTCGTGAATAAACGGGGAGCCGGGCGCAAGATTGACCGTTTGCTCAAAGACAACTTTATTTCCTCTCGTCAACACGACGCGCGCCCCGTCAAAAACGCGGGTGGTGGAGATGCCGAGTCGCACGCGATCGTCGAGTTGTCGCAGACTCAGAGCCGCTTCCAGGTTCGCCTGCTGCGCTGCGCCGATCTTTTGGATCGGATACCAGTATTGGCTCCACGTCTTGGTTTCACCGGGTTGCAAAAACGAGAAATCGGGCTGGTTGTCGGTATAGACACCAGCCATCAATTCAATGTAAGGCGCATATTTCCCCGTCGCATCGGGATCGGTCAGATTTCGGTCCCAGGCATAGCCGAATTCGTGATTGCCCCATGTCCATTGTTTCTTGCCGGGCGAGATATGGTGGTTGGCTATATGGACCAGCCCCGCTTGTGCCTTGTAATCGTATCCACCAAAAAAGTCCTCCTTGGTACCCATGCACATGTAGGAGGTAGGCACCGGGATGTTGGCGTACCAGGAAAGGTCATTGGGCGGATAATCAGGCAGGTGTTCGGAAGAGTTGGATGGAAGGCAATGCGGCGGGACAAATTGAGTTGGGATTTCCGCCGCCGATACGCCCTTTTTGGCCCGCGTCCGGTAGTCGACTCCATAGTAATGTCCCTGGCAGAGAGGAAATTCACTCATGGCCCGCTTTGCATGGTCGAAAATGTAATGGGCATCGGGTGGGAAAAAGGACTGATAGGCTTCGTGAACCCGTGTGGCGACGTTGGCCCACCACAGGAAAGTCTGGGTTAAAGGTGTGCGGTTATAGACGCGCGCCTTGAGTTCCAGGCAGGCGCACGCTGGATGCAAACAAACGCCGTGCATGCCCTTCATCCGCGACATCGGGTCATGTTCGCTCAGCCAGACAGTGACCGAACCGTTCGCATGCCGTTCGATTTCTACATCCGCGGGCATGAACGTGGAGGGACGGTGGTGTTGGGGCCAGTTGAACTCGATGCCCCCGCTGATCCACGGTCCGGCCAGGCCGACCAGAGCGGGTTTAATCACCGGTTGGTTGTAGATGGTGTCGTAGCCGTTTGTTTTATCGCGCAGGATGTGAATGCGCCCGCCGAGCTGTGGCAGAATCATCGCGTAGATATATTCATTTTCCAGATGAACGGCGTCCCATTCAACATCCTCCTTTGTTTCGGAAATCCGGTCGATGAATGGCAAGGGATAGACGCGTCCGCTCGATCCTTGATAGACCCGTTTTTCCAAAAACATCGGGTTCTTATCGGCGGCGGCGGGACGGTAGGTAGGTAGTTGAACCGGTTTCCTGCGGACGCTGACATTTTCCATAACAGGACAATATCATGATCTAATGATTTGAAGAATGGATGTATTCATGAATAAGATGGATTTTATCATGAAAATTAAAAAACGTGTTCGGCTGCGACGCGAAGGATTCGCCGGACAACACCTGGTTGCTCTGCCACGCGATGTTGTCGAGGCTTATGCCCGACATCCCCTGCTGCGCGGACTGCGGGTGACCGATGCGGGACTTTTCCCCCGCGCTCGCGGGCATCGGGTTGAAAGACCTCAAGGGTCCGTCACCGCACTGGTCATTCTCTGCACCAGCGGACACGGCTGGAGCCGCCTGGGATCATCGCCTTCCCATCCTGTCGCGCCCAACGATTTGCTTTGGCTCCCCGCCAGAAAGCCCCACTCCTATGGTGCCTCGCCAGAGCGGCCATGGACAATTGTCTGGGCACATATCGAAGGCGATGAAGTCGACTTCTGGAGACACCATCTCGGTCTGCCCGCAACAGGCGGGGTGCTCTCTCTTGCCCCGGAAAAATCGAGCCATTTTGCGCGTGCGCTTGAGGAGACATACCACTCCTTGGGAAATGGCTATGCGTTTCCGCGCCAAGTGGAAGCCGCCGCGTGGATCCGCAATGCGTTCGTCAGTGCCGCCCGCAGCCATGCTCCGTCTTCAAAGGGAGTCCCGGCGGCGCAACGCGTGGCGGCGACCGTCGATTGGATGCGCGACCATCTTTACTGCTCCGCCCGCCTGCCTGAACTTGCCATGCGCGCCCGGATGTCCATCCCCCACTATTCTGCCCTGTTCCGGCAAATAACCGGTTATGCGCCCGTCAACTATCATCTGCGTCTGCGCATCCTGCGCGCCTGCCATTTTTTGGACACCACGGATTTGCCCATTTCAGAAATCGCCCGCGAAGTCGGCTTCGAGGATCCCTACTATTTCTCGAGAATATTTCGGCGCATTATGGGACGCGCACCTCGCAACTATCGTCATCAGCAAAAAGGTTGAACTCCGTTACCGATCTTGTAGCCGCGCTTCCATCCTCGCCCCGCCTCGCATGCCCCGCCCGGCACTGGACACGTCCCCCAACCGCGCTTAATCTTGGAAAGGTTTATCCGTCATGCTTTATCACGAACAATCGGAGGATTATCGCCCGCTTTTTTGGATGGGTGGACGTCCGATTTACGTCAACACCTTCCTCCTGATCCTCCACATCCTCGCGTTCGCTGTCACGGCCCTGGCGGTTTCTTTCCTCGGTGGCGAAGTCCTCAGCACAATGGGCCTGGGCAACTACGAAGTCGTCCATTATGGCCAAATCTGGCGTCTGGTTTCCTACATCATCTTTCCCCCGGAAACCGCCATCATGTTCATTTTTGCCATGGGCTTTCTCTTTTATTTTGGACGGCAGGTTGAGGCATTTGTCGGGCGAAAAACCTACATCAATCTCTATGCAGCCCTCGTTCTCATACCCTCCCTGCTATTCTGCCTCCTCGGCGTCTTGGGTTATTGGCATGAAAACTACATGGGCGGATACGGCAGTGTTTTTGGCGTATTCATCGCCTTTGCCACCCTCTATCCCGGAGTCGAAATTTGCATCTGGTTTGTCAACCTCACCGCAAAAGGATGGGCCTACGCACTCCTCGCCGTTTTGAGCCTGGCCAACATCGCCTTTCATCAATGGATCGATCTCGGCGCGCTTTGGTGCGATGCCGCCATCGGCTACGGGGGGATGCGCCTCATCGGCGCGGGCCACGGCATGGCCTGGCTCACCGACTGGCTCGAAGAGCGCCAGGCGAGAAAGCTCGCCCGCCAGCGTGATTTCAAAATTCTCAAGGACACGACCGCGACCGAATCGATCGACGCCATCCTCGAAAAAATCTCCAAACACGGCGTCGCCAGCCTCAACGCCAAGGAACGCGCCGCGCTCGAAAGCGCCCGAACCAATCTCATCAAGCGGGACCAGCGGTAGGACTCGCTTGCGATCACGCATGATCCGCATTTCTTTCCCCGCCCTGCTTCTCGGCATCATGCTGGGCCTGATCCCTGCGCCCGCGCCAGCAGCCCCTCTCCTGCCCGCCCCGCTTTCCGCCGGCGAGGTCGATTTCAAGCACTTGCCATGGACCGATGGGGAGTCCCTCACCTATCTCATTTCATGGACCGCCCTCGAGGCGGCTGAAGGCACCTTCGTCGCGCACAACAAAGGCGACCATTGGGAATTCAACCTCGCCCTCGCCTCACGCGGCTTCGTCGACGATTTCTATCCGTTCACGGGCAATTTTTGGTGCGTGCTGGCCCCGCCGCCCTGGCGCTCGGTCGAATACGGCGAGTATCGCTTCGAACCGCGCCGCACAATCAAGGAGCGGACGCGCATCGATTACTTACAGCATCACGGCACACGCGAAATGTGGGTGGAAAACAAGACCAAGATTTTTCCCATCGCCGAGGATTCGGTCGATGACGTCGGCACGATGCTCTACCATCTTCGCGCCGGGCCGTGGAATCCCGGCGACCAGCGGCTCCTTCACGTTTACGAAAGCGACTCCGAAAAAGAAGCCCTCGCCGAGTGCCAGGCCCGCGAAACGCGCGTGTTCGGCATCTGGCCCAGCCAGCCGCTTCTCCGCATCCTCGTGCTGCCCGGCAAGGGCACGCACCACCGGGGCCGGCTGATGTTGTGGATGACCGATGACGCGCGCCGTCTTCCCATTCACGCCGATCTCGATTTTCGCTACGGCTCCTTTTCCATCGACCTCACGAAAGCCGATAACCTGCCGCCCGCGACGCGGTAGCTAGATATAATACCGCCAGTTGATATTCGGGAAAATGTTGTCGCGCCACTCGCAATTGCCGAGGAAATCCACGTCGATGGCGTTGCTCTTGATCTGCTCGTAGAGCCGCGTGAAACGCAGGATGTGGTCCTGAGTCCGCTTCACCGCGTAGGGCACCATCGTGCCGGTTTTCATGATGAAGGCCCAGTCGCTCGACTGCGCCAGCAGAAGTTCCCGCGCGGCCTGCTTCATCGCCCGCTCGGTCAGCCCGTAGCAATTGGCGAACTGCCGCGCCAGCTCGATCATCCGGCCCGTCGCGACGTGCAAGTGCGGATAAATCCAGGCGTTCGGTTCGTCGAGCCAGACTTTGTAATAGCCCTCCGCGCCCCACGACGAAGCGCTCGGCGTGGCCAGTTGCTGCGTCGAATACGTCGCGAGATACTCGCCCGGCGTCGTCGTCTTGAAAGTCTGCTGGTCGTGATGGGCCTTGCGGAAAACGTAATTCAGAAACTCGGGCCCTTCGTACCACCAGTGCCCGTAAAGCTCCGCGTCGTAGGGCGCGAGAACGATGGGGTCGATGCCCAGCACGCCATGAAGATGCTCGATCTGCTTGGTGCGGTTGAAAACAAAATTGCCCGCATGCTCCGCCGCCCGTTCGCGCGCGATGTTGGGCCGGTACGGCTCCTTCCAGCCGCTCTTGCCCGTGATGCGATGGTACTTGAGGCCGGTGAATTTGCGCAGCCCGTTGGACTGGACGTAGGGCTTGATGTAATCGAAATCGAGATCGTAACCGATGTCGCGGTAGAAATCGCGGTACCAGGGATCGCCCGGATAGCCCTCCTTCGAGGACCAGACCTGCACGCTCGACTCGATGTCGCGCCCGAACGCCGCCGGGCCCGACCGCGTGTAAAGCGGGGCGTAGACGCCGTAGCGGGGACGCGGATCGGCGTACATGATCGCGTGCGAATCGACAACGAACCACCGGATTTCCGCCTCCTGCAAAAACTTGTCGATGCCCGGCGTGTAGGCGCATTCCGGCAGCCAGATGCCGCGAGGCGCGCGCCCGAAACATTCCTGATAATGGTCGCGCGCGATCATGATCTGCGCCCGGATCGCCTCGGGATACTCCGCCATCAGCGGCAGGTAGCCGTGGGTCGCGCCGCAGGTGATGATTTCAAGCTTGCCCGCGTCCTGGAAATTCTTGAACGCCGTGAGCAGGTTGCGGTGATACTTGTCGACGAAAACATTCCGGCAATTTTCCAGCCGGTGCAGGTAGAACCAGGCGAGCTCGTGGAACTGGTGATCGCCCTTGGTGCGATTGATTTCCTTGTGCGCCAGCTCGATCGACTTGTCGAGAACCTTGACGTAGCGGTCCTGCAAAAGTTCATCGCCGAGCATCGCGGCCAGCGGCGGCGTGATCGACATGGTCAGGCGGAAATCGCAGTTATCGTTGAGCAGCCCGTCCATCATGTTGACGAGCGGGATGTAGGTTTCCGTCAGGGCTTCGTAAAACCAGTCTTCCTCCAGAAATTCGCTGTACTCGGGATGCCGGACAAATGGGAGATGCGCGTGGAGGAGAAGTGCGAGGTAACCTTGTGCCATGGGAGATAGAAACATATACGGACTTGCCGGACTTGTCCCGCGCTAAGTCAAAACGAATGACTTAAAATCTCCAATGTGATTGAGACACTTTCCTGGCACGATTTCAAAACCGACCATGCCTCCAAGGGGCTGGCTCAGGAAGCACAAGATGATTTCCCTCGTTCCTAAGCTGCACTTGGGAACGAAGGAGAACTGATCCTGCCACACATGTGCGCGACATGGCCTGCGCGATAGCGCAATTATATCCCTCCACATTTTGCCGAGCGCCGAAGGCGCAACCTCAGGATGACAGAATGCTAATTCTAAAAATTCCGTCAAAATTCAGCGACCGCCGCTATAACAGCGCCTCAATCCGTAATAATATCGTTGAACGTCTGGTTCGCGGGAATCATCGGCAAGACGTGCTCGGTGTACGGCACCGCGACGTCGAGCGCGTACGATTCCTCGGAATCAATGAGCCGCTGGAGCGCGCCTTCGAGGTCTTTCTTGTGCAGCACCCGTTCGCATGTAATGCCGAAGCCCTTGAAGATCGTCGGGTAATCGGGATAGATGCCTTCGCGATTCGAGGGATCGCCGAGGTAGGTATGCCCGCGGTTGCTCTTGAAGAAGCGGTCCTCCCATTGCACCACCATGCCCAGGTGCTGGTTGTTCATGATGATCACCTTCGCGTGGATTTTTTCCACCTTCGCCGTGGCGAGCTCCTGCACGTTCATCAGGAAGCTCCCGTCGCCGTCGATGTCGATGACTTGCTTTTTCGGACATCCCACCTTCGCGCCGAGCGCCGTCGGATAGCCGAAGCCCATCGCGCCGAGTCCGCCCGAAGTCAGGAACGTCCGCGGCTTGGTGAAGTTGTAGAACTGCCCCGACCACATCTGGTGCTGGCCCACGCCGGTGGTGATGATCGCTTCGCCCTTGGTCATTTCCCAGAGCTTCCGGATCACCAGTTGAGGCGCAATCTTGTCCTCGTAATTATGGAATTTCAACGGCTGCGCGGCGCGCCACTCCTCAATGTCTTTTTGCCATGTCGGGAACGTCTTCCGCGCGCGGCCTTCCTTGCGGATCATCGTATTGAGCCGTCCCAGCGCATACTTGATGTCGCTGAGAATCGGCAACTGCACATGCTTGTTCTTGTCGAACTCCGCGTAGTCGATGTCGATGTGCACAATGGTCCCGTGCTTCGCGAACTCGGAAACCTTGCCGGTCACGCGGTCGTCAAAGCGCACGCCGAACGCCAGCAGCAGGTCAGCCTCGTTCACCGCGCGGTTCGCGTAGTAGGTGCCGTGCATGCCGAGCCATTTCAGCGAAAGCGGATGGTTTTCCGGAAAGCACCCGATCCCCATCAGCGTGGTGCACACCGGGATGTTCGTCAGCTCCACGAATTCGAGCAACTCCTTCGACGCGCCGGAGGAAATGATGCCGCCGCCCACATAGAGCACCGGCTTCTCCGCCTTCTCGATCAGCCCGAGCACTTCATTGAGCTCAAGATCGCCCGCCTTTTTAAACGGATTGTAACCGCGCAGCTCGATCTTGTTGGGGAAGATCGGCTGGCACATCGAAATCTGCACGTCCTTCGGAATATCGATCACCACCGGCCCGGGCCGTCCGCTGTTGGCGATGTAAAACGCCTCCTTCACGATCCGCGGAATGTCCTTCGCGTCCATCACCAGGTAGCTGTGCTTCACCACCGGCAGTGTCAGGCCGAAGAAATCGGTCTCCTGAAACGCGCCCTTGCCGATGTTGTAAGAGGGAACCTGTCCCGTCACCGACACCAGCGGGATCGAATCCATGTACGCATCTGCAAGCGCCGTCACGAGATTCGTCGCGCCGGGACCGCTCGTCGCCATGCACACACCCACGCGGCCAGTGGCCCGCGAGAAGCCCGCCGCCATAAAGCCGCCTCCCTGTTCGTGGCGCGGCAGAATGGTGCGAATTTTTTTGGACTTCGTCAGCGCCTGATGCAGGAACTGGCTCGCCCCGCCGGGATAGGCAAAAATCGTATCGACGCCCTCGCGTTCCAGGCTCGCAACGAGGACTTCCGCACCGTTCATTAAATGGCCACGGTTGGTGGGGGCAGCCAAAGTCGCCTTGGCAGCCTTTTTCGTCTTCGATTTGAGCGTCGCTTTCATAATGGGAAGAGCAATAATAAATGCCCAACAAGGACTTAGCAATGATGATTTAGCGGTTCGTACTCCCGCGTTCCGCGCCTGCCGAGCTGCTTTGGTCCACCAAAATTGGACTCCGCGTGCCAGTCCCCTTTTGTCCCGAGCAGTTGAATTATGCGAATCAAATTGCAGAAGTGGAATCCGTTGGGATTTACTTTGGCGGCGATGAGCTATATAAGCTCAAAGGCGTACCCGGTATTTGGCACGAACAATGTTTGAAAGCATTAAAATAACTGACGAAGTAGCTGCTGAGCACGACCGTATCTTTCAGGAGGCAAGAGCGACTACTGAGGGCCAAATCCCCCTGCACGGACAATCGGAGATGCCCGTACCGGGGTGGTTGTTAGCCGGTAAGCTCAAACACGCCATTGCGTTGCTTGAACGCGTTCTCCAGATCAATCCAGAAAATTGGTCTGCCATGTGGTTTATCGGCAAGATACATCAACGCTTTCGCAATAAGACCGAGGCTCTTTCATGGTTTGAACGGTCGTATCAAGTCAATCCGTCTCAGCCAGATGTTGCCCGCGAAGCTTCCCTTTGTGCGATGGAAATAGGCCGTCATGACACGGCCATCGCCTTCGCCCATCGTGCCGTTCAAATTGAACCAACTAACCCCGGCCTTCACGCTAATCTCGCGCTTGCTTACCTGCTTGCAGGGCGTATCCCCGACGCTCAAACAGCCGTCGAACGAGCTTTGGCAGGCGCCTCCTCCGACACCATCTCGCAAACTATCCGAACGATGATACAGCACTTCGCTACCAATGGTCATGTGCCACCAACCACTACCCCAGCTCTTCTCAATTACTGGCGTAAATGCCGCAAAACAAAATGAACTCGACACGCCAACCATAGCACCCGGGTTGCCAACTTTAAGATAAACGCTGAAATGGCTTCTCGGCTACGAACGCAACCCAAGGGCAAAAAAGGGACTGGCACCCGGCCCATTTGAACTGGACCATCGCGCGGCATGCGACGGCTAAAACTGAACCAGCGGTCTTGCGGACGGTAGCGCCTGCGACAGTTAGAGGCTGAGCGCCCGGCCCCTTTGTCCCCTCCCTCCGGGCAGCTTGCTTCCACCGAAGGAATCCACTAAACTGCCTCCATGAGCGAAATCATCTTCGAGGTGCAGGAAGACGAAGTGGATGGCGGCTTCGTTGCCACCGCTCTGGGCCACGGCATCGTCACTCAAGGCGACACCCTCGAAGAGTTGCGCGAGATGGTCAAAGACGCCGTGCACTGTCACTTTGGCGATGGAGTGCCCGGCCCCATGCCAAAAGTAATCCGGGTAAAAAAGGGACTGGCACCCGGCCCATTTGAACTGGACCATCGCGCGGCATGCGACGGCTAAAACTGAACCAGCGGTCTTGCGGACGGTAGCGCCTGCGACGGTTGGAGGCCGCGTCCAGATGCTCGAAGCCGGGCAGAAATGCCAACTACAAGTGATGTGATTATGGCTTTTTTGATCTTGTCAGCCCAACCATATCGACATGCTTAGCAGGCGAAATTTCGTATGTGGAGGGCGTGGGATGTTCCGACGAATAATCCTTAAAAGAAAATGAGTGAATAGATAGGGGAGAATAATAGCTGGGGTCTCCCTGTGCACTGGATGTATCTATGCTCGCTGAAGGTGTATGATCTTGAGCAAAACAAGAGACTGGATAGATGATGACGATTGTTGCTATCAGGCCCAAGCATGTTTTTTTCATAAGCTGCTCCCTTATAATGGCGTACGCTATCTTGAAACCAATTTGAGCCTATGAAGGGGATGGCAACTGTCAAGCTTACGTATCTGGCTGAGGGGTTACGCTACGTCACAAACTACAGCCCCCCGCCCAGCCTAAGCCAGACGGGGAATTGTCAGGGGTGGAAAAAAGGAAGGGATGGTGCATGAAGGCAGGTTTTTAAACCAATAAGTGGCCGCCCCTTTTTTTCCCCGGAATGAACTCAACTCCGCGCGTCTTTAACCTTGAAAGACCGCGCAGCCGCAAAAAACAGCAGGCAGCCCATGACCACGAGCGCAGGCAACGGCATCGTTGGCGTATCAGAAATGGGAGCTGTGCTGCTTACATAGGCATTGATTTGAGACGCATAGGTGCTCATGACCGCAGCATTGTTGTCGAGTTGAACCATGCCGGAAAAGTTGCCGTTGCCATCGTAATTTTGGTCCGTCACGGGATTATAGCCGTCATACGACCCGGTAACCTCATTGATCCCCGCCAATTCCCATCTCCTGGTTGTGGTATTATAAATAAAATCTCCGCCCCCCGAATCGCCGCTCACCACGCTCGACTCATTGGTGATCGTCGATGAACCGCGCTGGACCTCGCCATCATCGGTAAAAAAATCATTGGAGACGAAGCTGTAATTACTCGGAGTAACCGGGTATTCGTTGATTTCCGTCACGTTATCGACTCCCCATGTCAGGTTGCCGTTGCCACCGCCAAAACCGAGCATGGCCACCAAAGAGCCAGCCTGTGTCGGGGAAAACGCAACCGGATCGCTGCTTCTGATCGGAAGAGGAAGCAAATTGGGCGGGTTGGCAATCTGGAACATGTACAGGTCCGCATCTCCGTCCGAATCCAAAATCGCATGGCCAGTGCCGCCGATTGCCGTGTAAGTGACCCCGTTTAAAGTAAAGTTCCCAAAGCCGATGTGTCCTGCGGTCAACACCCAGCCGTTGCCGATATAGACGCCGCTGGCTCCGGCAATCTGTCCCACGTAATTCCATCCCGTGACGTTGCTGGCGGGCCAGCCTGTGTTCCAATTGGGAATATTTGAACTCGTGGGAGGAGTCGTATCAAAAGCGTTATTCATCTCGATGGCTCGAACGGGAACCGCCAAGAACGAAACAAAGAAGAATATCAGGAGGACAGCCCAAGGCATCTAATACACCTAGAGAAAATGTCTGAAAATAGAAAGCAACGAACGTGTTACAACTCTTCTAGCTCTTGTCCCCCAATATGACCCGCGCCGTGTTGTACCCGCTCGCCGCAAAAACCCCGCCGCCGGGATGCGTGCTCGCGCCGGTCAGGTAGAGACCGGGCAGGCCCGGCACCTTGTACCCCGAAAGCTCGGGCAAGGGCCTGAACATGAACATCTGGTCGAGACTCATTTCGAGATGCATCACGTTCGCGCGAAGCAGGCCAAGCGTCCGTTCAATATCGAGCGGCGTCTGGATGTAACGGGCGATCATCTTGCCGCGCATATTCGGCGCGTACTGGCAGACCAGGTCGTAGAGCTTGTCGGCCTCGCGTTCACGGATGGCGTCCCAATTCTCGCCATTGCCCAGCTCGTAGGGATGATATTGACCCCAGGTGAAAAGCACGTGCTTGCCCTCCGGCGCGAGGGTCGGATCGAGCGCGGAAAAGCTCATCGCCAATACGGACGGCTTTTGCGGCGACTGGCCTGCCATGAAATCCCGGTGCGAGCTTGTCAGATACTCCAGCGAAGGACAAAGCAACTGCAGCGACGTCTGGTAATCCTTCGTGCCGGGAAGCGGACCGGCAGGCGCGGAAGCGTCGCCGTAATCGGGCAGTTCTTCCACCGCGTGCCGAACCATCATCCCGAACCCGTTGCCGATTCGGGTACGCAGGGCGCGTTTCTTCAATTCTTCCGGCGCGTCTGGCAGCATCTTGAAAAGCGTGTGGAGATGAATCGCCGAAACGACGCGCTTTGCAGTGACTTCTGAGGTAGCCGTCGCACTCCGTGCGACGGGGCCTTCCTCATCACTCGTTCGATAAGAGACCGTCCAACTTTCGCTGCGGGCAATCGCTGTCACCTCCGCATTGCACACGATCTCCCCGCCATAACTCAGCAAACACTTCGCCATCGCCTGCGTCAGCGCGCCGCTGCCGCCCTTCGGCCGCTTTGCGCCGCTCTTGTGGATCATCGCGTTCCAGCCGAGCATATCCCCCGAGGCCATTTCGCCCGGCGCGGGCCCCGATTGAGCGGAAAGCCACACCAGCGCGGTGCGGACCGCCGGATGCTCGAAAAGCTCCTCGATCAGCGAGCGGTAGGGGGCCATCAATTGCCGCGATGTATCGAGCGACGACCACAGCTTTCTCGACCGCCAGTTCAGCATGTTGCGCCTGAAGATCGTGCCGAAGATTTTCCCCGGCGTCGGCGGTTTCAGGAACGTCTCGAAAATCCCCTCGTTCAGCTCGCCCCAATGCTTCACGAAAGCGCGATACGCCTCGGCGTCCTTCGGCGAGATTTTTGCAATGCTCGCGCACGTCCGGTCCAGGTCGCGGTAAAAGCTGATGCCGGTGCCCGTGCCCAGAATCGGGTAATAGGCCCACGGATCCATCTCCAGATATTCCAGCCCGAACTTGTGCAGCTCCAAATCGCGCAACACCGGCGTCAGATGGATCATGATATGCGCCGACGAACCGACATCGAGCCGGTAGCCGGGTATCAGGTCGTCCTGGGTGCAAACCGCCCCGCCGACGATATGCCGCCGCTCGAGCACAAGCACCTTGCGCCCCGCCTTCGCTAGGTAGCATGCGCAGGTCAGGCCGTTGTGCCCCGCCCCGACAATCACCACGTCGTAGTGCATCTCTTCTATTGTAGCAGCATTCCATGACCGTCGTCAGCCTCTCAGTGGTAGCCCCGCGCTGGCTCAACGCGGGGACTCGGTAATAGCCGCACTCGGCAACGGGCCACTCCACCCGAAAATGCCCCATTCTTCCCATGTGTTCTTTGTGTTCTTTTGTGGCTAATTTCACAATCCCGTGGACAAACTCGGGCGCTGTGACAATTTTGCAGGCAGACTCATTTTAACCAAAACTCTCCTCGTCATGAAATTTTCCCAAAACCTGTTGAGTTGCCTCGCCCTCCTCGCCTTCACGACCGGCGCTTTTGCCGTCGCGCCCGCCACGAACGCGCCATCAGCGACCGCCTCTCCGGCCCCGGCAACCAAGACAGCCGACGTCAAAACTCCCGCCGCCACCACGCCCACACCTCCGCCAGTTGCCGCACAAGCGCCTGCAACAACCGGGCTATTCGACAGCTATATCAAGGAGCTGACGACCGCGCTCATCCTGACCGACTCGGAAAAGAAAAAGATCACGGGTTATTACGTCGCGGACGGCGCGCAGATAAAGGACATCCTCAACAACGACGCGCTTTCGCCTTTGCAACAAGCCCAGCAGGTCTCCGATCTGCGCGACGCGCGCAACATCAGGATCAACGCCCTCCTCGATGATCTGGACCGCCAGCATGCGTTCCTCAAAATCGAGGCCAAATATCGCGTCGCCCTGACGGAACTCGCCGCCAACGGCGGACTCGTCGCCAGCGCGGCCCCCGTGTCAAAATAAGCGCTTTTCCGGCGGGAAGCGGCCGAATTTTTCGATAGAAATAATATGATTAATAGGATTGGCTGAAGGGAGCTTCCTGCCTTTAGAATCATTTTAATCTTATTAATCCCATCAAAAATTCAGCCATGATCCCTCCCCCCGACACCGCCGTCATCCGCGAAGCGGCGTCGCGCGCGCTCGGCGAGGACCGTGGCCCTGCCGACATCACAACGCTGGCCTGCGTTAAATTCGACACCCAGGCCGCCGCCCGCATCTTCGCGAAGGAAGCCTGCGTGCTTGCCGGAATGCCCGTGGCCGAGCAGGTCTTCCGCGAGCAGGATGCCACGCTGACGCTAACCGCGCGCGCCGAGGACGGAGCCTCGCTTGAGCCCGGCGACACGGTGCTGGAGATTCGCGGCTCGGCGGCGGCGATTCTGACCGGCGAGCGGTGCGCGCTTAATTTTCTCCAGCAGCTTTCAGGCGTCGCGACGCAAACGCGCCGCTTTGTCGATGCCGTGGCCGGAACCAAGGCGAAGATTCTCGATACCCGCAAGACCACGCCCGGCCTGCGCGCATTGCAAAAATATGCCGTGCGCTGCGGGGGTGGGGTCAATCACCGCTTCGGCCTCTACGACCGGTTTCTCATCAAGGATAATCACCTGGCCCTGATGGGAACGGGCAACCGCCTGGCCGAGGCGGTCCGGGCCGCGCGCCTCCTCGATCCGAAAGCGGTGCTGGAAGTCGAGGTGGATCGCCTCGACCAAATCCCCGAAATCATCTCCCTCGGTGTGGATGTCCTGCTGCTCGACAACATGTCGCTGGACGAGATGCGCGCCTGCGTGGAGCTGATCGCCGGGCGGGCCGCCACGGAGGCCTCCGGCAACATGACGCTGGAACGGGTGCTTGACGTGGCGCGGACCGGCGTTGATTTTATTTCGGTGGGCGCATTGACCCACAGCGTTCGCGCGATAGACTTCAGTCTGGAGATGGGGACACAACAGCCATGAATATTCAGCCCACTTCCCAGATATTATATTTTTTTGTTTCAAGCTCGCGATAATCGTCTTAAGTAGGTAACAACAAAAGGACCGTCGTGATAACACTAGCCATTTCAAGTCTAAAAGGAGGCGTGGGCAAGACCACCTGCGCCATTAACCTCGCTTTCTCCTTCGCCAAGCGCGGGTGGAAGACACTTCTCGTCGATGCCGATCCTCAGGGTTCCGTGGGGCTGTCGCTTTCGCCCAGCGCCCAGACGTATGCCGGCCTGTACGAGAATCTCAATTCCAACGTTCCGTTCGATCAAGCGGTTCTCAAAACCAAGCTCGACGCCCTCAGCATCGTGATGGCGGGAAAAATCCCCAGCCAGGACATCTCGAAGTGGTGTTCGAGCCTGGAGAGCGGCAAGCGCCTGGAGCCTTTCTTCAAGACGGCGGAGGAGGCCGGTTACCAGCTCGTCATTCTGGACACACCCTCCGGATTGCACGGCCCGACCGAAGGCATCCTGCGCAGTTGCGGCCACGTGCTGGTGCCCCAGCAGTGCGAACCTCTCGCCCTGCGCTCGCTCATGCTCACGGTCGATTTCCTCAATCAGTTGCAAACCGAAAACGAGGAATCCTGCTCGCTGGTCGGCGTCGTTCTCACCATGGCCGATCCGCATGTCGAGGACACCAAGAAAATTGTCGAAGAAATCAAACGCGTCCTTCCGCCGGAGCTGGTTTGCCAGGCCATGCTGCCGCGTGACGCCGCCGTCATTCACGCGAGCATGAAGGGCATGCCCCTTGGACTCATTCGCGGCGTCGCACCGCCCGCCATCGCGCTGGTCTTTGATCAACTTGCGGCGGAACTTGAATCCAAGCTCGACTTGGTAGCCCCCGAACAAAACGATGAGTACGTCTCCCTCGTGGTTTGACCAGGAAAAATTCTCCCGCCTTGTCAAAAAGGTGGGACCCAAAGCCGTTACCGGGGCGCTGCCCAGCGTCTCGGCACCGACGCCCAGCGTTGCCGCTCCGGCTTCGGAGCCTGAAGCTCGTCCTCAATCATTGGCTTCGACAGCCCATATTTCCCTGGTTTCCAAGCCGTCTCTGATGTCGTCGGAAAGCCGGGCTCTTCCCGCGCTGCCCCGCCGCACCACGCCTCTGCCGACGCTCAAGGCGCTCTTCTCGCAAACGCCGGCGACCCGCTATTCGCCGGTTCCCAGCCAGCCGTCGCCCGAGCCGGAGACACCGACCGAGACATTTCCCGCCAGCGAAGAAATCCAGGCGGAGGAGACGCCGGAAGCTGAAGCCCCGCACAATGCCGAGGAAGACGCGCCTAACGCCGCGGAAGGCGAAGATTTGAACTCGACTTGGGAACAAATGAACCAGCTCCACGAGGAGCTTGCCCGCGCCATCCAGGAGCGTGACCAAGCGATGAGCGAAGGCGTCATCCTGCGCGAGCAACTGCGCCAAGCCGAGGATGCCGGTGGAACCCAAAGCGAACCGTCTGAATCCGAAGATGTCGATCTTCTCACCGAGGAGCGGGACCAGGCCCGGCGGGAATATGCCGCTCTCCGCGAGGAATTTGAAACCTTGAAGCAGGAGCAGCCTTCCAGACAAGAAGCGGAAAAACGCGATGAATTGGATCAGGAACTCGATGAACTGCGCGAGAAACTCGAGGAGCGGGACAAGGAAATCGCCGATCTCAAAGCCAGTGTCGGCAGCACGGGCAGTTCCGGCGACACTGGCGGCGAGGATGTTGGAGACGGCAAGCTCAAGCAGGAAGTCGCCTCGCTTCGCGAACAGCTCGTCCGCGCGAAAGAGGATGCCTCCAACGCCCAGCGCGGCCTGATACTGAGCCAGAAAGCGCTGCAGGAGACCCGCGATACCCTGCGCGAAGCCACCGAGGGCACCTCGCTGAGCCGGCATAATTTTGACAATCTCAAAACCGAGTGCGCGACCCTTGCCCAGCAAAACACGGTGCTCCAGGCCCAGATCGAACAGTTGACGCGGGACCTCGCCACGGCGAAGTCGAAGTCGACGGGACGGTTGTAATGTAGCGGCGGTATAGTACCGCCGCATTTAGAAGCAACTATCCATGAAACGAGATATCGATAAAATTATCGAAATTCTCACCCAACAGTTTCCAACTTTACGGGTTGTTCAAATGGAAAAATATCACCCGGCGGACGATGATGGCCTTTGGTGGTTCCGACTTTCGGGAAAAACCAAGGATATCCAAATTGAGTCTTCCGCTGGTACCTGCCCTTTCATAATTGAGAGCAGCGATGATAAAAGTTCAGCCGATGCAACCACCGGGAACACGATCGAGGAAGTTGTGCAAAAAGTTGCAGCCTATCTTGCGTTTTTGCAGAAAGAGCCCCAGCGCCATTAGTCTCATTAACTAGCGGGCCATAGACCACTGCTACAAGAAGAGATTCCGCCCTCCTAAAAATAACCGCGAAAATCTTTGACACATCTCGAGCGGCATGGCTTAATTTTCGGCTCCCGATGAAAACTTTTAGCGCCAAGGCCGAACAAGTAGAACGCAAGTGGTACATTATCGACGCCGACAACCAGGTTGTCGGTCGTGTGGCTGAGAAAGCCGCCGTTCTGCTTCGCGGCAAACACAAAGCCATTTTTACCAGCCACGTCGATACCGGCGATAACGTCATTGTTATCAATGCCGAGAAAGCCGTCTTTACCGGCAAGAAAGACACGCAGAAGGAATACATGAGTTATTCGGGCTTCATCGGCGGCCATCACAGCGAGACAGCCAAGTCGCGCCGCGACCGGCATCCCGAATTGATCATCGAAGGCGCCGTCAAGGGCATGATCCCGCACAATCGCCTCGGACGTTCCGTCTTGCGCAAGCTGCATGTTTACAAGGGCTCCACGCATCCGCATGAAGCCCAGGCTCCCACTCCTCTCAAGGTCAAATAAGGATTAAGTCATGGTTACCCCCGCTAAAAACGTCATCGCCGCCACAGGCCGCCGCAAAACCGCGGTTGCCCGCATTCAACTTGTTCCCGGAGTGGGCAAACTCGAAGTGAACGGACGCGATTATGAGGATTACTTCACGACTCCGGCCATGAAAACTCTCGCCCTGCAGCCGCTGCAGACGGCCGATTCGGTCAAGAAATTTGATGTCAAGGTCAAGGCCCACGGTGGCGGACTCGTCGGACAGGCCGGCGCGCTCAGCCTGGCTTTGGCGCGCGCCTTGATTCAGGTTGATCCGGCCCTGCGGACGACGTTGAAGAAGCCCGGTTTGCTTCGTCGCGATCCCCGCAAGAAAGAGCGCAAAAAGCCGGGACAACCGGGCGCACGCAAGCGCTTCCAGTTCTCCAAACGCTAAAAATCCCTCCGGTCCGCTCATGGAACCGCGAGGAGAAAGGCCTCAGTTGCAATCCGTACGTACGGCGGTTGTTGGCGCTTCCGGTTATTCCGGGCAGGAGCTTCTGCATTACCTCGCCCGGCATCCCGTTTTCAATCTTTGCCTGGTCACCTCCCGGCAAAACGCCGGCCAGCCGCTTTCACAATTTGTTCATGGCCTCCCACGCAAGCTGGGCGCGCTGACTTTTGCCGACTCCAAGCCCGACTTCACCCTGGCGGAGCAGGCCGATCTTTTTTTCCTCGCCGTGCCCCATGGCACCGCCTCGCCTTACGCCGTCGCCTTGCGCGAGGCAGGCAAGACCGTGGTCGACCTGAGCGCCGATTTCCGGACGACCGACCCGGCCATCTATAAACAATTTTACGACCATGAGCATCCCGCGCCCGCGCTGCTAGCCGAGGCCGTTTACGGCATCCCGGAAATTCATCGCGAACGGCTCAAATTGGCCCGGCTTATCGCCGCGCCCGGATGTTTCCCCACCAGCATCATCTTGCCACTGGCGCCCTTTTTGCGCGCGGACTGGCTCGAACTCGATTCCATCGTCGCGACTTCGCTTTCCGGCGTTTCCGGCGCGGGACGCAAGCTGGAGATGCGGCTGCTCTTTGGCGAGGTGACCGACAACATGTATCCCTACGGCGTTCCCCAGCACCGGCATCTGGGTGAAATCGAACAGGAGCTTTCGCTAGCCGCCGGCGAAAAGATCGTCATCACTTTTGTGCCTCATCTAGTTCCGATCCATCGCGGGATGATTTCGACCATCACAGCGCGGCTCAGCCGGTCCGTGACAAATGCCGAAGTACAGGACGTATTGCAGGACACATACGGCGAGGAACCCTTCGTCGAAGTGCTCTCCGCCCCCGCCCTTCCCCAAGCACGGCAGGTGGCGAATTCCAACCGCATCCAGGTCGCGGCCCGGATCGATGAACGCACCAACCGACTGCTACTCTTTTCTTCCTTGGACAATCTTGGCAAAGGCAATGCTTCACAAGCGATTCAAGCAGCCAACCTGGCCTCCGGCCTGGAAGAAACTCTCGGCCTGCTATGAAGACCAATAAATCCATGGAAGCGAAGACTCTCAAGGGAGGCGGCGTCACCTCTGCGGAAGGATTCCAGGCCGCGGGCGTGGCCTGTGGAATCAAGCCGCGCGGCGAAAAGGACCTGGCCCTCGTCGTCTCCGACGTTCCGGCGCTGGCGGCGGCGACATTCACCACCAATGTGGTCAAGGCCGCCCCGGTCAAGGTCTCCATGCAGCACATGCATAACGGAAAACTGCTCGGCGTAGTCATCAACTCGGGCTGCGCCAATGCCTGCACGGGTGTGGGGGGGATTGCGGACGCCAAGACGATGGTCGAATACGCGGCGAAGAAATCGAAATCCAAGCCGCGCGAATGGCTGGTCTGCTCCACGGGCCGGATCGGTAACCGGCTACCAATGGCCAAAGTGCGCAAGGGAATCGACAAGGCCACAGCCAAACTCAGCGCGAAGAACGGCGCGGAAGCGGCCAAGGCGATCATGACCACCGACACACGCCGCAAGGAGTTTGCCATGCGCTTCAAGGTGGACGGACGCAAGGTGACCATCGGCGGCATGGCCAAAGGCTCGGGGATGATCCATCCCAACATGGCAACCATGCTCTGCGTCATCACCACCGACGCGAGCATCGACCGGGCGGCGCTGAAATCATGCGTCGAGGACGCGGTGGAGCACTCCTTCAACCGCATTTCCGTCGACGGCGACACCTCGACCAACGACACCGTCATCGTCCTGGCCAACGGCTTGTCGGAAACCAATCTGCTCAAGAGCTATCACCCGCAATTCGGCCTGTTCAAAAACACGCTCACACATGTCATGCGGAAACTGGCGCGGATGATCGTCGAGGACGGCGAAGGAATCACCCGCGTGGTCGATGTTGTGGTCAAGGGTGCAGTCAGCGCCAAGGACGCGAAACTCGCCGCGCTCGCGGTCGCCAAATCGGAGCTGATCAAGACGTCCTGGACCGGGGGCGATCCGAATTGGGGCCGCATCATGGCCGCGCTCGGTTACAGCGGCGCGCGCGTGCGCGAGGAGATGGTGGAGATTTTTTACGACGGAGTGCTCGCTGTGGTCAACGGCCAGCCGAGCAAGACACCCCTCGTCAAACTACGCAAGCTGGTGCGCAAACCCAAATTCACCATCACGATTCATCTCCACTCCGGCACGGGCGAGTACGGCATCCTCACGACCGACCTCACCGAGGAGTACGTCCGGATCAACAAGGGAGAATGATGAGAAACAACAAGGCAGACGCGCTGCTTGAAGCGCTGCCCTATTTCCAACAATTTCGCGGGCGCACCGTCGTGGTCAAGTACGGCGGCGCGGCGATGGAGAACCCCGAACTCGTCGAAAGCGTCATGCACGACATCGTTTTCCTGGAGGCGGTGGGCATCAATCCCGTCGTCGTCCATGGCGGAGGCAAGGCAATCACTGCGGCCATGCGGCAGGAAAACCTGACAGCCCGTTTTGTCGACGGCCATCGCGTCACCGACGCGGCCTCGATCAAAATCATCGACCGCGTCCTGACCGAAGTGATCAGTCCTTCGCTGGCGGCCAAAGTGCGGGAACTCGGCGGCAAGGCGGAGGTCCTTTCCGGCAAAGACGTGCTGGTGGCGGAAAAAGCGCTGCCGCGAGGCGACGCGACGGGCGCGAAAATCGACCTCGGATTTGTCGGCGACATCACGTCGGTGCAGATCGCCCAAGTGCAGAAGCTCGTCGATGCGGAAATCGTCCCGATCATCTCACCGCTGGGCCGGGGCCGGGACGGGCAGGTTTACAATATCAATGCCGACATCGCCGCAGCCAAAATCGCGCAGGCGCTCAAAGCCCATAAAATCATCTATCTGTCAGACGTGAACGGCGTGCGGCGCGATCCCAAGGACGAAGCATCGCTCATCTCCACGCTGACGCCGGCCCAGATTCAGCAACTGAAGCAGGACGGCGTGATCGCCAGCGGCATGATCCCGAAGGTCGATTCCGCCCTGGAAGCGCTCGCGGGCGGCGTGGCCAAGGTCCATTTTCTCGACGGCAAGAAGGCACACTCCCTGCTGCTTGAACTTTTCACCGATGCCGGAATCGGCACGGAAATCGCCGCAACAAAATAAATCATTCATGAGCACGCCCATCCGTCACTTTCTCGGCCTCAAGGGCATCGAAGAAAAAACCGTCCGCGAAATTCTCGCGCTGGCCACGCGTTACAAGGCGGAGCGCAAATCGATCTCGTGGCGTCCACTGGCCGGACAGACTTGGGCGATGATTTTCAACAAATCATCGACGCGCACGCGCGTTTCCTTTGAGGTTGCCATCCGCGAGCTGGGCGGCAGCCCGCTTTTTCTCAACGCCAACGACATGCAACTCGGACGCGGCGAACCGATCAAGGACACCGCGCGAGTGCTGGGCCGAATGGTCCAGGGCGCGGTCATCCGCACCTACGCGCAAAGTGATGTTGAGGAATTTGCCGCCTACTCGAAAATCCCCACCATCAATGCGCTGACCGACGACGAGCATCCGTGCCAGATTCTGGCCGACATCCAGACCATCGAGGAAAAACTTGGCCCCATCGCGGGCCGGAAAGTCGCGTTCATCGGCGACTGCGCGTGCAACGTCGCACGCTCGTGGGTCTATGCGGCGGAAACGCTGAAATTTCATCTGACTTTGGCCGGACCCGATGGCTACCTGAGCGCGGTCACGAACCGCTTTGTCACGCAGACGCACGACGCGAAGGAAGCGGCCCGCGACGCCGACGTGCTCTACACCGACGTTTGGGTCTCGATGGGGCTTGAAGCGGAAAAAGCCGCGCGGCAGGCGGCGTTTCAGGGATACCAGATCAATCACGAATTGGTCGCCCTGGCGAAGAAACACGCGATCGTGCAGCATTGCCTGCCGGCCTATCGCGGGCAGGAAATCACGGACGATATTTTTGAAGAACGCCAGCAGGAGATTTTCGACGAGGCCGAAAACCGGCTCCACGCGCAGAAGGGCATTCTCCACTGGCTGACAGACTTGCCGGCGGAGTAGCTGATTCATTGGCCACAAAAGATCACAGAGAAAACAAAGGGTCTGAGAAAAAAGTCGGCCGTCCCTCGTTCCCAAGTGCAACCTGGAAACGAGGAGAAAAGCTGGCGTTGCTGATCACGTTTGGAGCTTGAAAGACGTAGTTGCTCTGTTAGACCGCTAGCTATGGCAACTGACGATGTTTCCATAAGAGCCGCGCATGAACACTGTATCCACAACCATGATGAGATCATGGCAAGCGAGCTCTGCGGGTGTTTCTGTTGCTTGAAAATTTATAGCTCAAAGGAAATTACTGAGTGGCTGGAGAGTTTCCAAGAAACTGATAACACTGCTTTTTGCCCACACTGCTTTATGGATACGGTGATTGGAACTCGTTCACGCTATCCAATCACGCGGGAATTTTTGATTTCAATGCAAAAATATTACGGATTTGAAGGAGGAGATCAAATTTCAAACTGACCCACTATCTTCCGCTGTATTTCGTTCCTTTTTTGAGTTCTCTGTGTTCTTTTGTGGCTAATCTGCCTTCATGGTCGTCTCCTCCCCAACCGTCATCATCACCGACATCTGCGCGCGGCTCGACTGGCGCGAGCTTTTTGGCAATGACCATCCCGTTGAACTTGATCTCGGCGCGGGCGATGGCGGTTTTGCGCTGGCCTATGCACGGCAGCATCCGGAGATCAATCTCCTCGCAGTGGAACGGCTGCTTGGCCGCGTGCGCAAAATCGAAAAGCGGACCGTGCGCGCCGGGCTGAATAATCTCCGCGTCCTGCGGTTGGAATTCGGCTACACGGTGCGTTACCTTTTGCCGCCGGGGAGCGTCTCCATCGCGCACATTCTTTTCCCCGATCCGTGGCCAAAGCGCCGGCACTGGCCGCGGCGGCTCATGCAACCCGATTTCGTGCGCGACCTGGCCGTGGCGCTCAAACCCGGCGGCGAACTCCGCTTCACGACCGATCACGCACATTATTTTGAGACCGCGCAACAGGCCGTGCGCGACGCCAACGCGCTGAAGCCCGCGCCCGAATGGGACTGGGCCGCTGATCCCAAGACCGATTTTCAGCAGACCTTCGATGCCGAGGGCCGGGCGACTTACCGCGCGCGCTGGCTCAAGGCGGGTTGATCTTTTCGATGGGTAGCCCGCGATCTCCGAGCGCGGGTCTTTTGCGCACCGTCGCCCGGAGGTCGACGGCTACCCCATCGGCGCGCCGTTGCGTTTTGGCGCGGGACTTGCCTCGCTCTATTTCCACCCATATAGTTGAGCTTGCGTTGAATCAACCGTTCATCGCACTGTGCCTTCATGAGCGAGCCATCCACCCACTCCGCGCGTTCGACCGAGAACCTGAAGGTGATCGAGGCGGACCCGCTAAACCCCGGTCAGTGGGAAGCGCTGGCCGTCAAGGTGCGGGGCCAGAACGATCCGCTCAGCATCAAAAGCCTCGAAGTGATTATTGAGGGCCTGAAGACGATCGAAGGGATCAATGCCCTCGCCAAAAAGCAAAACACCGCGCCGCTTCAAGTTTCGCAATTGTCCCAGTCGATGTTTTCGCGGCTGGCCCGCGCCTATAACAGTCCGACCCTCCTGAAAGAAGTGGGGCTGATTTATCTGCGCGACCTGGGCCTGCCCAACGTGGCGCTGCAGCATTTCGAGCGCTCGATGCGCCTTGGCGGTCCGGAAAAAGAATTGCGCCCGCTGAGCGAGGCGGCGGCTGTCGCGGTGCAAAGAAACATGTCGCAGCTTACCGGGGCGCAAGCGGGACACTCCGGAATCACCGCCGCGCAGCATACCCAGCCGGTGGCGACCGATATCATTCGCAAGACCGGGAAGATACTCATGCCGGCGCGTCCGGCTCCCAGCTCGGCAGCCGTCACCACGAAGATGGCCCCTCGGCTTGTGCCTGAGGTGGTCGAGCCGATCCCGTCAACGACACAGGAATGCCTCGACAAGGCAAAGCTCTCCATCGCGAAGGGCAACTTGAAATGGGCCAGCACGCTCCTCAAGAAAGCCAACGAACAACCCCTCGGCAAAACCGAAATGTGGCAGGCCTGGACTGACCTCGGACAGGCTTGTTTCGACGCCGGACAATTTCTCATGACCGAGGAGGCCTTTCTCGAGGCGCTCAAACTCGACCCGGATGAACTTGCCTCGCAGTTCAATGCCGGCCTCGGATATCAGCTCAACAACAAATACGATCTCGCCCTCGCGACGTACCTGAAAGCCAACAAGATTGATCCGAAACATCCCAAGGTCTGGTGCAATCTCGGCGTGCTTTATTTTCAAACCGATCAATATCCGCAGGCGGAGTCGGCGCTGCGCTTTGCCACGATGGCCAGTCCCGAATACGCCCGCGCGTGGGACAACCTCGCCGCCGCGTTGGGCGCGCAGGACAAGCTCGACGAGGCCCTCATCGCCTGCCAGCGCGCGGTCAACCTGCGCGCGGACTATCCGGAAGCCTTTTTCAAGATGGGCGTGATTTACTTCAGCCAAAACGATCTTCTCCACGCAGCAGAGGAGTTCAAACGCGCGTCGCATCTCCCGGCCATCTCCGCCTATTGCGATTCGTTCCAAGCCATCATCTACGCCCGGCTTGAACAGCCCGATGCGGCGGAAGCGGCGGTGCAGCGCGCGGTCAAGGCCGATCCCAAATGCGACCTGCTTTGGATGGCGTGGAACGAGCTTGGCCTGGCCTGGTACTCGGCGGGCAATTATTCGCGGGCCGCCACCGCATATGGCGAAACGACGGTTGTGAGGCCCGAGGAACCCCAAGGCTGGTTCAATCTGGGCGTGAGTTTCCACAAGCTCGGCGATCTCGAATCGGCGCGCGATTCCTATCAGCAGGCCGTCAAGTTGAAGGAGTCGTTCCCCGGCGCGTGGCACAATCTCGGCATCGTCTGCGCGCAAAACGGTGATCATGTCGCCGCCGCGAACGCCTTCCGCTGCGAAGTCGTCTGGGTGCCGGACAATATTCGCGCCTGGTATGATTTGGGAGTCACGCTGGACAAACTCGGCGACAAGGAAGGCGCGGCCGAGGCGTTCCAGAAGGTCGATGCGCTCAGCAATGCCGCAGCCGATCTGTCGCCTGTTCCGGCAGATATGCCAAGTGGCGAGGATCTGAAAACAGGGCCGATCCCGATGAAGCGGACGCATCCGCCGACTGCATAATTGGATGGTCAGCCTCCGTCCTGACCCTGACTTTCCTCGTTCCCAAGTTGCACTTGGGAACGCACTTGTCGGCGAAGCTTTTTCCTCGTTCCCAAGTTGCACTTGGGAACGCACTTGTCGGCGAAGCTTTGCTTCTTCGATCAAACCTCACGCATGCAAAAGCAGCAACGAAGTTGCGCAGACAATCCCGTTCCCAAGTGCAACTTGGGAACGAGGGAGGGTGACTTTTCGCGGCGAATGCGCTTGAATCGGAGCTTCCTTTTATGCTCCAAGCCCAATCGACCACGCGATTCCTGCCAATTCTTGCATTCCTGGCCCTCGCCGCTTTTTCGGGCGTTGAAGCCCAGCCGACGCACGGCTCTCCTTCGGCAGCGGGCAGCTCCGACTATCTCAGCGGTGTGGAACAGGAAACCTTTTCACTTATCAATCAGTACCGGAAAAACAGCAAGCTGCCGCCATTGGCGTGGAACAGCGAGATCGCCAAGGCGGCTCGCGGCCACAGCAAAGACATGGCGACAGGCGAAGTCGATTTCGGCCACGACGGTTTCAGCGACCGGGTCAGCCACTTGAGAAATGTCCTGATCGGAATTCGCGGCGCGGGCGAGAATGTCTACATGAGCGATGATCCCGACCAGATCGCGCGCAACGCGGTGACGAAGTGGCTCCACAGTCCGCATCATCTCGAGAATATCCGCGGCGACTTCAATTACTCGGGCCTCGGCGTTTGGCAGGACAAGGAAGGCGCGATCTACTTCACCCAGATTTTTGTGAAGATCGAACCGCCCGCGCAGCAAACCCAAGCGGCACCCGCACCTGATGTTATCTCGCCGTTTGGATTGCTGGCCGCGCCCAAGACGCGCACCGGCCCTTAGTCCGTCAGCTCGACGTTCCAATAGGCCAGGTCGACGAAGTGTTTCCACGAATCGTCGCGTGCCTTGCTGAATTGGAGATGGAGCATGGGCCGCCATTTCGGACGCTTCGGCTTGTGGAGCAGCTTCATCCCGGCCTCGCCCGGCGTGCGGTTGCCCTTGCGGCTGTTGCAGGCCACGCACGAGCAAACAATGTTTTCCCACGACGTTTCGCCGCCGCGATCGCGCGGCACAACGTGGTCGAGATTGAGGTCCTTGCGGTCGAACTTTTCACCGCAATACTGGCAGGTATTGTGATCGCGCTCGAAGATGTTGTGGCGCGTGAACTTCACTTCCTTCTTCGGCATCCGGTCGAAAAAGAGGAGCAGGATCACCTTCGGCACGCGAATCTTGAACGAGACGGTGCTGACGACATCGGCGCCTTCGTAGCCGCGCGAAAAGCTGAACCACTGGTCGAACGTCATCGTCTGGAACGAGCCGCTGTCGGCTTCGACGACCTGCGCGTGGCCCTGGTAAAGGAGCATGAAGGCCCTCTTGACGCTGCAGATGTTGACGGCCTGCCAGAGACGGTTGAGGACGAGGACGTTGTTGCTTAGGATCGCTTCCATTGGATCCCTTTCGCGCTCGAGGAGAACCCTCGGCAAGTAGAACGTGTCGTTGTCACGTTGGACAACTTTGTTAGCAACTCCGTGAATAAGTGTCAACCCGCACAGCGTTACATTGAGGTGACAATGGGTAGCCGCGTTCGTAAGAACGTGGCCCCAAAGCCCACCGCCTCACGGCGGCGGCTACAACGGCTGCCTAATGAAAGAACTTATTCAGCGCCTTGTTAAGCACGTTTTTGATCTGCGTGTTTTGCATCAGCAACCGCTCGGCGAGGTCGGTCTGCGGATTGGCCGTGGTGCCGGTGACGTGAAACGCAATCGAGCCGGTGCCGTCCTGCTGCTGCACAAACGAGGCGGCGAGTTCCTTCGGCATTTTCCCCATCGCATCGCGTGTCAGGATCAGCACGAGGTTCGCATCGAGGCCGCCGTTGAAATCGATGGTACCGTCGCCAGTGATCTGGAAAATCGGCGAGTTGAGTTGCAGGCCGATGAATTTCGTCTGCCGGTTCTGCACAACAAAATGGGTCTTCGCCGAGCTGATGACCGGCGAGTCGAGTTCCTTGATCTTCAGAATTTGCGACAAGTCGTGCAGAATTTTCACGCCTTCGAGCTTGCCGTTGGCGAGTTGCGCATCGCCCTCGCCGTTCGGATCGCCGGTCTCCGCACCACGCCATTTGCTCTGGAAATCGAGCGCGCCGCTCAGCCTGGCCGACGAGCCGGAATTCGTCGCCGCCGTGAGTTGCGCCACATCAAAGCCCTTCGCGTTGAGATCGAGCACGGACGGCCCCGAACCATCCATCTGGTACCCGCCGGCGATTTTGCCACCGAAGGCCGAGGCGTCGAACGGCTGGGCGCTTATAAAATTTTGGTGATAGGTGAACGGCGTGGAAAAATCGGTCACATGCAGATTCGATGCCTCCACGTCCGCGATGCGCAGCGTGCCGGTCACATCCTTGCCGTCGTAATAGCCCGACGTGTCCGCATCGGAGTTGACGCCCTGCAACTCGACCATCGACGTCCCCGACGCATCGCGCACCGAGAGGCCGCCGTCGCTCACCTTCGCCCGGTCCAGCACAAATTGAAACGGCATCGAGGTCCCCTGCCCTGCGCTCACCGGACCACTCGAAGTCGACGCGGCGGCGACGGGAGTTTCACCCGATGGGGCCAGCGGCGCGGTCGGCTCTTTCGTCAGGACGACCTGCGGTTTATCGAGCGTCACGCCGGTGAGCCGGAGCTTGCGCTGGAAAAGATCGCTCCATGAATAGGCGCAATTCACGCTCGCTGCCTGGATCTTTAATGCTCCCTGTCCACCGGCGTGGCTGGGGTCGATCTGCGTGACGAGACCCTGCAGCTTCACACCGCGTAAAATATCGAAGTCGATCGACTCGACCTGGACCGGCCCGCCGACGGTCTGCGACGCCCGGCTTTCGACTTCCGTTTTAAATGCCGGGGAATGGATGAAGGTGTTGAGCCAGACCGCTCCGAAGGCTATAGCTATAATAATCACCCCAACGACCACAGCACCGGTTATGATCAGCCAGCGAAAAGAGCGCATGGCCAAATACTACTTCACCTTTTCATCCCGACAACTTTGAATCGCATTTGCATCATCGCCAACCCCGCCGCGCGCGGCGTGCGGGCAAGTCTCGAACGCCTGAAGCGCCTGAGCCGCAACGTCGTCATCAGAACCACACGCGGCCCCGGCGACGCCGAGGCCCAGAGCGAACGCGCCGTCGACCAAGGCTACACGACGCTGGTCGCCGCCGGTGGCGACGGCACAATCAACGAAGTCGTCAACGGCATCGGCAGCGCACCGGTCGCGCTCGGAATTTTGCCCATGGGAACGGTCAACGTCCTGGCCATGGAACTCGGCATCCCGTTCAATCTGGTCGCCGCATGGAAGGTCATCCGTGGGGGCAAAATCCGCCTCATCGACCAGGCCAGCGCCAATGGCCATCTCTTCATCCAGATGGCGGGCATCGGCCTCGACGCGCAAATCGTCGAGCGCAACAGCCGCCAGATCAAGCAGGTGCTCGGCCCGCTCAGCTACCTGCTCACCGCAACGCAGGTCGCCGCCGAGAAACCGCCCAAGCTCCGCGTCATCTGCGATGGGCGTCCCACGGCGGAAGGCTCCTTTGTGCTGGTCGGCAACGGTCGGTTTTATGGCGGCCCGTTTTCGCTTTTCAAGGAAGCCGACATGCAGGACGGCCTGCTCGACGTGTGCGTTTTCAAGCACATGAATTACCTCGCGCTGATACGCTATTTTCGCGGCGCGCTTTTTGGTTCGCTCACGAAATTTACTGACGTCAATTATTTCAAGGCCCGCCACCTTCGCGTCGAAGCCAATCGCCATGTCCCTCTCGAAGCAGACGGCGAGTTGGTCGGCCATGCGCCCGTGGAATTTTCCGTCCGACGGCGAAAGCTGCGGGTGCTGGTGCCGGAGTAAGGTAGGGACGGCAGTCCCTTGCCGTCCCACTTATTTTGGGACGCGAAGGGATTGGCCTCCCGGCCCTTTCCAGTCAGGGGCCCAGAATATCTTCTGCGCTATCGCGCAGGAATTCGCATCCCCACCAGTTTGCTACGCCACTTCAGCCAGCTCGGGGGTCGGCTCTTCGACCTTAAGCTTGTTGATGGCGGTCATGGCTTCGGGCTTGAGCATCCGCTTCGGCGGTGCTTGAAGTTCCCAGACAAGGCCGAGTTTTTCCAAGCCGAGAAGAATGTAATAGGTGATGTCGAGCTCGTACCAAAAGAAGCCCTGGCGGCACGAAAGCGGGTAGTGGTGATGGTTGTTGTGCCAGCCTTCGCCCATGGTGAGAATGGCGAGCCACAGGCTGTTCTTGCTCTCCTCGCCCGTCTCGTAACGGCGCGATCCGAACATGTGGCAAAGCGAATTGATGGAGAACGTGGTGTGATAAAGAATCACCGTGCTGATAAAGAAGCCGACGACCAAGCCTTCCCAAGCGTTGCCGAACAAGTGACCAACCAGAAAGCAAAAAACGGCCGCAACCACGGGCGGGATGAAAATGTACCTATCGAGCCAGACGAGTTCTGGGAACTTGTTCAGGTCGCGCACGGAATTGGCGTCGTACTCCTCGTATTCCTTCGAGAGCACCCAGCCGACGTGCGACCAGTAGAAGCCTTCGAGCTTGGCTGAGTGGATGTCGAGTTCCGTGTCCGAATGCTTATGATGATGGCGGTGATGGGCGGCCCACCAGAGAGCGCCCTTTTGCGCCGCCGCGCCGCCAAGAAACGCGAGGAAAAATTGAAAGGGGCGGCTCGTCTTGTAGCTTCGGTGAGAGAAATAGCGATGGAAAGCCCCAGTAATCCCGAACTTCCGGGTGAAAAACATGAAGGCGCAAAGGCCGACGGCCCACCAGGCAATCCCGGTCCAAAAGACGGCAATGCACGCCAAGTGAACCATGACAAAAAGGATACCGGGTAGAGAAATGTTAATGCTTCGATGCATAAGAGGCGATAATAGGGGTATTTGGCTTTGTTACAATAGAAAAGCGACAGGTTTAGGCCTGATGTCCCCCAAGGAATCTATCTAATATAAGCTCAAGCAAGCCTTTCGTCTGATTTATTTGCGTTTCTCCTCTCAACAAAGTGCTACATTCTTCCTTTTCGCCATGCGTTTCATGATTCCCCGCCTTTTCCGCTCGGCCAGCCTGATTGCCCTTATGGGCATCGGCGCATGGGCGTCGCCGGGCCTCGCCGCACAACCTGTCTCGCTACAGAAGCACCTTGAAATCACCGGCAGCCAGCGTTTGCGCATCACGTACGATTCCTCTTTTGTCTGGCCCGGAGGCGGGGGTTACACCGCCGTGATGGATTTGCCCATTCCGCCCGAGACAGGTGCGCAGCACATTGAGAGCTTCACTTCCTCGCTTCATGGTCAGGTCGAAACCGACGCCGAAGGCCATCACATCCTGACCGCAATAATCCACCACGCCAGCGGCGACGAACGCCGGGTCCATTGGCGGGTTGAAATTACCGGGGTGTTCCAGACGCGGCAGCTCGTCGATGGCCCACCGGCGAAACCGATCATCCCGCCGCAGCCGGAATCAGAAAAATTCCTCGCCTCGACCGAATCGATCAACTGGCAGTCCGGGCCGTTCCAGGAATGGCTCGATTCCACGGGCCTGCGCCGCGCGGGAAACGAGTCGCCCGTCGCGTTCGGCCAGCGGGTTTACAACTATTTCAAGACGCATGGCCGCTACACCTATCCGCCGGTATCGGCATGGACCTCCGCCGCGTGCTGCCAGCGACTGCGCACCGATTGCGGCGGATTCTCGCTCATCTTCGCCGCCGCGTGCCGTGCCAATAAAATCCCCGCGCGGCTGCTTGTCGGCCAATGCTTCAAGGGACGGCGCCTCTCGGATGGCACGATCGCGCTGACGGACAACCGGCAGGCGCATGTCATCGCTGAATTCTTCGATCCACAAATCGGCTGGATACCGGAGGACATCTCCTCCACGTTCCTGAGAGCGCCCGGCTACTCCGATCTGGATTTCTTCGGGCGCGATCCGGGCTATTTCTTCGCGTGGCACGTCGATACCGATTTCCATTTCGACACGCCTCGCAAGCCTGATGCGCATGTCCAGTGGATTCAGAATCCCAATCTCTGGTTCAGCGAAAACGCCGACGACGCCAACGACTCCGTCTCGCATCATTGGGACATCGAAAAGCTGAACTGAATTTTGACGGAATTAACGGAATTTTTTGAAAAGGGTAAAGGGCAACCAAGTTTTGGGATGGGATTAATAAGAGTAAAGAACCTCGGAGCAAGCTTCGAGGAATTCGACCCAAGAGATTAAAATGATTTTAAAAAAGAAGCCGATTTCCCCTTACTCATATTAATCCTATCCCGAAACCTTCCCTGCCTTTTATTCCGTTAATTCCGTTAATTCCGTCAAAATTCGGCGCAGTCAGTACCAAAAAGAAAAGATGGTTTATCTCACAAGCGCCTTTTATCCTGCTGCGTTCCTCGCCATGCCATCGCCCTCCATCACGACCCGCCCAGACAACCAGGATCGGGCGGTCACGGAATTCCTTCAGCAGCTCGAACACGGGCGGGGCGTTTCGCCTAACACGCTCCGCAACTACCGCCAGGCGCTGCTTGAATTCAAGGCGACCGTCCCCGACAAATCGTGGTGGGAGATGAAGCCCGCCGACTTCAAGAATTACCTCTATCGCCTGGCGCGCGCGCAGCAACTTGGGCCGAGCACAGTCCGGCTGCGCTTCGCCGCCCTTCGCACTTTTTACAAGCTGGCCGTGCGCGACGGAAAGATGAAACTGAATCCCGTCTCCGACCTGTCGCTTCCGAAGCTACCCCGGCGGCTGCCCGTTTTCCTGAACCAGGAACAGGTCACGGCCCTGCTCGACGCGCCGAGGAAATTGTGGGCGACTGAGGAAAAGCGGCTGGCGGCGGGCGCGCGCAAGAAGGACCGCCGCAGCGCGCAAAACTGGCAGATGCTGCGCGACGTCGCATGGCTTGAGCTTTTCTACAGCGCCGGGCTGCGCCTTTCGGAACTGGTCCAGATTCGGCGGAGCGAACTCGACCTTCACCAGGGAACCGTGCGCGTCGTCGGCAAGGGCCGCAAGGAGCGGCTCTGCCCGCTGGGAAACCCCGCCGTCCGCGCGCTGGAGGCCTATCTCGACGCGTGCCCCTTCGACAGCGAGGCGCTTTTTGTTTCCGCTCACGGCAGGCAGCTCAACGGGCGCACCGTCCAGCTTGCGCTGAAGCGTTACCTCGCCGCGGCGGGGCTCGATGCGAAATTGACGCCGCACAAGCTGCGGCACACGTTCGCGACCCATTTGCTCGATCACGGGGCCGACCTGCGCAGCGTGCAGGAATTGCTCGGCCACAGCCAGTTGACCACCACGCAAATCTACACTTCAGTCTCGGTCGAACGCCTGAAGCGTGTCTATGATCGGGCCCATCCCAGAGCATGAAAATCATTGGCCACAAAAGAACACAGAGAACGCAAAGAATGTTTTCTCGTTCCCAAGTTGTACTTGGGAACGAGGAGAGTTTGTGTTCTTTCGCGGCTAAAAAATTGTCATGAAAGCCCTTATCAAATTTTCTCTGCAGGTGGTTTACAACGTCCTCTTCATGACGTTTTTCTTCGTCACGGGTCCATTTTTCCTCTACCGGCTCTGGCGGCGCGGCAAACTTCTGCCCCAATTCGGCCAGCGGTTCGGGCTCTACTCAAAGGAAGTCCGCGAACGCCTTGCGCCCGGCGCGGACCTCTGGATTCACGCCGTCAGTGTCGGCGAGGTGAAGATCGCGCGCGTGCTGATGCGCCACCTGCGCGAGATGCAACCCAATCTGCGCATCGTCGTCTCAACCACCACCGGGACCGGCTTCACGCTGGCCAAGGCGCGGCTGGAAGACGAGCAGACCTCGGTGATTTATAACCCGATCGATTTCCTCTGGAGCGTGGTCCACACCTTCAAGGTGATCCGGCCCAAACGGCTCCTCCTCATCGAATCGGAAATCTGGCCCAACTACCTTTGGTGTGCGCGGCGGCGGCGGATTCCCGTTTTTCTCGTGAATGCTCGGCTGAGCGACCGCAGCGAGGAGCGTTACCGCCGCATGCGCTGGCTCGTCCGCCCGCTACTCCAGGAAATCGAGCTCGTTTTTGCGCAGGACCCGACGGAGGTCACGCGCCTGGTACAGGCAGGGTTCGCCCCGGAAACGATCTTCAATCTGGGCAGCTTGAAATACGATGTGGCGCAGCTCGACGTGGTTGATACCACGACCGAAAAGGACATCAGCGCCTGGTGGGACCGCGCCGGGTGGGCGTCAGGTCAGATGATCCTTTTGGGTGGCAGCACCCATCCCGGCGAGGAGGAAGTGCTCGTCCGCATCTACCGCGAACTGCGCGAAGAATGGCCCAAGTTGCGGCTGGTTCTCGCCCCACGCCATGCCGAACGGGGAGCGGCGATCCGGGACATGTGCGACCGGATGGGCCTGCGCGCCGTGACGCGCACGCAACTCGCCACAGCCACCGTGCCGCTGAGCAACGGAAGCGCCCCGGACGTTCTGGTCGTCAACTCGACCGGCGAACTCAGCTCCCTTTACAAGCGCGTCACGCTTGCCTTCGTCGGCAAAAGCCTGCGTGGCCAGGGCGGGCAGAATTTCATCGAGGCCGCACCTGTCGGCGTGCCGATTGTCGTCGGGCCGAACATGCAAAACTTTAAAGTCATCACGCGCGAATTCATCAACCAGCAGGCCGTCGTCCAGGTGACAGATGAATTCGAGCTGGCGCATTGCCTGCGGACGCTCTTTGCGTCCGACAAAATCCGGCGGGAATTGGGCGACCGCGCCCGGGCCACTTTCGAGGCAAATCTCGGCGCAGCCCATCGCACGGCCAAGGTCATTGTCCGCTCGCTGGAGAACGTGAAAAAAGACCCCGTAACTTCTCCTTTAACGGCTCAGGCTTCCGCTTCCGTTCAGGGTCAGGCTGGAAGCTGACCCTCCAAGGCTGGGAGGTCCGCATTCCCTCGTTCCCAAGTTGCATCACGCGTGCGTGCTTGGGAACGCTCCCTGCTTCCACGAAATTCCATTTCGCGCATTATTCGTCCCATCAGTCCTATTCGTCCCATAGGTCTCATTCCCTCATTCCCAAACTTGCTGCCCTCCGCAGGAGTTTGGGAACGCGATTGTCTGCGCAACTTTGTTGCATTTTTTTTCAGAGGGAGAAAAAAGATTTTAAGCGTTTTAGGCTTTGCAAGGTTACCGCCCTGGCCGAATTCCTGTTAGGATGACGATATG
>Ga0302320_10002393_pt1 | contig 44102 bp, 30 predicted proteins | sample Bog_T0_3_FD_202130 | JGI IMG/M metagenome (GOLD analysis project Ga0302320, IMG submission 202130) | Peat permafrost microbial communities from Stordalen Mire near Abisko, Sweden - Bog_T0_3 | ecosystem: Environmental > Terrestrial > Soil > Wetlands > Peat | place: Sweden: Abisko, Stordalen Mire...
GACGACATGGTGAGCAGCGACGCCGCGCCGTGGTACGCGGTCACGCCCACGTCCTCAAAAATGTAAGCGCCGACCAGAAAGTCGTCATCGGTGTCGTAGGGAGTAAAGGCGGAGCCTCCCGGAATGGCCGCCGCAGTCGCAAGCATTTGGAACGATGTTCCCAGATTGATGGCAGGTTGAGCGGCGGCCGAACTGCCCAGCGCCGTCAGAAGCAATTGCACGTGCTTGCCCTCCTCGACAGCCGTCTCGATCGCATAAGAAGCGACTTGAATGGTGGTGAACGGCACAGCGCTGCCGCCGGTCACCGTGCCCGGAGTCCCTACACTTCCCGATAAAGTGATCTGCAAAGCTCCCGCCGCCGTCGATGCGGCATTGGCCACGTCGATAGTCGTGCCGAACGCCGCGAGGTAATAAAAGTTCGCCTCGAGATATTCAAGATTGAGCGCGAAGTTAAGAATGTCTGAGTCTGAATAGCTTGCGGTCTGGGCTTTCGCAAAAGGAACCGCCGCACCCGCGAACATGCCAGCCAGCGAGGCGACGCCCAAGTTCAACATCTTGCGCCGGCTCTTGGTGATGACTTCGTCCAAAATTTGTGTCTCTAGATTTGCCATGAAATTTCTCCATTTCTCGGTGCGTGCGGTTGATTAGGCTGTCGTGGTTGAGAAGATGCTGTTCGTGCCGTTGGGAAAAAACCCGCCACTGGCTACTCCCACCGTAGGCGAACCGTACACAATGTGATGGACTTGATTTACCGTACGGGCGAATCCCAGCGCGGCCGACGCACTGCATGCAACGACCGCACTGGGCGTGGTCAAACTGGTGGGAAGGGTCAGCAAAGTTTCCACCGACCCGGAAGTTGAAGGAGCAGCGCTGTCGCCGACGGTCAGGGTGGCGCGCAATGCTTCCACCATATTGGCGACGCCGAGATATGGATACGCCGAAGCCGAACCTGCGGCAATAGCGCGTCCGGTTAGCGAAGTGCGGATGTAACCTGCATGGTAGGCTTCCACCGCAAGAATTCCTGAAGCGGCAGTGAGATATCCCGACGCGACGCCCGCCGGACTGATCAGTGGGGCTGCGCCGGAGTATGCGGTCACACCTACGTCCTCGAAAATGAACGCGCCGACGAGAAAGTAATCGAAGCTGGAAAAAGGATTGAACGATCCCGCTCCGGTAGCCGCCGTCGTAATACCCGCGGCAACAGCCAAGGGCCCGAAAAACGACAGATCAATGTCCGGCATCGGCACCGCAGCCGAACCCAATGTCGTGCGCAGGAATCGGACGTGCGCCTGCTCCTCAAATGCGATCTCGTTAAGAATCTCCTGCTGCCCCGGCGTCAACCCCGGCACAGCAACCGCGTCTCCCAGGGTGACCGTACCCACAGTTTGATAGGGCGATGCAGAGCCAGCCGTCGTATCCGACGACTCAAGCCCAGATCCCGTCGCCGCATAAAGATAAAACTGCGCTTCCAGATATTCCAGGTTGAGCGCAAAGTTCAGCACGTCGGCATCCGTGAACGATGACGATCCCGCACCGCTGTCTGAGGGTCGGCCTCCGCCGCATCCTGCAAGGTTCATGGCGGCCACTGCTCCTGCCCCGGTTCCCACTCCCGCCAGAAACTTACGCCGTGAAAAGCTCTTGTCGATCAGCTCGCTCAGCTTGTCCATTTTTCCCCCTTCGGGTATTCGATTTATGCGTAGGCCCTTATGGCATCGCCGATTCGCTATCTGACCGTAGTCAAAATAATTCGTCGGTTCAACTTACAATCTTCTTATTTTTGATATGTCGAGCTTTTACGCCACGCATATTTCCTGTACGGACGCACGCCCCAATTTGGATTGGACATTCTGAAAAAGAGTTGGCAAACGGCAACTTTAATCTTTGAAGCCGTTAACTTTTCGAGGGTTGAGCTGTGGTGGAGTTCGTTACTTCGCCGCAACCGTCTTCTGCAAACGCGCCAGCGACTTCTCCGCGTCCTTGGCAAACGGCCCATGGGGCAGAATCTTTAAGTAGGCCTTGTAGTGCTCGACGGCCTCCTGCGGTTGATCGAGCTTCTCAAAACACTGCGCCATGCGAAAGTGGGCAATCGCATAGTTATCTTTGGAAGCTAACGCGTCCTGATAACGAGCCAGCGCCGCCTTATAATTGTGGCGCTTCATGTAGAACAGGCCAACCTCGTCATCTTTCGTGGCGCGATAAGGATTCCACACATGCGCTTCTGTCACGTCACCACCGCCATCTGCGGAGGGATTGGCAGCGTCGTCAAAGCCAGGCGCATTGCTCTCAGGATGATCCTTGGAATCGTTCTTAGGCGGACTGATATCGATGCGCGTGTCCCGGCTGGAACTGACGTTTGGGTCAGAAGGCGATTCATCACTCTGCGCGGAGCGCGGCGGCGCGTCGTTCGTGTCGGGCCGCTCGGAAGGCGCTTGCTGCGCGAAACAAAGGCCACCCCACAGCAGCATCGCTATCGCAACTGGAAAAGCCAACCGCATACGTTTATTTTATCTGAACCCTTCTCATCTTGAGCGAAGCGAGCGCTCGTGAAAGCGAGCGGTCGCGCAGTCGAAAGATCGCTATAAGCGGGCAGAGTTCAGCGCCGGCAGGTCGGCAAACAGCGCCGCGCGTGGAGTAGGGATTCTTCGACTGCGTCAAAGCAATCGCTTCGCGATGCCTTGACTCTGCTCAGAATGACAGAACAAAAACAGGCCGCCTCGGAGGAAGCGGCCTGCGTTGGCAAAACCCCTCGGGGGATTCGAGGGAGGAGGAAACAGGTCTACATAGAGGGCGGTGTGTTGCTGGCCGCGGGCGTCTGCGACGGTGCGGTGCCCTCCGCTGCCACATTCGTCATCAATTGCACATCGACCCGGCGATTCTTTGCGCGTCCTTCGCGAGTCTTGTTGGTATCGACTGGCTTATCCTTGCCGATGCCAATCACATATATCTTGTAGGCCGGAACGTTGTGCTCCGCTGCCAGATATTGAATCACGGCAGACGCCCGGCGCTGACTGAGTTCATAGTTATACTGCGCGTCTCCGACGGAATCAGTCGCCCCTGACACGGTGATGATGTATCCCCTCGTGCCCGACACGGCGGAGGCCAGTTGATCCAGTGATGCTTTGGAGTCTTTGGTCAGGTTGTCTCGATTGAACCCAAACAGCACCGAGGCTTGATTAACCACGCGATAGTTGTCGAGGTTGGCGACGGTGCTCTGAAGCGCGTTCACGCGTTGATTGGCGTTGTCCGCCATGGTCTGCGCCTGCGTGGCCTGCTGGCCAGCCGACTGCGCCTTCTGGTCGGCGTCGGCCGCTTTGGCCTGCACCGCCTGGATGCCGGACTGCGCCCGAGCATCGACATCCTTAATGTCTTTGGTGTTCTGAGCGGTCAGATCGTCCAGCTCATTGGTTTTGTTGATCAGTGGCGTGGTCTGCTGGCGGACGTAGTTCTTGGTCGCGCAGCCCACCGTGGCGACCATCGCCAAAGCCAGTGTCAGTGCCAAGTAAGCGCGGTTCATATCCATCTTCGGAGCTCCTTCGTAGCCTAACGGAGATAACGACATTTCGATTATTAACGAAGCACGGCGGTTGCCAAGTCACACAAAAATCCCGTTTCGACGTAAGTCTTTATTTGGCCGCTATTTACAGTAGACAAGCCACTCGTCGGATGAACCGGTCTGTCCGCAGCCCTAATCCCCACAGGGGAGATTTTATACGCTATTGGATAGAAGTGACTTTCGGAACCGCCAAAGTAACCAGCGGGGTCATCCCCCCTCGGTCTGCGTGCTAGTCTGAGGCCAATTGAGTTTCTCTTAGAGGTGGAAGTCCTGGCATGCGCTTGCTTACCACGTTCGCGAGTCTAATTATCCTCCTGGGCACGGCCGCTTTCGCCGCAGCGCAGGAGACCTACGTCAACTACGGTCAGCGCAACGAAATCGGAGGCATCATCGGGCGCGTCTTCATCAGCAACGAGGGCGTCAATGGCACCGACCTCACCGACAGCAACATCCACTTTGGCAAGGGCCTTTCTTTCGACGCCACGTATGGTTTTCTTTTTCTCACCCGCCGCAAAGCTGCGTTGACGGTGGAATTGCCTTTTGTCTACGACCGCAAAACAACCCTTTACTTCGGACTGAACGTTGTACCCGCCAGCTACAGTTCTATTTTCTTCACTCCCGCCGCCCGGGTTAACCTTCTGCCCCGCGAATGGCTGTCACCCTGGGCCAGTGTGGGCGGCGGGTTAGCGCACTTCGGCGAAAGCTCAACTCTAATCTTTGGCGGACCCAATCCGGGTCATACCAGCACAGATACGTCCGCTCTTGAATTAGGCGTGGGAGCGGATGTCCAAATTTCGCGACGATTCACTGTCCGCGGTGAAGTGCGAGATTTTTATACCGGAATTCCCGACCTCAACGTCGGCTACGGAAAAAGTCGCCAGCATAACTATTTTGTGGGCGGCGGCTTGGTTTGGCACTTCCGGCAGTTCTGAGTTCTACTTCTTCAGCTTTCCGGCAATCTCCTCGTACAGTTCAGGCAGGCGCTCGGCATCGACACTCGATTCCCCAAATCGTGCCGCTTCGTAGTGCCGCGTAAATCGGACGAGTTCATCATGCACGGAAAGCTCTTGCGAAGCGTGTACAAACTCCTGCGCGGTCTGAGCCGGAAGTCTCTGCTTCCCGCGCTTCTGCAAAAGCCCTGCCAGCCGTTCAAACCAGAGCGTTGCGACGGTCGCAGAAGTTGCTGCGAGTTTGATCGAACGGCGTCGCATCGCCCCCCAGGCCAACGCTACCGCACAAGCTGCAAGAAAAATAGAAAGAGCAATTTCGCCGCTTAGTTTTGAGATCGTCTTTCCTTTTGCCAGCTCATCATTCGCCTCTCGGGCGTCGTGCATCATCGCGTCGAATTCCAACTGTCCCCAACGCCCCAGCCTCGCCAGCAATTCGCGCGTCCCTTGAAACGTACTTTGAGCCAATGCTCCCTGATGGCCGCGATCGTAATTGACAACCCACTCCCGCCAGAATGAAGACGCCGCGTCGAGATAGAGTGCGAACCGGCTCCAGGGCGGTGCCGACGCCTGTGCCGCAGGTGTGGGATCAAATGTCACCCAGCCATAGCCAGGAAAATAGGCTTCCACCCATGAATGCGCATCGCTGGCGCGAATGAGATATTGCGAACTCAGGTCGTTGAATTGGCCGCCACGAAATCCGTTCACGATGCGCGCCGGAATACGAAGGCTTCGCAGCATCAGCACCATGGATGACGCAAAGTATTCGCAGTGCCCCTGCTTGCGTTCAAAAAGAAACTCCGCCACTGGATCGTGTGGCGGCCGCCGGGACAGTTGCAACGTGTACGCGTAGTGCGATTGCAAATAGCTCTCGATCGTAGCTGCCTTGTCATAATCGTTGGCGGCGGTCGCGGTGATATCCACGGCCAGTGCGGGAATGCGCGGATCGATGCGCGGAAGCTGTAGGTCCTTCAAGATTACGTCGGGTGGATACGCCCCAAAGGCTGCTCGCAGCAAATCCGCCTTGGGGCGCGCGATATCGGAAGTGGCGTCATAGGATGTAATAGTGTGTTCGGCGTCGAGATCGATAACTTCGCCTCCATCATCGCCAGCGATTACACGATAATTTCCCTCCAGCATTGTGGCAGTTGGAGCCAGGAAGAACATGTTTGTGCCCACTGGCTCCATGAGCACGCGGTAATGGATGGGCTGCACCGGCTCGCCCATGGTGTAGCGGCGGCCGCGCGACTCACGGTGCTTCGGCGGTTGAAGCAAGTAGCGTCCATTGCCCTCGGAGGCGATGATGTGCTGTTCATCGGGGTCCGTCCACGTTTTGCCATCGAACAGGCTAAGCGCAATGCCCCGCCATTTCAGCTCATAAGAGCCGCGATCGTCCCCTTCAATCTGGACATGCATGACGGGCGAACTCGATTGCTGAATCTGCCCGATCCGGCCCAGTTCAACGCGATCGCTGAAACCCGTGGAAATCTCATTGCCGGGAGCGTAGGCGCTCAGATATCCCGTCGAAAGCCGCGGCAAGATGAAGAAGATTCCCGCCGCTCCGAGCAAAATGAAAAATAAAATGGCGGGTGCCGCTCCCATGAGAGAGAACGCCATGTGACGATGTGCCCAAGGATCAGCTAAGGGCGCAGAACGCAACGTGGCCATCGCCGCCGACCGTCGCATCTCCATCAAGACCACCGTTATGACCGCCATCAAGATGAACGCCGCGAAGGCCAGCAGAAAAACGCTATTGACCGTAAGCACTGCTGCCGCCAGCACCATCAGGAACGAAAGGACTGCCAAGAAATAATAGTCCCGGTCTTTCTGCGCGGAGAACAGTCTCACCACCATCACAAAGAGCACAAGATGCACGGTTGCGCTTAGAAAATTACCCGAAAGCGTCAGGTAGTCGAGGACGTAGAACAGGACGTAAGCCAGGGTCAGCCAAGTCGTCCAGGCCTCGGGGATGAGCAGCCGTTTTTCCCGCGACAGCAGAAGGCCGCGAAATAGCAGTGCGCCTCCCACCAGAAAAACCGTGGGAGGATCGAGTGATCCGGTGGACGCCAGCGTTCCGAAACCTGTGATCAACAACAGATACAGCGCTAGATCGAAGTAGCGCTGAATGGCCGCGGCCATGTTGATCGAACGAATGTGCGGCGGAAGACCCATGAAACACCATTATTGGCTATGACAGGAGCTCAGCCAAGAGTACCGAGGTGTAGCCGCAACTTTGAGCGCCAGCGTCCTTTCGACTTCGCTCAGGGCAGGCAGGGCTCGTGAGTTTAAGCTCTAGGCCGCCAAAACTGGCACCACCGGCGCGCTCTCAGCTTCTCTACCCGCCGTCTGCGCCAGATAAAACGACACCGCCGCTGCCCGTTGCCAGAAACGCGCCGTCAGCCAGAACAAGAGCATAAGCTGACTAACAATGAACGCCCCCGCAACGCTCGCTGGAGGCACAATCCGATTCCACAGCACAACTCCTACGGCGAGAACGATCGTAGCCAGCAGAGTAATCACCGCGTAAGCCCAAACGAGTCGCACACGATGACCGCGCATCATCCGCCAGGCAAAGCTCAACGATTTCCGCGAGGCGTTCTGATCGCTCAACACGATGTCGGTCTCAGCTAAATCGAACCATGCCCGAATCCCCGTCATGATCAAGAAAATCACCAGCAGACAGACTAAGTTCGCCGCAAACGGAACCGCCCCGTTGGATTGCGATTTATCCAATACCTTGCCCAACCCGGCCTGCAGACCAAACAAAATACCCGAAACAATTCCTCCGATAATCAGGAAGAAAATCATCAACCGGAAGAACCGCCAAACGTTACGTCCACAAGCCCGGAAAAACGCATCTCGGGGTAGCCTGTGATCCGAGGCATACCCTTGCAAAACTCCTGGCAAGAAAATCAACGTCAACACGAAAAACAGCAGCGCGAAGTGGGTCGCGGACGCGACACAACCCTCCGCCCCCCCCAACTCAGGGCGATTCAGCAACTCGCCCACCACCTCGAGATCCATCCCGTGAAGAACTTTATCGGCGTACAGGCTGTGATCCATAATCCGGGCAGCGTGCACCTTGAAGGCCGACGCTCCAAACCAGGCGAGCGCCAGATTCAATAGGAAGAACCAGATGATGTAACGTTTCGTTCGCCCCAAAATCGAGGCACCGTTCGAGATGAGATTCAAGTTATAGGCCATATGTCTTCCTAGACCAGCCACCACGTCAACATCTGTGCAAAGAACTGTTGGATAAATCGCCAGTAGTTCGTCAACTTACTGGTCGCAGTACCGTTTGGTTCGACCGTATAGCTGTTGTTGAAATTGTTGCGATCGAACAAAATCTTGTGATCAGGATCGATTTCTACAGACTCCACCTTCGCCTTCTTGTGATACACATACCGCATCCAGCGCGTCTGTCCATCCCAGTGCTCGCGCACCGTCTCGCCGTTGTCGAACTTGATCGCCACATCCACCGGCATCAGAAATGTTTCTCTGTTCTGCACGATCACGTCCGTCAAATATTCCGTCTCGCCCTTTTTCGCCTTGTCCTCGTTGAAGCTGTCTTTGTACCAATCCTCCGGAGTCGACTCCGCCTTCATCACTCTGAAATCCAACACTTGCGTTCCATAGAACGCCTGGTCGAAGTACCAGCGCAGATTCTTTCCGGACACTTCCTCAAGCGTCTTCAGGAAGTCGTCTTTCGTCGGATGGGTAAAGCGATAGCGCATGAAATATGTATGCATCGCCCGCTGCATGGTGTCTTCGCCAATGATGTTTTCCAGTGTTAGCAGCACAATCGCCGTCTTACCATAAGTAATGCCCGCGTAAGAATTAAAGTCCACATACTCCCAGCCATTGCGCGCAATAGGATCGAGATCCGCTACTGGAGCATACGATCCGAACTGCAACTCGCCATCCCCCATCGTCGCGCCGGCCAGGTTGAACACCGAGGTCCTGGGTCCAAACACTGAATCCAGCACCTTGACTTCGGAGTAACTGTTAATGCCTTCATCCATCCAGGCATCTTCAAACTCATTCGTCGCCACCATGCCATACCAATATTGGTGGCCGAATTCATGTTCCACGACCAATTCGGGTAGCTTGATTCCTTTAGGCACGAACCAATTCGTCCCTCCGGTGATGAAAGTGGGGTACTCCATGCCTTCCGCCGCCGAACCCGGTTCGGGATCGACCATGGTCAACGTCTTATAAGGGTACGGACCGTACCATTTCTCGAAGCGGTCTAACGTATTACGCAAAATGTCGTCGTGCCGCTGCGCCTGACTCCAGTTCGCCGGCTGCATCATGATACGCAGCTTGATCGGACCCATCGTGCCCTGATAAGTGTCATCCATGATTCTGTAATGCGGACTCGCCGTCCACGCAAAATCGTGAATGTCCTCGCCGTGATACGTCGTCGTCCGCGTTCCGTCGGCGTTGTTAACCTCATCGACTCTTATGCCACTGGCCCCCACAACCTCATTTTGCGGCACCGTGATTTTCACGTCATACATCCCGAAATCGGCGAAGAACTCCGTCGATCCGTGAAACTGATGGCAGTTCCACCCGCCATGCCACCATACTCCTACCTTTGGGAACCACTGCCCCGCCAGCAGGAAGTCGCGCTTCCATCCTGTACGCTCCAGCGTCTCGGGGAACTGGTCGTGAAACTTAATCTTGAACTGCACATAGCCATCCGGCGGAATCGGCGTCTTCAGCTTCGCCTGCACGACCGTATGGTCTTCTTTGTTGTCATCATCGGGCTGGATGAACTGCAACTGCGACGTCAAATCGCCCTGGCCCACGACCTCGAAGGTCTTAATCTCATCGGCCCCGTAGTAGCTCTTCTCCCACTTCTTGAAATCCACATCGCGCGTCCCGTCACGCTTGGTCTCGCTGATCCAATCGGCCTTGGGCTGGAAGCCATTGAGATAAAGGTGAAACGGAAAAGTATCGAGCGGCTGACCCGTCAGATTGTGATAAGTAAGGGTTTCGTCGCCCTCAAGGGTATGCGTCTTAGGATCGTACTTCGCCGCAATCTGATACCAGACCACGCGCTGCGACATCGGCGTCGGCGAATTAATCGCAGAAACGGTGGAAGGAATAGACAACGCAGGCGCCACCACAGCTGGAGCGGGTTGCGCCTGCGATGTCGCGCCCAGTGCGACCAGACTTAATACAGTCAATACGTGAAAACGTGACATTCGTTGACCCTCAGGCAATATGCACAAACCAGCAATCATACCTCAAATCACCGATGACGCTGTCAGAAGTCAGTACGGAAGGATAGCCGCGGCAGTTCCATCTTTTCGCGGTCACCATGACGCACACGGCAATTGCCTAGACGGCTAGGAATGAACGTCTTCACTTTTCTTGCAAGCGCAGGCTACCTTCGGGCCGTCGGTCAGCGTCTTAACAATGCTGTGAACTCGAGGAGCGCTATGACCGAGAGCAAAACCAATCACAAAGCAAAGACTCAGAGCAAGAGTGCAACCCTGCTGGAAGCGCACGCCAAGATCACTTTGCTGGTGGCTCGTCGACTGAATGCACTGGAGCGGGCCATGCAGAGTTCTTCCTCCGATCTCTGGGACAACTACATGAAGCAGCTGGATGCAGCGAAGAATCCGCCAAATGCAGCCCAGTGGCAACGTGTATTTCGCGAAGATCGCGAACTGGAAGATGCGATTGCGGAGCTATCGGAATTGTTGGACGACCAGCCGGAGAAGAATGAGAAATAAGTGGGTGAATTTGAGCAGGCCCGATTTCCCGGCCCATTAGCGAAGTCCCTAGATTTTCTGTTTCTTCCACCGGCCTTGCTTGAATAGGATCGCGCTCGCAATGGCCATGGCGCACTCGGAGATGGCGACAGAATAAAAGACTCCGTTGGAGCGCATGTCCAGGTGAATCGACAGCCAATAGGCTAGAGGAATTTCGAACAGCCAGAAGCCAAAAATGTTCACGATGGTGGGAGTGATGGTGTCGCCCGCTCCGTTGAAGGCTTGCATCATCACCATGAAGTAGGCATAGCCCAGGTTGCCGTAACTGATGATGCGAAGGGCGGTCGATCCGAGCGCGACGACTGCGGGATCGTGAGTGAAGAGCCGCACGATCGGCGTGGAGAAGAATATGAAAATCAATCCGATGGATCCCAGGAAAGCCGCGTTGTAAAGGCCGGTGCGCCACACCGCTTTTTCGGCGCGTTCGGGATGGTGTGCGCCGAGGTTCTGCCCGACTAATGTGGCCGCAGCATTGCTCAGACCCCAGGAGGGGAGAATGACGAAGATCACGATGCGGATGGCGATAGTGTATCCGGCGAGCGCGGCTGCGCCGAAGATGCTCACGATGCGCACCAGGCCGATCCAACTGCTGTGCGCGACCACGAACTGCAGGATGCCGGTAAGGGAAACACGCACCAGCCGAATCAGCACGCTGCCGTTAATGCGAATCTGGCGTGCGAGGATGCGCAGGCGCTCGCTTCCCCGCATGAGGCGGTAGAACTGATATAACACGCCGATACTGCGTCCGGTGAGGGTTGCTACGGCTGCGCCGGTTACGCCGAGGCGCGGAAACGGTCCCCAGCCAAATATCAGGCAGGGGTCGAGGATCAGGTTGATGATGTACGATACCCAAAGCAGGCGCATGGCGATGGCAGCGTCGCCTGCGCCGCGGAAGATGGCGTTGTTGAGAAAGAGGAGGACAACGGCGTAGCAGCCGCCAAGGCAAATCCGAGTGTAACCGCTGCCAGTGGCGATGATCTCGGGCGAAGCTCCCATCAGGCGTAGGAGATCAGGCGCATAGAAAAAACAAGGGATACCGACCGCGAGCGAGACGAACAAGCCGAGTGCGATGGCTTGCACGGCTGCAACCGCTGCACCCTCAGAATCTTTTTCTCCGATGCGACGGGACACCATGGCCGTCGTGGATAAGCTCAAACCCATGGCGACAGAGAACACGAGAGTGAGCATCGACTCGGTGAGACCGACGGTGGCTGTGGCGTTTGCCCCGAGTCGTCCGACCCAGAAGATGTCGGTTACGGCGAAGAGCGATTCGAGAACCATCTCCAGCACCATGGGCACGGCGAGGAGCAGGATGGCGCGGTTCAAGCTGCCGGTGGTGTAGTCCTGGTGCGAGCCGCGAACGGCTTCGACCAGCGAGGCCCAGAGGGTGTGGTGCTTTTCAGGCGCAGTGATTGGAAGTTCCATACGCTCTTCAGTAATGGACTTTCTTATCCTGAGAGCATACATGTTCTGCGGGGTGGGTGCGGAGCGGCGAGGACGCCCGCGCCTAAACGATCAATTAGGTCTTGCGGCCCTTCATGGCTTGCATGAGCACGGGCAGCACGAACATGTGGAAGTCGGCGTAGTGGCGTTTTTTCCAGAAGAGGGTGGGATCCTGGGCAATGCGATACCAGAATTCGAGGCCCTTGTGCTGCATCCATTTGGGGGCGCGCTTGCGCATGCCGATGTGGTAGTCGAAGGCGCCGCCTACGGCTCCGGTGAAGTGGGCTTCGATGCGATGGCGGTTGCTCCAGACCCAGCGTTCTTGCAGCGGCGCTCCTAGGCCGACCCAGAAAATGTCGGGCTGAGTGCGCGCGATCTCGCTGAGAATGTAGTCGTTGTTCTTGCCTTCGATGGGGCCCCAGGGCGGAGTCCATGCGCCGACGATTTTTATGTTGGGATGAATTTTCTGGAAGGCTTCGGCGGTGCGTTCGGCTTTGCGATCGCCGCCGCACATAATGTAAACGGTGTAGCCTTTTTCGGCGGCGCGCTTGTTCATCTCGACGAGGAAGTCGGGGCCGCAGGCGCGTCCGGGGACGGGCGTGCGGAGAACGCGGCTGGCCCAGACTAGCGGAACGCCGTCGGCCATGGGAAAGTCGGCGTCGTTGAGCGTGCGCATGTAACTGGCGTCGCGGCGCGCTTCGATCACGTTGTAGACGTTGATGAACACGCCGTAGCGGCGTTCGTGGTTGCGGATGGCGTCCTCGACGGCGGCGACGGTTTGGGCGATGGTGAGCGGGCGGACGCGGACGCCCAGAATGTCGACGCGAGCGGTGTCTTGAGTGATTTGAGTTTCGAATTGCATTGCCGTTTGCAGGGGCTAAAGCCCGTTCAATTTTCGTCTGGTTTCGTGGGCCTGAAGGCCCACGCTTCCACGGTCGTGCTTAGTTGTTTCTTCGCCGACCCGATTCTCTAATTAAGCAACTTCTTGTAGCGTGCGCAAGTCTTTGCTTTTTGCGGCCAGCTGCTTCAGAGTTTCAATATTGTAGTAGAGCGGGTTGTCCCAGTCCTTGAAGCTTTGCATGTTCTCCACGAGATTCTTCACGATACATTTTACGTTTTGGTTGGGGTGGAAGCTGAGAACGTTTTCCGCTTTCTCGATGCTGACTTTGTAATTGCGGAAGTCTTTCTTGTGATGGATCGTGAGCTTGACGCTGATGCCGAGATGTTCTTCGATGGCCATCTTGACGAGGTCGCCGACTTCTCCGACGGTGTAGTTGCCGCCGGCGACGTTGAAGATTCCGGAGAGCGTTTCGCTGGCTTCGATGGCGCGGATGTAGGCGTTGGTGGCGTCTTCGATGCTGATGATGGGGCGCCAGATCGAGGGATTATTGACGGTGATCTCGCGGTTGCGGACGCCGTTCTTGAACATCGTATTGATGATGAGGTCGAGCCTCATGCGCGGGCTGTAACCGGAGACAGTTCCCTTCCGCAATGAGATGACGGAAAATTTGTCGTCTTGCAAATTCATCACGGCTTGCTCGCCTTGTAGCTTCGAAATGCCGTAGGGATAGGACGATGCGACGGGCTGATTTTCGTCGAAGAGGGCGTTGTCGGTATAGCCGTACACGGAGCAGGAGCTGGCGTAGACGTAGCGCTTGACCTTGGCTTGCTTGGCGACGTAGGCGAGATAGGCCGGCGCGGCGGCGTTGAAGATGAAATTTTGGCTGGGCGAAAATTCAGCCATGGGATCGTTGGAGAGTCCGGCGATGAAGACGACCTGCTGGTAGGGCTCGAGGTCTTGAATAGTGAGGTCGAAGATGTCTTTGCGGATGGTGCCGGTTTGCTCGGGCAAGTGGTTGCCGAACCAGAAAAGATCGACGACGTCGACGTCGTAGCCGCGCTCGAGAAGTTTGGGAACGAGAACGCTGCCGATGTAACCTGCTCCGCCTGCGATGAGAATTTTCATGTTTACCTCAGGGGCTAAAGCCCTTTTAATTTTCGTCTATTCGTGGGCCTGAAGGCCCACGCTTCCACGGTCGTGCTGTCGTTTGTATTCGTTAAAACTAATACTTGAAATTCTCCGAGTTCGGATGGAATAGCCATTCTTTTAATGTTTGGGCTTTCTTGTCTTTGTCGGAGAGGATTACGTCTTTGATTGGCCATTCGATCCCGATTTCTGGGTCGTCCCAGCGAATGCCGGATTCGGCTTTGCCGTTGTAAATGCCAGTGCATTTGTATTGGATTTCGGCGTAGTCGGAGAGCACGCAGAAGCCTCGCGCGAAGCCGGCTGGAGCCCAGATCTGTTTGCGGCTCTCGGCGGAGATTTCTGCGCCAAACCATTTGCCGATCGTGGGCGAACCTTTGCGAATGTCAACGGCGACCAGGAATGCGGTGCCGCGAGTGACGCGCATCAGCTTGCCCATGGGCGGTTCCCATTGAAAGTGCAGGCCGCGCAGCACGCCGCGCACTGAGCCGGAGTGATTGTCCTGCACGAATTCGGTGGGCAGGCCGAGGTCTTTGAACAGGTCGGCGCGGAAGACTTCGGTGAAGAAGCCGCGGTCGTCCTGAAAGACCTGGGGTGCGATAACGCAAACATCGTTTAAGTGACGGGATTCGATCTTTATTTCCATGTTCTCCTGTGGCGTTTATAAAAGAGTATTCAACCCTGATTGGCGGCTATGCCTCCAACGATGGGCAGGGTGATTTTGGATAAGTTAAATTTTTCTTTGGTCAGTATGAAGCGTTCCATGATGAGCGCGTCCAGACCGGAGCCGAAATAGCTGCGCATGGCGTCGCGCGGGGTGACGACCAGTGGCTCGCCGAATAAGTTGAACGACGTGTTTAGTAGCATGGGAGCAGGTGACTCTTCGCCAAAGCGTTTGAGCAGAAGCCAGAACACGGGATTTGCCTCGCGGGATACTACATGCAAGCGGACGCGCCGTCCGGGCAGTAGAAAGCTTTCTGGGAGGCAATCGATGCCGGGCTTCAGAGTTGCCAGTGAGTTCAGAACGTAGCACTGGCGAGAGGCGTCGAAGAAGTTAGAGCACTCCTCTTCCGGAATCGAGATCGCGAAGGGTCGGAACCATTCGCGATGTTTGATGAAGTCGTTCAGATTTTCTTTGACGTAGGGCGCCCACGGCGAAGCCAGCACGCTGCGGTTGCCCAGTGCGCGCGGACCGAACTCAGTCGCGCCCTGGAACCAGCCGAGCGCTTTCCCCGCTTGCAAGATATGGACGGCGGCATCGATGGTGCGTTCTTCGGTGTTCGGTAGTTGATAGCGGCTCTTGGAGTTGTCCAGGGAATCTTTCACTGCAGCACGCGAGGCGCGGGGGCCGAGATAAACCTTCGTTTCGATCTTTGATGAGTTCGCGGAAGCTTCCTGCCACGCGAGACAGGCTGCGCCCATTGCGGTTCCAGCATTACCGGGAGCGGGTGGCACGTAGACGGTTTTCGCGCCGAGCCTGTTTTCCAGATCCGAAACGAGTAGCACGTTCTGGAAGAGCCCCCCGCCGAAGCAGATGTTTTGAATATTTTCCTGCTTGCGGAGATTTTCGACCATACCGGCGATAATTTCGCAACACGCTGCTTGTATGCTTGCGGCAACATCTTTGCGTTGTTCTTCCGTGAATGTGGCAGGGCTCAAAGGCAGGCCGGTTGCCTTATAGAATCTTCCGGAAAACGCTAACTGGCGGGCAAGGCCATGATTGAAGTAGCTGTAGTCCAGTCGCGGCCAGGGGCTGCGCTTGCCGCGCATCATGCGGACGAAAATGTCTTTGTAGCGCGGTTCGCCTTCCAGGCTTAACCATTGTGTCTTGTGCTCGTCTTTATGCGGACGAAATCCTGCAAGATCGGTAATCTGCGAATAGACCCAGGCGAGTGAGTGAGGAAATGGAATCTTGCGCAACACGCGGATCTTGCCTGCTTCGCCGACGGCTATCAGTGCGGAGTTGCCATCCCCGTCCTCGTCCATCGTGACGATCAGAGTGCGATCAAACGGAGAAAGATAGAAGGCCGTGGCCGCGTGGCAAAGATGATGATCGTAGGCGATGACGTGGGCTTCGCCGCGTTCGGCGTATCCGCGCAAAACTCGGAAATGATTCAAGTCGCCGGCTAGATCGCCGCCTTCGTTGGCGGCGTAATAGGCGCTGGCTGCAGGAGCGGTGACGGCCAGCTTGGCTCGCAGATAAGCCTTGCGCGCCCAGCGCAGGCCAGGACGAGATGCAATGGCGACGGTGTCGATGCCTTCCCAATTAGTGCTCGCCGTTTCGAAACAAGAGAGGATGGCCTCATTCGGCAAACCCCGCGTGCGACTGCGCTCCAGCTTGTCATTCTCGATGGCGGCAATGAAGGCGCCATCCTCCAAGAGACAGGCTGCGGTGTCGTGTTTGAGCGACGACAATCCTAGAATGCGCATGATTTTCGATGGTAGCAGCAGCGCACGCGGATCTCCCCGGGGTGGGACCGCCAATGCGCCGAAACGCCGTGCTTCGGCCTAATACGGCGAATCTTGAGAAGGTTACCCTGAAGGGTGGAGGGTCACAAGTGGCCGAAAGCGATAGAGACGAAAGTCTCTATCGCTATGTGGTTCGGAGAGGATCCGAGTGATTCGAGGGAAGGGGCTAAAACATAGACGTGGGATAGTAAAACGTAGGAAATGTGCCGCCCACGGTGGGTGGAGTGATCTTAGCGTCGGAACGCCCAGCGGTATTGACGGTCTCATCGGTCTGGAGGTAATTGAAGCCCGCCATCGGATTCTTGTTAAGAAGGAAGTCGGTAGGCAATCCGGCATCGCCGAAGCCTGGATTGGTCGTGACCGTGCCGCCGGCGTCTTCCTGCACTTCGATGTTCTGCCCGTTCACATTTTGATTGCTGTTTTGCCACTGGGCGAATTCAAAGAAGGTCCAATCCTGCAAGGGATGCGCAGGTGCTCCGCAGGTGCTCGCCTGACCGGGAGGGGGAGGGGTGGTGAGAACGTGAAAGCCTTGGGAATCAGAACTAAAACTGCCATCGGTCCTCCAGTACAAGTTTCCCTCATAGTTCTGGAACTGCTTGAAGGACATGCCGCAGGAATCTGCGCACCCATTCATGGGAAAGAATCCAGTTTTGGGGTTAAGGTCGAAATAGAAAATATTGTGCGTGACACTCGCCTTCTCTGTGCTGGTGCAATTCGTGGGCCATGGTGAGCCTTCCTCAAACATGGCGCGGCGCGCATAGGCGACGATGTTGTTGGTAAAAGTGTTCGAGGGTTGCGAAGACACTGGGCCTTGCGCCATGAATAGACCGGCGGCAGAGACATCGAACACAACATTGTTTTGCACGAGAATGCCTGCGCTCTGGATATCCATATAGATGCCGTGGCCACCATAGCCGCTGCCCACCACGCCGGTGTCTATGACTGAAGAATCGTTCACGTCGTGCAATAAATTGTTCAGAATCTGATCTCCCGAGCCGTAGCCGCCGGCGGGATAACCGGTGTTGTAGTATAGGCCGCCGCCGTCGGAAGTGATGCCCTGCATAAGATTCCACAGGTGGTTGTACTGCGTCGTGATGTTGAATCCGTTGGCAGAAAAATCGAAGGAGACGCAGCCCTCGGTACAAACCGCTACCCCGGTGTGGTAGCCGTCGTCCACGTCGTTGTGCGAGAAGGTGGTGTCATGGCCATCGCCCATTGCGATGCCCTCGCCGTCGGGAAAGACGCGCGAGAAACCCTGGACAATATTGTTCTGAACCGTAATCTGAGACGGAACGAATTGCGGTTGATCGCCGCCGGTCGGGCGGTGGCCGACGCGGATTCCAGCTGCGCCGATGTCATAGAATGCCGAGTTTTGAATGACATCGTTCTGCGAAGTTGGTCCTTTATTGCCCGTGAGTGAGGCCAGCAGGATCGCGGACCCGCTAGTGTGCCGGACAATGACGCCATCAAACGTGACTTTGACGCAACTTTCGCAGTCGATAGCCTGCGGGACAGGAAATTGCTCCGTGGTGCCGTTGTTAAAGCCCGTGGACGAAGGATAGAAATTGTCGACTTCGAAAGTGATACCCGAAAAAGTGACGTAGGAAAGATTCTGTGCGAACAGCAGGCTTCCACCGATGTAATCGATCTGGGGAGCGCCCGGAATAGAGCCGCCCAATTGAGAGATGACAACCGAGTCCGTATTCGGAGCTTCGCCAGGATTGGCGATGTAGTTGAGTACTGGATTCTGGTGCGAGCGATCGAGGAACCATAGACCGGTCTGGCCCTGATAGCGAGCGTTGTTGAAGGCGTCTCTGGTGTTGTCGATCACGTAACGATGACCCGGCCCGGGCCCAAAGAAGTTATATTGCGGCACGACTCCTTGCGTTCCACCCGTCAAGTAAATTACATCGCCTGCAGTGTCGATACAATTGATACGCATCAGATCGGCCGTCCACGCGTCAAAGAGGGTGAGTTCTACATCGCCGACCGGAAATGAGTTCGTGCTGTTGGTACAGGGTTTCGCCGGATTGCCACTGTAGGTCCCATTCAGGTTGAGGAACTGCGCGACCGGATCGCTGGGGTTGTAGATAAAGCGATCCAAGCACTTGGATTGAGTACCGCTAGTGACACTGGGGCAATTCGAATTGGCTCCGGTTGGAGCGATAGTGTTCGCCACCCGCAGGAATGTGCCCAAGTTGCAGTAAGAAGTTGCTACGGATTGCCCAGTCTCAGTCGCAATGCAGGACTTGCCCTTCATGTAGTAACCGACGCCGCTCGGGGACTCCAGGCGTGATCGCAGCCGGCGCTCGCCGTTATAGTACAAGGATTCGAACGGCTGTACCTTCGACGGTAATTGCACACTCCACAAGTTGCCGGAAACGTTGGTCCAAGTCAGTCCGAGGGATGCAACAGTGATCCCGCCGCTAAGCACAGGCGATTCGTTGGGGTAGTTTTCCCATGTGATGGGAATGGATGACGTTCCTGAGTCGGAAGTGGTGAAGTTCAAAGTGCCAGGAGCGGTGGCGCTTTGCGGAAGATAGTATGTGCCATTGCGAATCTCTACGGTGATCGCAGAGGGTTTGCTGCCTAACGCGTTGCGCACCGCGAGCTGGGCCCGCGCTACCGATGCAAATGGGCCGTCGGTTCCTTTTGAATTGGGGGCCGAAAGAGTTCCACTCCAACTGTCATTGCCGTTGGTTGCAACAAAAAAGTTGGCAGTAACGCCGGGCTGCCCTTGGCCATTATGGTTGCTCTCGACTAAGTCCTGCGCCTTGAGACAAGGAGTGACGCCGAACAAACAGAGCAAAATAAGAGGAAGCAAGTAATGAGAGAACGTGAACCGAGCGGAGCGGCGTAGATGCAAACTTTTCTTTTGGGGGATCATTGAGTCCTCGGGGAATATAAGGTTGGGATCCTCGAGCTGTCCCAGTCCGAACTCTACGGACTGCGAGAGGTTTGCAGTAGATACCGGGAGTGCATAAAACTTGAACGACGTACCTCAAACAAAACTGGCCAGAATCGCTCCTTCGATGGGAAATTGGACTGATACCGTTGGAGGAACAAACGACTCGTCCAGGATTGATTTTCGTGGCGACGCCACGAGTCCTATAAAATTGCGAGGCATGAAAAGGAAGTTATTTTGGGTGATCTGTCGCAGCGCATTGTTTCTATATGCGCGCTTCCCCATTTTCGGGGCACTGAACGCTTCCATGGGAGTGATTCGCAGGGATGGTAAATACCTCGTGATTAAACGCAATGACGGCCGAGGCTTAAGTTTTCCTGGAGGTCTGTCCTTTCCTGGCGAGGACGCGGAAAAGGCTATGCGGCGGGAGGTGTTCGAAGAGACAGGGCTCACGCCGACGCTGGCGGAGTTCAAGTTGCGTTACGAGGCACACGACGACATTCCTGTCGTGGTGAGTGTCTATGAGGTGGAAGCGAAGGGAGTACTACGAGGGTCTTGGGAAGGCGTGCCCTGCTGGAAATCGGTTGAAGAGTTGCTTAGGGAAGTGATTGCAAGCCAGCAAAAAATCGTGCAAATGCTGAAGTGAACGGTGTGTCTGTAAAAAGGATGGCAGGCGAATGCTTAGTCGGAGTCGCTTTCTTTGCAAAGCGTATCGTCTTGGCAGCGCGCGTAGTCGCCTTCTTTGCAGTGGTACCAAACCAGCGTATCATCGGCCTCGGCGCAGGAGCATTCCGCCGGTCCCCCACATTGACTGAATTCTCCCGATTTGCAGTTGGTCCATTTGCTGGCTGCCTGAGGAAAAGGATAGATTTCCGAGCACGATTTCTTCTTGGACGAGCCACGCATGGACGGCTCGGAATTGTCCAAGGATTCTTCTGACGTAAGAACGCGAGCAGATGTTGAGGTTCCGGTTCCGGCTCCCGTCAACTTAAATTGCTGCGGACTGGCGGTGTCATTATCGTTCAAGTTAAGGATTCCATCATCCGGACCGCTTACTTGGGGCGTGAAGGTAACGCTGAGGGTGCATGTCGCTCCCGGAGCAATGCTCGATCCGCAAGTATCGCTGGCAATCGCATAGTCACCGACTGTAGCGACACCACCCACCGTAATCGGGTTGGACCAGGTATTCTTCACCGTTATCGTCTGAGGTGTGCTCGTGGTACCGACTGCTTGATTACCAAAACTCAGCTCACCTGAAGGGGAAAGTGCCAGAGCGGTGCCGATGCCGGACAAGCGCATGGTGTGGGGACTGCCGGGTGCGCTGTCTGTCACCACAAAGTTTACGAATTCATATCCGTAGAAATCGAAGCTCTGCGGACTCGGAGTAAAGGACACATTCCACTGACAATTCCCACCCGGAGCGATCGTGCCACTGCAGGTGCTGGTTTGAGAAAAGTCCTGCGCGGCCAGGCCCGCAAGACTGACGCTGGAGATGGTAACCGGAGTGGTCGAGACGTTGGTCAAAACCGCCGTTAGCGTGCGTTTGCTGCCGAAAGTGACAGTCTCGAATTGGATCCCTGGATAGGGGTGGTTGAAATTCACCTGGCTGCCCGTGCCGTTCAAATCAATCACCTGAGGGCTGCCGACGTCGCTGTCAGTAATCGTGATACTGCCGGAATCGGGACCCAAAACGCTCGGCTTGAAAACCGCGCTTACCGAGCATTTGTAGCCGGGATTCAAAGATTTCGGGCAGTTATTGGTCTGCGAGTAGTCGCCCGCCGCGACGATGCTGGAAATCGTAATCGGGGCATTACCAGGATTAACCAAAGGAATTTCCTGCACGGGACTCGGTGTGCCGATCCCTTGACTGCCGAACAAGGCGTAACTTGTGGTTGCGAATGGACAGCTTCTGGCGGTCAGAATCTGGGGTGGAATGGGAGACTGATTGAAATCAAAGGTATTCCAGAGAGGTTTTGCCGCCGTATCCCTCTCCGTGAGCGGAGCCAGGTTAAAGCGGCTCTCAATTGTTTTCAACACTGAAGAAAATTCGTACTGAGTGTGGATGACCGTGTTCGCAAGCGAGTATGGCGAGATGATAATCATCGGCACCCGAGGACCAAAGCCGAAGCCATCCACTTGCGGTGGCGGATAGTGATCGTAAAGGCCACCAAAATCATCCCATACCAAGATAATGGCCGTCGAATTCCAATCGGCGCCCTGCATGACCGCATTAATCTGCTGCACTGACCAGTTTTCGCCGACGCAAGTGCTGTTCGGCGGATGTTCGCTTCCGGCGCCCGTCACAAGCCAACTCACCGACGGCAGATTCCCCGCCAAAGCGTCCTGTACAAACTGAGTGTCGGGAACGACGTCTTCGGTCCATAGATCCGAATTGCGGATGTGATTGATCGTATCTAGTGTGGAAAAGGCATAGCCCGGTTCCCCCATGCTCGGCGCATAATATTTCCAACTGACACCGGCGGATTGGAGTTCGTCGACCAGGGTCTGGAAGTCAAAACAGGGAAAATCGGCATCCAGGTTCCCCTGCGCGTCTAGGGTGCGAACGGCGGTGGTCGGCGTCGCATCGCACCCGGTCGAGGGAGAGTTTTCTTCGGGCGCCAGAAGATCGATAGGCAGATCGAGGACGCCGTTGGAAGTAGCCGCCACACTGTATAAATGGTTCGGAACGCTAGGCCCATGATACGAAGTGAACATCTGATCGGCGAGAGTAAAGTGCTGGGCGTAATACCAATAATTGGGAATGCCGGTGGAGTCGAACTGGCGATAAGACAGCAGGTCCCCATTCGTGTTTCCCTGGTCGATCAAATCGAAACCATCCATCTTCCCATTGTTCATCGCCGTTAGAGCATTTCTTGTGGTGTGACCCAACCCATGGGAACTGACGTCGGGCATAGGTTGCAACTTTACCAAACGGCCATCCGCAAGCTTTCCTTTGGTAGCTCCAAGAGCCCCGGGAAACTGGCCGAAATAATTGTCGAAGCTGTGATTTTCTTTGATGATGAAAACGAAGTGCTGAATCACGCTTGCGCCAGTAGGTGGGGCTGATACTTGGTTTTGCTGTGACGGGACTTGAGACCAAACCAGGGCGGAGAGGGTAGATGCGATCAGCAGGGCGGTCAGGCAGTACCGTGTCAGCGGCATGTGTTTGAGCAAGATTCAGTGCAAACAGGTCTTGGAGTCATGACTGCTCGCTCAATGAATTCGGGATGCTCCGGTTGCCGGAGCATCCCGCGAATCTGTGTAGCTCTACTCTCCCGTGCCGGACAGCGGCAGGCGTGTGGAGAGATTCGAGACCTTCAGGAATGCAGTCCGCAAACCGGTGGCTTGCGGAGTGAACACCACGGTGATGGTGCAGTTGAGATCGGGAGCTAAAGCGGTATTGCTGCAGTTGTCGGTTTTGATGGAGAAATCACCGGGATCGGGGCCGCCGATCGAGAATTGCCCCAGCGTCTGGTCGTCTGCCCCGATATTGCTAAGGGTCACTGGAAGAGGGTTGCTGGACGTACCAACCTTGGTGTTCGGGAAATTCAATGCTTCGGTCGAGGCCGTCAAAACCGGAACCATCGCCGTTTCCCTTATGCGATTGTTGCCGTTATCCGCGATCAACAAAACCTTGCTGGCATTCACGGAAAGTCCGTCGTTGTCCAAGGTCGCCTTGGTTGCAGGGCCACCGTCGCCGCCGAAGCCTGACTTCGAGGGATTGCCAGCAATCGTGTCGACGGTGTGAGTGGCGAAGTCGGTGCGGCGAATGGCGGAACTGCCCCCGCCGCCAGAGTACACATTGCCGTCCACATCCGTGGCCACTTGGTCAGGAACCACAGTCTCAGCTTTGACGGCTAGACCGCCGTCCCCAGAAAATCCGGGGATGCCGTTAAAGGCGTAGTCGATAATGTCTCCCGGCGGCTCCTGAGAGCCATCGCAACCATCGGCGACGACGAGGACACAGCGAACCCAGCTGTTTCCTGAGTCCGCGATGTATACGTTACCCGCCGCATCGTTGGCAACACCACCAGGGTGCTCCAACAACGCTAGCGACGCGGGTCCGTTGTTACCCGAATGCCCCCGCGTACCATTTCCCGCCACAGTGGGCATCATCATGCCGGTGGTCAGGTTCACCTCGCGAACCTTATTTCCGAAATAGTCCGCTACGTAGAGGTTCCCCAAGCCGTCGAGGGATATCGCGGTTGGATCGGTGAATTTTGCCGACGTAGCCGGACCGTTGTCCCCGCAAACGTCAGTACCCGGGTCGCATTGCACTCCCGGCGTTCCAGCAATTGTCGTAATGATGCCACTGCTGACCGAAACCTCCCGGACATCGAAGTTAAGGGTGTCGGAAAAGTAAATGTTCCCCGCCTGATCCACGGCGATTCCTTCCGGCCCCCAAAGAGTTGCGGAAGTGGCCGGACCTTGGTCCCCGCAATAGGGGGTGCCGGTGGGCAACGTCAAGAGCAACGCATCGCACGCGCTGCCGGTACCGGCGACGGTTGTAATAACGTTGGAACCTGCGCTTACTTTGCGTATGCGATTGTTGGCAGTATCGGCGATGTAGTAATTTCCGTCATTGTCCCACGTTACGGAAATGGGATCCGCCAGAGTCGCCAGAGTCGCGGCGCCGCGGTCCCCACCGGAACCGCCTCCCGCGACGGTGGTGATAGTGCTGGTGTTACCAGAAGTAGTGATTTCGCGGACGCGCTGATTGCCGGCGTCGGCGATGTATACAGTCCCCGTCGAGCCAACGAAAACGCCATAGGGCAAGTCGAGAAATGCATTCAGAGGGGAGCCACCGTCGCCTTGGAATCCACAGTAAGGAGTCGTTGAGTTTGGAGGGTACACGCCAGCGATGGTGGAAATGATCCAGGTGCTGATATTGACCTTGCGGACCCGGCAGTCTAATTGGTCGGCGAAATAAAGATTGCCAGCTGAATCCTGAGCGAGGCCTTCTGGATTCCACAAGTGGGCTTTTATCGCTGCTCCGCCGTCTCCGCAGTGATATTTGGAACTGGGATCGCAAAACTCTCCCGTACCCACAATCGTATAGATATCGCCGACGGTGGCCTTCGGCGGATTGTCGCAACCGCCGGTCGACCCAATAATGCAACGGATTCGTTGATCACGCGTGTCGGTGAAGATTAGGTCGCTGAAGGAATCGAGCACAACTCCGGTCGGATAGTCTAAATATGCAGCTGGAGCTGGACCGTGGTCGCCACAGTCTTCCGTGGGGCCGTCGCAGAGTTTTCCGGTGCCGGCGACGGTCACGATCTCGCCCACTGCATCCTTCGAACCGTAGCAGCCACCCGTCGAGCCGATAATGCAACGAACCCTTGCGTCCTGAGTGTCGGCAATGTAAACGTCGCCGGCGGCGTCAATGACCATGCCTTGAGGCGCGTCAAGCTGCGCACCAGTGGCGGGCCCATTATCACCGCAAAGGGCTGTGCTGGGGGCGCACACGGCTCCAGTCCCGGCAATAGTCGTAATGATGCCACTGGTATTCACTTCACGAATGCGGTTGGCATCGGCAATATAGATGTTGCCCGCCGAGTCGATGGCCAGCCCAGCGGGAGCCGTAAGAGTGGCCTGGTTGGCGGGTTTGCCATCGCCGCTAAAGCCCGCAATTCCAGTGCCAGCGAACACGCTGATCGTTCCCGACGGACTGACTTCGAACACGTCGTAACTATTCGCCGAAGCGATGTAGAGATTGCCGCTGGCATCCTGGATCACCGCACTTGGACCAGGGATGTCCCACGCCGTGGCCGCGCCGCCGACGGCCGCGCCGCCGGCGACCGTGGAAATCGTATTCTGGGCGTGGGCCAGTCTAGATCCGGCCAGTGCCATCAAGGTAGCCACACAAAAGTAGACGGCCAAAGTTTTCCCCTGAGTAAGGGTCCGGGGAACAGAAGTGGGTTGCAGGCGCTCAGCGTGTGTCATAGGGTCTCCAAATTGAATCGTACTAAGTTTCGTAGCAGTCAAACTGGTTGGGTAGAGGAAGAAAGTCTCTATGCGAAAGTTTTCCGGATTTCAGAAAAAATTGTGTCAAGTTGCTTCGTGGGCGTCGTTTCGGCGTTACTCTAGCCGATTTTCACTTTTGGCGATTTTCCGCCTGCTCTGTTAAGCAAAAGTGCGCGATTCCTAAGGATTCTGGCTTTGGCTACCACCCCGTCCGAAAAATGGGCTGTGGAAATTCCGGATTTCGGAAATTGTTGCGCCCCGGCGTTCCAATTTGGGAAAGTTCGGCTACACTCCGCTAACCCAACAAAACAGGACGGACACCCGCCACTGTTCGGTTAGGGCAAAAAGGAAGACTCCCCCATGAAAACTACACTCTGTTACCTTGTCGCCTCAATCCTTCTAGCCGGCACCGCGTCTGCGCAAACTGGTTGGAATGCGGTAGAAAATTCTTCGGGCATCGTCGCCGCGAGCGAATCGATTATCGATGCCACGCAGTTCACTGCTACCGGAGGCGACGTTTGCCTCCAGATTAACCAAGCTCTCAAGAATCTGCCTAGCTCGGGCGGCACAGTTGATGCCCGGGGGCTAACCGGCACTCTAACCTGCAAGTCAAACCCATGGAATGGATACAGCGGCACGTCCATTGTACTGCTTGGTGCCGCCACCTATCAGACCAACACGACCTGGACTATACCAAACAAGAGCAAGCTTGTTGGCGTCGGCAGGGGTGACAGCGGTTCAGACAACACTTCAATCGAATGGACAGGCACGGCTTCAATTAACACTCCTTTGATAGCGATGGGAACGGCCAGCGCTAGCTTCGGAGTTTCTGTCAGCGATCTCACGGTCGACTGCAACGCGTCCGCGAACCTGATAGGAATTCAAAACGAGTACTCGCAGGAACTGAGCGAAGTTAACAACGTCGCGATAGTCAACTGCCCCGTTTATGGCTTGGACGTGGAAGGCACCGGCTCACAGAATTCGGGACCCTACACGAACATTGTCGTCAACGTAAGCAGCATCACCAATTGTTCTTCTATGATTCCCGTCAAGTATGCCGACTCGGGCAAACGTGGAATAAACGGCCTCACAATAACCGCGAATGACTGTTCTACTTCCCCAAATGAGGTACCTTTAGCTGGCGTTGAAGTGAACGCCGACGGCGGGTACCTTGGGGACACTATCTCGAATGTACATTGCGAGAACGTGACAAGTTGTGTGCTAATCGGCAGCAGTAGCAGCTATAAGACCAACGCAATTGCTGTCAGCGACGTCGTCGGCTGTCCAAGCGCCCATAGCTGCACAAACGTCGTTGAAATTGACAACGCAAGCACGACCACTGGGGACGTTCTGCTAACTAACGTCCGCCTTAACAGCGGTACAACTAATGCAATTAGTGATTTGATCAGTGGGAACACGATAACGGACGCCTATGTTGGTTTCTATGCGATCGGCCATGGAACAAACCCGGCTGTATTGTCCACGAGCCCGAACATCAAAACGACACAGCTGACCGGCCACGTCGGCACGAGCGGAGCCGACGCTGCCGGAACCTGTACCTTGACCTCTGGCGCGTGCCCGACGATAACGTTTGCAAACGCATACGCGTCAACCCCGGTTTGTACCGCCAACTTCACTTCAGGATCGACGCTTGGCGTGCAGGCGTACCCATCAACGACTCAACTTAAAATAACATCCTCGGCGACTGTGACGTCAGCCGCAGTGAACTACATCTGTGTCGGCAATCCCAATTGACCGGCATAGCCTCACGAGGAACCCGGCGCTTCCGGGTTCCTCTAATTTTCCCCAGCCAAGGCATCCGTGCGATATGCGCGGTTACCGGTCTCCTGGCTCCTGGTCAGCACGAACAGCATGGTGTTGCACTTCAGTTTTTTCGGAATCAACCAGCCAAAATAACGAAAAAACGCGACCCCCATGCGATACCGGATCGAGTCGTTTTCTGTGGCGTAGCTTCCAATGAGGTCCCAGTGCGCAATATCGAGGTCGCTACGGCGAACCAACTCTCGGAAGGTCTGGACACAAAACCAGGAAGTGTGTTCGTTGTTAAAGCACGTCTTCGGATACTTAAGGAAAGCGTAAGCCATGTTCCCCAAGGAGAACGGGTAAGGGGTCGTGATGATCAGCTTGCCGCCCGGTTTGCCTTTGGCCAGATGATGTCGGGCCCGGTCCAGAAAAAGGCCTGGGTTCGAGAGATGTTCGATCATGTCTCCGGCGACGATGGTGTCGAATTCCTGACCGAGGTCGAACGTCTCGGCGTTCGCTGCGTAAAGGTTTTTGTAGCCGAGAGCGCGGAGCTGCTCGATTAGATCTTCGCGCAGATCCACTCCGACGGTATCGGGAAAGTGCTTGACCAGTTGGCCGTGCAGCCAGGTCGGATCGTTGGGATCAGGTTCGTGCGCGGCACAGCCAACGTGCAATACGCGTGGGCCTTCAACTAAGGGAACGATTTGACCTGCGCGCCGTTCAATCTTCAATGTGTCTCTCCTGGGTGTCGATGGTTGACTAGTTGCAATGGAATCTACGTTAGGGCTTAGTTCCCGGCACTCGCGACTGTTGGAGGCGGCGTTGAGGGGTTGCAAGCGGCAGCGTACGAGGGCAGGCTGCGCACAACGGGATCAAGTTGCTGGGCAATTAAAGTGTGTCCGAGCACCGTGGGATGAACGTGATCTTCGAAGACGTCGTCTTGATTCTTGTAGTTCTTGACCACATCCATCATGTTGACGATGGGAATGTGATTTTGCTGAGCGAAGTCCCACATCGCTTTTTGATAGGGATGAGTGGACTGGAACTCGCCGATGGTGCCCATGAGCAGGAAGATGAGCGGGGCGTGGTGAGCGTCGGCGGCATCCTTGGCAGCTTGCAATTCTTTGATGTAGTGGTCGGCCGGGGCATTGGGAATGGAGGCGGCGGTGTCCCAGGTGCCGAGCATGATGCGGCCGCGAATGCGGTAATAAACCCAGCTACGCAGCAGACCTTCGATGGTGAAATTGTACAAAGCGCTGCGGCGCACCCAGGACTTTAGCTGAACTTTCTTGAGGAAATCTTCACGAGCCTTTCCCTGGAGATCGTCGAGTTCGTCGAAGCCGGTGTTGAAGGAGAAGGCTAGCACCATGGCATCAGGTTTGTATCCGTCGTCGAGAACGCGCTTGAGGCGCTCGACCGTAAGGGATTGCGGGTAAGCATTGACGCCGGCGGAAATGACCTGGAATTTTTCGTTGGGGCAGCCTTGGGCGTTGAGCATTCTCTCGAGTTGGGCGCTGTAGATTTTGTCGTCGGCGACGCCCCATCCCATGGTGACGGAATCTCCAAAGGTGAAGATGCGATAGATGCCGGGGTGATCGAGGGACAACGTCTGTTTGTAACGGAAGCCCTGAGAGCTGATGGTTTCGGGTTCGTGATTGACTTCGGTGACTTTATGGTCACCGGGGATGGGAACCCAGAGCAACTGCTGGTCCGGCTTATAGATGACGTAATGTCCATAGCCAAAGGGCCGGAGGGCGATTTCCAAAAAGACGCAGATCACAACAAACCACAACACTCCTTTGAGAAACCAGTGGGAGCGTTTTGTCTTTTTATTAGCCGGGCTGGCGATGGTGGAACTGGACACGATACGATTCTCCTTGAAATTGTTGTGAGCTAAGCCGAGCGCGCCATGGCGCTGGCCGCAGGTATGAATTGCGTCTCCGTACGAGGCTTCTTAAGCACCATCACGAAATCCGTAACGTCGGGATCGATTCTCCCGAAGCTCGCCATCTTGAGCAAAGGGCCAGCAACGCGAAAGGCCAGATCGATGGCGAAATGACGAGCCCGCAATCGTTGCTGGATGGGAGCCTGATAAATATGCAGGTGTTCGACCTGCAGCCCTTGATGCTTCGCGAATCGCCGCAAGCCATCCGGCGACATGGAGGATCGCAGAAACGTACGGAATGGACCGCTCTGCCAATCCTGATTGCGCTTGCCGCCATGCACCAGATACTGAAACACCCAGGCGTGAAACCACAGCGGCGTAAACTTGGTCACGAATCCTTTGAGGGAGTGAACCACCGGCGAGCCGATGACCACCATCCCGCCAGGGCGAAGCGCGCGGGCGAAGTTCTCCATCGCGTCCACCGGACGCGAAACATGCTCCAGTACATCCCAGCAAACAATCAGATCGAATGATTCGGGTTTCAGCGGATAGGTTTGAATGTCGCCGAGAATCGCTTCGTCGAGGGCAGAATGGCGATCCAGTTCGGCTTGCGAGATATCCATGCCGACGAGTGTCGCACTCGGAGGCAACTGCATGTGGCTGCGCGAACCAGAACCGGCTTCGAGAACCCGCGGCGATTCGCACCCAGCACAAACTTGATCGACGTAGGCTTGTACTTCGCGGTTCACGCGCTCGAAAATTGATGTATCCAAGACGGCACCCACGCTGACCTGCTGAATTGAAGTATCCATCTAGACTCTCGTGGCCTGCGCCAGAACGACCGAAGCGGCGTCTTCTGCGGACTTGCTGGCCGCGCCTCGACGATCGATAAGGGCGGCGATGGAATCGATCGAGCGGAAGTCTTCGAGTTCGAAATCTTCCACATTCATTTTGACGCCGAACTTCTGCTCAATTTGCAGAATCAATTCGACCATCCGTTGCGAATCAAGGATTCCGGAATCGAAAAGATCGGCTTGCGGAGTCGGCACTTCCACGTGCATCGCTGAAAAAAGCTTCATCAGCGCAGCGATCGGAGATGTGTAGTGTTCGCTCACATTAATATTCGCGAATATTCGCGGTCAATTGGCTGCACAAGCTGAAGCCATTTGCATGCGGTCGCCGGTGCGCAGGAACTCGGCCGCAGGCAGGGCCTTGCCTTTATAAAGCACTTTATTCGCCACAATCCACTCGTCCGCGCAAGCCACATAAAGTCCTGAATCGCTTCTCGCGCCGATGAAACCAGGTTCTGCATCCGCACGCGTGGCAGTTCTCGACGCTTCGATAAGTGCAAAACTTTGCATACCTACCTGCGCTTTCGGCTGGCCCCATGGCGACTGGAAAGGACGATAATCGCAGGCGCGAATAAAATCAATGACTTGTCGGGCTGACCAGTTCCAATCGATCCACCCGCTGTTCGGAGGGTTGCGTCCGAACCAGGTGCGGGCTGCGACATCTTGCTCCATGGCAGGGATCATTCCGGCAGAAGCATCTTGCAGAAGTCGCTCAATCAGCGGCACGCCTTCCCGAACACACCGCAAACTTATGGAAAGGCCGGTGTCCTCGTCTACGATCGGAAAGCTGGCTTGATACGCGATCGCCCCCGCATCGATTGCCGGTGCCATGCGATGAACCGTCACGCCGTGGGTTTTCTCTCCGTTAAAGATAGCCCAACTGACAGAACTCAATCCGGCATAGCGCGGAAGCGGAGCGGGATGCAGATTGTAGGCACCGAGCCGCGGCGCCTGCAGAACTTTGTCATTCATTCGGTGTAGCGAGTGAACGTTCAGCAGAAGGTCTACGTTCTCCCGCTCCAACTGGGCTGCAAAGCTGGCCTCCCTAACCAGAGCTGCGGGCCATACTTCGCAGCCGTTGTGCTTCGCCGCTTTCCACACGGTGGCCCTAGAATTTTCCCGCGCCGGTTCGGCAGCTAGAACCGCAACCAACTCGTGAGAGTTTTCTAACAGCGCGCGCAACACTTGCAGGCCTGCCGATTCCTCCGCCGCGAGAACGATCCTCATGTGACAGTGGCGCGCGAAGCTAAGGGTAAATGAATCGTTTCATCCTTGGACTGTTCCCCGTCCAACGTCTGTTGGGAGATATGCTCGGAAAAAACTTTTCGTAGCGTAGGCCGATCGATTTTTCCATTCGCATTTTCGGGAAGCAGCGCCAGCTTCAACCAGTGCGAAGGCAACATGTAAGTGGGCAAAACCGCGCTCAGCCTTCGGCGGAGATCAACGGGGCCAAACGGAATATCTTCTTGCGAAACATACGCGCAACAAATGAGATTCGTTTCGAACCCCTCAGTTGCCAATGCAACCACGGCGGACTGTTTAAGCTCGGGAATCGCCGCCAGAGCACCTTCGATTTCCCCCAACTCGATGCGATAACCACGGCTCTTGATTTGCGTGTCGGCTCGCCCCACGAAGTACACCAGACCGTCTGAGCCGACCTTCGCCAGGTCCCCGGTACGATACAAACGAGACCCGCCTGGTCCAGTGATGAAAGCAGCTTGCGTCGCCGCAGAGTTCCGCCAATACCCTGGGCTAAGCCCCGCTCCTCCGATGAACAAATCCCCGACCTCACCTTCCGCAACCGGTTGAAGGCTTTCATCTAAAACCGTCAGGGATTCTCCTTCGCAGGCGGTTCCAATGGGTATGGACTGCACCGAGTCGTCCGGGCTCGCCGTCACAGTGTAGTAGCTACTCGCAATTGTCGTCTCTGTCGGTCCGTAAAGATTGGTGAACTGAACGTGCGGCAGGCGTTCCATCCAGTATCGCAGAGCCGGAACCGGAAACACCTCGCCGCACCAGAGTAAACGTTTAAGTGAAGGAAAGTCACCCTCCTTAACGACATCGAATTTTGCCATGTAATTCAGGGCGGAGGGTACCGAGAACCATTGCGTCAGTTCGGATTCGCGGATGAAATCTGCCAACATATTGGGCAGGAGACTCAGCTTCGCCGGCACCAAGTAGAGTGCCGCGCCGGAGGCAAACGCGCCAAAGATGTCAAATGTGGAAAGGTCGAAGTGCAGGGGAGGATGCCCAGAAACGCGGTCCGAGGCATTCATGCCAAAGTAACGCACCGCCCAGTCAATGAAATGCAGAACGTTGGCATGCGTGATTACTACTCCTTTGGGTTCACCGGTAGATCCAGAGGTGAAAAGAATGTGCGCTGGATCGTCGGGTTGATTTTCGTAATTCAGTCCCTCGGAAGAACATGCCGCAACGTCTTCCATAGAAAATGCGGTATTCAATTCGAGGGAATGCGGGCCCACCTCATCCATCCATCCGACTACCAATTTCGGAGACAATCCTTCATGAGCGAAAAGTTCACGCAACAAATTGGCCGAAGCGCTCGCACCGAGCACCATGTGAGGATCTCCGGCACGAAGGATTTTGGCCACGCGTGGCGCTGGACTCGCGGTATCGAGCGGTATGTGAACGCAATCGGCTTTCAGGATGGCTAGGATTGCCACGATGGCGGCGGGAGACTTCGGGATGGCAAACGCGATGCGATCCTGACGCTGGCAGCCGAACTCTTTGAGCAGGCGGGCCAGACGATTCGTGGAGGATTCCAATTCTCCATAAGTCAGGCTCTGCCCACCCATCACGACGGCGATGGCATCCGGCCGTTCTTGCGCTTGATCGCGCACAAAATCTTGCAACAGCCTCACGCCTGCGCCACCGATTTTTTCGCCCGGCCAAGAACTTCCCCGATGTGCTCCAGATCGTCTTTAGACTCCGGAATGTCGAGAATGAGGGTGGAATATCCACGATCCAGGTACTTGCGCACTTCTTCAGCAACGCGGTCGTAACTCCCGACAAGATAGGGACAAAATGTTTTGTAGTTCTGAAAGGGCCAGAGCCAATACGGCGAGCGTGAGTCCGATTTTTCGGGCGCCTCATCGGAGAGTTGCCGGTGCCACGACGAGTCGGAGGTTTTCATTGCCAATTGATGCGTCAGTTGCCCTCGGCGATCTTCCGGGAAGCGATCATTAGCAACGCGCCAGGCTTCGTCATCCGTCTCCCGCGCAATGATTCCTAACCGAATTCCGGATTCCGCATGGCATGGGTCAGGCACGATTTCATTCACTGGCTGCGGATATTGAATAGCCGTTGCCCCCAATACTCGGGCAGCGGCAAGACCCGCTTCGGACGAGCCCGACACCAATACCCCGGGAAACAATTCCGCCTTGAGAGGCGGCGTCATCGCCAGTTTTTCGACAGTGTAGTACTCTCCCTGATAGGTGAGTGGTGACGAAGAACGCAACAACTCTTGAATGATGGTGGTGTACTCGATAAGCCGGGCATAACGCTGATCGTGAGGTGTGAGATCGTGCAGCGCAGCCAGATCGTTCTTGAAACCTCCAGCGACCATGTTCAGATAGACCCGCCGCCCGTAAAGATAGCCGAAACTGCTCACCAGCTTCGCTACCGAATAGGGGTGCATGTATGCGGGCTGCACAGCGACTAGCGGACACAGGCGACTGGTGCTTCGTAACACTGTGTCGGCTACCAGCCACGGGTCGATGAGGGAGTTATCGGTATAGATTAGGACGCCTTCGCACCCTGCGTGCTCGCTCCATTGGGCCACTTCGGAGACATGATGGGCAAAATCCAACCCTGACGCTGCGCTGGACGGCGGTGCGGTGGCGAATACTTTCACTGTTTGACTTTCAAAGAACTGGATGGAACGTTCGGGCCAAGGTCTAAGTGCCTTGTTTGACCCCGGCGCGCTTGAGCAACTCTTCCCTGCTGATACCGAAAGTCCGCAGCATCTCTTCGTTATCAATGGCTAGCTTTTCGAGCAACGCCTGGCGTTCGGGTCCGGCATTCTCCAGCAATCTTCGCAGCCGCTTCGCTGCAATGTACTTGCGATACTTGCCCCAAAACTTCATCGGAACAAAAGCGAAAATAACGGGAGCTAAATGGTGTGTGAACTGGAATAGAGTGTAGTTCACTCGGTCTGAAAAACGCTCCCAGGCTGTTGGCAACCCAGCATTCTCGGAGATTTTCTCGGGATATTTCGGCCAAGTATTGTCGTAGCGTTTGCGCCAAAGTCCAATGTAGCGCTCAATCTTGCCCAGCAACTCGGGAGGAATTCCTTCCGATCCGTTGCGGGTCTGGACAATCTTTTCACCTTTGACCAGGGTGTGATGGCGAAAATCCGATATCGCTCCCCGATCCGCCCCACGGAGATTGCTCATCCGCTCGTCATAAGGAATATCAAGGAACCCGCAGATGGCTTGCATGTGTCCGGAGGGATCCTTCACCAGCTCCTCGTAGTCCAACTGATGAATCTGAACCCCTTGCGCTAGCAGCGAGTCGTATTGCTCTTTCATCTCCAGCGTGCCCAGGATGGCGCGCAGCGTCATCCCGCGACGATTGAAAAATGGCGAAGTCTCCGCCGCTTGCAGAATGCTGCGGCAAACGTGGCGGATATCGCGCCAGATAACAATGAATTTTGCATTGGGGAAAACCCGGTGCAGTCGCTGTACTTCATCATGATAGGTCGGAGACTTGCAGCCCCATACCGTGGCGGTTTTCTTTTTCTGCTGCGCATACTGGCTATAGACAGTACGGATTGCTGTGCCGAGATCTTGGATGCCATCAGGAACGGCGCTGGTGTCAAATTTGTGGCGAGCGATGGCACTATTCCAAAAATTCCAGCGGCGAAGCCACCGCGTCGTGTCGCGAGGCATCCAGAACAGTGCCTGAAGGTGTGCGAGATCGGCTTCATACATCAACGCGATCTGCGGATGCTGATTCAACAGTGCATAAAGTAGTGAGGTTCCCGACCGAAACATCCCCACTACGAAAAGAGGGTCCGGCCGCGGCTGCGCCAAAGTCGACGCTTCCTCCTCGGAATTGGTTGCCGTCAATACTGCGTCTACTGGTTCTTGCATGAATGCACTTCGTTAGACAAACTGGTTGGTGGAGCAGAGATCGTGTGGAAGCACCCGTAGGACAAACCGGACTACTGACGCAGACAAAGAATTCATAAATCCTCGGTCGCTATAAGCTCGAATCGCCATCGTAGCAGGTCGGATTCCAGACTCGCGCATCCGTTAGTGCAGTGGCCAGTGCATCGTTATCGGCTTTATAGAAATACCGCCACGAACTGAGTTTGCGACTGTGTCGGGAGAGCTGGCTGAGCCTTTCGCCGACCGCAGCCGAAAAACCGACCGCCTCCAACATGTGAATGCCTTCCCTTTGGCAGAGTGCAAGAGCAGCTGCCACCAGAGCCTCGATCGAAGATTCCCTTCCGGGCAGAAACTGCAGATCAACTAAGCGCAGGCGGTGCAGTCCGAATTCTTCGTTATCGTCACGGGACAGCACGGCGTAGGCTGTCAAACCTGTTGAGTCCTGATGCGTCAGAATCGATGTTTCTCCACGTCGTAGCGAGGGCCCAAAGTGCCATTGCAAATATTGGGCCGAACGGACCGCCTGAAGTTGACCTGACGAGCTGCTTCGGAAAACCTCCCAAAAGTGCTCAAAGCGCTCGTCAAACGACCGGCAGATTTCCACCCTCTCATCGCCTTGCCGGGGATGAAGGTTGCTCCACTTATCTTGCAGAAAAAGCGCCGCACCGGCCAACGGACTGCCAAAAGACTGCCCTCCTCCACGACGAGCGAGTACGCTGGCAGCGAATCCTTGATAGCCTGTGATCCAAAAAACAGCACGGTCCCACTGTCCGCTAGGAACGCGCACGGCGCCGAATGAAGTCTGCAGGCGGGCCGCCTTTTCGTTGACGGAAGTGTTGAGAAAGAGATCGACGCCAGGTTGGCCAAAGAAGGCGCGTAAGAGAGAAAAGGAATAGGAACGAAAACGGGCATCCACGACAAACGAACGGCTGGTGGCGGCGATCAACGGCCGGCCGTCAAATTCGTACGCCAGAGGCACGTTACCGATGTGGCCAACGATTTGCTCGCTTTGGTCTTGCAGCACCCAACCAATGGGCCACTCCGACAGCGTCCGCCAGAGTGGATTTCCCAGCCAAAGATGCTCCCAATCCTCACTGCTCTTGGAACGCAATCGATATTGCGACTCCAGGGAGGAAATGCCCACGTAGTCCTCGAAGCAAGCTGGCCGCATCCGCGGAGCCTTAGCTCTTGCAGCACCGCTAGTCGATCCGATTGTCCCTACCTCCGGCAAATTTTGTAACCCTGTGGCTTGCAGGTTCAAGCGATGCTCCTCCGCGGAGTTGTACTTGGCGCCTTTTGCATATGCCACTTCAGGCGGCGACCCAGCACTTCCACATTCTCCTCTAGAAACATCGACTCATGCCCACCGCGAATCTTGATTACTTCCATGCCACTGCGAATGACGTTGTCCCAACTAGCGTAAAAGTCCCAGTAAGGCCCGGTCGGCCAATCGGACGACTGAAAGAAGATAGCGCGTCCCGTGTAAGGCTTCGGCCGATAATTGAACGACGCGGGATGCATGATGGTGTCGAGGTCGCGCAACTGCCGTTCCCGCACCGGGAGGGCAAGGGAGTTGTGCAGGCGCCAGTAGCGTACGCTCAGCCGACGGCGCAAGCCAATCGCACGCTCTCCGACGTATCCGTAGACCCCTTGGCGGCGTAGTTCAGCCCCGTGATATCCAATTTTGTGCAAAAGCCATTGCAACCGGCCTCCACCTTGGGAAAAGTCCTCGTAATACGCTGGGTTTTGCGCGTCGAATAGCGCAAGCAGTGCGACTTCCTGTCCTCGCTCAGTCAGTTGACGCGCCATCTCGTAGGCCATAACGCCATTGACGCAAAGTCCGGCCAGAAAATAGGGACCCTCCGGTTGAACTTCGCGCAACCGGACAATGAGTGCTTCCGCAATATCCTCAAACTTATAGGGAACCGGCAGTTTGGCAGCGTCGGAGGCGGGGAGATGCAAACCCAGAACCGGTTGATCGTAACCCAGTATGCGGCCCATCGGTAGCAGAAATGCTCCTCCCCGAATCCAGAACAATGGCGCCTTCGCGCCGTGTGGTTGGACGGGAATTACCGCGGGATGCTGTTGCGAGCGCTGCTGGATGGTTAGCATTGCCGCCATCTGCCGTATCGTCGGCGCTTGAAAAATATCGGCGAGCGAGAGCCGTTTACCGAACTCCTGCTCAACTCGCAGGAGAAGTTTAGCGGCGAGCAAAGAGTGTCCGCCCCAATCGAAGAAGTTGTCAGTGACGCCGACATCCGTTCGATCCAGCACATGTTGCCATATTTGACTCAGCTCGAGTTCGACGGCGGTTCGCGGCTGAACCGGCTCCCTCGCGGCAGGAACATAGGTGGTGGGTAGGGTGCGCCGATCTAGCTTGCCATTGGGAGTGCGTGGGAGTGAATCGACCACTAAGACGGCGGAGGGCAACATGGCCTGAGGCAGGCGCAGATGGAGAAAAGCACGCAGAGCGTCTGAGTCAAACGAATCGGGTTGCGCCATCTCCACGTAGGCAACGAGCTTTGGCTCGCGCAACTCGGTATCACTGACAATTACGGCAGCCTGGCGAACCCCGCGAAACTCGGCGATGACGCTCTCAATCTCCTGAAGTTCAATACGAACGCCACGAATCTTGACCTGATCGTCGAATCGACCAAGTAGTTCAATGTTGCCGTCCGGGAGATAACGAGCGCGGTCTCCCGTTTTGTAAAGTCTCGCTCTAAGTTCCGACGAAAAAGGGTCAGGCAGAAATCTCGCGGCGGTTTCACCCGCCCGATTCAGGTATCCGCGGGCTATTCCCTTCCCGGCAATGTACAGCTCCCCGGGGACGCCAATGGGAGTTGGCTCTTGCTCCGAGTCCAGAACATACGTGCGAACGTTTGCAATCGGCTTTCCGATCGAGACAGACGGAGATGTCATGCCTGGCTGGCACCGATACACCGTGCTCCATACGGTGCCTTCAGTCGGGCCGTATTCGTTGTACAACGCACAGCCGGGATGGAGGCGATAATGACGGTCCACTAACTCCGGCGGACAGGACTCGCCCGCCACAATCGCCCCACGAAGGCTCGTGAGGTCGCCCGGTCGAGCCTGATCAAGCAGCAGACTATATACTGACGGCACACACAGTAGGTGCGTGATTCTCTCCTGCTTCACGATAACGGCGAGATCCGGCAAAGTCTCCTGCATTGAGCCCGGCGTTAGAACAAGCGTATGGCCCTGGCAAAGAGCGCCAAATAATCCGGCAAGCGAACTGTCGAATGAGAACGACGAGAGCAGGAGAAAGCGTTGCAGGTTGCTTCCGTAATATGCGGCGCGCGCCTGCGTGGAGTGGGAAAGATTGGCATGCGTAATTTGGACGCCCTTTGGTTGTCCGCTTGAGCCCGAAGTGTAGATCAGATACGCGATGCTCTCAGGATCATGCGCCGGTGCCGCGAAGGCAAAATCGCTCGACTCGATTTCAAGTTCATCGATGCAGAAAGTCCGCGCCGCGCTGAGTGGAATCTTTGCCTGTAGCTCGCGATTGGTGAGTACAACTGCGGGTGCCGCGTCGCGGAGAACGAAATCCAAACGTTGTTTGGGATAGCTCGAATCCAATGGAAGGCAGATGCCGCCGGCTTTGAGCACACCCAATATCCCAGCGACCATGTCGATCGAAGTTTCAAAGTAAAGTCCTACGCAAGTTTGTGCAGCCACCCCCAATTCGTGAAGCTTGGCGGCGATCCGGTCCGACTGGCGATCGAGTTCCGCATAGGTGATCTCGCGACCCCGTGCCACATCGTTTCCGGCAACGACGAGAGCGGCGGCATGCGGCGTGCGACGGACGGCCTGGCAAAACATTTCGTCCGCCGTCAACGAGTCTGGATATGCCCCGCTCGTCTCATTCCATTGCATCAGTATCCGGTCGCGTTCCGATTCTTCCAGCAAAGGCAATCGCGAGATTTTTTCATCAGGATTCGCCAGAATACCTTCAACCAGCGTGCGGAAATTTCTGGCCATTCGTCGAATCGTGGATTCGTCGAAGAGGTCGGTGTTGTACTTGAGGCGGCCGACGATTCCACTGGGCCGGTCATCGAGTTCCATGCAAAGATCGAACTTCGAGAACCCGGTATCGGCCTCGGGCTGAGTAAGAGTCACGCTCCAATCCGAAATCGTGGTTGGTAGCGGAGGCTCTAGAGTCAGCAGCACTTGGAAAATGGGATGGAAGCTAAGGCTGCGTGTAGGATGAACCGCGCTCACGACTTCCATGAATGGTGCATCGTCGTTTGAGAGTGCATCCAGCGACATGTTGCGAGTACGACGGAGCAATTCGCGAAAGCTCGGGTTTCCCGTGAGATCGTTGCGCAAGGCAATAGGATTGAGAAAGTATCCGAGCAAGCCTTCCAGTTCTGATTTCTTACGTCCCGAGCTCACCGTGCCGATGACAACATCGTCGACATTGCAGTAACGATGCAGCAAGACTGCGAATGCCGCCATCATGGTCATGAATAAGGTGGCGCCTTCGCGGCGGCTCAGCTGCCGCAGAGCCTCGCTGGACTTCTCCAGTAGCTGCAACGGAACGATGGCCCCTCGGAAGGTTTGTGCCGCAGGGCGAGATCGATCTGAGGGCAAAGGCAGCAGCGGCAGGCTTCCCGCCAATTGCTTTCTCCAATACGAAAGCTGCGATTGCAACCGGCTGGATGAGCCCAACCACTCCTGTTCCTGACGCGCGTAATCGGCATAGTGAAATGCGAAGGGGGGCAGCGGTGACGGTTTGCCTTCCGAGAATGCCTGGTAAAGAGCACTGAGTTCGGGAAGCAGAATGCGATAGATCGAGTAACCGTCGAAAATGATGTGATGCAGAGTTAAGAAGAGTTTTTGTTCGGTGTCGCTGAGATGAACCAACAAAGCGCGAAAGAGCGGCCCATGAGAAAGACTAAAAGGGCGCAGACTGTCTCGCACCGCCAACTTACCCGCTTCGATATTTCTTTGGTGATCCGGCAGTTTTCGCAGATCGGCGATCTCAATCCGAACGGGCATTGCTGGTTGAATCACCTGCGCCGCCTCACCGTTGACCAGCGGGAATGTGGTCCGCCAACTTTGATGCCTGCTGACCACCTCGGTTAACGCCTCGCGCAGCGCCGTTAGATCGAGCATTCCGCGATGGTGAAAAGTTACGGGTTCGTTATATAACGGAATCTCCGGAACCAATTGCGCGTGCAACCAGATTTGTTGCTGCGCCGCGGAAAGAGGCGCTGCATTGTCAGGATTCACCAATCGCAACTCAGTTTTTTCATCAGCCATGGGACGAGGCTCCCGCGACGCGCTCTTTTCGGGCGCTTCATCAGGGGCAACGGCTTGGTTCATTGGAGCCACGCGAGGTCTGGGATGAACGATTTTATTGGACTGCTGATTGAATCGATCTACATTTCCCGCCGTGCGGCCGCGCGGAACGTAACCGGCAGAGCGGTCAATCCACGCAGCCCCAAGTTCTCGCGCCACGTAATAGGTCCAGGGCCAAGCGACAAGTCGCTCAACCGACGCAACAGAGTGGAAAATGCGATTTGCGCTTCGATGCGCGCCAGCGGCGCTCCAAAACAAAAATGCGCGCCCCAGCCAAAAGCGACGTGACGATTGTCCTTACGCCGAATATCCAGCCGATCAGGATCGGGAAAACGCTCAGGATCGCGATTGGCCGCTCCCATCACAGCAATCACCGCGTCGCGACGCCGAATGTTGCGGTCTCCCAGCTGCGTGTCCTCCGGCGCAATGCGAGCCGTGTGCTGACTAGGGCTTTCGAAGCGCAGCAGTTCTTCCACTGCCGAAGGAATCAAAGAAAGATCCTCGCGAAGTTCTCGCAAGATCACGGGATTGCGCAGCAAACTTAATACGCCGTTGCCGATCAAGTTTGTCGTAGTTTCCTGACCGCCGACCATGGTCACGATGAGATTGGCGATGACTTCGTCCGTGCTGAGATGGTCGCCGTTCACTTCTGCGGCCAGCAAGTCGCCAACCAGACCTTCACGGGGAGATATTCTCTGTTGAGCAATCGCGTCATGGAAGTAGGCGGTCATAGCTTCGACGCTTGCCAGTACGCGCTGCGCCCGATTGGGATTGTGCTGAAAATTGCCCAGCATTTCTGCAAAGTCAGCCGACCAGGCTTTAAGCCGGGGATGATCGCCGGTGGGCACACCCAGCATTTCCGCAGTGACGATGGCTGGAAGAGGCGCGGCGAATTCTACGATCAAGTCGGCGGATCCCGCAGTCATCATCTTGTCAATCAGGCGATCCGCTATTTCCTGGATGTGGGTCCGCAGGCGCTCGACCTTGGCGGGTGTGAAGGCCTGAGCACAAAGTCCACGCAACCTGCCATGGGCAGCACCGCCCATAAACAGCATCTGCTTGACCATGACATTTGCGATGGGTCCCAGTTGCGGTAGTCCCATTTGGGTTAGCTGTTCTGGAGTCGGTGTGCGTTCCGCCGAGAACTCGAATAGCACCCTCACCACATCTTCGTAACGCGTCACGACCCAAGCGTGCAAGAACGGATCCCAATGCACCGGATCTTCGTCTCGCAGGCGATGGTAAAGAGGATAGGGATTGGCCAGAACTTCAGGATCGAGCAGTTGGTAGAGGCTCAGCACAGACTTCGCCTCAGGAGGGGGCGCCGCAGTCGTTTGAGTCGTTGGCAAAGGCATCGCCATCTTTAGTCCGCGCTTGCTTGAGTTGGCAATGCTGAGTGTTGCAGCAAGCGTTCGATCTCGGTGGAAAGTTGCTCGGCCGTTGGCAAATCGAAGACGCTTCGTAGCGGCAATTCGACCCCGAATGAATCGCGTACGCGAGAGATGAGTTGCGTTCCAAGAAGAGAATGCCCGCCCAGAAAAAAGAAATTGTCCTGCACGCTGACGTGGGCAAGACTGAGAAGTTCCGAAAGAATTTCCACAACGCGAAATTCGATCGCACTCTGGGGCAGGGTCCTCGTCTGATCGCCGATCATGTTACCGACGGACGGCTCCGGTAGCGCGGACCGATCGACTTTGCCGGTTTCTCCCAGCGGCAGCGCCTCTAGGCGCACAAACACCGACGGAATCATGTATTCCGGCAGCGTCTTCCGCAAATGTGTCTGCAAGCCCTGATGGGTCAACTCGGCGCCAGGATCAGCAGTCACGTATGCAATCAGGGAGGAGTGATCGCGCGCCAGAATGATGCTCGAATCGATCTCGGGATGCTGATTCAAGATTGCCGCAATCTCATCCGGCTCAATGCGGAATCCGCGAATCTTGATCTGATCGTCGACTCTACCGGCAAAAGCAATTTGACCATCTGGCAGGTACCGGCCCAAATCGCCCGTCCGATACATGCGCTGACCGGAAACCGAGCTGAAGGCATCCGGGAGAAATTTTTCGGCGTCGAGTTGTGGCTGATTCAGATAACCGCGCGCCACGCCGGCTCCCGCGATGTACAATTCCCCGATCTGGCCCGGCGTAACCGCCCGTCCTTCTTCATCGAGAATATGAACCGTTAAATTGTCGATGGGACGGCCAATCGGCGGCAGGAGGGTTGCGTCGGAACTCGGTAATACTTCCGCCGAAGTGGCGACGACCGTGCATTCCGTCGGCCCGTAGTTGTTTACCAGGACGAAGGGCAAGCCGGCAGGCGGATGCGAATGCAAAGTATCTCCCCCGGTCAGAAGAAGCCGAAGTGAGGCCTGATCCGGCCAGTCTAAGCGCAGCAGCGCTTCCGCCAATGGGGTGGGAGCAAACGCAACCGTTATTTTCTGCTCTAGAAGCCAATCTCGCAGGAGTTGAGGCGATATGCGCTGTGTTGCAGAGGGGAAATGAACGCTCGCTCCCGCTGCAAGATTCGGCCAAATCTCCCAGGCAGCCGCATCGAAACCAAAGCTGGCGATCTGACTGGTACGATCCGCCGGAGATGTCTGAAATGCATGCAGGTGCCAAGCGATCAGATTCGTCAGCCCAGAGTGTGTGATCTGAACACCCTTCGGTCGTCCGCTGGAGCCGGACGTATATACGACATATGCAAGATCGTCCCAGTTAATGGCCACTGGGGTAAATCGATCCCCTGACGGGAGAGTGGCGCCTTCGTCGTCCATGACAAGAAGTTGCCACGACCCCGCTGGAAGACGGCTCACCATCGCAGCCGAAGTCACGAGCACTCGAACGCTTGCGTCGGCCAGCATATAACGCAAGCGATCCGTCGGATACTCCGGCTCAAGAGGAAGATAGGCGGCGCCGGCCTGCATCGCTCCGAGTGCCGCAAACACCATGCCAGGACCGGATTCCAGACAAACCCCGACGACCGATCCAACCCCGACTCCGCGCGACTGCAAAGTCGCGGCCAGTCCGTTTGCCTTGGCTTCCAGTTCGGCGTAGGTATAGCTTCGCCCTCTGGACGAGAGCGCCAAAGCGCCGGTATGCGTCGCCGCCTTCTCCGCAATCCGTTGCGTCAAGAAAGTGGCGGCGAGCTCTTGGGTATGCACAGTCCTAGTTGCACTCAGTGACGCTGGAACGCCAGGGATCGCTAACAAATCGTTGGACACAGAATCGTGAGCGTGGATTTTCACAGATTGCCGAGTTGCGAGTGTAACTTTGGGATCGACATCGCCAAGTTAAGAATAGGATTGCGGCTCGGTCTACTTGCTTTGGCTCGTCGCTTCCGACATGGCCAATGGTTGCACCGCAGACGGACTCCACATGCGGAAAAGATCGCCGTTAGTGACCGGGGTCAGGCCACTTTGAGCAATTTCGCGAAAGACTGATTCCAAGTCCGCCCATTGACTCTGTTCGTCAATCTCCCAACTGTGCATGTTGAGATGAGCCACGCCGCCGCGGCTCCGGACGATTTCTATGGACCGCGAAAAATGACGCCGCCAATCCGTCTCTCCCCGGTACTCTCGAACAAAATTGCGCAACCCGGCCAGGTTCTTTTCGAGCAGCGCGTGGCGCACTTGAATGGTCCGGCTCAGACGGAAGGCTAAACTGCTGATTCCCCAAAGAAAAGGATCTCGCGGGAAATCGGTGAGGCACATCAAACAAGTCCGAGCCCCAAGGAAACCGGCTTGTTTTACCAGCGTGGGAGTCCGAGAATTGAACTTTCCGCGGGGATAGCAAAAAGCAACCACGTTTCGCCCCAACACATCTTCCAACCAATCTTTTCCTTCCTGGATTTCGCGCGCAGCCGCTCGTTGCGAGAGAAAACGCAAAGGGCTATGGTTTAGGGTATGGCTGCCAACCTCGAAGTGCGTCGCGATCTCGCGCACCTCCGAAGGGGTGATCACGGGTCGTTCAGGATTGCGAGCTGGAACGTAAAAGGTGGCTTGGAGACCGTGCTTGTGGAGAAGTTCTGCGGTGCGTAAGTCGGGTTTTGAGCCATCGTCTACGCTAATTGCTACGTAGCGCACATTCGGCCGATTTCCAGCA